>Ga0210408_10005178_pt1 | contig 11481 bp, 9 predicted proteins | sample IncBWH4MmetaG_FD_155471 | JGI IMG/M metagenome (GOLD analysis project Ga0210408, IMG submission 155471) | Forest soil microbial communities from Barre Woods Harvard Forest LTER site, Petersham, Massachusetts, United States - Inc-BW-H-4-M | ecosystem: Environmental > Terrestrial > Soil >... | reverse complement strand
TCCGAGCTCTCGCCGGCCTTGAGTGGGGCCTGTCCGGTGCCGGGACTGTCGACCGCAAAGAAGCCGATGCCTTCCGGCAGCGCCGCCGCATAGGTCTCGGCGACTGTCTCCTTACGGCTGTCCAGCCCCGAAATCGCCAGCACCAGCGGCACCGGGCGAGGCGCATTGGAGGGCAACCGCAAATAGCCGACGATCTCACTACCCTCGAAGGGAATGCGAACGATCTCGAGCGGCGGATCGAAGTATCTTGCATGCAAGAGATACGCCTCGATCGCCCGCTGATACGCCGCCTGCTTGCCCACCGAGGTCGGCGCCGGCCACTGCCCGAAATAATAGAGCCGCCAGGCGCGCAGGAAATTGGCGTCCGCCTCCTTCGGATCGGCGGCCGCCCTGGCCTTGGCCATGTAACCGTCGGCAACCGCGCTCCAAGCCGCGGCCCATTCGTCGGGATCGCGCCTCCCGATGCGTCCGAGCGCCTCGACGGCGTCGGCCGGCTGGATGCCGAGCGCCGGATAGGCCCCAGTCTGCGCCCGCGCCAGCGTCTCGGTCTTGATCTCCTCGATGGAGCGGTCGGCGGTCTGGGCGGAAGCGCCTGCGCCGACCAAGGTGAGCCACGAAGTCAACGAAATCAAAAACAAGGCGCGCCCGGCCGTTATCCCTGTCGTCCGGCGGCTCACGCCCTCTTTCAAGGCCGCCTGAGGCTCACGATCGGTCATTTTCCCTCCCTCGCCCTCTTAGCCGGGGCAATAAGCGACGCCAGATTACATCAATTCCGCGCGCCCGTAGCGCAGTGCTCATCGGCGGAATTTGCACGGGCTTTCGACACCGAAGGGTTGGATTAGGGTACAGCCCTTCTTTATGATGGGCGTCAAAAGGTAGGGGAACCGCGCCCATGCAGCAGCAACATTTCGACCGCGCCGCCGAAGACCTCGGCAACTCCGTCCATCTCGAGCATGTCAACGTCCAGGTCCCCGACCAGCGGCTGGCGACCCTGTTCTACGTGACCGGTCTCGGCCTCACCCGGGACCCCTATCTGATGGTCTCCGACAGCAACATGTGGGTGAATGTCGGCCGCAGCCAGTTTCATCTGCCGACCGGCGCGCCGCAGGTGCTGCGCGGACATACCGCGCTCATCATCCCCGGCCGCAAGGCCCTGCTCGACCGCCTCGCCTCGGTTGCAAAGAAACTCGAAGGCACCGCCTTCTCCTTCCGCGAGCACAATGACTACGTCGAGGCGACCTGCCCCTGGGGCAATCGCGTCCGCGTCTATGAACCCGATGCCGACCGCTTCGGACGGATCGCGCTCGGCATTCCCTATGTCGAGTTCGACGTGCCATCAGGCACGGCGAAGGCGATTTCCGCCTTCTATCCTGAGATCATGGACATCCCGGCCGAGTTCAAGAACGGCGAAGGCAACGTCGCGCGGGTGAAAGTCAGCAGGGATCAGTATCTGCAATTCCGCGAGACCGACGAGAGGCAGGGGGACTATGACGGCCACCACGTCCAGATCTACATCACCAACTTCTCCGGCCCCTATCAGCGCCTTCTGAAGCGCGGCCTGGTCTCGCAGGAAGACAATCAGTACCAGTACCGCTTCAAGGACATCGTCGATCTCGACAGCGGCAAGCACCTGTTCACCGTCGAGCACGAAGTGCGCAGCGCCACGCATCCGATGTATCTGCGTGCACTCGTCAACCGCGATCCCCTGCAGACCAACCGCAACTACGCCCATGGCCATGATCAATGGGCCTGGGCGATGGGACCGGACGAATACGATCAGCGCTGATACTGCGTTCGAGGCCGCCTATTCTTCGAGCGCCCGCTCCAGGCGTACGCGCAGCGACTGCAACAGCCTCTGCGCCGTAGTGATCGCCTTCGCATCAAGGCCCCTCGCGAGATCCCTGGCCCAGGGCTTTTGCCGGCGATCCGCCTCGCGATAAAGCGCCTCACCCTTTCGGGTGAGCCGCACCAGTCTGGCGCGACGGTGATGCGGATTGTCCGCGAGCGCCACGATCCCCTCAGCCTCCAGCTCGTTGACGATGCGCTGCACGCCCTGCCGGTGCAGGCCCATGGCGCGCGCCAGCCGCGCCACCGGCTCGGGCGCAGGCGACAGCGCAATCGCGCCCAGCACCTGCCAGCGCGCGCTGGTGAGACCAAGGTCGGCAACGAGCCGGTCGCCGGCGGCGATCAGGGCTCCGTTGATGCGGAACACTTCGAGGATCAGCCCGGTCAAGCCATCCGAATCAGCCTTTGCATTCATGGCAATATTAGGTCATATTGACAATATATTGTCAATGTACAAATCTCATCGTCATTGCGAGGAGCGGAGCGACGAAGCAATCCATCTTTCCGCGGGGCTGAGGCGTGGATTGCTTCGCTTCGCTCGCAATGACGATCACAGATGGAGACGACCATGGTTGCCGGATTGATTGCGCTTGCCACCGCGGCAGCGTTCGCGGGCGCCGCGTTCTATGTCGGTTTCGCCGAACAGCCTGCCCGCCTGCTTCTCGACGAGCGCGCTTTGCTTACCGAATGGAAGCCGAGCTATGCGCGCGGCTTTACGATGCAGGCCTCGCTCGCGATGATCTCCGCGGCCTTCGGCTTCCTCGCAGGCTTTCAGTTGCATGACTGGCGCTGGGCGGTCGCCGCCGCGCTGATCCTTGCGAATTGGCCCTACACCCTCTTCGTGATGATGCCCACCAACAAGCGGATCGCGGCATGGCTGGTCGATGAGGCCGGCGCCGAGTCACGCGCGCTCATCGTCAAATGGGGAAAGCTGCATGCCGTGCGCACTGTGCTGGGGCTCGCGGCGACGGTGGGCTACCTGCTCCTCGCCGCGGCGTAGGCCGCCCTACCCCTTCACATCATATTGCTTGGCGAGATGGTCGCCGATCTGTACCAGCATCGCGACGGCTTCGGGATAGCCGGGCCTGTCCTGGGTCGCCTTGTCGGCGCTGGCGCGAAACTCCCAGCTGTCGCCGTCGCGGATGATCGAGATGACCATGCCGTCCGGCGGATCGGCATGAACCTTCAGCTCCGCCCGCGCCATCTCGATCAGCTCGGCTTCGGTCTTGGCGGGCTTGTTCATGCGTTTCCTCCGGCAGGTTTCGCCGGAGGTTGCCCGTTTGCTAGGCAGATGTCGAGGTATGTCGCATTACGCCACACGTGTGATCCAGATCACGCGCTTTATGAACGTCTTTTCATCGCGCTGCGACTCTCCTGTACGAGGGGATGGTCCCTCCCTCAAGGCAAGAGAGCGACATTCCCGTGAAGAACTACTTCTCATTGCTGGACCCGCTGCGTTTCGGGGCTGCTCTCAGCGTCGCTGTTTTTCACCTGACGTTCTGGTCCTGGGCCTGGCCTTCGACCGGCGTTACTCCAGGTTTTGAGCATTACGTTGCCGCCGATGTACAATTCCAGTCCGCCGCGCCTTTCACGTGGTTCGGCTGGGTGGGAGTCGAAATATTCTTTGTTATTTCCGGTTTCGTCATAGCGAGTTCCGCGGACAAATGTTCGGCGGCCGAGTTTCTTTATAATCGCGCACTCAGGCTTTATCCGGCGGTCTGGGTTTGCGCCACCTTGACCTTCATCGTTCTGCTGCTCTTCGCGGGTGGATCATCGTCCGAATTCATTCTCCCCTATGTCAGGGCAATGCTGCTCATTCCCAAGGGAATCAACGGTCAATGGATCGACTGCATCTATTGGACGCTGGCCGCGGAAATGGCCTTTTACGGGCTGGTGTTTTGCACGCTGCTCACGAAGAAAATCACCCTGCGACACCTCGCCTTCGGCCTCACCATCTATAGCGGAGCGTTCAACGCCTTTTCCCTGCTGGTGCTGTCAGGTGTGATCCGGTCCGAAACACTCTATTTTGTTGTTCTGATGTTCCGGGTGCCGTGCGCAACATGGTTGTTGAGTCACGGCTGCTTTTTTGCACTGGGGATTTGGCTGTTTATTTCGGCAAACAGAAAATTGACGGACGTCGAACAACTCGCTGTAGCCGTGACATGTCTTTCCGGGTGCGCCGAAATATTCTATTTTTCCTCTTACCTGTCGTTGAATATACCCGCCATCTCGGGTCAATCACCCCTTGTGCCGATCATCGTTTGGGCTGCGGCGGTGCTCCTCATTGCCTTGGCTGCGAACCGGAGCAGGGTCTCCGGCGGCGGCGCTTCTGCTGACGCGGCGGGTGATTCGAGAACGCATTACTTGAGAACGATTGGGCTAATAACCTATCCGCTCTATCTCACCCACAACGTTATTGGTTCAGCGATTATTCGTGTGCTGATCGATGCTGGCCTGGATGCATATCTGGCTGTAGGAGCAGGCTTGGGCATGCTTGCGCTGGTCTGCTGGTTCATCTCAGCAAAGATCGAGCCCGCCATCAGACGCCCGCTCAGGGAGCTCTTTTCAAACTTCGAACTGCTTCCGAAAACGGAGCCGCCACCAACTCTTCTGAGCCCTCAGCAAATCGTCAATCGAGCGCCGTCTGCCGCGCGCTAGCGTGAGGAAGTCAGTAGCTTAGGTCGTATTGTTCTTTGCTGCTATCGTTCATTGGGATGCAGCCGTCTGATGGACCCGAAGCGGCTGCCCGCACACTGCTCCAAGATCAACGTTCCGCGTCGCCCGGACAAAAAGTCCCGGCGCCCAAGCGCCGTAGATGGTTGCCAGCCATAAAGGCTGCGAAGTACGGTGACGGAATTAGCTCGTAAGAAAATGAGCAAGCACGGGGAGAAACGCATCATGATTGTACGCAGCGCTCTTTGCGCCAAGTATCTTGGCGCCATGTGTCTGGCCGGCCTCGTCGGTGGCGGCGTGGCCCAGGCCGGAACCAACGATATCCTGATCGGCATCGACAACAAGATCACCTATGGACCCGAAGGCCAGATCAATGGCGCTCCGGGCAGCGACGCGGTGCTGGTCATGGACATCTCCGACCCGGCCAAACCCAGGATCCGCGGCAGCTTGCCGCTGACGAATTCGCTTCTGGGCCCGCCTACAAATCTGCAGATCACACCCGACGGCAAGTTGGGCCTCGTCGCCAATTCCGTGGTTCACGTCCAGGAGGGCAACTCCTGGAAATCGGTCCCGGATGACAAACTGTACGTGATCGACCTCACCGCCGACCCGCCGAAGCTGATCGACACGGTTGCCGTGGGGCGGCAGCCGTCCGGTCTGTCGATCTCGGCAAAGGGCGACCTCGCGTTGATCGCCAACCGGGACGGCAAGAGTGTCTCTGTCGTCTCGATCCAGGGAATGACGGTCAAGGCCGTCGGCGAGGTCCCGCTGGAGCAGCAGGCTGCGGCCGTTGTCGTCGCTCCCGACGGCAAGCGCGCCTTCGTCTGCCTGAACCTCGTGAACAAGATCGGCGTGCTCGCGATCGACGGACAGAACGTGACCTACGACAAGTCGATGGACATTCCATCGGCATTCAATCCCTACAACATCGACATCACGCCAGACGGCAAATACGTCATCGCCTCGAATACCGGCGCCCAGAAGAACAACGCCGATGCCGAGGTGATCATCGAAGCGACCGGCCCGCATCCCCACGTGGTCGACGTGATGGCCCCTGGCACCGGACCGGAAGGTTTCGCGATCGCACCCAATGGAAAGATCGCAGCCACCCCGTTGCTGCTCGGCACCAGTGCCAAGGACGGCGACTGGTTCAAGACCAAGTCCGGCGAACTCGTCGTGATGTCGATCGGCACCGACGGCAAGTTGACGGTGACTGGGCGCGCACCGCTCGGCGGACTGCCGGAGGGCATCGCGTACAGCCCGAACAGCGAGTACCTTTATGTGGGCAACTATTTCGACAAGGACTTGCAGGTGTTTCACCTCGCTAACGGGACGCTCACCGAAGCAGGTCCCAGGCTGAAGCTGCCAGGCCAGCCAGCGTCCATGCGCGGGCCGGCGCGCTAGAGCAATGCGTACCCATTTCGCGCAGACTTGATGCGCGGAATGGGAATTGCGCGAAGCAGCCCTCCGCGCCAATCCCAAGGAGCGCAGCAAGCGCGCTTTTGCGTGTCTTCTGTTGGCTTGTCTGCGACCTCAGTCGATGTCCGCTAATGCGCAGCTATTGGCGGGCAAGCGGACGTCAGACGTGCCTGATACCAGCACGCTGATCTATGAGTACACAGCCCGGCGAATGATCCGCTTTTAACCGCCCGCGCGCCGCATGCTCGCGGTGATCTGCGGTAGCGAGCCCGTCGGCTCCGGGTCGGAGGCGATGGGCCGGGCGGCGGCGTCGGGGAAACGCGCCTTCATCTCGCGCAGGAAGCCGTCGAGCGTATCGACGCTCGCCGCCATCTTGGCGATCGCGGCGAAATCGCCGCTGTTGGCCGCGTTCGGCTTGCTCGCGGCGTCGAAGGCGAGCTTGTCGGACTCCCCGCTCATCAGCGGCGCGTATTTCTCGCGGAACCGCGCCATGCCGATCGCATCGTCCGCCAGCGCATAGCCGATCACCGCGCGGATGACGTCGCTCTTCTCGGCGGGATTGAGCGGTTTGAAATCGCGGAAGCGATCGCCGTAATAGAGCTCGATCTGCTCGGAGGCTTCACGCCAGCGGCGCGCCGCCCAGTAGATGTCAGAGCGCAGCCGGATCGCCTCGCGGCCCGAGAGGTTGGAGACGATATCGATTGCGAGATCGTGACGGCCGACGTCGCTCTGCGCGCGACCTTCGAGCAGCAGCCGCTGCTGGCGCAATTCGCCGGAGAGGTCGGCAATGCGGGTGGAACGCAGCGCCGTGATCGCAAGATCCGGCTTGTGGTTGGCGAGATAGACCATGGCGAGTTTCGCGGCGACCTGGGCGCGCGCCGAGCCTTCGAGGCGGTGGTCGACCTGGTATTGCAAGAGCTCGGCGGCCTGATCCAACAGATCGACGGCGACCAGGCGGTCCGCCAGGCGCCGGATCATCTCGTCGCCGCGGCGGCCGATCGGCGTCAGCTCGCGGAATTCGTAGAACATCGCGAGCGCATCGATCGGCGGCAGGTCATCGCCCTTCTGGCTCAGGAAGATCTGCGCGAACAGGGCTTGCGCGCGGTCCTGCGCCGCGCGCGAGGATTCGGAGTTGGGCTCGAGCCTGGTCGCGGTGCGCGCCGCCTGCAGCGATTCGAAATAGCGGCCGCTGTCGTTATAGATCTGCGACAGCATCTGCAGCGTCTTTACTTCGGTCTTGTCGCCGCGCCAGATCATCGACAGCAGCTCGAGCTCGCGCAGCATGTCGTCCTGCTTGATCTCGTCGCGCTTCTGCTCCAGCGCGATCTCGAGCAGCTTGGCCTCGGCCGCCGCCCTGCGGTCGTCGGAGACGGCTGCGAGCTTGTATTCGTCGAGCGCGTCGCGGTCATGGCCGAGCGCCTCGTCGACACGGCCGCGCAACACGGAAACCGCCGCCTGCATCTCCTCAGGCACGCCGATCACGTCGAGCTCGGCGCGGCGCTTGGCGGCGCCGGCATAGTCCTTGACCTCGAGCGAAGCGCGCATCGCGTCCATGGTGACGACGCGCTGCAGGTCGAGCGGCAATGAGGCGATCGCGAACTCGACATTCTTGAATTTCTCGCGCGCCTCGGCCCATTTCTGCTGCCGTTCCAGCGCCAGCGCCTGCCACATCTGCGAGTCGTAATTGCTGCCGATCGCGGGATTGGCGAGGTCCTTCAGCCCCTGCTCCGGCCGGTTGATCAGGATGCTCGCCACCGCGTGCACCATCAGCGTGATGGTCTCGTCCTTTTTCGGATTGGGATCCGCAAGCGCCGCCTCGGTGACGCCCTTGGCTTCGTAATACATGGCGCGCGCCATGTAGAAGCGGGCGAGATCAAGCCGCGCCTGCGGCCGCTGGTCCGGCTCGGCCTGTGCCAGCGCGCGGATCAGCCCGTCCCGGCGCGGAACGAAGGTCTCGGCCTGGTTCTTTTGCCATTCGGCGATGTCGAACAGCGGACGCACCGCGAGTGGCGCGCGTTCGGCGGCGGCATCGACCGAGGACAGCGTGAGCCCGCCGGGCTTGCCGACGATGACCTTGGTGCCGGCAATCTCGACGCCGACCTCGTCGGAGTTCGGGCGGATGGCGATGCCATGCGCGGAATCCAGCAGCGAGAAGTCGACGAAATCCTGCCGCTTGATGAAGCCACGGACCGGCGGCGCCGCGGTGACGACGAGTAGCGTGTCGCCGGCATCGGGATCGACGAGGCGGTGCAACAGGCCGGGATTGTTGAGCGGGATCGCGACATTGGCGAGCGCGGGATCGGTGATGTTGCGGACCACCGTGAGCGGTAGCGGCGGCGCCTGGACCTTGTCGGCAAAGATCAGCGTCCAGCTCGCGCCGGCCGAACGTTCCTCTGTCGTGAGCGAGTGCATCTGCGGACGGTTGAGGCGGATGCGGATCGCCTGTCCCTTGTCGAGCACCATGCGGCTGACTTCGCCGATGATAGCCCCACCCTTGGCGCGGATCGGCTCGAGATCGAGCGGACGCTTCGAATCGAAGATCAGCCACACGGTATCGCCGCGGCGGAACGAGGCTGCGGGCGTCGCGGCAGGAAAGGCGAATGTCAGGCGCAGGCCGTCGCTGTCGCGCCAGGCGTCGACCTTCACGGGTTGTTCGCTGGGTTTCGCCTCGGGTTGGGCTTCGGCGGTGGCTTCCGGCTTGCTTTCGGGCTTGGCCGCAGGGGGCGGCGCAGCCGATGTCATGGCCTTCGGCGCCTCACCTTCCTTCGCAGCCTCAGTCATTTTCGGCGCTTCAGTCGCACTCTCCTGCTTCGCCGCTTCCACTTTGGGCGGCGGTGGCGCGGCCATGTCGGTAGGCTTGGCGGCGGGCTTGGCCACCTCCTCCGCATGCGGCGCCGCCGGAGCTGAGTCCTGCGGCTTCGGCGCTTCGCTCGACGCTGGAGCCGGCTCCGATTTCGGCACCTCCGTCATCGTCATCGGCGCTGCGGGCACGGGCTTGGACTCAGAAGGTTTGGCTTCAGACGTCTTGGATTCGGACGGTTTGGCTTCCGACTTCATCTCTCGCGCGATCGTCTCCGACGTCGGCGGCTTGATTTCCTCGCTATGCTGTTCCGGCGCGGCCTGCTTCTTCGGCTTCTCGGCCGATGACGCCGGCGCGGCCTCGGCCGTCGGCAATAGCTGCTGCTTGGATTTGTCCGCCTGCTGGAAGGCGACGTCGATATTATAGCTCTTGTCCTCGCGGAAGGAATGCACGTCGACATCGCCGATCATGTTGATCTCGACCAGCGTGTTGTCGCCCTCGATCTTCTGGTTGATCGAGGCGATGTTCGGCGGCGCGGCGATCTTGGCATCCGCGAGGTCAAACGTAAGCAGCGAGTTGAACGACAGCGTCAGTTTCTGGTCGTTGAAGATCGAGGAAGCGCCGACGCCGTCGGGCATTTCGAACACGAAACGGACGAAGGTCGGCTGCACCAGCGCGCGCACGCGGATCGGCGGCTTCTTTTTCGCCGCCGCCTCGGCGCGCTGCTGGCGAAGCGCGCGCTCGGCCGCCCGCGCCCGCTCGGCAAGCTCGCGCACCACCTCGATCGGCAGCGGCGGCGGCGGACCGGTCCAGCTGTCCGGCAACAGGTCGACGAAGGTGCGTTCGCCCGCCTGCATGGTGTTGATCCGCACCCGCTGCGCCAGCGACATCCGGATCGCGGTGCCGTCGGGATCGACGCGCACGCCGGAAACATAGTCCGGCACGGATTCGGCCAGACGATCGGCGGTGATGGCGACCGGGCGCTCGAAATGAAGGACGACGATCGAGCCCGCGGTGGTGGCGTCGGTGGCCACATCCTGGGCAAATTTGAACACCAGCCGGGCAAAGCCGCCGCCGGAGGAAAAGCTCGCTTCGCCCTTCACCGGCTCGAGTTGTTGCGCGCCTTCGGCAAGCGCAAGCTGCGGCAGCATCGCCAGCATGAGGGCCGCCAGAAGCGGCGGCAGCCGGAGGCAGCCGCGCGCGGCCTGCGCGAGCGCGCAGACTTGCGACCAAAATGCCCTGGCTGCGTTACGCGCCATCTTCGAGACGTCTTCCGGTTCGGCGATCCGCAAACTCTAGGATTGGCGAATTAAGGGTCTGTTAAATATCCGGCCAAATTCTATTTTTGCGGCAGGATCTTGCCTTCGATCTTGGGCAGTTCGGCGGAAGCTGCGCCGTTGTCGCCGGTGGCCCGGCGCGCGAGTTCGACCGTCAACCGCTCGGCGGCATCGGTCTGCATCAGCCCCAGGATGTCAGACATTTTGCGTGGCGCGATCTGCGAAGCGATCTGGATCAGCACGGGCATCTCCAGCCGGTCGAACACCTTGGCGGCATCCTTCGGCTTCATGCTCTCGTACATGGTGACGATGCCCTTGAACTTCGCGTTCTCGGCGTCGGCCTTCTGCGCGTTCTCCGCCGCGGTCTTGGCTTCGACCGACTTCATTTCGTCGACCTTGGTCTGGATGCGCTTCTCCGCCTCTTTCAGCAGGCTCTCGCGGATATCGATCTCGCGGGAGCGTGCTTCGAGCTCCTGCCGCCGCGACTGCAGCCGCTCCAGGATCGCGCGCTCGGAGGCCGAGACCGGCTGCTGGTTCTCTTCGGGATGCAGCACCACGCCGTCGGGCTTGGTGTCGGGCGCCTCCGGCTTCGGCTTCTCCTCTTTCGGCGCCTCCTTCTTGCCCTCGACGGAGCCGGTGATGTCGCCATCATCCTTCGGTGCCGCGACGGCCTGCTTGGCGCCACCAGGGAAATTCAGGTTCTGCTGCGCCCAGGACGGCGTGGACCGGCCGGGATCGTAGTCGAACACATAGCCGCCATCGAGCAGGAGGCCCGCGACCTTCAGCACGGCGAGGCAAAAGACGGCGATAACGACGACCGGAATGACGCGTATGTTACGGAACGATTTCATGCCGCAAGGCCACCAGTCCTTCGCCGTTCAGAGAATGCCTGGGCCGCAGCCGCGACCGCCTTTGCGCTGGTAGGTTTGGGCGGCGGCAGCCGCGCGGGCTCGGGCTCGATGATCATCGCCTGATTTTGCGCCTGATTTTGCGGCCGTGCCGCGATCGCGATCTTGGAGAGGCGGCGCACCACGTGGTCGCATTCGGAGAGCTGGCGCTTGAGATGATCGGACATCTGGGCGGCGGTAGCGAGCTTGTCGCCCAGATTCTCGTTGACGTCGCGCACCGCGTGCTTCAGCCCGCCAATGGCCCGCTCGGCGATTTCGGTGGCCGTGATCAGCTCGGCGATGACAGCCTTCAGCGAATGCTCGTCCGAGCGCAGCCGCTTCAGGCGGTTGTTGAGGAGCATGCAGTAACCGATGGTGATCAGAAGCAAAACCGCGACCAGGGCTTCGATCGCCATGCCTAGTGAGTGGTTCATTGGGCCTCCATCAACTTGTTCTGCTCGTCCGCCTTCTCGAACATCGCAAGCGTCGTCTTCGGTTTGCGCAACGGCTTGGTCACGCGGATGGCGACGCGGTCGCCGACCCGGCCCATCCGCCCTTCCGTGAGCGTCACGGTGCCACA
>Ga0210408_10005177_pt1 | contig 11482 bp, 9 predicted proteins | sample IncBWH4MmetaG_FD_155471 | JGI IMG/M metagenome (GOLD analysis project Ga0210408, IMG submission 155471) | Forest soil microbial communities from Barre Woods Harvard Forest LTER site, Petersham, Massachusetts, United States - Inc-BW-H-4-M | ecosystem: Environmental > Terrestrial > Soil >... | reverse complement strand
GAACCATTTGCCCGCCTTCGGCAGCGACGAAAAATTCTGTCGCTTTAAGGGCGTGCTGGTGCAATGCGGACCCTGGGGGATGCTGGGCGAAGGCGACTATCTGTTTCACAATCGCGGCGATGGCACCTTCGAGGATGTCTCCAAAAAGGCTGGGATGGACGATCCCCAACACCGCTATGGTCTAGGCGCAATCTGGGCCGATTACGACAACGACGGCTGGCCTGATCTGTTCCTGGCGAACGATGCTGGCCCCAACTTCCTTTACCACAATCGCCACGACGGTACCTTCGATGAGGTCGGTATGCTGGCCGGCGTGGCCCTCAGCGACGACGGCCAGGAACTCGGCTCCATGGGAGTGGATTTCGGCGACTACGATCACGATGGCAGACTCGACCTGTTCGTCACAAACTACACGGACCAGGTCAACAATCTCTACCGGAACCTCGGCGGAGGCGCCTTCTCGGAGATGACCTGGCCAGCGAAACTCGGCCAGCCAAGTTTTCGCTATGTAAAGTGGGGTACTGGCTTCGTAGATTTCGACAACGACGGCTGGGTGGACGTCTTCGTCAACAATGGGCACGTCTATCCGCAAGTGGACGCGATCCCCGGTAGCCCAGGCTACAAAGAGCCGATGCAGATGTTCCGTAACAATCACGACGGAACGTTCGAAGATATTTCCAAAGCCTCAGGCGTGTTTGAGATGCCGGCAGAATCGCGGCGCGGTGCTGCCTTTGGCGACGTTTATAACGACGGGAACATGGACATTCTGGTGCTTAACATTGCCCAGCGGCCGTCACTGCTGATCAACAAGAACCGTAACAGCAATCACCGCGCTGCCTTTCACCTGATTGGAACCAAAAGCAATCGTGCCGCCATTGGCGCGCGGGTCACCATTCGAGCCGCCGGAACCATGCAGTTCAATGAAGTGCGGGGCGGCGGCAGCTATCTTTCGCAGAACGACCTGCGATTACACTTCGGCCTGGGCACGGCTGACAAGATGGAGTCGGTGGAAGTTTCCTGGCCGAGTGGCCAGACCGACGTGCTACGCGATATTTCCGCCGATTTCATCTACACGATCAGAGAGGGCCATGGGATCACTGCTCGCGTGCCGTTACCCTCGCCTCCCAAGCCGAACCCATCCGCCTCAGCAGCGGCTGCGAACCATTGATTTTCCCTGAACTGTTTCCCTAAGTGGGATGTACGTCTCGAATGAAGGCGAAATACCGCAAACACTGCGGAAGGATCAAGCGATTATTGCTCTAACCGGAATCATTCACATTCTGAAACGAACGCCTCGCGAATTGAATTTTGGAATGGAAGCCGGCCACAGATAGAGTGGGGGCCCGAGCGGTCGAATTGCGGACGACAAATTCGGGCTCAACATCGATGCCCCCGGTTCCATCTTCGTGGTGTTCGATTCGCTTCAACAAGGTGCGTGCGGCTAACTCCCCCATCCGCTCCAGTGGCTGGCGCACAGTGGTGAGACTAGGGTTATTATGTACGGCAATTCTTATGTCATCGAAGCCCACCACAGAGACATCCTCGGGAACTCTCAACCCGGCGTCTTGTAACGCATTAATCGCACCGATTGCAGCAACATCGTTATAGGCAAATAGCGCCGTGAATGGCTGCCCTCGCGAAAGCAACTGCGTGGCGACCGGATATCCCAATTGAGTTGTGGTATCCCGGGCCTTCGAGCTGAACGATAAGCTGCGCTCGCAGGGAAATGCCGAGTTCCTCGACAACTCGACAGATTCCCTTCCAACGATCCTTTGAGTCTGGACTCTCGTGCGGTCCCTTCATAAAGGCGATTTCTTTGTGACCCAGTTCGAACAAATGATTCAGCGCTAACCATGCGGCTTTACGATGATCCAACACAATATTCGTGACCCCTTTCACGCGGTTGTGCCCGGGGATTGCAATCGCTGGCAGCGGCAAAGGGCGATCGATGTCAGTGTCCACCGTAATGAGTCCCTCCACACCGCGATCGGCTAGAAGGTGTGAATAGGTTTCCACCAATTTGGGATCATCGCGGACAGCCACTGTAAGAAAGCAGTAATTTTCCCGCCGAAGATATCCTGCAATGCCATTGATGATGGGGGAGCCATAGAAGTCCCCGATCTCCTGAGTGATCACGCCAATCATGTAGGTGCGTTTCACTCCAAGATTGCGAGCATAGAAGCTGGGACGGTAATTTAACTCACGGGCGGCCTGCAGAATTCGCGCTTGCGTGTGTGGTGGAACCGACCGGGATGCGGCGGATTTGTTCAAGACTGCAGAACAGGTCCCTTTCGTGAGCCCCACGCGGTCGGCTAACACTTGCAATGTCACCGGATGTCGCTTCTTGGCGTTTTCCTTCTTCATTGCCGTCATGCAGTTGTCGTTCCCACCCTTTGAGAGTACGTACTGACGCCGCCATGTACCGCTCGATCTAAGCGAACCTCCTACTGGGGGTGTGGGCTGCGTACTCCGAGCCAGGACCCCTTGCGAAAGTCTTTTCCGGCAAAGTTTATCAACTTCGATTCAGCAGGTCATCGCTTTGTGTGTTCCGGTGTCTATGCTAGAATATCGGTTTTTCGTTTACTCTCTTGCCCATCAAACTGCTTTCAGCTGCGAGCTAAACGGACGCGCTGCGATTCAAGCATAGCTTGCGGCGTTTGCGCGAGCGACACACTACGATCGGGAGAACGTCAGGCATATGGCCTTGAAGATGTCTTTCGCTCGTCGTTTGTGTTTTGTCATTGCCTTCTCATGTCCTCTTCATTTACTTCGAGCGCAGGCTCCTTCCGCTGCAGCGCCGCTGGATAATCCTGGGATCGAGCAACGCATTACCAAATTGCTCGGCGAGATGACGCTGCAGGAAAAAATTGGTCAGCTTGTGCATTTTGCCGATAGCTCCACCGGACCGGGTGCGCCCCATCCGGATTACCGGGAGCAGATTGCCCAAGGAAAAGTTGGCTCCCTCGAGAACATTACTGGCGCGGCGGAGACGAATGCGTTGCAGAAGCTCGCCATAGAAAAATCGCGATTGCACATTCCCCTGGTCTTCGCATTGGATGTAATCCATGGATATCGCACTATCTTCCCGGTACCTTTGGCGATGGCCTCAGCTTGGGACCCGTCAATGATCGAACTGGCTTCGCGCATCGCTGCCAAGGAGGCTACCAGAGAGGGTATCCGCTGGACCTTTTCGCCAATGGTGGACATCGCGCGAGATGCGCGATGGGGACGCATTGTGGAAGGAGCGGGCGAAGACCCGTATCTGGGATCTGCAATAGCTGCCGCATATGTGCGCGGATATCAAGGCACTCGTCTGGACGATCCTCAATCCATGTTGGCTTGTGTTAAGCATTTCGTCGCCTATGGAGCTGCAGAAGGAGGAAGGGATTACAACTCTGTTGAATTATCCGAGCGCACTTTGCGTCAAGTGTATCTGCCGGCCTTCCACACTGCAGTCGAAGCAGGCGCCGGATCGATTATGAGTGCCTTTAATTCCATCAATGGGGTACCTGCCACAACGAACTCCTTTACCCTGACCCATGTGCTGCGCCAAGAGTGGGGCTTTCAAGGAGTAGTGATTAGTGATTATGGAGCAATACCGGAGATTATGGCCCATGGTAGCGCGCTGGATGGGAGAGCAGCAGCGCGCAAAGCCCTTTCCGCAGGCGTCGATATAGACCTCGAAGGCAACTTGTTTTCCCGATACCTACCGGAATTAGTGCAGTCTGGAGATGTGCCACAAGAAAAAATCGATGAGGCAGTTCGCCGAATTCTGCGGATAAAATTCGCGCTCGGACTGTTCGATCGTCCTTACACTCCTGAACCGGCGAGCGGGGCAAGACTTCGATCCGACCCGGCTGACGTGGAATTCGCTCGCACAGTTGCCGAACGTTCGTTCGTGCTCTTAAAGAATGCCAGTTCGGGCATGCGAAGCACGCTTCCACTGGATCCGAAAACTCGCACCATCGCACTGATCGGCCCGCTTGCCGATAGCGCCGCCGATATGTTGGGCTGTTGGCGCGCGCGGGGCGATGCGGCGAATGTCGTGACGCTACGTGCGGCGTTGACCTCGCGTATAAGGCAGGCGGGCGGGCAGGTCCTCTACGCTCCTGGCACCAAAATCTTGACTGAGGACGATACTGGTTTCGCAGAAGCGGTTGCGGCTGCTAAACGAGCTGACGTCGTGCTCATGGCGGTCGGGGAAGACTCACTATGGATGAGCGGCGAAGCGGCTTCCCGTGCCCATCTCGGACTTCCCGGAAACCAGCAGCAGCTTTTAGAGGCAGTAGCGGCCACGGGTAAGCCGATCGTCCTGATCGTCTTCAGCGGCCGCCCCCTCACTCTTACTTGGGCCGCGAACCACGCTCCAGCGATTTTGCAGGCTTGGTTTCCGGGAGTGCAAGCGGGCCCCGCACTGGTGCGCGTACTGTTTGGCGATGTCAATCCGAGTGGCAAGCTCACGGTTTCAATGCCCCGTTCCGTGGGTCAAGAGCCTCTCTACTACGACGCACTGAACACCGGGCGTCCTGCTGACGGTGTTGATCTCACTCATCCACCGACCGACAAGCGCGAAAAGTATCACACGCGCTACGTGGATGAACAAAACAACGCGCTGTTCCCGTTTGGCTACGGCCTAAGCTATACGACGTTTTCTTATTCGCCGCTAGAATTGAGCGCATCCAAGTTGAGCGCCGATGCGCTGAACCACGCGGCCGAGGCGTTACATGTGTCCACAACCGTAAGAAATTCCGGAACGCGGGCCGGCGATGAAGTTGTCGAGCTTTACCTCCGTATTCGGGGTGCCAGCATAGCTCTCCCGGTAAGGGAGCTGGAAGGCTTCCAAAGGATTGCCTTGGCGCCCGGAGAATCAGTGCGGGTCGACTTCACAATAGGCCGGAATGAACTCGCCTTCTGGAACATTGATATGGAGCACCTAGTTGAGCCGGCAAGCGCGACGGTGTGGATCGGACCCAACTCTGCTGAGGGCCAGAGTGCAGACTTCGTCATCGCGAAGTAAAACGGTTGCCGGCATTCGGAATTAGCGTCATGTTCCGTTTCTCAAAGACACCTGCTGACTGACTTATAGTGAGCCCAGTCCGCAGATGTTCGAGGGTCTATTATTCACAGACCGGCCGAGATTACGACCTGTGTATATCTGCGGGTTTGGGGGGATGGAGCGCAGAGGAAGCGGCATTCCCCTGCCTCTGCATCAGAGATGTTAAAGCTTACCTCCGATTCGGATTCGATCCTCTTTCTCGAAAAAGATGGGCGGTGTTGCGGCGAATCTGTTCACGGAGATTGTGTAAATGGTTGCGGATGAAGTCTTCTGCCAACTGCTAAAAAATAGCGAGTGGCCGGCACGCGTAGGAATTAACATGCCCTGCAATAGCGCCCTGAGTTGATCTGGTTTTCCCTTTACGCGCCACGGATCTTGCGATCACACGTACTTCAGTCATGGTGTTCAACCTCATCCACTCACAATGTGCTTATTAGTGATGGCACAACGTGCTGCTACTTCACCGATGGATCAATCAACGTCAGATCCGTGGCCGGGTCCAGCCGCTTTTGCATCGTTACGGGATCGACCGTGACCATAACTTCCAGTGTCGGGGCTACGTAGGCAGCGAGAACATGGCCGCCTTGCGTTGTCCCATCCGAGTTCCCCACCAACATGTGAGTATGGACCACTGGCTTTCCTTGATAGAGGGCGATGTCACCGCTCATTCCGATCACTTCGTGCTGGCCCTCGATGGGAATCTTCTTGTACATCTTGCGCTGGGGATCGAACCATCCCACAGTCGCCCCATCCAGTGCTCCAATAGCCGTGAAGTGGGCACTCGTAATGTGATACTTCTCTGCAAACTCCAGCAATCCGGAGAAAGCCTCGTCTCCCTGGTAAAAGATAACCGCATATTGTTTCGTCGGTTCTCCCGGGTTCAGCAATTGAACCTTCATCTTGGGAGCGGTACCCTTGGGACCAGCTTCTAGCGGAGCGACATAATCTCCCGCCGCCGTCTGGGTATGCCCCATTAAGGTGGCGATCCCAATCCATAACAATGCGTAACCTAGTTGATGTACTTTAATCATAGCCTTCCTCGTCGCTGTTCACTGAGCGTCAGGTTTGTCGTTGCAGCAGATCCGGAGACGCCGCACGCACATGATGTTCATTGATTGAATCTGTTTGCTCCTTACCGTCTAAGATCGAGTTTGTTTTCTGTCATATCTCTTGTTGTAGTGAACATATTGAATCACTCGCTAAACCCAGTGCATGCTCTACTCCAAATGCTTCACCTTCTCATGCAGGCGTTGGTGCGTTTTGCTCTATCAAGTTCTGAGCTTTCAGTTCAGCCCAGAATTCAGCCGGAATCTTGGTTTGCATCGAGGTATAGTCGGCGAGAATCTGTTGTTCACTGCTGGCGCCCACGACCAAAGCGGCAGCTACATCTGGGGACGCAGAGAACTGAAGCGCTGCGGTACGAAGGTCGACTCCGTGATTCGCGGCCACTTCCCGTAGCTTTTGTCGTTTTTCCAGATATTCGTGGAGTATTTTGTATGACTCTTTTCCATAGTTGTAGCGAGGACTCCCCGAGATGAATCCGGCGTTCAGTGAGGAACCAACCACCAGAGAGGCGTTCTTTCTTCGGACCGCAGGAAAAAGCTGGTTTAGCGCATTCTTGTGATCGATAAGGGAATACTGCGATGCCATGAGGCAGACGTCCGGATCGGCGTCTCTTAAAACTCGCAGAATCGGTTCTGGTGTATTGACGCCGATTCCCCAGCCTTTGATCAATCCCTCTTCCCGCATACGCGTCAATTCTGGAAATGCGCCTTTCAAGGCGATCTCGAATTGTTCCTGCCAGCTCGTCGGCAACAGCTTGTTGTCTGAAGAAATGTCATGAACAAAAGCAATGTCAAGGCTGTCGATACCGAGCCTTTGCAGACTATCCTCGATCGAACGCCTGACGCCGGGTGCCGTGTAATCGAAAGTTACGTCATTGGGGGATGGCGAAAAAGGAAAGAGTTCGCGGCCCTTGGCGGTCTTCGATGCCTTCAGCAGCTTGCCTACCTTGGATGAGATGACATACTCACTTCTGTTCTTGTTGTGAAGAAAGTTGCCATACCTTCTTTCGGCAAGGCCGAGCCCATACCAGGGAGAAACGTCGTAGTAGCGTATCCCCGCACTCCATGCGGCCTCGAGGATTGCATATGCGTCTTTATCGGTGACAACCGCAAACTCATTTCCGAGTGGAACGCCTCCCAGGCCGAACCTAAAGGGTGGCTTGTAATGGACATTGCTGCCGCTGTTCTTGTTATCTTCCATATTGTTCATGCTCCTGCTATCGCCTGTATTGCCCTGCGACAATGCATTTCCACGTAAAACGGCCGCTGCCGCGGTCATGGCCGATCCTTTGATTGCTAGACTGAGAAAGTCTCTTCTTGTATTCATACTCGGCACCCGGGCTAATGCCGATCAGTTTCAATCGACGATTGCTGGGGCATAAATTTCCGTTCCGGCGGCAGCTCGTCTAATCTGCCGCGCTACTCTCATTTTCTGAGAAGTCGGCACCGGTCGTTACGCTCTCCCACTCGGCAATTTCCTCATGCCAATCCGAAAGCTTTTTGCGGAACCGGGTGAGTGCGATCCGGCCCAGAATAAGATGTAAGGGCGGTTTAGCAGAGTTCACGGCGGCTATAATCGCCTCCACGGCTTTCTGCGGATCGCCCGGCTGTTTGCCGGATTGCGTTCGCAAATACTCACGGGCCTTGCCCGCCGTTGCCGCATAATCGGGTAATTGTCGTTTCGCAAGCTTGCCGGATCGCCCGAGGAATTCGGTGCGAAACGGGCCCGGTTCGACTATCGTGACGCGCATGCCGAGTGGCTTCACTTCTTCCGCCAGCGCCTCGCTGAATCCTTCTACGGCAAACTTTGTCGCGTTGTAGAAACCCCATCCCGGAGAGCCGATCAGTCCGCCAATGGAGGACAAATTGACAACATGTCCGCTGCGGCGCTGGCGAAAATGCGGCAGGAAGGCGCGCGTGACCCGAATGAGGCCGTAGATGTTGGTCTGGAACATCGGTTCGAACTCATTCTCAGACACTTCCTCGATAGCGCCGTTCACGCCATAGCCGGCGTTATTGACGAGAATGTCCACATGGCCCAAGGCGGCAATTGCTTGCTCGGCAATCGACGTGATTTCTTTCGGGTTTGTGACATCGAGCGTCAAGGTGTGGATGCGGTCTGGATATTGCCGCACGAGACGCGACAACTTTGAGACGTCGCGGGCTGTCGCAATTACCCGCTCCCCGCGTTTCAGCACCTCTTCGGCGAGCAGATACCCAAAGCCTGTTGAAGTTCCCGTGATAAACCAGACGCGCGAGAATGTGAATTCTTCCATTCGTTTTGCTCCTTCCTCGCTCATGCAAAACTCGTGCCATACTCTCGTTCGCAAATGCCGCATTTGCACAGTGGAATCCGTCCACTCTCCTCGATCAATGTCCTTTCACCGACGTTGAGTCCGCATTTTGACACGAAATTCGGGGCAGCTTTTTGTTTTGAGTTTCGGGGATGGCAGCGACAGTCTCTATCCAGACGGGCAAATAGTTCTAGATGCACAAGCTGCTCTTGCGTGCGTACCTGGATGGATCTCGCTTGTCTTCCTCCGTGTCGCGGGTTCGGAGTTTTCGAAAACCTGAAGTGTTGGTGCCACGATTGCATAGCGCCTGTCCGAGGACAGACATGAAGGTCGGAATTACTTGGGCGAACGCCATGGGTCATATCAAGGTATCGGCTATCGCAGGCAAATGATGTTGAGCCATGAAAGTTGACCTGGGCTCGGAATCGATCTCTGTGTGGGAGGCAAGTGAAAAAAGAAATAGGGCTATTCGCGAAGATTTGGTTTTGCACAGCCTTGGCCATCGCCTTAGGAGTCGATTGCCGCGCAGGCACACCCTGAGAGTGCCAAATTCGTTGTTGATCCCAACTGACCAAGGCCGTTGCCCGGAAAGTGGGTGATCGGCCAAGTGAGCGATGTATGCGTGGACGCACAGGATCACAGTTACATCGTTAATCGCAATGACATGACAGACAAGGAAGGGGAAGTTGCGCAGCAAGCGCCACCTTACATTGAATTCGATCCCGACGGCAATGAGGCCGGCCAGGTGTCTAGGTGCCCTACCCTCGCAACGACCGCTACCCCAATCATCCAGAGCCGCAAAAGCTCGATGTCCGCGAAATTTCGATGTATCCTTGGCTCAATCGAAACGGGGATTTTGTGGATATGTCATTAGCGGCAGAGCCGCTGCTCTCTTTAGCAGTGACTGTCACATCGGAGCAGCGGGTCGAGTCTGTTTTACGGAATATCGTTCAGGGATTGGCATCGCAACCAGGCGTGGCGTTGACTCGCGTCTGGCTGCTCCCCTCTACCGACCTCTGTGGTTCTGGTCAGGAACCTTTAAGTTCTTCAGAGCAGACAGAGTGTCTTCGTCTCGTGGCAAGCGCCGGAAGTGCTATGAACTCGCCGGGGGAAGACTGGTCCTTCTTGCATGGACACTTTAGTCGACTTCCATTGAATGTCGGAAAGGTTGGCCAAGTGGCAGTGAACCGGAATCCGATACGCATAAACGACCTGGGCACTCAAAACGATTGGATTCTTCGGCCTGAATGGGTGAAACGAGAGGGGATTCGCAGTTTTGCGGGTCTCCCCTTACGCTTTCGGGACGATCTGCTGGGAGTTGTTGGGCTCTTCAGTCGTAAACCTCTTACGGAGCAAGAACTCACTTGGTTGGGGCTGTTTGCGAATCAGGCTGCGGTTGCTATCGCAAACGCCCGGGCATTCGAAGAGGTGGAGAGGCTCCGGTGTCAACTCGAACGTGAAAATAACTACCTTCAGGAGGAAATCGCAGAACGGAAGCGAGCGGAGGTGGCGCTCCGGCAGGCGCAGGAGGATCTCACGCACGCCAACCGGGTGAGCAGCATGGGGGAGCTGACTGCCTCGCTGGCGCACGAAGTCAATCAACCGATTGCCGCAGCCATCACCGACGCTAATACTTGCTTGCGCTGGCTATCCGGCAGTCGACCCGATTTGGAAGAGGCACGCGCGGCTGCGTCAAGAATCGTACAAGACGGAAGGCGTGCGAGCGAGATCGTTAACCGAGTCCGCCTGCTCTTCAAAAAGGCTACTCTGCAACGGGAGTTGGTCGATCTAAACGAGATTATTCGAGAGTTGATGCTCCTCCTGCGCAGCGAGACAACTCAATTCGCCGTATTAGCTCGGACTGAGCTCGCCGTAGACCTCCCTCAGGTCATGGGAGATCGCGTGCAACTGCAACAGGTCCTGATGAACCTCATGATGAACAGCATTGATGCGATGAAGGATGTGGAGGGTACGCGCGAGCTCGCAATCCAGTCGCAGCGCGGTGAGAATGGTCAAGTGCTGATCTCGGTCAGCGATAGCGGCGTGGGGCTTCCACCGCAGCAGGCGGAGCAGATTTTTGATGCATTCTTTACCACCAAACCTCACGGCACGGGTATGGGACTGCGGATCAGCCGTTCCATTGTTGAATCGCATGGGGGCCGCTTGTGGGCTATCGACAATCCTCGGCGCGGCGCAAGATTTTGTTTCACATTACCCACTAAAGCCGAGGCACACGACTCAGTTGTGTTGGGAGATCGGACTGGAACCGCCGACGGAAGCCGACGTGCCTGAGTATCTGGCCCGAGCTACAACGCTATCGTATGCTGCGGTGCCCGGGTTCCGATAGGCTAGAAGATCGAAATGGCGGTTCCGGTCCTGCCGTTTCGTACCGAGCCTTAATTCCTGGTTCAGCCGCTCGGCTTCACGTTCAGTCTTCCACATGTGTACGCTATTCAAGGCTAAGCTCTCGCCTGATTTGTCGCCGTGATACGGACGAATGTCAACGTTCTCTTCGCGCCACTGAACTTCTCCAAAAGTCTGATCAGGTTCCTAACAGATTCATTTGCAGTTTGTCGTACCCATGCTCGCGCGCCCATAGATCCAAAGGTATTGTTGCCAGTTCATCTACAACGGCAACGGCCAGCCCGGTCTTCGTCAAATCGACGCTCTTCAGATAGGTGTGGCATGTATTGCAAACATCCACTCGGACATGCGCGATTTCCGGTGCCGAATAGTATGCCAACTGCGGTTCTCTTTCTTCTCCGCATGCCGGACAATAGATTCTTCGAAAGACCCATTCATGCGCGCAGAGCATACAAATCAACGACTTTTTCGCACCGTCGCCTTGGCTTCGCAATACGCCGACGATAGGCTTACGGCCGCAAAACGGACACGTCGATGGGGTTCCATCCACAATCGCGGTTTCGCGGTGATCCGCAAGATATTCGGCATACGGCTGGAGAAACATCCACGCGAGCAGCCAATCGGAATCAGTTGCAGCGCTCCCATTGGCGGACTGGAGTTCCGAATCGTCCACGATGCCCGCGGCCAATTCTGGATCCCTGTAC
>Ga0210408_10005175_pt1 | contig 11482 bp, 7 predicted proteins | sample IncBWH4MmetaG_FD_155471 | JGI IMG/M metagenome (GOLD analysis project Ga0210408, IMG submission 155471) | Forest soil microbial communities from Barre Woods Harvard Forest LTER site, Petersham, Massachusetts, United States - Inc-BW-H-4-M | ecosystem: Environmental > Terrestrial > Soil >... | reverse complement strand
TGCTCAGATCGGCCAGATTCGCATAAAGAGTAAAATGCAGCTCCCGTCGCTCCGCTCCCGGATCCGTTGTCTTGACCGTCTTCACGATCAGGGTACAGCCGTCGATCTGCCCGATCTCGGTTTTCTCTTCAACCTCGACTGAGTGTCCTTGCACCTCGCATTGGTTCTTCACCACAGAATTTCCATTTACAGCCCGCTTTAATCGCTCGGTAGCTTTGGAGATGCTTTGTGCGTTTCCTTTTTCGGTTTTGGGCCGTTCAGATTCCTTGTGTTCCTGAAAGTCACTGAGCCGAGAAATAGTGAAAAAAACCGGGTTCTGTGACTCCGCGACGATTGGAATCAAAAAAAGGCACAACGAGAGGATGTGGCGAGACGAGTTCATTCTGATCTCAACTGAGTCACATCATAACCGAAGTGGAAACTCGCGCTCCCTCGCGCGTCCGCGCCTCTGCACCACACAATGTCAGGCAGGAAATAGGCCGAGGGAGGGAGGTCTTGAGCCTTCGACGTTCTAGTACCGAGACAAAGAAAATAGCTCAGGCTGCTGATTTCTCAATCTATGTTGCTGCTGTTACAAACAGCCAAACTCACTAATACCTGTTCATTCTTCTTCCCGTTCGTTTTCCTGTGGGAGCCTCTCGAATGAGAGGTCCGGAAGAGGATGGTGCGATCGATGCCTGACAGCGGAGTTCACAGGCAGCATGATTTTGACGATGCAGCCTCGTTCGGTAGCACGATTCTGCAGCTCCAGCGAGCCGCCGTGCGCCTCCGCTATCTGTCGCGAGAGCACGAGGCCGATACCACTGCCGGTTGGCTTGGTTGTGTAGAAAGGAACAAACGCATTGCTGGGATTCATCAACCCTGGCCCGCTATCCTCAATGGTGATGACCAGTTCGTCTGCGTTTTTGGTCCAGGACAAAACGATCGGTGCTTCAGCCTCACCGCCTCTTGATCCATTCGACCCCGTGCTTCGATTTGTCATCTCAAGTACAGCTTCGGCTGCATTGCGCAGCACGTTTATTAGCATTTGTTCGAGTTGATCCGGATCGGCAGTGAACGTGGCGTCTGGACCAGCTACTACCCGCACAGACGCCCGGGTTTCAAGGTTGGCTACACGATTCGCGAGCGCTCGCACAGAGCAGCTCTGCAAGGCCGGTGGCGGCATCTGCGCCAGTTGGCGGTATCCTTGCAGGAAACGATTGAGGGAAGCCGCACGGCCCTCGATAATGCTTAGCCCCCGCTCAAAGTCCTGCTGTTCTGTCTCTTTAATCCCGCTTCCAACCAGTCGCGAATGCAAACTGCCCGCTATGGACTTGATCGGAGCCAGCGAATTGTTCAGTTCATGCCCCAACACGCGAATCAATCGCTGCCACGCCCGTCGTTCCTCTTCCCGCAATGCACGGCTGACATCAGATAGAACAACCAGTGTATGTGGGATTCCCTGCTGGCGAAACGAACTCCTGCGCACGAACCATCGGGCATCGGTTCCGAAGTGCAGTTCGACCAGGGACTCGTTTTCACACGAGAGACAAGGTGCGAGTCCCAAGTCAGAACTGGTCTTGCCGACTAGTTGTGCCGAGCTGAGATCCAGAAGTCTTTCCCCGGCTGAGTTTACCAGCCGCAGCCTGTTCGTTTGATCAAAGGTAAAGATTGGGATATCTACCTCTTCGACTACACGCTGCAGTAACGCATTTGCTTCGATTGCACCCGTGCGGTGTTTCGCCAGCAGGTCTGCGAGCGCGTTCACCTCGAGCGAGAGTTCACCCAGAGCGTCGTTGGGCACAGCCATTCTGGCTCGGAAAGAATAATCCTCATCTCGCAAGGCGCCCACGACGTTTGCCAGAGTCTGAAGCGGGCGAACTACGTGATCGTGAAGAGTTGCCCCAATTAGCAAGCACGCAATTGCCTCGGCACCGAAGAGAACTAGCTTTGATTGAAGAGACCACGTCTGAAGCCAAATCAGGATGCCGCTGACGAGAATTCCAGGTGCAACCAAAAGGATTGAAAATCGGGTTACTCGGCGCTCGAAGGGCGCTCGCAGCTTTCGTCTTTTTCGAACCGTCGAACTTAGGAGGCGTGGGCTAGAGCCCATATTTTTCCATCCGCCGGTAGAGGGCACCGCGGCTCAGGCCGAGTGCTTCTGCCGCCTGGCTCACGTTTCCCTGAAAGCGCTGCAGAGCTTTGCGGATCAGGATACTTTCAACCGCCTCCAGACTCAATTCCTCCAGATTCTGGGCTTGCCCGCGTGGCGAAACCAGTCCGAGATCTGCCGTCTGAATCTGTTCCGTACGGCACATCAGGACGGCGCGCTCCATCGTGTGTTCCAATTCGCGTACGTTCCCAGGCCAGGCGTAGTGGAGAAGCGACTGCAGTGCTGTGGGGTCGAGTCCTTTTACTTGGCGTCGGTAGCGCGATGCGTACTGGGCAAGAAAATAACTGGCGAGCGCTGGAATATCTTCTTTTCGGTCGCGCAAAGCTGGCAAATGGATCTCGACCGTGTTCAGGCGGAAGAGCAGGTCTTCACGGAATAGCCCTGCCTCACAAGCCGCCTTGAGGTCACTATTGGTAGCCGAGATCATGCGCACATCGATTTTCTTGCTCCGCGATGATCCCACGCGTTCTACTTCTCCGGACTCAATGACTCGCAGCAGCTTGGCCTGTTGTCTCGGCGGAACATTACCGATTTCGTCGAGAAAAACTGTCCCGAGGTCAGCCAACTCAAAGCGCCCGATCCGGTCGGTGCGGGCGTCCGTGAAGGCGCCCTTCACATGACCGAAAAGTTCGCTCTCAAAAACTCCTTCGGCTAATCCCCCGGTATTCACCGCGATCAATGCCTTGTGCTTCCGCAGAGAAAGCGCGTGGATGGTGCGTGCGACGACCTCCTTGCCAGTGCCATGCTCTCCTGTGATGAGCACATTCGCATCTGACGGCGCAATGCGCGTGATGGCTTCCAGCACTGGCGACATACTTGCCGAGGTTGCGATCAGTTCGGGCAAGCCTTGGACATTCAGAAGCCGATTTTCCGCTGCGAGTCGTTCGGCATGCTGCAAAGCACGTCGCAGTTCGACCTGCGTCCGAATAATGGAAAGCAGGCGTTCGTTCTCCCAAGGCTTCTGTATGAAATCGCGGGCGCCAAGGCGCATGGCTTCAACGGCCAGTTCCACATTACCCCAAGCTGTCATAACGATGACGGGCAGTGTGCTGTCCTGCGAAACGATTTCTGAAAGCAGATCGAGGCCCTCGCGTCCAGACGTGGTGTCGCGCGTGTAGTTGAGATCAATCAGGACTGCGTCATATTGTTCGGTAGCCAACGCATCACGTGCAAGCTCTGGCGAGCGAGCAGCATCGACCTTGTATCCTCGCGGTTTGAGCAGGAGTTCGATGGCTTCGAGAATGTGCTGCTGATCGTCAGCCGCCAATATCCGCGGCACAGTCGCAGTTTTGGTCAGCGCCGTAAGCGCTGTTGCTTCATGCGGCTTGGCAGTAGAAGACATTTTGAATGTATAACGTGTCCGCTTTCTCAAGGAGTTGCGGAGCTGACAGTTGCATCTATGGCATCCTGAATCGCGATTCCATTATGTTCTAAAGTGGAGCCGATCGCACGCTCCACTTCGACTCGCGCTTTCTCATAGACGGTCATTGCAGCTACAAAATCCAATTCGGCGAGCGCAAGGTCCCGTTGCGCGGTCATAGTCTGGAAGGTGGACCCGGCGCCGAGTGCCTGCTCCTTTTGCGTGATTTCAAAAGTGCGCTGCGCGAGATCACGGGACTTGCGGGCAGCTTCCACCCGGGCGGCTGTCTGCTCGAGCGCATATTCCGCATTGCGAACCTCAATTCGTATTTGCTTGCGCAACTCTTCCCGCCGCAATTCGGCTTGGCGGTATTCCAACTCGGAACGGTATTGATCCGCTTTCGCAACGCGATTGCGAATGGGAATATTCAGGTTGAACCCGACATAGTAGTCCGGTGCGGTGTTATTGAACGCATTCTTTAAAGCACCCGAGTAGTCGGCGGGTACATTGGAAGAATTGGGGACATCGGGCACGTTGTAGACTGGGTTCAATGGCCCTGCCAATCCCGATCCGCCGTAAAAAGCTACTAGAGAGAGAGCGGGCAAGAGCGCATTGCGTGCCGCTTTTCGACTGATCTGACGGTTCACAAGATCAACGTCGGACTCGGCAAGTTCAGGCCGATCGCGCAAAGCTTGCTGAATTAGTTCCTGTACCGATTGGTTCGAGGGGACGATTTGTGCTGACTGCAGCGTATCGGTTGGCACGACATTGACTGACTCGAGCACCGGATCGTCCAGACTCTTTGTGAGTGCATTCTTCATCAGAAGCTCTTGCAGTTGGAGGCTTGTCCGGGCAACGGTTAGATCCTGCTCGCGCTTCGACACCTCGGCTTCAGCTTTCATCACGTCCATGGCCGGGATGCTCTCGAGTTGGAGCTGCTTCCTCGCGTTCTCGAGCGACTGCTGCGCAAATGCGCGCGATTGTTCGTTCACCTGCGACTGTTGGTAAGCGTTCACAAGGTCCCAATAAATGTTCTCGATCTGGGTCACTGTGGCCATGACTTGGTCTTTGAAGGCGATATCAGAGATCTTCTTGTTGTTGCTGGCGATTCGCAGATACCGAAGATTTGGGCCAAATCCAAATCCAGAGAGCAGTTGCTGCTGGAAAGAGAACCGGTACATCGCACCCAATGCCGGGGAAAGATTGAAAAAAGGACTGTTGGTAGTCTGACGATTGTTGTTGAACTCGAAAGACACGCTTGATCCGGTGGCAAAGGCCTGGCTAAAACCAAAATTTGCCTGCCCGGTGTTGAGTTGCAGAAGTGGTACACCATAAATGCGCTGATTAGCGAGAGGGGTTGCCTGATGCTCTGCTCCAACTGACGCAACGATGGTGGGATCATACGAAGGCACAGCCGTGCCGACTCCCAATGTCGATTGCACGAGGCCGGAAGCGCCGGCGCCCGCGCCGCCTGCGCCGGCAGTCGTCCCTCCAGCGCCTGCACCAGGTGCACCAGTACCAAACCCGCCGACACCGCCGCCTGGAGTGCCTTGAACGACTCCCGCATTCACTCCTCGGAAAACGCCGCCTGCCTTCGTGCGCAAAATGTCCATATCCGCGATCGGCAGGTTGTAGCGCGCAATCGCGATGTCCAGATTGTTTTCCATAGCGAGCCGGATTGCGTCTTTGAGTGACAAATACAGTTTTCCATCCCGGATCAGTTGATTCAGCCGCGGAGAGTTCGTGAGCTCAGGTTCAGGCGTAGAACTTGGCGAATAAGCGCTGAGTGGATTACGGGATGACGGCATCTTGAAGACGGAAGAGTAATGGGGTCGAGACGGGCCTGTATTTGCGATGGTGTTCGAATTGGGCGGACTTGTTGGCTGTTGGGAGAAACACGTACAGGCGCAGACTACAGAGCAAAACAGAGATGCGGCAAGCCGCTCTAAACGCGAAGAGCTCCTCATTGCCTCACCACCTCATACGACTGAAGGTCCGCATGTGCAGTGTCGCTCACAACCCATCCATCACGTAGTTGAAGTGTCCGCGAGCCGTATGCGGCATTCGCCTCGGAGTGCGTGACTTGAACAATCGTCGTCCCCTGCCGATTCAAGTCGCGAAACAATTCCATGATCTCCTTTGCCTGCAAAGAGTGGAGATTCCCGGTGGGCTCGTCCGCCAGCAACAATGCAGGCTTGTGGATCACTGCGCGCGCAATGCCCACTAATTGCTGCTGCCCGCCCGAGAGCTGGCTGGGAAACAAATCTTTCTTGGCGACGATCTGGAATCGGTCTAAGCTGTCGGCCACCATGCCCTGTCGCTGCTTGTGCGGGATGTCTTTGTAGGAGAGTGGAAGATCGATGTTCTCGCGGACTGTGAGGTCGTCAAGCAGGTGATAGCTCTGAAACACCATGCCGATGTTCCGCCTGGCAAGATCGGCCCGCTGTTTGCGCTTCATCCCATGAACCGTCTGATCGCGAAACCAATACTCGCCCTCCCAGCCGTCGTCGAGCAGTGCGAGCACATTTAATAAGGAGGATTTGCCCGCGCCCGACGACCCCATCACGGTGATGAACTCACCTTCACGAATCTCGAGGTTCACGCGCCGAAGCACAAAAAATTGACCGGCAGGAGTCTTATAGCTGCGTTCGAGGTTCTTAAGTCGGATCATGTCCCTCCCATATTTCTTGCTTGAACTCACTCGTACCGCAGAGCCACCATCGGATCGACTTTGGCCGCCCGGTAAGCCGGGATGATACTGGCGACCAGCGCGACCACAGAGAGGACGACGGCAACCGAAAGGAACGTAATCGCATCTGTGGGTTTTACCCCATAAATCAGACTGGCCATCACACGCGCAAGCGCGAGCGCTCCCACAGTTCCGACTGTTACGCCCAGTAATGTCGGCCGCATGCCCTCGAACACAATCATGCGAAGCACGTCGGACAAACTTGCGCCCAGCGCCAGCCGTACACCGATTTCCTGCACGCGCCGCCGCACGCTGTAAGACAAGACGCTGTAGATTCCGATCGCTGCGAGAATCAGCGCAAGCAATGCGAATGCGCTGAGAAGGGACAGGCTAAAGCGCTGCTGCGAAAGCGAGTTCGTTACCAGCTGGTCCATCGTGCGGACGTCCCGGACAGGAATCGTGCCGTCCACCTCGTGGACAGCGTTGGTCACAGCAGATGAGATGCTCGCCGGATTTGTACTGGAGCGCACCACCAGCGTCATTGGAAAGGAACGCCAGACTTCGCCAGTTGGCACAACAAGCTGACGAAATGGAACGTAGACCGCCGCCGGCGGTCGAGTCTGGTCCAATCCATCCGTCTTGACGTCTCCTACGACGCCGACCACTTCGCGCACCACACCCGGAAAGAAAGTCAGGGTGATGTGTTTGCCGATCGGATCCTCACCCGGCCAGAATTGTTTTGCGAGTGATGCGCTTATGAGTGTGGTCGGTGGTCGTCCCACAACGTCGGTGTGGTCGAAGTCGCGCCCGCGTAGTATCGGGATTCGGAACGCGTTCATGTATCCTGCCGAGATCAGGCGCACATCGACTTCCGGTTGTTCTGACATTGGAACGGCAGGGCGGCCCTCGACTGCGATCGGCTGATGAGAACCATTTCCACTCAGTGGTGCGTCGTCGATTACTCCCGCCGCAACCACCCCTGGCAGTGTGCGGACACGCTCGAGCACGCGCTCGAAAAAGCTGATCTGCTGGCTCGCAGTGGAGAACTTCGCCTGCGAAATTGCCGCCGTCATGGTCAGCACACCATGAAATTCGAATCCCGGGTTCACTGCACGCAGCATCTGGAAACTGCGAATCATCAGTCCCGCACCAATCAGCAGAATTAGAGAAAGCGACACTTCCGCGACGACGAGAACGCTGCGGGTGCGATTGCCGCTTGAGTCCGTATCGGTGCGACCCAGGCCTTGCTTCAGGGACTGGCTCACATTGGCTCGACTCAAGTGCAGTGCCGGTAATATTCCTGCGATTGCTCCCGTGAAGATAGACACAGCAGCGGTAAACACCAGAACTCTGAGATCAATGCCAACTTCAATCGATGCTGGCAGCTTATCCCCAAGAAACGCCATTATGAGGCGAATCCCGAAGTGAGCGTAGGTCAAGCCAAGGACACCTCCCAGCAATGCCAAAAGCACGCTTTCGGCCAGAATCTGACGGATGATTCGAACAGAACTCGCGCCCATGGCGGTGCGGATTGCAATTTCCTTGTGTCGGCTAAACATTCTCGCAAGGGAAAGATTGGTCACGTTGACGCATGCAATCAGCAGAATGAATCCGACGGCTCCCAGCAAGACGAGAAGCGCAGGGCGTACGTCGCTAACCAGGTCCGCTTGCAATGGCCGCACTGCCGCTCCCCAACCTTTATCGTCTGCCGGATATTGCTGTTCTAGCCGACTGGAGATCGTATTCATCTCAACCTGCGCTTGCTTCAGATCAGCGCCCGGCCTTAACCGCGCAATCACCAGGTAGTTGTGGTTGCCCCGAACAGCTTTTTCCTGGTCTGTCCAGGCAAGGGGCGTCCACATCTGAGCGAAATCGGGGAAGCGGAAACTCGGTGGCATGACGCCCGCGACGAGATAACTGGTGCCGTCAAGCGTGATGTTATGACCTACGATGTCCCGATTTGAGCCGAAATGCTCGCGCCAGAAATGGTGGCTAAGTACAACTACATTTGCGTGTCCCGGTTGGTCTTCGTCGGGAGAAAAGACGCGGCCAACCATCGGTTGGACTCCAAGCGTGGAGAAGAATCCACTTGACACGCTGCTCACGTCCACCTGTTCGGGTTTGTCGCCGCCGGTGAGTGTGAAACCCCGAAAGCCGTAGATCGCCATGCTGGCGAAGACTTGATTCTGTACTTGCCAGTCGAGGAAGTTTGCGGGCGAGACCGAGAACGTGCTGATACCTGGAAAGCTCGCTTGCGGAGGCGTATGCCAGACCCGCACCACCCGATCCGGATCGTGCAACGGCAATGAACGCAGCAGCACACCATTCACAACCGAGAAAATAGCGGTGTTGGCACCAATTCCCAGGGTTAGCGTAATGACCGCGACCAGAGCGAAACCCGGCGCCTTGCGCACTTGGCGGACTGCATACCGCACATCTTGTACTAATCCTGACATCACTTCTCCTTATTCGTATCGCAGCGCCACCATGGGATCGATGGTGGCGGCTCGGGAGACCGTAACGTACTTGAGCAGACTATCGAGCTTGGTCTGTGTTGGCCCCGACTCCTGGCGCCACCGTCATCACCGCAACGGACGCGAATCCTGGACGCTTGCGTAACTGCCGCAGCGCATAGCGAAGATCCTGGAGTAAGCCGTTCAAGCGTTCGCATCCTGCATCAGCTTGTGAAGCTCAGCTTCGGCGACGACTTTACCGTCGAACAAATGAATCTCCCGCTCGGCCTGTTTTACGAATCGCGGGTCGTGCGTCACCATGCAGATGGTGGCGCCTTCGCGGTGCAGATCCTGCAGCAACTGCATCACTGCCTCGCCGTTACGGGAATCGAGATTGCCAGTGGGCTCATCGGCAAGCAGTATCGACGGATGGCCGGCAAGCGCTCGCGCAACCGCCACGCGCTGCTGCTGACCGCCTGACAGTTGCGACGGATAATGCCGCACGCGGTGCGCCATGCCCACGCGCTCAAGCGATTCCATGACACGTTTCTTGCGCTCCGCCGAGGGCATTTTCTGGCGATAGGTAAGGGGGAGTTCGACGTTCTCATAAACAGTAAGATCGCCGATCAGATTGAAGCTTTGGAAAATGAACCCGATTTCGCGATTGCGGATTCGCGAGCGCTGCGTGAAGTCCAGATTCTCGACCGGCCCTCCATTAAGGAGGTACTTCCCGCCCGTTGGAGTGTCGAGCAGACCCATGATCGAGAGCAGCGTAGACTTGCCACATCCCGACGGTCCGGAGATGGCGATGTATTCGCCTTTGCGAATGGCCAGATGAACGCCGGAGAGGGCGTGTGTTTCGATCTCGTCGGTGTAGAAAACCTTGGTGAGCTCTTCAATTTGAATCAGAGGTTGCGCTGTATCGTTCATAGGCACCCTTTATGAAAATTGAATCGTTGAATCATTGAGAGATTGACTCATTGGAGAGCTCGGCAGAACCGATTTTGCAATGTTTCAATAGCCAGATCCCTCCATGATTCAATCCAGCCTGATCCGGTCAGTGTTGTCATAGCGCGACATGTCTGAAAGAATCACGGTGTCTCCCGCGCGCAAACCCTCAAGTACCTGAATCGAGTTCACAGAAGCGCGCCCTACCTTGACAGGAACGCGGACGCCGCCCTTGCCGTCCGCATCAAGCTTGAACAAACTGATTGTGCTGTTTTCCTGCCCGAATGCTGGGCGTCCGACATAGAGAACGTTGTCGAGGCGTTCCAAATCAACCGTCCCGTCCACACTCAAATCCGGACGCGCTCCTTTGGGGAGTTCCCCCGTGAGTTTTACGTCGACGGTCACGGTTCCGTTCTGTACCGCGGGATCGACCCGCATCACTTCCCCGGAAACCGTGCCATTATGTGTATCCACCAACGCCGGCTGGCCAATTTGAACGTCGCGAGCCTGCGTCTCGGCAACTTTTAGTTCGGCGATTAAATGATCCGGCTGCACGACTTTCGCCAGCATGATCCCCGGCGTGACGTGTTGTCCAACTTGCAGAGGCAAGTCCACGAGCACGCCTTCGATTCCGGCCCGCACCTTGAGCGCGTCCAATTGTTTTTGCTTGAGTTCGGCGAGAGCGCGAATCTGGGCCACTTTCGCCTGCTGCTCGGCCAACTGTGATTCGATGGCTTTCTGGTTTATATCGAGTCGCTCGCCTTCAATATTGTTGCGCGTTGTAAGTTCGTCAGCCTTGCTTTTGGAGTTTTTGTAGGCGAGACCTGAAATCACACCCAAGTCGTAAAGCGCCTTATCCGTGTCGGCCTGAAGTTTGGCTTGTGTGTAATCGGAATTGACGGTCGCCGCTCCCGCTTTCTGATTCATCAGATTGCTCTGCAACGTCACCCGCAAGCTCTGATACTCGGCGTCCGCGGCCTTCAACTGAAGGCTGGCATCAACCGCCGACTGTTCCACCTGTGGATTACTCATTTCGAGCAGAATGGTGTCGGCTTTCACCTGCGAACCGGGTAGCTTCAAAATTCGAACGACTGTGGCTTCAGTCTCCGCTGGAATTTGACGGGTGAATTCTTGGCTGGGAATCAAGGACCCCAACCCGCGGACTTGTCGAAGCATTGACCCACGCTTCACGCTGTCCGTCCAAACTGTGCTGCGCTCAACCTCAGGTGCTGCTGGTTTGAGCCGCGACACCCCCACCGTCGCGGCACCAATGCCTAGCAGGCCCACGGTCCCCCAAATAATCTGGCGGCGCTGCCTTTGACGCTTGAGCTCTGGCCGGGCGATATCCATTCGAACCAGAATTATGCAAGGTTTCGGCCAGAAGCTGAACGCAGCTATTTCATTGAAAATTATTGCCCTGGCAACCTGCGAAGGCTGTTAAGAGGCACCCGGAATGTTCGCTCGCGGAATTGGCTGTCCATTCCCGGACACTCCATCTACTTCGTTTTCTTGCTTGTCCTGTGAACTGGATCTGCTGCTCGATGTCCGTAAATGAACGCCGAATCTCATGAACGGACAGTATTTCTCGCGATTCCGACTTTCGCTTGACGGCTAAAATGATGATCTCCACGGCGATAATGGCAGTTCCGCTCGTGGCCCTGGAATTGCCGATGTCGCAACTAGCTCAAAATCGGCGTCGCCTCGATCCAGGTTTGAACCAACGGAAGGTAATTCAATGAGTGGGCTGATTCAGGATCTTCGTTACGATGGGTGGGATCCCGCAGATCGAACAACAGTGCCGGGACACTCGCGGCGGAAGCGTCGTGGATGATTTTATTCAGGACTTGCGTTACGGCCTTCGGCAACTGCTCCGTAGCCCA
>Ga0210408_10005174_pt1 | contig 11485 bp, 3 predicted proteins | sample IncBWH4MmetaG_FD_155471 | JGI IMG/M metagenome (GOLD analysis project Ga0210408, IMG submission 155471) | Forest soil microbial communities from Barre Woods Harvard Forest LTER site, Petersham, Massachusetts, United States - Inc-BW-H-4-M | ecosystem: Environmental > Terrestrial > Soil >... | reverse complement strand
GCCGGCCTCCGCCAGCCACTTCGACGGCGCCGATGCTCTCGGTTGGAACAGTGCCGTTCATGGCGTAGTTCGCAATACGCGGGGCTGCGCACAGGCGGTCAGCCTGCAATTCTGCGCTCTTTCCTGCAGGCCAGAAGCCGGCCCAGTCTTCGCGAACATTCTCCGTTGCCAAACCTGATGTGGCCGCATCGAATCAAATCCGCGGATTAGTCGACGTTATTATACATCAGAATCTACCCACACATAAGACGGACTGGTAGGCATGAGTATAGATCAGAATTTACCTGCGAAAGAATAATGCCTACCTCCTCACCGGGCGGGTGAACAGCAGGAGATCAGGTATGAAGCCCATCCAGCCGGAGGTCACGGATAAATTGCATGTGCGTGTCACCCGGGACAGCGCAAAGGTTCAGATCGGCGCCATGACTCCGAGTTTTCCGCCGGCGCGTGTGCCGCCGCAGGTGTCGAAGGATAACGAAGGAGGGCAATGATCCCGCTCTAGTGCCGCGAACCCAGCGCGGCCAGCACGCGCTAATGCTGATATAGTGCGGTGGCCGAGCAGCACGCGCCACCTCTCCCCGCTTGCGGGGAGAGGTCGACGCGCGAAGCGCGGCGGGTGAGGGGGACCCTCAACATGCGCGCAGCTGACGAGATCAAAACAGGGCGGGCAAAAAGGATGGCGTGTTAGATGTGATCGCCGCATCTCTGCCGTTTGAAAGTCCCCCTCACCCGGATCGCTGACGCGATCCGACCTCTCCCCGCAAGCGGGGAGAGGTGGAGCTTGCGGCCCGCTCGGCGCACAATCGTAAGCGCATGCTACGCTGCTCCAGCTGTATCTTCACGCGTGTAAGCCAAGCGCAGCCAGTACGTGACGATGCTGATGTAATGCCGTGGCCGGGCGACGCGCCGCCCGCCGAAGGCGGGCGTCTCAGCACGCGCGGACTTGACGAAAGATGGTGGAGGGCCTGCTCTATTTCTTCGTCGGCACGTTGATGAGTTCATCGAAGCCGAGACCGCTCGAGCCCTCGCCGCGCCCGGTCTGCCGTCGCACGCGCAGCCACGTGTAGACCTTGCCGTCGGTCCAGCGCGTGCGCTCGAAGGTCTGCATCAGCCGTGCCCCGGCGCGCGGCACCTCTTCCTCGAACACGAAATAGGTTTGCTGCGGCGTCCGGTCCAAGCCCTCGCGCAGCAGCACCGTGCGCGGCTCGACCTTCACCGGCGGATTGGGATCGCCTTCCAGGATGCGCGGCATGGCGGCGCGCTGCAGCTGGATGTCGCGGTTGCTGCCGTCGACGTGCACGGGAATGAACGGGATCCAGTTTTCCGGCACGGTGTTCATCACGCGGTAGCGGATCGGCGCGTTTGCCGGAACCGGCGCCGGCGCGGGCCCCACCAGCGCTTGGAGAAAGGCGAGCGTCTGGCGGGCCGCCTCGATGCCGCGCTTGCTCTCGCCGGTCGCCACCGGAATTGTCTGCTCGACGCCCCACACCATGTTGGCGACTTCGTCGCGCAGCAGCAGGATGTCCTCGCTCGGCGGGCTGCGCAGAATTTTCGTCACGGTCGGTAGCAGCAGCAGGCTGGTATCCGCCTTGGCGCCGGGCTGCCCGGCGACGTCGATCGTAAACATGCTCCAGCGCTGCCAGTCGGCGTCGGCGCCGGCGCCCGCGGCTTCGATCCAGAACCGCTCGCCGAACACGTTGGTGACGACGAGGCCGCGCACCGTCGCGACCGCCCCCGCCGGCAGCGTATAGGGAATGACGAACCAATCGTTGGCGTAAACGAGCGCGAACTCCATGAACAGAAGCTTGGCAAGGTCGGTGGTGCTGGCGTCGATGTCGCCGAAATTCGTCTTGTTGTCCTCGAACGCCCACCAGCGCGTGTTGGGCATTCCGGCAAACGACACCGCGGTGGGGATCACGGTCTGCACCGAATCCGCCGGCAGCCCGGTGACGTCGGAGCCGGGCACGGGATCGAGCGCCGGCGTGCCGGGATCGACGTCCAAACTGTACCAGTCGAGTCGCCCCTGATAGTACTCGTCGGCCACGTAGACCTTCTCGCCGCCGCCGGGCAGCGGCGCCGACGCGGCAAACTGATATTCGAGCTTCGACGGCAGCCAGGCGTCGTCGTCCGCCGGCGGCTGCACGATCAGCCGCTCGAACCAGGCGATGAAGCGTGGGGCGCGATCGTCGATCGCCGTCGCGGCAGGGTCACCGGGCGCGATGCCGGCAACGCCGTCATAGGCGTGGTTGGCGGGGTCTGCCTTGAGATGCTGATAGAGCGCGCCGCCGTCCATGGCGCGCCCGGCAATCGCGGCGAACGTCTGCCAGACGTCGGGATGGGCGCAAATATTTGCATTCGCGGCCTGGGTGGGGTCGGGCGCGGCGATCGGATAGGCGTCGATGAAGGCCTGCCGGAAGCCGACGGGCGCGATCAGCGCCAGCCAGTAACGCCCCATGGCGAGGCGCAGATCGAAGGCGATCGGCCGGCCGGCGAGAGTGAACGCGACCGGCCGGTGCTCGACCTTCGTTTCGAACGGCAGGCCGTAGGCGAACGGCTGGGTCGGGTGAGCGTCCGGGCGGTATTTGGTCAGCCGGGTGGTGTCGATCTTGAGCTTGGCGAACACCGGCGATCCCGCGTCGCTGCCGCGGAACTCGCCCATCTGCCATTGTTTGGTAAGCATCCACAGCGGATCGCGCACTTCCGCGTGCAGCGCCCGGTCGAAATTCTGCGTGCGCGGGCGCGCCTCGAGCCGGTTCCAGGTCGTGATCGACGGGAACAGGCGTCGCGTGAGCGCGAGCGAAATGTCGGCGACGCGGAACGAGCTAGCCATTGGGTGCGACCTGCATTGTGCGGAAGACGCCGTTCGCGGCGGCAAGGCTGGTGGTGATCGAGATGCCGTAGAGCGTCACCGCCATGACGGTCGCCGGCAGCAGCATCGTGTAGGGGGTGCCGTCAATTTGCGCCGGCTCGACCGCGCGCGTCTTGGCGAGGTCGAGCGTCTCGTTGAGGGCGCCGACGAGGTCGGCCCATTCCCAATGTCCGCTCGCGCTTGCCGGCGTGACCAGCAGGATCGCCTGCGGCGGCTCGTTGTCGGGACGGTTGAAATTGAACGTGATGCCGGTGGTGCGGGTCGTCGCCGGAAGGACCTCGGTCCATTCGTCGAGCAGCAGCCCGCATTGCCGCGCCGTCTTGTCGAACGGCGCCATGTAATAAGCGGTGTAGAGCAGGTGGTCGCTGGTGACCTCGTAGTCGGGCGGGGGCGGAAACTGCAGCGCGAGCCAGGGCGCGCCGGCCTCGTAGGGCAGCTGGATCGGCAGGAGGCTCGGCTCGGGCCGACCGAGCGCGCCGGTGAGCGCCACCGTTGCCTCGAAGGCGCGCAGCATCGGCCGCACGCGGGCGGCGCCGCACAGCCACTCCGCGACCGGCAGATCGACGCCCGAGGTCGTCAGATAATTCAGCAGCGCCCCGCCGGTCGATTGGCTGACCGCATTGGCCCATTCGTCCGCCTGCGCCGTCGTCAGTCCGAACTCGGGAACGATGCGAAACTCATCGCCCAGCAGCGCCTTCGCGGCTGCCTCGACCGCCGCCACCTGCGCGACTTGGCTGGTCGCGGCGGCGGCATCGTCGAGCGACTTTTTGGTTGCATCGCGCCTCTTGTTGATGGCCGTGAGGTGCCCGTTGAGGTTTGCCGCCAGATCCTCGGCCATCACGACGGCGCGGTCGCCGAACGGCGCGAGATCGAACGGCGCGCGGTCGAACTGCGCGATCGGCGTGAGCGCGGTCGCGGCGGCCAGGAAGCCGGTAAAGGTCGTGCCGGCCGAGGTGAGCACGCCCGCGAAGCCGTCGCGTCGACTCAGGAAATCGCTGTGCTTGGTATCGAGCAGCGCGCGCAGGGCGGCGGGCGTCGCCGGCGGCGGGTCGGCCGTCGCCACGATTAGGAGTTCGGCCGCCTGCAAGGCCTTGAAGCGGTCGGCATCGCCGGTGGCGGCGGGGAGCGCGTCATAGGCGGCAATGCGCGCATCGAAATCGGCGAGCCTGGCGTCCCACCGCGTCACCAGAGCCTGCACCTGCGCCAGCAGATCGGCGACGCCGCGATGGCGCCACGCATAGGCAAAGCCCCAGCCCGATTGCGGGACGTTGAAGCGCGCGGCGCGCTCGAGGAGCCCCACGGCCGTGTCGATGAACCCGTCGATGCCGGCGACGATGGCGGCGCGGTTGGCGACCGGATCGGCGACGAGCGGCGTAAGCGTCGTGAGGAAGGTACCGACGTCGTTGCTGAGCGTGTCGAGATCACCCTTCGGCCCCGAAATGCGGGTGGCGTCGGCGAACACGGTTGCGTCCTGGTCCGGGCGCGCATCGTTGTGCAGCGTCGCGTCGGTCGCGCGCAGCGGCCGTCCGCCGACGATGAGCGCGTTGATGCTGCGCACCAGCGCGGTCACGGCGAAAATGCTGAACTTGCCGGTGGGCGCCGTCATGTAGGCGATCTTCAGCGCCACGTCCGGGCGCGGCGCCGCGGTCGCCAGCACGAACCGCAGGATACGGTCGTCGAGCTCCGCCATCGCCTGCACCTGGTCGGGCTTGACGAGCGCCACGATGTCGATCGGCCGCAGCGCCAGATCCGCAAGCGTCACGTCCTGGCTGCGCGCGGCTCCGCCCGGATCGGTCCAGGTGACGACGCAGCCGATCTGATCGAGCTGCGGCAGCAGGCTGCCGATGAAGGCGTCGAGCGCGGGCTCGGCACGCGCGCGCGGCGTCGCGCCCGCCGGTGCCGCGAGGCCGACGGGAAAATGCACCGCCACGCGATGCGTGAGCGCGTTGCCGGCGGGGCCGGTCTCGACCACTTGCGGCTCGGGCGGAAAATTCCCGCTCGAATAGGCGTCGAGCGTCGCGCCGATGCGCTCGAAGTTCCCCTGCACCGCCTGGTGCACGCCCTCGGCGAGCGCGAGATCGGATATCGCGTCGTAGACGTCGCGCAGGTGGTTCGCGGCGTCGCTGATCGCCTGGGTGGCGGCGCCCGCGTCGGGGAGCCCGCTCAGGCCGAACGGATACGTGGTCTGATTGTTTGTGTTGAGATAGGCGACGAACTTGCGGCCGTCGATGACGTTGCGCGCCTCGATCGCTTCGATCGCCACGTCGGGCGGAGTCTTGGTCGGCCCGAGCGTGTCGGCCACGAGCGGAAACTGCTTGCGCAGCGGATAGATGAAACTGTCGACTTCGGTCAGCCCGTAGTCGTCGTGCAATTCGCGTTCGAAACGGTAGCCGAGCAGCGCGCCGAGACTCTGGCCGTTGCGCACGCCTTCGAGCAGCGACAGCGCGAGGCGCACCCGGTCGGAGGAGAGGTTCACCTTCATCGTCTGCGGATTGGCCGGGCTGGCGTTGGCGAGATAGCCGCTGCGCAACACCGCGGCGGTGCGCGCATGGGTGAGCGAGGGCGCGTGCACGTAACCGCCGTTCGCCGGATCCTGCATGATCGGGACCGTGCCCTTGAAGCTCGGCGTCACGTCGCGCGGGATTTGTGCGGGCACGAGGCGCGTCGTGGCGGGACGGAGATTCTCGACCCAGGAATAGCAGCCGAGATAAACGCCGGTTTGCGGCTCTTTCCCGCCGCCGTAACGCATCTGCTGGAGCTGATAATTGACCAGCCCGAGCTGCCAGGCGTCGAGGCGGTAGGTGCAGGTGTCGATGTGTTCGGCGAATGCGCGCTCGAGCTGCGCGGTCGGCGCCCCGGCGAGCACGGCGAGCGCGGCCAGTTGCTCGCGCAGGCCTTGCGTCTGAATCAGGAACAGGAGGTTGCGCGTGATGTAGTCGCTCACCCGTAAGGTCGGGCTGCCGGTGATGAGCGGCTCGGTCTTGTAGAGCGCGGCGAAGCGGCTCTCGCTCGCCGCGCCGGCCGCCGCGTCGGCCACGTGCACGAAGCGGGGCTCCGGCTTCATGGCGGCAAGCTGCACCGCGCTGAGAATCCCCGAACTTTTGTGCAGATCGTAGCTCGCGTCGTAGTAGCCGAGCATGAGCGCGTGGCGCAGATAAAGATAAAGCAGCGCCTGCGGCGTCGCATCGTTAATGAAGTTCTCCTCGAGCCGCACCGCGTCGAGCGACGTGTTGGCGGCGTCGATCAGCCATTGGATGTAGTTGCGGTCGCCGGACGCGTAGGTCCGGATCGGGTCGCTCTCCGACAGCGGGCGGTCGTCGATCACCTCGGTGATGCGGTTCGCCTGCTCGAAGAAGAAGTGCTGAAGAATGTCGGGCTGGGCGTCGCCGCGATAGCCGAGCCGCGCCAGCAGGGCCGAGGCCGGGGCTTGCAGCGCGGCCCTGATCAAGGCCTGCACGAAGTCGGGGCCGAACCCCCACAGGTTCACCGTGTTGGCGAGCTGGCTCAGGCTTTCCGCATAGCGTGAGTAGAACTCGACCGAGGACGGATGCAGGCCGACGACGTCGAGCAGCAGTTGATGCGCGTCGCGCTGGTCGTCGTCCTTGCCCACATAGGCCGCGTTTGCCGCCATCGTGGTCCAGTCGGCGTCCACCGCGCGGATGAGGGCGAGCAGCTCGCGCAGGAAGGTGCGCTGCGGGTCGGGGCGCCAGACGCCGGTCTGCTCGGGATCGAGCCAGCGGATGCGCGAGAACGCGGTGGTCGGCAGGATGCCGTAGGGCTGGCCGCCGACGCGGATCGCGGGCACCGGACCGCAGCCGCTGACGAAGTGAGTGAAGAACCAGCGTGTGTTCGCCACCGCCTCGTCGCTGAACACCGGCGCGAGCAGCTTGTCCATCCAGTAGCCGATGGTCGCCGGCCACACCGCGCGCTGCATCGCGCGCGCGCACATCTGATCGGTGCCGCCGCTCGCGTGCACGCCGGTGAGGAGGTTCGGATCGATGCCCAGCAGCTCGGCGAGCCATTGCCCGTCGCGCTTCTGCATCGGATCGGCGGTGGGCGTGAACAGCGGCGCCTTCTTGCGGTCGTCGAAACTTTGATCGGCATTGTCCAAGCGCGTGTAGCCGGTGCCCTTGCCGGTCGTGTTGTGGGTCGGGGTGCCCTGCGGCACGAGGGTGAGGCCGCTGCGCCCGACCGCGTGATGATGCAGCATCCCTTCCAGCGCCACCTGGCCGTCCACGTGGCGGGCGCTCAGCTGCAGCCCCAGCACCAGCAGGCGATCGAACCCCGTCCGCGCCTGCGCCGGCGTCAGATCGATGACGATCCCCATGCCGGCCGCGACCGCGCGGTCGAAGTCGACCATCCACTTGAGTTCGTCCGGGAAGAACAGATCGCCGTTTTGCGGATGGATGGCGGAGTTCGGATCCGTCGTCACATCGACCGACGGGTCCGGCCCCACATAGAGCGGCAGCGTGATGACGCCGCCCATCGCCTCGAGTGTTTGCCGGCCGCCGTTGTAGCCGAGCACGATGAAACGCTCGGGGAAATGCCGCACCGCCGGCGCCTGCGTCCACGGGCTCTGCCGCGTCGCCGGATCGGGCGGAAAGATCACGAACGCGACGAAAAGGGCGACGGCGTTCTTCGGCTGCGCCGGCGCCGGCGTGTCGGCGAGATTGAACGGCTGATAATTGGCGACGAGTTCATCCGCGCGCGCGCCGCCCACCGCCGTCTCCAAGGCGGTGCGCGCGGCCTGCAATCGCGTGCCGTCTCCGTCGGCAAGCCACACGGCCTGCCAGTAGGTCGAGATCGCGGCCGCTTCCGCCGCCACCAGCGCGGTCTGGGTGGGAATGACCAGAATCTCGTCCGCGCGGTTTACCTTGACGGGAGCCGGTAGATTGGTTGGTTGATAAGTGTCGACGATGTAGCCCGCGCGGCTCGATCCGTGCGCGGCGACCAGACTGCGCCAGGCCGCGCGCTGGTCGTCCTCGATGCCGCCGGCGCGCCAAATGTCCTGCCAATATTGCTTCGCATTGGCGAGTTCGGTCGCCGACAACGCCTGCTCGAACGTGTCGATCGAGACATCGTCCGGATAGATGCGCACCCAAAGCTGATGGCGCGCGATATCGCCAGCGATGATTTGTTTGAAGCGTGTCTCGATGCGGACCGGAAACAGCACGAAGGGCGCGGCGTCGCTCAACTGACCGACGTTCTGGCGCGGGTCGGTGAATGCGGCGAACTCGCCGAGCGCGACCGCGGCCGCGGCGGTCGCCTGCTGTGCGGCGGCGCGCTTGCCGGCGGCTTCGGCTGCGGTTTCTTTAACCTGGGCATCGAGCTGCGCCATGCGGGCGACCGCGGCCCGATTGTTTGCGTCGAGGCTGCGGGCGAAGCCGTCGCGCGCCGCGGCGGCCGCCTTCTGCCGCTGCGCCGCGAGGCTCGCCGCGGTTTGCGCCGCGGCGCTGTCCTTGCGGGCGTCGGTGAGTTTTTGTTGCGCGTCGGTGAAATCGGTCATCGAAGAGATCCGTTCAGGCGAGCATCTCGTCGGCGTGGACCGCCACCATGATCGGGGCGCGGAACAGGAGATAGGCCCAGCGCGCCGAGCTTATCGGCGCGCTGTTGACGATGAGGTCGTTGGCGTTTTGCGCCTGTTCCGGATTGCTTGGATTGCTGACCGTGGTCAGCGCGACCGCGCCCAGGCTGCCGGCGGAGAGGAACGCGCCCGGCGTGTCCGCCGCCAAGGCATCCTTCCAGGTGAGCTGGTCGAACACCTCGAGCGGATCGGTGCGCGTGAGCTCGAGCCCGAAGCGCGGCTCGCCCGGCCGCTCCTTGATGACGAAGAACCAGCCGGCATCGTCCTCGTTCTGCCCCGGCCCGCCCTTGGCCTCGGGCACCGTGAGGTCGAAGCCGAAGAAATAAATGTCGGGATCGGCCTTGGCCTCGTAGAGCGGCGAGCGGATCTTGCTGAGCGGCGGGTTCTGCTCCTCGCCGGGGGAGAGTTCGTCGAGCAGGCGCGGCTTGTCGGGATCGATCTTGCCGTTGGTGTGGTCCCATTTGGCGTGCTGGGCGTAGATCACGGCGGTCGGGTATTTTTTCAGCAGCTCGCCGCGAATGACGAGCACCGCCTCCTCTTTGCCAACCTCGCCGGGGCTCGCGCGGTTGTTGTGATCGCCGAGATTGGAGTCGCGCCGCCAGTAGCGCGCGCCGGGGGTTGGGGGCGGGCCCGGCGGCGGCCCAAGACGCAGTTCCGGGATGTCGTAAAGCTTCTCCTTGAGCGCGTCGTGGCTCAGGCCTTCGCTGTCGATGAAGCTGCGCACGTCCCAGAACTGGCGGAAATAGCTGCCGCGCTGATCGGTCGGGTAGCCGCGCCACAGGAGCTTGCGGCCGAACTCGTAATTGAGGCCGACCATGTAGGATTCGATGAATTTCTGGTTGGTCTCGATCAGCGTGATGCTGTTGGGCGCGACCAGATTGATGTTGGGCAGGAACAGCTCGATCGACTTCTTCTTGAGCGGCTCGTACATCGGCAGGTCGATCTTCGGATAGGCCATCACCTCGTCGAAGGTTTCGCCGATGAGGTCGCGGATCCACGGCGGAATCGCGATGGTGGAGAGGCCGCGGCGCGGGATGGCGATGCGGGGATTGAGCGCCGCGACGAGTGCGCCGGTCATGCCGGCAAGGTCGAGCGCCACCAGCGGCGGGCGCGCCGCGGCCGCGTTGCTGCCGACGAGCAGCGTGTACCAGTCGCGCAGCGCGCCCTTGAACCGCACCGCCGTCGGGCTGTCGGTCGTGCCGGTCGTGGGCCGGAATGTCGATCCGGGATCGACCAGCACGAAGTTCGGACTTTTTGGCAGCGTATCGACCGATGCCGGCGTCTGGTTCGTTTCGCCGATGCTCTGCGCCGGAGCGTCGGCTTGTTGCCAGCGCAGCAACATGAGCGCGAAGGCGGCGAGCGCGCCCCCGACCACGATGGCCGCGATCGCTCCCGCCGGCGGCGGCAGCAAAAAGAACAGCAGCAACGCGAGCAACAGCGCAACGAGGAGGAGGGCGTACGGCAGCCACGGATAAGCCGCGAGCGCATTGAGAATCCAGGCCGGTACGCCTTGCGGATGCGCGTCGCCCGCCGCCTTGTTGACCGTCGGCAGCCCCGGCGGGACCGTTTTGGGTGGAGCGGGGCTCACCGCGCCGGCATTGACCCGCGTCAGCAGATTGCTCGGCGTCACGCTCGCGGTGAAGGGCAGCATCCGCATCAAACGTGCGCGCGGGCGAGCCACGCGGCGCATCGCGGTCGACGTCAGCGCCGGGGATACGAGGCTCGCGTTCTGCATGAAGGCGATGGTGCGCATCGGGCTCGCTGCCGGCGCCGGGGGCGGGGAACCGGGGCTCGCGTTTTGCGTCACAGCGAGCGTGCTCGCATCGACCAGGACGCGCGCGGCGACCGGCTCGCTGATCGAAAAAGCGCGCTCCTGGTTGGCGCTCGCGAGCGGCGTGAGGTGAAAGTCGTACCAGCGCGCCGATACTTCCGTGGCCAGTTGCAGATGCCGGATTTTCTGATTGGCGGCGAGCACGTCGCCGATCTGCTGCCACGCGTAGTTCATGTACTCTTCGGCGTGCTCCTCCACCACCTGGGCGCCGAAGGCGGCGGGCACGCGAAAGCGCGGATCGAGATTGAGCTTGTGCACCCAGTTGGTGCGGTTATCGGCCGGCGTGCCGTCGCGATTGGTGAGCAGCCGCTGGGTGAGCGCGTGCCAGCGGCCGTAGAGCGGCGCCGTGATCAGCGGGTCCGGATTGCCGGCGACCCCGGTTATTTGGCTCGCATTGTTGGCGGCGGCGGCGGCCTGCGCGGCATAATCGTCCGCCAGATTGATGAAGGCGGCGAGCTTTACCTGGAACGGATGCGGATAAGGCTGGTCCCACGTGTCGTATTTGGTGCGCAAGGCCTGCTCGGCCGGGTCGGTTATGTCCGCCGCAGGCACCTCCAGCGCGCCGCCTAATCGCAGCACGCCGCCCAGTCCGGGATCGGTGATGCCGGGAATGTTCGAGCCCGGCTCCTGCACGTCCATGTCGCGGGTGCCGACGCGGATATCGATCGGCTGCGGCTTGAGCAGGCTGACCAGATATTCGAAGTCGCCCCTGTCGCCCGTGCGGAAGTACCAGCGGAAATAGACCGGCATCTCCACCTGGCCGGCGTTCCAGGCGGAGGCGGTGGCGAACGGCGCGCCCGCCGGATCTTGCCCGACGCCGGCGAGGCGGCCGGTCTCGAAGGTCGGAACGACGAAGGCGTGATAGGCGGTGTTGTCGGCGAGCCGGCGCGGGCAGACGATGCGCGCGTAGGCGAGGTCGGGATTGGACTTGATGATCGCCTGCACGCGCGGCAGCACCGCGCTCATGTCGGAGGAAATCAGCTCGCTGTCGCTGGCGGCGACGCTTTGGTTGAAATGCACGTGCGCCCACGCCCACAGCTCGTCCGGCAGCGGCAAGGATTTCGCGTCCTTGACAGTGATGTAGGGCAGCGGGCGGCCGAGAATGTTTTTGCCTTCGTCGAACTCGCTCTCCTGCAGGACGACGAGCGCGATCCAGGGCCGCAGCTTCAAGCCGTCGGGCATCGCCGGCGTGTAGCGCCAC
>Ga0210408_10005173_pt1 | contig 11486 bp, 12 predicted proteins | sample IncBWH4MmetaG_FD_155471 | JGI IMG/M metagenome (GOLD analysis project Ga0210408, IMG submission 155471) | Forest soil microbial communities from Barre Woods Harvard Forest LTER site, Petersham, Massachusetts, United States - Inc-BW-H-4-M | ecosystem: Environmental > Terrestrial > Soil >... | reverse complement strand
GTTCGTTGCTCTTCTCGTCGTTGTCGCAGGGGGCCTGTTTCTTCTTGTCAGGGCCAACGTCGACAAAGCCCGCTTGGAAGCGACCGCCTCGGAAGCCTTGGCGATGCAGGTCGTCATCGGCGGGCGGGTGAGACTCGACCTCTTCCCGTCCCTGCTCGTCACACTCGAGGACGTACACGTTCGTAACGGGGCAGTGGAGGTTGCGTCCGCGAAGGCGGTCGAGCTGAGGATCGATCCATTTTCTCTGCTTCGAAGTAACGTCCTGATTGAAACGTTCGCACTGAAAGGTCCCTGGATCGCGATCGAGAGGTACCTCAACGGTCGATACAACTTCGAAAGTCCGCAAGCGGCCGAAGCGCCGTTGCCCGCCCTGTATTGGCCGAGGGTTTCCTTTTCGGACGGGACCCTCCTCTACGCGGACAAACAATCCGGGGCAGGATTCGAAGCCGAACACTGCGGCGTGGACGTGTCCGGGCTGAGGCTTGGGGGCGGCCAACGCGCGAATCTGCTGAGGCACCTTTCTTTCACCGCCGGACTCGCTTGCGGACAGGTCCGCACCGAGGGCCTCACGGCGGTCGATTTGAAGCTCTCGGCCGAAGCGAAGGATGGGGTCTTCGACCTGAAGCCGATTGCGATCCGTGTCTTCGGCTCGCAAGGTCCGGGCAGCATTCGGGCAGATTTCTCGGGCAGTGAGCCGATTTACCATTTCCGCTGGTCTCTGCCGCAGTTCCCGATCGAGGAATTCTTCAAGGCGGTATCGCCGAAAACGCTCGCTTCGGGCCGGATGGATTTCTCCGTGAACCTTTCGATGCAGGGCCGGACCCTGAAGATGATGCGGCAGGCTGCGCAGGGACAGATCTCGCTTCGGGGCAAGGACCTCACGCTCGCTGGCACCGATCTGGATGCGGCGTTTTCCCGCTTCGAGTCCAGTCAGAACTTCAACCTCGTGGATGTGGGTGCCTTCTTCTTTGCCGGGCCTCTCGCCCTGGTGGTCACCAAGGGCTACAACTTCGCGAGCAACTTTCAGGGAACGCAGGGCAGCAGCGAGATCCGCACGCTCGTATCCGATTGGACCGTCGAGCGCGGCGTGGCGCAGGCGCAGGACGTGGCGATGGCCACCAGGGAGAACCGGATCGCCCTGCACGGTGGGCTCGACTTTGTTGACGACCGCTTCGATGACGTGACCATGGCGCTGATCGACACGAACGGATGCGCCAAGGTACGGCAGAAGATTCGAGGCTCCTTCCAGCATCCTGTGGTGGAGAATCCGAGCGTCCTCACGTCCGCCGCGGGGCCTGCGCTCAGGTTGCTGAAGAAGGGCAGCGACCTTCTTCGCGGTAGAAAGTGCCCGGTGTTCTACGCCGGCTCGGTGCCGGCGCCGAAATAGGCTCACCACCGAAGAACCAGTGGCACCGAAAGGACGCGAATGCGGATCAGCTCGAAGACGTTTAGGGTGCGGGAACGAGGCGCTGTGAACCTCCGGAAATGGCCAACCCGGGTGGAACCGCTGTACAAGTCGAAGGAGCACTATCAGGATCTGCTGGCCGAGCACGTTGTGCAACTGAGTTCGCTGCAGCAGCTTCTGTACGCATCGAACCGCTTTGCCGTCTTGCTGATCTTTCAGGCGATGGATGCGGCAGGCAAAGACGGCGCCATCCGGCACGTGATGTCCGGGGTCAATCCGCAGGGCTGCCAGGTCTTCAGCTTCAGGCATCCCAGCGCCGCCGAACTTCAGCACGATTTTCTCTGGCGCACTACGCGTGAGCTGCCGGAACGCGGGCGGATCGGAATCTTCAACCGCTCCTACTACGAGGAGGTGCTGATCACCCGCGTCCATCCGGAGATACTGCGCGGCGAAGGACTGCCGGTCGCGCTGTCCGACGGGAACGCGGTGTGGGACGGACGGTACCGGTCCATTGTGGATCTGGAAAGACATCTTTACGGCAATGGCACCCGCATCATCAAGTTCTACCTCCACCTTTCAGAGGAGGAGCAGCGAAAGCGCTTTCTCGAACGGATCGACGCACCGGAGAAGAATTGGAAGTTCGGCCTCGCGGACGTCGAGGAGCGCAAGTTCTGGTCGCAGTACATGAAAGCTTATGAGGAATGCCTCCGGCAGACGAGCACCCGTGATGCGCCCTGGTACGCCGTCCCGGCCGACGACAAGCAGAATGCCCGCTTGATCGTTTCGCAGATCATTCTCGATACGCTCGGAGCGCTCAGGATGAGTTACCCGAAGACGAATGCGAAACGGCTGCGTGAATTGCTGGCGATCCGGAAGCGACTCGCGAGACGATGACGACACCCGGTTCGGTTACATCAGAGGAGCCTGCGTTCAGCGCGTCGTCATGCCCGCGCGGATCGTCCCCGATTCCGACACACTCGAGGCCGGCTTCTTGTTGAATTCGCGAAAACGCGCAAGTTCGGCGCGCAGCCATTCGTTGGTGCTCGCTGTTGCCCCGTCCCGGCACTTCACCATATACGGTTCGCCGCTGAAACTGCTTTGCGTGGCCACCTTTTCGATGAAGTCTTCGGCGCTGTTGATCAAGCTTCTTGCCGCCAGGTACGTGTACTTGCCGCGCAAGTGCGCTTGCGCCGCTTTCGGATCGTGCCAGGTACCGTTGCGATAGAACTCGCATCCGGACTCTGCGATGTAGCCGAGCAGAAAATCGACTTCCACTTGCACCTTGATCGGCTGATCAGCGTGCACCACTGGAACCCAGAGCAGTCCCAGCAGCATCAGAAGCCGGCGCCTCGTCGACTGGACTCTCACAGTTCCCTGTCCGGCGGTAGCTGGGACAGAATATCGGCTTCGAAGCGCTGCCAGCCGCTTCGAACGGGCTCGCTGGTGTATTCAACGGTTTCCTGGCCGACAGCCGCGGCCGCATACTCGGCGCCGCACCCGAACCCGTCCTGGCGATGGGCGAAGGGGCCGTGGTTTTCGGTCAGACCTGAATATCCGCACTGATAGTCGTTGCCGCGGTAGTGCGCATCCCAGCTTGCGCATCCGCTCGCTAAACCGGCGGCCACGAGAACCGGCACGATGAACATCTGCAGCTTCACAGCTTTTCTCCTAAGTCGAGACAGACTATCCCAACCTGCCTCGTCGGCCGTCAACCCGGAGCAGCCAGAACGGCGTCGTACATTTCCCGATCGGCCCGGTAGCACCCGCACGCAGCCGCTTCCATGCCGGCGCGGTCAAGGATCGAGATTTCCCCGCGGTGATAACGGATCAGCCGGCGCCTCTGAAGCAGGTGCGCCGCCTTCGTCACGCCGACGCGTCGAACGCCGAGCATGTAGGCGAGGATCTCGTGCGTCGCGTGGATATCATCGGAATGGCCACGGTCTTGCGCCATCAGCAGACAACGGGCGAGCCGTTGCTCGACCAGGTGAAACCGGGTGCATGCGGCGGCCCGCGCCAGCTGGCACATCCGCACCTGCAGGTAACGATGCATCCCGCGACGCAGTGCCGCGCTCCGACCGAGCTCACGGTCGAAGGCCGCGGCGCTCATTCGCAACGCACGCCCCTTGCCCTGGACGATTGCACGCAGTGGCGACACGCTCACCCCCAGGATCAGGGGCGATCCCAGCATGCCTTCGTTGCCGATCAATGCAACTTCAAGGTTGCTGGTCCCATCGATCGGGATCATCAGCGAAATGAAACTGTCGGTCGGAAAGTACGTGTGGCGAATGCGCGCATCGGGTTGGTACAGGATGTCGCCAGATTTGAGGTCAACGGCTTCGCATTGATCGAGCATCCGCCGTGATTGAAGGCGCGGGAGCGCCTCGAGCAAGCGATTGGAGGGCAGACGGCTTCGGATGGTGGGCACCGGAATCCCTTGATCAAGGCACAAGGCTAATCTGATGTTCCGGGCCGTTCCGTTCGTTGGCGTACGCAGGGGGAATGCGCCCCTTGAAACTGTGGCCACTGCGTGCGTCAGCGCACAGACGCGAGGCGCGCGTCACCGGTAGGGTGAAGCGTTGCCGGTCCGTCGTCGAAGAACGACTCGGGCTGGCGTATTCATGCGTGACACCTCCCTCGTCCCTATGAAGCCGATCGGCGGTCCCGCTTCCACAGGCGGAAGCGACTCGCTGCGATCCGCGCAACTCGGGCCGGCCGTCGACGCTCAGCCGGTGACGCTTTTTCCAACGCGAATGCGCGTGGGTAGGCGGGGCCCGGCGCTGGGAATCCTGGCAGTGCTCGCGTCGGTATTCGCGCTGTCGTGGGCGCAGGCGTTCGTGGTACCGCTGTTGCTCGGGATCGTCCTTTACTACACGCTCAATCCGCTGGTCGCTTGGCTTGAAGCGCTCCGGATCCCGCGCGTGGTCGGCACCGTCGTCGTGATGGCCGTCGTCCTCGGCGCTCTGGGCTTCGGCACGTATTCCTTGCGCGGGCAGATGCAGACGATCGTCGCACAGCTGCCTGAAGCGGCGACACAATTCGCCGCCGGGCTCGGGCGGATCCGGATCGCCCAGTTCGGTGACATGCAAAAGATGCGGGACGCGGCGACCGAGGTCGAGAAGGCGACGGTCCAGGCAGCGGGCGGCTCCGCCGCTGCACCCGCCACGCACGTCATCGTGGATCAGCCCATGCTCCGACTGGGTACCTTCTTATGGACGAACACGATGGGCGCCCTCGGCGCCATGGGCCAGATGGCGATGGTCGTCTTCCTGACTTTCTTTCTGCTGCTCGGGGGCGATACCTTCAAGCGGAAGCTGTTGCGGCTGACGGGAGCGTCGCTGTCGGCGAGAAAGATCACGGTCGACATTCTGGACGACATCAACCGCTCGATCCAGAAGTACATGTTCATGCTGCTGACGACCAACCTGCTGGTCGCCTTGCTCAGCTGGATCGCTTTTCGCTGGATCGGCCTCGATAACGCCGGAGCCTGGGGCGCCGCCGCAGGACTGCTGCACATCGTTCCCTACCTGGGTCCCTGCGTCACCGCGGTCACAACGGGTATGGCTGCATTCATGCAGTTCGGATCGTTCGCGATGGCTCTCGCGACGGCCGGGGCATCGCTGGCGATCGCCACCGTCGTCGGAACCTTCGTCACGACCTGGATGACCGGACGAATCGCGAACATGAATCCGGCAGCCGTGTTCATTTCGCTGCTGTTCTGGGGCTGGCTGTGGGGCGTCTGGGGCATGCTGCTCAGCATTCCCATCATTGTCATCGTCAAGGTCGTTTCGGATCACGTAGAGCCGTTGCATCCCGTGGCCGAGCTGCTGGGGGACTGATCCAGCGCTGCGTGCGTCAGCGCACAGACCCGCTGCCGAGGTCCCACGTACCGTCGAATTTGCGTGATGCAGACACTCTTTGGTGATGAGGATGAGTCTATGAATGCGATCAAGATCGCGGCAATTGCGCTGGTCATGGCCGGCGGCCTGGGACTGGCCTATGGAAGCTTCAGCTACACCAAGGAAACCCATAGCGCCACGCTCGGACCCATCGCGCTGTCGGTCAAGGACAGGGAGACCGTAAACGTCCCTGCTTGGGCTGGCGTGGGCGCGATCGTGCTCGGTGGCCTGCTCCTTGTATTTGCGGGCAAGAAGAGCTAGCCGCTTGCTCTGTGCGAGAGCGCACAGACCGGGGCGCGAAACGCTGTCAGCATTGGTGGGCAGCACACATTGGATTCTTAAGGGATTTCAAATGACATCGAATCGAGCCACCCTTCTGGCGCTTGCCTTGGCCGCGTTGCCAGCGCTCCTTTGGGTCTCACCCACGGGCGCACAGGCGATGCGCCCCGCTGCGGTTTTAACCCTGGCCCAGGTCGAGCAGGTGGCGGTCGAGCTGAAGCAGGGAATGTCGGCCGAGGAGGTTCAGAAATTGCTCGGCCAACCGCGACGGACCGCACTGAAAAGCGGTGGCAGCTATTCCAGCACGGCCTCCCAGGGAGTGCTGCAGTGGACCTACTCCTGGACTGGCTCGCAAGGCAACCTGCATATCGATTTCGTCGCGAAAACGCCGGACCAGTGGGCCGTTAACAGCTGGGAATGGACGACCTACTGAGCGCGCCGGCCACCTCGGGTGCGGGAGGATCCTGCCGGGTCGTGAACTACGTCGCGAACTTCTCGGGAAGCAGCCGCCCGTACTCGTTCTTGACCACGGCATAGCACTCGCAGGCGCGCTGTTCGAGCCTCTTGCGGTCCAGCACCGTGATGCGGCCGCGCCGGTACTGGATCAGCCCGGCCTGCTGCAGATGGCCGGCCGCCTCGGTGACGCCTTCGCGGCGCACCCCCAGCATGTTGGCGATTAGCTCCTGCGTCATCACGAGTTCGTCGGACGCCAGACGGTCCAGGCTGAGCAGCAGCCAGCGGCATAGCTGCTGATCCAGCGAGTGGTGGCGGTTGCACACGGCGGTCTGCGCCATCTGGGTGATCAGGGCCTGGGTATAGCGCAGCAGCAGGTGCAGCACCGGACCGGCCCGGTTGAACTCCTGCATCATCAGGGCCGCCTTCAACCGGAATCCCTGTCCGGCGCTTTGCACCACCGCCCGGCTGGGCGTGGATTCGCCCCCCATGAACAGCGAGATGCCGACGATCCCTTCATGCCCGACGACCGCGATCTCGGCCGAGGCCCCGTCTTCCATCACGTATAGCAGCGAGATGATCGACGTGGTCGGAAAATAGACATGACTCAATCGGCTGCCGGACTCGTAGAGCACCTTGCCGAGCGGCATTTCCACGGACTCCAGGTGCGGCAGCCAGCGCGCCCACTCGCCATCAGCCAGCGCCGCAAGCAGGTCGTTTTTTCTAGGATCCGGCAAAGCGGGCGCCAAGGCCCTGCTCGCCGCGGGCCGCCTCGCGACAAGCGGGACGGCGGTCTTGCCCGGAAGGCTCTTCGGCGTCATGCCGCCGATGCTACTCCCTACGTGCCGTATCGCACAAACTGGGCGAGGCGATCTGGGACGCCGAGTCCAGGCCAACGCTCCGGTGACGGCCGGCCCGCTGACGCTGGCCGGCCGTTCGAGGGCCTGGGCGACCCAGCCCACGGGTGCCTAGGCGAATACGAATATCAGGATCGTCCGGCATCCGAACGGACATTGTCACTGGTCTGCTCGCCCGATTCTGTGCGTTCGAACACATAGCCGCGCGCAACGACCGACGGCAGCGTCGATCGAGCGGCGGCGGCTGGAAGGCTCACACGACGGCGCGCCCGTTGATGACTCTGAGCAGAACCATCACGACGGCAATCACCAGAAGTACGTGTATGAAACCACCCAGCGTGTACGAGGTGACTAGCCCCAAGGCCCAAAGCAGAAGCAATATCACGGCAATCGTATAAAGCATGGCATCTGTCCCTTCGATCAAGATAGCTGTCATGATCCTCCGGATCGGTCGCTCTTTCCGTTCGCTAGCGCACCCCTCAACTGGCATGCTTCGAACGCACGGCCCGCAAGATGCTATGAATTCGAGTCTTTCCCACGTGCAAGAAAATGCCAAGCACTAGACCCGACCACCGCGCCGATGCCGATCACTCGCCATGGGATTGGCGTCGCGACCCACACTGGAGATTGCTCACGCCGTCATAAAGCCCGTCGCCCGCCCCGCTGAAACATACCCGCGGCGGGTGCGGGGAAAGGCGAATCACGACCCACCGACCTCCTGCCGAGCTCTTCGTGATCTGACCTCGATGTGCCCGCCTGCGCCGGGCCTCTACCGACGAGCTCCGGCTCGGGCTCTATTTCTTGACTATCGTAGTCATACGTTCGACGGCGTCCTTTAGTTCTCCCCCGGCTTTGTCCATGTGGGTCTTTAACTGTTCCCAAGCGTTCTCGTTAGCAGCCTTTAGCTTGTGGAAGTTCTGCCACGCTTCCTGTTGCTTGGCGTGCAGCAACTCGAGATTTTTTTCATACTGAGCTTTGGCCTGCGCACCCACCTGCTCGGCCCCAGCTTTGAACCGCTCGGTTTGTGCCCTCCAATCGTTCAACTGCTTTTCCATAAACGCCTGATAATCTTCCCGAATTCCCATGAATTTCTCCTTCAAACGATCTAGCGCTCACGGCCGCCATCGCGGTCCTATCAGCGGGAACATGTCAGCTCATTCCGTGGCTCAAAGCGCAACGCGCCTGAGGCTCGGCTTGACGGGGCCGCGAGCCTTGTCCCAGTACATGGCAACGTCCGACCGTCGTCTGTGCGCTGGCGCACATATAGGCGAGTCGCAACTACGTCGCGAACCTCTCGGGAAGCAGCCGGGAGTACTCCTTCTTGACCACGGCGTAGCACTCGCAGGAGCGCTGTTCTAGCCTTTTGCGGTCCAGCACTGTGATATGGCCGCGCCGGTATTGGATCAGCCCGGCCTGCTGCAGATGGCCCGCTGCCTCGGTGACGCCTTCGCGGCGTACTCCCAGCATGTTGGCGATCAGCTCCTGCGTCATCACGAGTTCGTCGGACGGCAGACGGTCCAGGCTCAACAGCAGCCAGCGGCACAGCTGCTGATCCAGCGAGTGGTGGCGATTGCACACCGCGGTCTGCGCCATCTGGGTGATCAGGGCCTGTGTGTAGCGCAGCAGCAGGTGCAACACCGGCCCGGCTCGGTTGAACTCCTGCATCATCAAATTCGCCGTCAGCCGGAACCCCCGGCCGGCGCTTTGCACCACCGCGCGGCTGGGCGTGGATTCGCCTCCCATGAACAACGACATGCCGACGATCCCTTCGTGCCCGACCACCGCAATCTCGGCCGAGGCCCCGTCTTCCATCACGTACAGCAGCGAGACAATCGACGTCGTCGGAAAGTACACATGGCTCAACTTGCTACCGGACTCGTAGAGCACTTTGCCGAGCGGCAAGTCGATGGGTTCCAGCTGCGGCAACCAGCGCGACCACTCGGCATCGGGCAACGCGGCAAGCAGGTCGTTTTCTCTTCGTGCACGATGGACACCAGAGTCTTTCGAGACACGTGCGGGTTGGAGACGGACGTAACGGGGGTTTTGCACAGAAGCCCCTTTCGACTTCGTGCAGCCGATGCTACTCCGTATGTGCGATACCGTACAGATGGCAGCGCGGCACGAGATCGGGGTTGTGACAAGCATCGGCAATGGCCCTGCACCCGGTTGACGGAAAGGCGTTCGAAGATTTGCTACATCGGCCGGATGCTGCAGCGCACCAGCCGGGATATTTGAAAGCCGAAGCAGCCTGCTTACTACCGCGGCCATGCGACCTTATCTGGCAAGCAGCCGCAATCATGGGATGATTTGCTAAACCGTACTTCAAATCAAGTACGTCGGCACAGCGCAGAGTCGGGTGCCTAAGGCGCAAACTGCACCACTCGATCCGCGCGAATAACTCGTCGAAAACCTGTAGCGCGTTGACCACCGCCAAGACCTCGGTTCCGCTCGGTGGAGATATTGATGATCGAAGAAATCAACCATGATCGGCGCCGCTATTTGGGCGCCACCGTCAAAAGCGTTGCTGCGGCTGAGCTCGCCGTGATTGGCGGTGCGAAGGCGAAACCTGAAACGACACAACGGGGAGAGGTGCCCGCCATCCGACCGGGGACCAACACGTCGTTCACTTCATTGAAGCAGATCGATGCCGGCGTCCTGAATGTTGGATACGCTGAGGCCGGGCCCACTGATGCTCCAGCGGTAATTCTTCTGCACGGCTGGCCCTACGATATTCACAGCTATGTCGACGTTGCCCCTTTGTTGGCATCGGCCGGCTACCGGGTGCTCGTCCCGTATGTGCGCGGCTATGGCTCGACGCGCTTTCTTTCAAGTGAAACGTTCCGGAACGGTCAGCCCTCGGCGCTCGCTGTCGACACCGTCGCCTTCATGGATGCTCTCAGAATCAAGACAGCGACCCTGGCCGGTTTTGATTGGGGCGCACGGACAGCCAACATCGTCGCGGCGCTCTGGCCGGAGCGCTGCAAGGCCATGGTGTCCGTGAGCGGTTATCTGATCGGGAGCCAGGAAGGTGGCAAGGTGCCGTTGCCCCCGAAGGCCGAGCTTCAATGGTGGTACCAATTTTACTTTGCCACCGAACGCGGCCGGGCAGGCTACGACAAATACCGGCACGACTTTGCGAAGCTTATTTGGCAGATTGCTTCTCCGAAGTGGAACTTCGATGATGCGACATTCGATCGCAGCGCGGCGTCTTTCAACAACCCAGACCACGTCAGCATCGCAATCCACAATTATCGCTGGCGTCTCGCACTGGCTGAAGGCGAGCCGAAATATGACGATCTGGAAAAGCGGCTGGCCGGATTCCCGGTCATCGGCGTGCCCACCGTTACCCTTGAAGGTGACGCCAATGGTGCGCCGCATCCCGACGCCGGTTCCTATGCCAAGAAATTCTCGGGCAAGTATTCACACCGGATCATCGAGGGCGGTATCGGACACAATCTGCCACAGGAAGCTCCACAGGCCTTCGCCCAGGCTGTGGTCGACGTCGACGGCTATTGATCATGAAAGCGAACCAGCTCCTGCTCGCGGGACTACGAGGCACCAACTCGCGGCGGCGCAGTACGCGCCAATCCGCGTGCTGCTTTACGAAAACGAAGCCGGACACGCCGTCTTCGAGTACGACCAGCCGCCTATGCGGTTTGCCCCCGGGATGTGCTGAGCGCCTCAGGAATGCGCCGGTCCACGCTGCTTGAACTCAGTGGCATGGAGCTTCACGAAGTCGCGCATGTTCGTCGGTGCTTCGCCGGTGAGCTTGCACATGGTGTCCGTCATTCGGTCGTAACGCCCCTGCCTGGTCAGCTCGGCCATGGCCGAGAGATGGTTGACGAGGTGCTCAGGAAGCCTCGCCTGCCGAAGGCTTTCGCTCCACGCCGGGAGTGGGATGTCGCGATATCGGATGGACCTGCCGAGCGCCTCGGAGAAGAGGCGCGCATAGTGGTCCAGATCGCCCGATTCCGGCCCCGTCAGATCGTAGATTTGTCCGATATGCGGTGCGGGGTTCTCGAGGATCACCGCTACCGCGCGCGCCACGTCGACCGCCGAGATCGGCGAGGTCTTGCCGCCACCCATCGGCAGCGCCAATTCGTCGGAGGCCCGCACCCAGGGGGCGGCGAGTTGAAGAAAGAAGCCCTCGAGGAAGACCGTCGGCCGCACCGTGACGACCGGCAGACCCGACCACGACAGAGCCTGCTCCGCCAGCCAGTGCAGCTTGTGCTGCGGGCTGTCGGTGGTCTCGGTGATGCTCATCTGCGTGACCGTCATCTGCGACATGTTCACGAAGGCCTCGACGCCGTGGTGGCGCGCCACCGCGGCGGTGTTGACCGTGGCTTCCAGGTAGGCCGGCGAGACAGACATTCCGAAATAGATGCGCCGGCAACCTTCGATGGCGCGGTGCATCGAGGCGAGGTCCCTCAGGTCGCCCTCTACGACCTCTGCGCCGAGCCGCCGTAGGACTTCGGCGCGCTCGTCCTCACGCCGAACCAAGGCGCGCACCTTGTGCCCCCTTGCGAGCAGGAATTCGGTGAGGTTGCGGCCGATGCCGCCCACAGCGCCGGCTGCTCCGGTCACGAGGATCGGGTT
>Ga0210408_10005172_pt1 | contig 11487 bp, 11 predicted proteins | sample IncBWH4MmetaG_FD_155471 | JGI IMG/M metagenome (GOLD analysis project Ga0210408, IMG submission 155471) | Forest soil microbial communities from Barre Woods Harvard Forest LTER site, Petersham, Massachusetts, United States - Inc-BW-H-4-M | ecosystem: Environmental > Terrestrial > Soil >... | reverse complement strand
GGAAGCACGTCGCTCCGCCGCTCATCGCCTGCGCACGGACTGAGCCCTCGGGAAACGCCGTGATGAAGACGAACGGTACGGTCCATCCTTGAGCCCGAAGAATGGCCTGCAGTTCGATGCCGCCCATCACCGGCATCCGGACATCCGTGATAACGCATCCTGTTCGGCCGAGCGAGGCTGACTGCAAGAAGTCCCCGGCGGACGCAAATGTACAAACGGCATAGCCGCGCGACCTCAGGAGGCTGTCAGTCGCGGCTCGAATAGACGCATCGTCGTCAATGACAGCGACCAACGTAGTTCGTGATTTTGGCGAGCTGCTCACTCAATGCATGCTAGCGCCGACCGGTGCCGGCATGCGCGGCGTAGGAGTATCGGAGACGTAATACTTTGGTTTAGATGCCCTTGGGCGAATCGCGATGGATTCCCAGAGCATCGGCGATTCTGACGAGATCGGCCAACGACCGGGCCCGCATCTTCCGCATGAGGTGCACGCGGTGGACCTTTGCCGTGATTTCGCTGATGCCCAATTCCGCCGCGATTCCCTTATTTCTCAGGCCGGCACTCACGAGGGCAAAGACCTGGCGTTCACGGGTGGTGAGGGATTCGCACAATCGCCGCCATTGCGAAATTATCGCTTGATCCGCCCGTTTTTTTCGATCCGCCGCGAGCGCTCTGTTCACCGCATGGATCATCTCCTGGTGACGGAACGGCTTCGTAAGGAAGTCGACGGCGCCGGCTTTCATTGCCTGAACAGACATTGGAATGTCGCCGTGACCGGTCATGAAAATGATAGGGATGTGAATGCCCGCCGCAGCCAGATCGGATTGAAAGTCGAGACCGCTGACCCCCGGCAGCCTTACGTCGAGCACGAGACAACTGGGGACGTTCGGCAGAGTGCTGCGCATCAATTCAGAGGTCGAGGCGAACACGTTCGCCCTCAATCCGACGGAGCGGAACAGGGCTTCCAGGCCTTCGCGCATCGACTCGTCGTCATCGACGATGAGGACAACGGGTTCCCCACTTGCCTCAGCCTCGTCGGGGGAATTCGGGCGCTCAGTCACGGCGTTTCCGGCCGATGTTGGGGCAAAGTGAAATGGACTGCCGCGCCGAAAGGCTCATTGGGCGAAGCCCATATTCGCCCGCCGTGAGCTTGAATGATCGAACGGCAGATCGACAGTCCCATACCCATCCCGGAGGATTTGGTGGTAACGAATGCATCAAATATCTTATGCGCACTCTCGGCGCAGAACCCAATTCCGCGATCCGTCACCGTCAATTGGACCTGCCGTCTTTCATTTTGCTCCGACCGGATAACCAGCTCGCGCGGTCGGTCAGTGACTGGTTGCATCGCTTCTATACTATTGATGATCAGATTCAATAGTACCTGCTGGAGCTGAATTTTATCGCCGAATACGGCTGGCAGGCCGCTCGCGAGCTCCATTCGCCGCGACACTCGAGAGCGCAGAAGCTCGTGCTCTATCATGTCCATGGCTTCGCTTACGATTTCATTGACATGGACCGGCGCCCACTGCGCATCGGTTTTTCCAAACAGAGCGCGGACGCGTCGAATTACTTCGCCCGCCCGATGACCGTCCCTGATGATCCTCTCTATGGCGGCATGCGCTTCGTTGAGGTCGGGAGACTCGCGACCGAGCCAGCCCAAGCAGGCCTCCGCGTTGGCCACGACGGCGCCAAGTGGTTGGTTGACCTCATGAGCAATCGACGCCGTCAGCTCTCCCAAGCTGGTTACGCGCATGACGCGCGCAAGTTCAGTCCTCGTGGTTTGAAGTTCCAGCTCCGCCAGTCTGATCGACGTCACGTCCATGACTGCCCCGACGAAATCGACATTGCCGGTTTCGCTTGGCGTGGCCCGGGCCACGATGTGGACATGTTTGACGGTTCCGTCAGGCAACCACAGACGATGTTCGGAATCAAAGTCCCGCCGGTCATTTGCGGCGCGATCGATCACCCGTTGGACCTGAGCACGGTCATCCTGATGAACGCGCGCGAGGACCAATTCAATCGAAGGGCGGGTTTTTGAGTCGAATCCGAAGATTCTATAGCCTTCTTCGGACCAGAAGATCTCTCCGCTCGATACTTTCCAGCCGAAACTCCCTGTGTGGCTGAGTTGCTGGGCTTCGGCCAAGTACGTTTCCTGAATTCGACGAAGCGCACTCTCCACGCGCTTACGCTCCGTGATGTCGTTATTAGTCTCGAGCGTCCCGATTGGTTGCCCGTCATCGCCCCTCTGGACAGACCAACGGCTGGAGACAGTGACCTGCATTCCATCGCGCCTCGTATGCAGAAGCTCTCCCTCCCAATATCCACTGCGGAACAACTCTTCTGTGATTTGTTCGAGGGGAGCCGGAAGAATCGTTTGCAGAAGCCGATGTGCGACTTTGCCAACCGCCTCTTCCCTTTTCCACCCATAGAGTTCCTCGCCGCCGCGATTCCAGTACGTAATGACGTTGTCCAGGCCGCGGACCAGCACTGAATCGCGCGTAAGATCGAGCAGCCGAGCCTGTTCCAGGTGTGCCTGTCCGAGGCGCCGCAACCGCCTCACGAGGCCGGTAATGACAATCGAGGTAACAAGAAATGCAAAGAGTGTCGTGAGATCCTGCGGGCTCGCCACCTCAAAGGCGAATAGCGGCTTTATGAAGAAGAAGTCGAGACTGGCTACGGCGATAACGGGGAAAATCGCCGCCGTCACGAAGCTGTCCATCAAGGACAGCAGTACGATGATCACCAAGTAGACGCAGGCGGCTGTCGCCGAAGTCAGACCGAGATGCCAGCACGCCCACGTTGCGAGCGCCATCGCGACGACACCCGAGGCCCACAGCAGCGACAGGTACCCAAATAAACCGATAGCCGCATGGGGCTTGGTGCGGATCATCGGCGCTCCCTTGCAACATCTCTGCGGAGAAGACTCAGACTTATAATCGGTGATATTGCGACCGCGCGTGGTCAATGCGCAAGCTCTGACTGGCCCTTCATTCCTTGATCCACAGCGGACTCTTCCAGGCTGCCAGCGCATTCAGGAAGACGTTCAGCCTCAAAGGCAGGAATTTCCGATTCGAGTACACCGCGAAAACGGGGATTTGCGGGGAAGCCCACCTCGGTAACAGCCGCACGAGTGCACCGCTCGCGAGTGCTTCGTCACAGTAAGTTGACGGCAGTAGTCCGATTCCGTGACCCCGGTACACGAAGGTGCTGACCGAATTGAAGTCGCGACTCGATATCGGTCCGGATACACGGACTCGTGTTTTTTTTCGACCGTTGACCAGGTCCCAGTCGGTCTCGTTGTTCCTGGCATTGAGCATCACACAGTCGTGCAGCTTGAGGTCCGCAGGCTCGACAGGAAGCTTTCGGCCTTTCAGGTATTGGGCCGATGCCACGACATAGCGAATACTCTTACCTATGCGAGTGGCGACCACGCTCGAGTCCTTTAGCTCCCCGAAGCGGATCGCGACGTCAATATTTTCCGCAATAAGATCGAGGAAGAGATTCGTGATGAAGAGGTCGATCCGGATCCGCGGCTGAGCTTTCAGGAACCCCGAGAGGAAGTCCAGGAAGGGCTTCTGACCCAGAATGACCGGAACGGACATCCTCAACAAACCTTCGGGTGTCCGCTGCCCTAGAGTCAGAACTCGTTCAGCCTCTTCCAGGAGGGTCAGCGGCTCCCTGCACTGATTGAAGTACTCGCGTCCCTGCGCAGTGAGGGTCACCCGTCGCGTTGTGCGCCGGAGGAGCGACACACCGAGCTTCGACTCCAGCACCGATAGCCGCCGGCTCACCGTCGAGATCGGCATACCCAACGAGCGCGCCGCCCGGCTGATGCTCTCGAACTGCGCCACTTTGACGAATATCAGGACGTCGTCGAGGTTCGCCATGGGCTCACTCTGCCATTTTTGGAAATTAGATTCCAGAGTTTCCCATCTAATCAACCGCAGTGCGCAGTCAGACAATACCTTGCAACAGACGAGCGATTGGAACTCAGGACCGACAGCCACAATCACAGCCGAAGGCGGAAGACTCAGATGACTACGAAACAGAAGACCATTATCGTGACGGGAGCCTCTCAGGGAATCGGTGCCGCGGTGGCCAACCTGTTCCTCGATCGCGGCTACAACGTGGTGGGGAACTCGCGCACCATCAGTCAGAAGAACGAGCTGCAGCGCTCGGACAAGCTGGCCCTGGTGGATGGCGACATCGGTTCGGCCTCGACGGCCGAGATGATCATTGGTACCGCGGTAAAGCGGTTCGGCTCGATCGATGCCCTGGTGAACAACGCGGGTATCTTCTTTGCGAAGCCGTTCACCGAGTACACGCTGGAGGACTTCCGGACGTTGTCGTCCACCAATTTGTACGGCTTTATCCATACGACGCAATTGGCCGTGAAACAGATGCTCGCGCAAAAGAGCGGCGGCAGTGTGGTGAGCATCACAACCTCCATCGTCGATCATCCGCTCGCGACGGTGACCGCGTCCTTCCCGATGATCACCAAGGGCGGCATCGACGCGATCTCGCGGAGTCTCGCGATGGAATATGCGCCGCAGAGCATCCGCGTGAACATGGTGGCTCCCGGCGTCGTGGATACCCCACTACACAAGAACAATCCCAAGGAGTTCCTGCGCACGCTGTCGCCGCTCGGGCAGATTTCGAGCGCCAAGGACATCGCAGAGGCGGTGTTCTATCTCACCGAGGCGAGCCAGATCACGGGCGAGGTGCTGCATGTTGACGGCGGCGCGCATCTAGGCCGGTGGTGAGGCGGGATCGAGTGATGTCCATGGAGAACCGATAATGTCCACGAACACAACGAACGCCGGCGCCGAACGACGGCTAGAGGACCTTGGCATAAGGCTGCCTCGTCCACCAACTCCGCTCGGTGCCTATGTTGAAGCAGTGCAAGCAGGAAAATTGCTCTTTTTGAGCGGCACGCTGCCAGTGGAAGGAGGAGTCCCCAAATTCTTGGGGCGCATCGGAGCTGAGTTGAGCATCGAAGACGGACGGCGCGCGACTCGCCTGGCGGCGTTGAACGCCCTTGCGATTGCGAAGGATTTTTTGGGGTCGCTGAACAAAGTGGCACGCGTAGTCCGTCTTGGGGTTTCACTCGTCACAACACCCGAGTTTCGCGAACACCCGAAGATCGCGGACGCCGCATCGGAATTGCTGGTCAGTGTATTTGGAGCTGAGAAGACATCGACTCGCCTGGTCTTCGGCATGGCGAGCCTCCCGGTAGGCGTCTGCGTTGTACTAGAGAGCATCTTCGAAATCGGTGACTGAGCGAGTGTCCGGCACTCGAGTTTGATATGGGGGATTTTTTCATGGTTCGCAAAGCAGAGGAGTATTTCGACATGCCACCATTGGTAAAGACAGCGGAGAGTATTGCCATAGTTATTTTGGAAGTAGCCGGCTCTTCTGCAAACCGCATGGCGAAGTCCTTAGGCTGTGCATTACTTGTGCTGGCTTCCGCAGCGGCCACCGCAGACAACGCACCCGTCCCGACGCAAATCGTCGATTTGGCGAACAAGGTGGACGGCGTGCATCCGGGGTTTCGCGCCTTTCATGCGAAAGGCGTTGTGGTGGAAGGCAGCTTCAAAGCCTCGGCCGAGGCGGCGCGGCTCAGCCGCGCCACGCTATTCAACGGCAAATTGATTTCGGTGACCGCGCGCTTCTCCGATGGCAGTGGAATGCCGACTGTGCCCGACGGCTCGCCCGCGATGCCCCGTGGCTTCGCGATCAAGTACCACCTGGCCGGCGGTGGTGAAGCCGACATGGTGACCAACTCATTCAAGTTCTTCCCGGTAGGGACCGGAGAGGACTTTCGTGATCTGCTGCAAGCCATCGTCGCGAGTCCACCCGATGCCCCAAAGCCGACGAAACTGGAACAGTTCTTCGCCAGCCACCCGAACGCACCGAAGGCGATCGGTTCGCTCCCCATTCCGGACAGTTTTGCCGATGAGGAGTATCACGGGATTGACGCTTTCATCTTCGTCAGTAAAAGCGGTCAAAGGCAGGCGGTGCGCTACCTGATTACGCCAGGAAAGCTGGTGCACATTACGCCCGAAGAAGCAGCCAAACAGCCACCCAATTTCCTGTTCGACGACCTGGCCAAGCGGATCGCCCAAAAGCCGTTGGTTTTTCACTTGAAGGCGCAATTGGCTAAGCCCGGCGATCAGACCAAGGATGCGAGCCAACCTTGGCCTGATGACCGCAAGATCATCGATCTCGGCGTGCTGACGCTGACGAAAGTGGTGCCCGACAGTTCGGAGATGGAAAAGAAGCTGCTCTTCCTGCCTACGAACCTCACTCCGGGCATCGAGCTCTCCGACGATCCACTGCCGAGCGTGCGCTCTGCCGCTTATGGCGTCTCATTCGGGAGGCGCAGCCAGTAGAGCCCTCTGCGCTCGCCGTTCGCACGCGGGTGGTCCCCATGGCGTGCTGTGGACTCCGAGTCTCTAACCCTGCGTTCTTGCATTGCGATATTGACTTACCGGCCATTGCTCTCGGTAGGGAACCACGCCTGGAACCCAGTCGTAGAATTCATCCAGCGTGACATCCCAATCGTCGCTGTCGTCCAGATCCGGGGGTGAATGATACGAGAGTCGCGACAGGTCTCGCGCGAGATTGGCCAGGACAAACAGAATCATGAACACCGCTCCGACAAGCAGGGCAATCACACTTAGCACGCGCATGGGTCCCTCCTGAACAATACATGACCGTCACTATTTTGGGACGCATTCCTCAATGACGCTTGCATGAAACTGCGCTTGTTTGTCGCTTCATGTCGTCGGGTGGAGCACCGTTTGAGTTACGGTTTGATCGACAGACCAGTGCCGTCAAAATGACGGAATTCTTGCCGAATTCCTCCAAGAGTGCAGGATTGGAATTTACAAGACTCGGCACGTGCAATCGCTGTAATTTCGGAATCATGAGGCATGAATTGTGCGACTGAGATTCCCCATTGCCATCCCGCTCAGCGTCACTCTGCTCGTCCTGCAAGGATGCGCACAGACTTCGATGCGCGGCCCGATGTCAGCTCGAGGGGAGACGCTCAATGCGATCCGCACGCTCGGCCCCGATCAACGCTTCTCGACCCAGTCCTCGCAGAGCGTCGCACGACGCCTTCGTGCACAGCGCGCCGGACAGCCAGTCAACATCCTGGCACTCTCGGGAGGCGGGGCCAACGGCGCCTTTGGCGCAGGAGCACTAGTCGGTCTAACGCAATCGGCTTTGCGGCCCCAGTTCTCGGTAGTCACCGGGGTCAGCGCCGGCGCGCTGATCGCGCCCTACGCTTTCTTGGGTCCCGACTGGGACGATCAACTCGCCGAGGTTTACACATCCGGTCGTGCCGAACACCTACTGCATTCGCGCGGGTTAGGGGCGCTCTTTGGCTCCAGCGTCTATAGCGGCACGCCGCTCAAGCAGCTGATCGACCGCTACGCTACCGATGCCTTGATCCAGGCGGTCGCGCGTGAGGCGTCGACCGGACGACTGCTGCTGGTGGCTACAACGGATGTCAGCACCGGAGAGCCGGTGATATGGGACTTGGGCTCGATTGCAATCAATGGCGGCGTTGGCGCCAGAACGCTATTTCGAGATGTCTTAGTGGCCTCCGCCAGCGTGCCGGGACTGTTTCCTCCCGTGGTTATCCGCGTGCAAGAGCAACAGGCGCTTTACGAAGAGGTTCACGTTGACGGCACGATTGCCACGCCGTTTTTCGTTCCGCCCGCGTTCGTCGAGCCGACCCGAGACGCAAGCGACCGATCGCATGGTACCGCCGTCTACGTCATCATCGACGGGCAGTTGAGCGAACAACCCGCTCCGATCCGCTTGCGAGCCAGATCGATTCTATCGCGCAGCGTCTCCGCGGGGCTCAACCGCATGTTGAGGACGACTCTTGAACTGACCGCCACCGATGCTGAACTTGAAGGCGCTCAGTTTCAGTTCGCCGCTATTCCCGTCGCCTACCCGCACCTCAACTCGTTCGACTTCCGCACACCGACCATGCGATCGCTGTTCCAATTCGGCTACAAGTGCGCTGAAGCGGGACGACTGTGGACGTCATCGCGAGACGTCGGACGTGAGAACGCTAATCGCAATGATACCGGCACGGGTCAGCCCAACCAGTGTCCAGCTGATGATGAATTCATCGGCCGATTAGCAGTACGCTAAAAGCCTCGCCCGGGACCGGGTTCTAGAGCGGGCCTTTTCTCATAGAGCGCCGGTCCAGGCTCAGCGGACCCGCGCCGTTGGCCACGAGCAGCAGGAAGCCTCCTGCAATCGACAGGTTCTTGAAAAACATGATCATCTGAGTCTGGTCGGAGAGATGGTTGTGGAAAGTGACTGCCGTCAGCAGCGAAAAGCCCGCTAAGAGGAAAGCGGCGACTCGGGTCTTCCAACCCAGGACGATGGCCAGCGCGCCTAATACTTCTGTGGCGATCACCGCGGGCAGCAAGGCTCCAGGGACGCCACTCGCAGACATGTTGGCGGCGGTTGAGCCGTACGCACCGAGCTTACCGAGCCCTGAGAGCAGGAAGAGCAAGGCCAAGAGAAAGCGGCCTGCGACTTCGGCGGTGCTCGCAAGGGTGGCATTGCGTTGGATGGCGGAAACCGAGGCACTCGAACTCGAGGCCGAGGCACTGGGGGATGTATTCATTGCAATCTCCATAAGGGTTGGTTGAATCACTGGAATCGAGGGTTAGTAGCTCACGGAAAAGCGCTGCCGATGCTGGGGCCGTCACGAAGCGGGTTCTGTTCGCAGGGTTTGGGCGCTTTCCTTCTCGGTCGGCGCGCGCGCCGCCAGCCGCGGGAACAACTTGAGCGCGTTATGGGCAAGGACGGCGCGGCTTTCCTCGCCGTCCAGCTCCGCGCTGGTCTCGACCTCATGGCGGCAAGCGACGGCTAGATCCCGGCGAAGATACGGATAGTCGGAGCCGAAAAGCACCTGGCCCATGCCGACTACTGAACGAAGCATCCGCAGGACAGGTGGCCGCCAGGACAACGCCGTGTCCCAATAGAGCCTGCGAAACGTATCCGCCGCGGTCCCGCGCTCCTCCGCGCCAGGGATCACGTTCATCTCGTCGATGATTGAAAAACGTGTCGCCAAAAAGGGAATCGTGCCGCCGGCGTGAGAGAAAATATATTTCACGCTCGGTGTGCGCGCGAAGGTATTTCCATAGTGCAGTTGCGCCACCGCCCGCGTCGTGTCGGCAGTGAAATCGATCAACGAATCCGGCAGCGCGAGGCGGCGGGCGGCGGGGTCTGGGGACGACGTTGGGTGCACGAAGACCACGGCTTCGCGCCTTTCCAATTCGTCGAAGAGGGGCCTGAATCGCGCATCGCCAAGATAGATGCCGCGTGCGTTGGAGAAAAGTACGACACCATCCAGCTTGAGAACATCCAGACCGTATTCCAGCGCGCGCAGCGCGCCGTCGACATCGGGCAACGGCAGTGCTGCGAAGCCGCCGAAGCGGTCGGGACGTTCCTGGATCAGCTCTGCCGACAGTTCGTTCACGCGGCGGGCAAGATCGCGGGCGGTGGAATCATCACCCATGTGCACGCCCGGCGTGCTGATGGAGGTTATCGCAACGTCGATCTCGGCGTCATCCATGTAAGATAGAGTGGACTCCTTGGACCAAGGCGCGGGCAAGATGCCGCCGACAGGGCTGTGCGCGTCGTTTGTTGCGCGCCAGAAGACGTCGGGAAGAATGTGGTGGTGAACGTCTACGGTGAAAGGCATCGTTAGTCCCCCTCAGCAACTTAGCCTGTGAACCACCCGTCCACTGAAGCGGGTCAAGTCCACCGTGCTGTGACCGATATCATTTCCCAGGAAGGCGGAACACGGTGACCGTGGTATTGCCGCCGCCAATTTCAGGAGCGACCAAGTTGTATACCCCCACGAAGCCCGAGACGATCGCCACGTTCTGCACACCGCCGGCACTGTAAGTGACCACACCACCACCGGCCGGGCCGCCCAGAGCGCTTCGCAACAGTATCTTGCCGGTCTTGGCGTCCAGCGCCAGCAGATTGCCGGTCAATTCACCGGCGAAAATCACATCGCCTTCGGTCGCCGTCACGCCGGCCACCATCGGTTTCGCGGCGTCGTAGCGCCATTTCTCCTGACCTGTGGAAGCATCGAACGCCGTGAGTCGTCCCCGGGCGGCTGACCACGGATCGAACTTCGTTTGGCCGCCGAAGTAAAAGGCGTGGGTGTGTTCCTTCTCGGGGTCCGGTGCCGTGGCATCTTTGCTGAACTCCGCGCACCAGTCGGTGGCCGGGACAATCAGCATGTTCTGTTTGGCGAAGTAGGCGGAGCCATTCCACTCCTCCCCCCCGAGAGTTCCCGGACAGACGCGCACGGGCGTCCTGGAAATGGGGGCTTCCACGTTCAGCCGGTTCGTGAACGGAACGCTATAGATAATGTCCTTCGAATCCCGGTCCAACAGCCGCAGCAGTCCGTCCTTGCCAGTGCTGGCGATCACATTGTGTGCCGATCCATGGATCGTTGTCTTGAACACCGGCGCAACGTGCGAGACGTCATAGTCGTGCACGTCATGGGGTACGAATTGGCGGTACCAAGCGAGATGACCCGTCGCGGCATCCAACGCAATCAGTGAATTCGTATAGAGATTGTCGCCCGGGCGGTCGTCATCGTAGAGATCGGGCGCCGCGTTCCCGCCGGGCACATAAAGCAGATTCTTTTTTTCATCAAAGGACATCGGAGTCCACAGATTGCCGCCGCCGTGTTTGCGCGCGGCTGGATTGGGCCCCCATGTGTCGGCTCCCGGCTCGCCATCGCCGGGCACGATGTTGAATCGCCACACTTGCTCGCCGTCCCGGATTCGAAACGCACCCACCCAACCCTGGGCAGCCGTCTCCGCGCCCGCCGGCCCGATATAAATCACGTCGCCGTGAACCAGAGGCGCCATGCTGATGAAATAGCCTTCCTTGGGATCGGCGATTTGCCTGGCCCAAAGCGTGTGCCCGTCCTTGGCGTCGAGCGCCAGCAGAAAGCCATCATCGGTACCGCGAATGATCTTGCCGTCGGCGAGCGCCGCGCCGCGATGCGTGTTCGCCGGCTCGTGCCCGCGCGGCGTCCAAGTGCTCGACCAGATCAGGTGGCAATCAGCGCCATCGACAGCGACGGTATAGTGCGCAGTCGTCAGGTACATCTTGCCCGCCGACACGATCGGAGCGGTTTGCGATGGCTCTTTGTCGGGGAACGAGTACGCGCAGGCCTTGACGAGCTGCGATACATTTTTCGTTGTGATCTGCTTTAGATGGGAGTAGCGAGTTCCCGCGAGGTCGTGGTCGACGTACACCCAGTCGCCACCGTTTGAGTCGCGGGCGATGCCTTGGGGGGACGCGAGAACGCGCGACGCGCCAAAGACCAGGACGAGCGCCGCAAGGAGGACCTGCATCGTTTCATTGGCATTGGTCATCTTGCGTTCTCCATCTTGGCGGTGTAGCGTGGTGCCGAGGGCA
>Ga0210408_10005171_pt1 | contig 11489 bp, 11 predicted proteins | sample IncBWH4MmetaG_FD_155471 | JGI IMG/M metagenome (GOLD analysis project Ga0210408, IMG submission 155471) | Forest soil microbial communities from Barre Woods Harvard Forest LTER site, Petersham, Massachusetts, United States - Inc-BW-H-4-M | ecosystem: Environmental > Terrestrial > Soil >... | reverse complement strand
ACTCCGGTTTAAATAAATTCCTGGTGGTGTCGAGGGACCTGCATCAGGCCATTCCATACAGCCAATTTCAGGAATTTCGTGTTCGGGAAAAATGGATCTGTAATTTTTCCGGACCGTGCTATCGATGGCAGCATATTTTTTTAGAATAAGATTTTTATCGGTAATAAAAAAAGTATCGCTTTTTAAATATGCATAATAGGCTTCATCGGTTTTAAAACCTAATTGTGTTTTAGTTAAAGCAATTTCTTTTTTTAGTTTATCTACTTCGCTTTGGCCATATTCAAATACTTTTTCGGGTGTAATATTTACCGAAGTGAAAAATTTAACAAGATAAGAATACCACTCTTTATAATTCTCCATCGAATGTAAACCGCCTTCAGGAATTTTCCTTCCTTCATCATTCCATTTTTTTTCGAGCGCAATTCGTTCCAAATTTAAATTACACTCGTAATTAAGCTGTGAATACCGGATCAGCTCATGCAGATCTAATTGTTTAGTGGAAACAGATCTTAGTTTTTGCAAAAAATTAATAAAGAAAATTTCCTGTTTAGCGAGCTCTTCGTTATTTTTTATATTGGAGAAATTTACTTTGTAATCCAGAACCGTTTCAGAAAAGCTGAGATGCTCATGCCTTTTAACAAAATCCTTGCAAAGTGTTTCAAAAGCTGTTTCCTGTGAAACAACAATTTGGTTTAGCAAAAGACAAAAAAATATGTAAGCTAAACGTCGTATCAAGTTTATGTATTAAGCCAATTGATAATTTGAGTAACCACAATTTTATTAAATTTTCCGGGATTGGCTATTGCTTCCTGAAAAGTGGGTGCATAATCCATTCCATGCGTGCTGTTTTCTATTATTTTAAAGGTAGCATTTCCCGGATTATAATAGTTAACTGTTTGTGTTAAAATTTCATGATCTTCTTTTGAAGAAATGAAATCACTCTGTCCCCATAGTAAAAGCGCTTTGCCTTTATAATTTTTCCATAGCCCCGGAAAATTAAAACTATATAGCTCATCATTATAAGCTCTTGAACGGTAATCAAACACAGACATATATTCTTTGCACACTTCTTTTTTCGCACCAGCTTTTTCACTGCTCATCTTATCTGTAAAATAATATCCGGCGCACTCGCAATAATCTTTTATAAATGCATCAGTTTCATCTGGTGCCCAGCCATTCGCTTCACCAATGGTGCGGCGAGTCTTTAATAGATATTCCATAAAATTTGAACCTATTGTGCCATACGCAATAATACCTTTAATGTTTGTTTTTTGCGCTACCATTGGGGCAAACACTCCGCCCATGCTATGACCAAGTATGTAAATGTTGTTTGAATCGATGTAATTATATTTTTTTACAGTTTTAACAGTGCTTATGTAACCATCTAATTCTTCCGTAAAAGAAACTTCCGAGCAGGGTTTGCAATTTGAATTATCTCCAACGCCCGGTTTCTCGGCACGCACGCAAACAAAACCTGCGCGTGTTAGTGCATTTAGTAATTGCGTTTCGTTACGGGAAGTGTCCAGAGCATTATCCAGCGAATAACAGCCAATACCGCCAATAAAAATGATCGCCGGACTTTTCTTATTCGTTTTTGGCTTGCTGACAATTAATCGTTGTATACCAACAACAGATCTTGTGGATGTATAATCCATATCAATGTTTGTATATTGTTCTTTGATCAATTCTTTAAATACCGACTTACCGGTAATTAATTTTTTATTGCGGATGAGTTCGTATTTAAATTCATCTCCGCCATGATATGTGCTTACCAGTTTAACAACTTCGGCAGGAACATTTGTTTCAATACCGTTAATTTTTAAAAGCACATCGCCTTTTAATAAACCTGTTTTCTCGGCAGTTGAGTTAGGGATCACCTTCGAAATCACAACTCCTTTTGCAGCCGGTAATTCCATGATACGTTTGACATCATCATTTACTTTTTCCATTTGTATACCTAAGAATGGACGCCGCTTTAATTCTTGCGAGAAGGTAAACAAAGTATTTGCTAAAATTAAAATTGAAAGAAATGTTCTCATGATTGAAATATATTTTATTCAAAATTATCTCAATAAAATGTTAAAACATAATCTTAAATACGGAGAGTGGTTGAACGGAAAATAAATAATGTGAACGGATTAAATATATTTACTCTTCTTGGCTTTTTCGATCGCTTCAGCTTTTGAATGTACTTCAAGTTTGAGATAAATGTTTTTGATGTGTGATTTAACAGTTTCTTTATCCACAAATAATTGATCGGCTATGGTGGAATAACTTTTACCGGATGATAAAAGTTCCATCACTTCTAATTCGCGTGTAGTTAGCGGACTTTGTCGGTTTTTGTGAAACGAGGATACAACCATCCTTGCGATATTAGTGCTCATTGGCGCGCCGCCGTTCTCTAATTCTTTTAACGATTCAATTAATTTTTGATTTGGCATGTTCTTAGTTAAGTAACCGCTGGCGCCTTCGCATAAAGCTTTAAATACCAGATCATCGTTTTCATAAACAGTTACAACAACAACTTGAGTTGAAGGTGAAAGTGCTTTTATTTTTGGGATCGCTTCAATTCCATTCATGCCGGGCAATTCAATATCCATTAAGCAAATATCAGGCGTGTCAGCAGCAACATTTTTTATCGCTGCTTCGGCGTTTGAATAAGCATTCGCTACAATATATTCACCGCTTTGCTGAAGCAGAGTTACAAATGCATTACGGATAATGTTATCATCTTCAACGATCGTTATTCTTTTTGCAATTTGTTTCATGATCAGTAATTTTAATTTTTATTGATTTTTAAAATGATCTCAGTCCCTTCTTCTTTTTCTGAATGAATTTGTAATACTGCTCCTGCTTTTGCGGCGCGTTGCTGCATGTTAGATAAACCAAAACTGTTTTTATCATTCTTCATTTCAAAACCGGCACCATTATCTTTTAACTTAACTGCTATCGCTATGCCATTTGGTTCAATACTTAATTTTACTTTATCGGCTTTAGAATGTTTAATGGTATTGGATAAAGCTTCTTTAAAGATCATAGCAATATTCCTACCTGAACTTGGATGTTGTTTTATATTTTTGAATTCTTCCTGTAAACCTATTACTTCAAATTCGCAGCCTGTACCATAAAATAATTCGTCGCCAAAATCTTTTATGCGGATAATGATCTCGTATAAATTATCATTCCCGGGATTTATAGACCAGATAAAATCTTTTGTTCCGTGATATAAGCGTGTTGTATTTTGAGATATGACATCTAAAATACCAATGGCTTCTTTATTTTCCGGCGGAACATGAATGCGGGCCATCTCCACCAATTTAGAAATCCGTGTTAAACCGTTACCAAATTCATCATGGAGATCTAAAGCAGCAGCTTTACGTACTTTTTCATTTTCTTCTTTACGGATGTCTTCCAATTCTTTAATGTGTGCAATTTTATTCTGTAAACGTATCCGGTAAACCGCCCAGGTTGCTAAAATTACACCAACAATAATTAAAACAAAGAACCATCCTGTGTTCCAAAAAGGCGGTGAAATAATAAATGAAAACGAAAATGGTTTTGATTCAATTCCTTCACTGTTTACAGCTTTCACTTCTAAATTGTAAGTGCCCGGCGCTAAATTCGCAAACACCAGCGAAAATATTTGTGAAGGATTTACTTTTGTCCAGGAAGTTGAGTTTTGCTGAACGTGATAAAATAAATTAATGTTATCAGCACCTGAAAAATCGGGTACCGAAAACTCGAAGAACAATTTATTTTGGTTATAACTCAAATTCAACGGCGTGTTGCTTGCCATCGACATGGTATCTTTAAAATTCTCAATGCGGACTGATTTTAGAAATACATCCGGTGTGTTTTTGTTGATGATCTGTTTGTTAGGATAAATACTTACCAGGCCGCCAATACCTCCAAACAACAATTCACCATCATAAGCTTTATGAAATCCGGCAGAGTTAAATTCGTTTATACAAACACCATCCGATGCGCTGTAACTTTTAAATTCTTGCGTCTCCGGATTAAAAACCGAAATACCAAAGTTGGTGGTCATCCAAAACAAACCTTTGTCATCGCGCAATAAACCATAAATAAAACTGTTTGATAAACCTTTTACGAAATAATAATTTTTAAAACTGGTTTTACCATCCGGGTTTTTTAAAATACTTAAACCTTTAGTGGTGGCGACAATAATTTCTCCTTTAGTTGTTTCATTCACATCCATTACGCGTTTGGATACTAAACTATTCGTGTCGGATACATTATTAGTGTAGAATTTATTTTGGCTGGTGATGACGTTAATGCAAAATAATCCTTTTGATGTGCCCAGCCACCAATTATTTTTAGTGTCGATGTAAAAACAGCTTGGAGATTCTATTTTTTGTTTTTCGCCGTTAATTTCAATTTCACTGATCGTGTTTGCTTTTCCGGTTACGGTATTGTAGATCACAAGGCCTTGCCATGTGCATAAGATCAATTCATCCTTTGTATATTTTACGATCCTGACAACATGATTGCGTTTGTTGGGAGATAAAGGTTCCAGAATGGTTTTTAGTGTGTTTGTTTTTTTATCTACTTTATATAAGCCATTTCCGTATGCAGTCCAAATATTATTTTCATCATCGCAGTAAAGCGCTTCAATAAAACGGTTCAATTTTAAAAGCTGCGAATTTAAATTGAGAACAGTAAATGTTTTGTTCTGTCGATCCAATTTACAAAGTCCGTAATTTAATCCTGCCCAAATAATTCCGTCTTTATCTTTAACGGTTGCAAAAAAGTTAAGATCATTATTACTTAACATGGCAGAAGCCATTGTAAATGAATTTTTCGAATAACTATAATTAAATGCACCGGCATCACGCGTTCCGATCCAAACAATATCATCTTTCGAATTTGGGTTTTGATACAGCGCGGTAATGTCGTTACTCTGCAATCCAAAACGGTTATTTGGATTTTTGTAAAAACTTTTATCAATGTAAATAGAATCTTTAGCGGTGATGCCTAAACGGTATAAACCTGAGTTTGTACCCAACCAAATATTATTTTGATTATCAATTAAAGCATTTGTTATAACTGCGGTTTGTGTTTTGCCAAGCGATAAACTTTTCAAAGCCGTGGTTTGAACATTGTAAACATAAAACGAATTCGAAACTGAGAAATAAAGGCGATTGTTTTTATTTAGAACAGTGTTACATTCAACCGGAGTGTTGGTTTCTGTTTTGATAATGTTTTCAAAACCCGGTAATAATTGAAATGAATTTTCTGTTGGGTGTAAAACAAAAACCCCTTTGTTAGTTGCTGCGTATAAATTATTTCTTTCATCACCGCATACCGAATGTGCAATCGTATGCAATTCACTTTTTTGTTTTTCTTCAAACACAAAGGGAATAAGCGTAAAATTATTTGTGTTGCTTATTTTTATTTTAGAAAGACCTTTTGCAGTATAAAGAAGCAAAGAATTATTTACGTACCAAATTCTATAAAGAGTGGATGGTTTTTCACCGGTTTTAATTTCTTCTTTTAAATGTGTAACCGTGGAAGAATTAAAATCCATTTTATCTAAACCACCCGCGCTTAACGTCCACAAGTTTGTGTTATCACTGCAAAACGAATAAATATCATCACCTGAAATAGTTTTTGAATCAAAAGGTTTAAAATTGTAGTGATCAATGATACGGCCATCGTATCTGTTTAAACCATCTTGGGTTCCCAGCCAGATAAATCCTTTGTTATCCTGCAAAATTGAGCTGATACTGCTTTGCGATAAACCCTGCTCAAGCCAAACCTGGTTAAAAAAACCATGATCTTGTGCTTTAGTGAAGAGAACATTAAATAGCATGAGATTTGCTAAAAATATTTTGAGGGACTTTACCATCTATACAAAGTTCGTGTTTTTAGGGAGAAAATCTTCACCCGTTTTGGGGTAATTGTGTCTTAAAACGCTATGGTCTTGAGGTATTTGAGGAAAACAATAAAAATTTTGCATAATTAGACTCCAGCTATTACATTTGCACCCCTAAATCGGTCTTTTTTACAATGGGGGGTTAGCTCAGCTGGTTCAGAGCATCTGCCTTACAAGCAGAGGGTCACTGGTTCGAACCCAGTACTCCCCACCAATGAAAAAGGGGTTTCAGAAATGAGACCCCTTTTATATTTGCACACTTTGGCATATTATTATGCTTTCAAATTAATCCTAAATTTGTGAAGACCTTAATTTAAATTGAAATGAAAATTGGAATAGATAATTTCCGGAGTTTTAAAGGACAGGAGTTTGGTTTTTCTAAAGTTAATATTCTGATTGGCGAAAATAGCGCTGGTAAAAGTAGTCTACTTAAGTTCATTTTAGCTTTAAAGCAAACCATGAACAAAGGTACAAATCTAAAATTGCATGGTGAATATGTTGATCTTGGAAACTATCAAGAGGTGATTTACTACCATGAATTATCTAACAAATTGCGTTTCTCATTCAATTTTGAAGATGAGTGTAAAAATTATAATAAATCCCCTTTCCATTTAAATCACAGAAAGGGGATTTTAAATAGCTTTTAAAAAGCAATTTATTTTTTTGTTTTTTCCTTTAATGCCTGATGTTCTTTTTCAGCTTTGTCAATTGACTCGTGAAGTTTTTTGGCATGTTCTTTTACTTTGGTTTCATCATATGAAGTTTTTTTCAGCTCTTCGTTAAGAGCGTTCAAATGTATCGTGGCATCTGCATGATGTTTTTCGATTGCTTCATGATGCGTTTTAACCAAAAGTTTGTGCTTTTCTGGGATGGTTTTCTTCAGATTTTCGTGTGCAGTTTTAGCCTCCTCCAAACTCTTTGCTGCCTCTGTAGCGCGTTTAATATGCTCTTCCTTGCTTTTAGATTCTCCCGTAGAAATTGCCTTGGCATGCTCTTTAACTTTATTATGATGAGCTGTCAGAGCAGCGTGACTCTCTTCTTTGGTTTGCGCAACGGTTGTGCTTGTAAAGGCTAAAAACGCCATCGCTGTAAATAATGTACTTGTTTTTTTCATGAGTTTTTGTTTTTAAATTGTTTTTATTTATTTTTTGTTTTTTTATTTCGGAAAAAGAGAGCCTTACGGGGCTGGTTATTCCATAAACTTGATAGAATCATTTTATTTCTTTGTTTTTTCCTTTAAAGCCTGATGCTCTTTTTCGGCTTTATCAATTGATTCGTGAAGATTTTTAGCATGTTCTATTACCATAGCTTCGTTATGAGATGTCTTTTTTAACTCCTCATTTAAAGCATTGGCATGATAGGCCGCCTGAATATGATAAGTTTCTATAGCTGTAAGATATGGCATTGCTACTTCCGTATGATCACGAGGTATTAATTTTTTTAAATTCTCATATTCCTTTTTAGCGCTTTCTAAATGTTTCATTGCTTCTGAAGCATGTTTTATATGTTCTTCTTTCGTTTTCGATGCTCCGCTTATGATTGTTTGAGTATTCTCTTTAATTTTAGTATGTTGTACGGTAAGAGCTTTATGATAATCTTCTTTCGTTTGAGAGAAAGTTATGTTTCCCAAAGAAACGAACGATGTTATTGTCAAAAGTGTAATTATTTTTTTCATACTCTTTTTGTTTTTTATTCACCGAAATTGTTTTAATCCACTTCTACCACAAGAAATTTGGATATTTTCCAAAAATTAGAAGGATCGGTTATCTCAATATTTGTAATCATTCCTTTATCATTTTTTAGGAATTTATAGGAATTTTCTGGGTGAGAAGTAAGAAACTTGGCCTTTTTGGTTACAAGCCGCCAACCGGGCGGAAGGATGGTCTTCTGATGGATATCAATTACTCTAAAGTTATCCATATTGAAATCGGCTTTTAATTTTTCCTCTTTATATAAACCTAAAAATTTGCCTTCTTTATCCACAATCTTTTTTTCTATTAATTCTTTGGAATTAGCAAAAATATAGTAAGCTTTATTTAATTTTGACTTTTGCGCGTTGATAGTATCTAATTCATTAAGATCCTGATCAGCTAAAGCAAATGTAGCACCACCCAATTCCATAATAAGTTTATTCTTTGCCAGTAATAATTTACTTAACGTCATAAGGTCTTTGCTTTTATAAGCTAACTGAATACCCATAGAGGCAACCATATTGCCAAGTTCTTTTACCTCGAAATTTGATTCTTTTAATTTAGAGTTAAGAGAAGCAATTTTTTTTGAGTTTTTATCCATCAACTCATTTATTATTTTTATATCTCCATTTATCTCATCTTTAAGATTTCCTTTAAGTTCTACATTATTTTTTGCATGAACAGTTAAAATGTCTTCCTTCTGTTTAATATGTACTAAATTATTTTCAATTTCGGCAAGAGATCCTACAAAAGTATGTATTGAGGAATCCTTTTCTATGGCTAATTCAATTAATGAATCTCTTTCTCTTGTGATTTTTTTTATTTCTGTGCCGGCATTATTTCCACAAGCGGAAAGTAATATGATTACTGCACTTAAAAGACTAAATATTTCATGTTTCATTGTTTTCATAATTTTAATTTTTAAATTGATCATTATTTAAATTTGAGCTAAAGTATAGTGAATAAAAATTTTCGTATATGACAACCATCAGTAGTTGCAATGAATTATGTCAGAACTGGAAGCAGACAAACCTATTCTTAAATCCAAAATTTTTCATTTTTTGTCTTCTTTCTCAACCAGTTCCAACTGGTTTTCAAATTTTGTTGTTATAGTTTTCCCGTAAATATTAAATTTTACTACACAATAAAAATAATCCGGATCCGCTGCTTCCACAACGAAGCCATCACTTTCATTTGCTTTTAATTTCATGCTAAGACTAACATCGTCGGCATAAAAAAACAGTACCTCACCATTAATCCCTTTATTGGCAATTGACTTTACATCTTTATCATATAAATAGACCAAAATCTGTTTGTAAGAAGTGAGCATTTCTATTTTATAATCCCCTTCGCACTTCATTGTTCCACCGTGTGGCCCTTCAATATATATAATCGGTTCCTGTGCTTTTATATTCGCCGCAAAAATTGTCAAAGCAATAATAACTACTGTTTTCATTTCCAATATTCTTAAAAGATTTTTACTGAGGATTTACTATTATAATGAAAGGTCATTAAAGGAATTTTGGTATGGTAGGCCATATGTTTTGTTACATTTTTTCCGAAAATCTTGTCAGCTATCCCCATCCAAAAGTAAATTGTTTTTTATTTTAATTAAAAATCATCTTCAAGTTCCAGTTTATTTTCTATTGAACTTACACCTGGCGTGGACCATACAGAATGTTCCGCTTCTTCTAATTCAGACCAACAGTTTACTTTGCCGCTTAAGATCACCTTATTTCCGTCGGTCTGAATATTTATTTTATCAGCATCGATCCTTGCGTTACGAACAAAAGCAGCCTGTATTTTGGTTTTTATATCGGTAGGTGCAGGCCTTTGGGCAATTTTAATATTATTTGTTATTCTTTTTACACCGACAATAGTTTCAACAACTTTAGAAGCAGATTTTCTTTGAAAATCCCAATCCGTAGTCCCATCGAGGGTAACACAGCCGTCTTCAACAAGTATATTAATTTTGTCTATTTGTGCAGCACTATGCCACTCAATTGCATTTATGACCATTTGTGCAATCTCACTGTCCGTTTTTTGATGTTTTTCAGACAGGTTTACCGCTATGTCTTCAGCTATTCCTTTAACACCACCAATTTTTTTAACTGCTTTTTCAACTCTTATTTTTTTTGGATACGAATCAACAGTACCTGAGAGTGTGACTACACCATTTTTCACAGCTACACCAATCTCGTTGGCTTTAAGTAATGGAATAGTTTTAAGTTCTTCTATTACATTTTTTTGAATTTCAGCGTCTTTTTTCATGTTTTTAAGTTTTAATTTATATACTTCAAAAGTCTTAAATGAATAACTGGCTATTTATGAGAGCGCTCAGCGCGGGGTATGATGTTTATCAGGCAGCTACAAATTTCCTACTCCTTCCAATATAGGTTTCATTTTGGCACAACTATAGCTGATTAAAATCAGTTTCGATACTGAGGATTGACATTAATTCAAATGCTTGAAAATTGAACCTTTACCAAAAATCTTATGAAAGAATTTACGTCTATTAAGAAGACTAAAGCCGTTTGGAAGTCATTAGGACCGGGTTTTATTACAGGAGCAAGCGACGATGATCCTTCTGGAATTGCAACATATTCACAAGCAGGTGCAGCATTTGGTTTGGGAACTTTATGGACAGCATTTATTACTTTTCCTCTTATGGCAGCAATACAAGAAATGTGCGCAAGAATTGGAATGGTGACATCTAACGGTCTGACAAGTACCCTAAAAACCAACTACTCAAAGCCCTTATTGTATCTAATGATTCTATTTTCTTTTCCTGCTATTGTATTAAATATAGGCGCAGATATTGCCGGAATGGGTGCAGTGGCTAACTTGCTTTATCCGGAAGTTCACAGTAATATATTTTCGTTAATTTTTGTTACCATTCTTATTATCAGCCTAATTTATTTTCCTTATCGGAAAATAGCAGATGTCATGAAATGGCTTTGCCTGATATTGCTCGTTTATGCAATAGTGCCTTTTCTTATAAAGCAAGATGGATGGGCTATTTTGAGAGCTTCTTTTATTCCAAAATTGCATTGGGACAAGGAATATATAATGATCCTTGTCGCCATTCTTGGAACAACAATTTCTCCTTATCTTTTTTTCTGGCAAGCTGCAATGGAAGGAGAAGAAAAGGCGATCAAAAAACAATTGATTATTGATAAATCACATATAAATGAAATGCGAACCGACGTCAATATCGGAATGCTCTTTTCAAATATCGTAATGTACTTTATTATTTTAACCACGGGCTCCGTGTTGTTTAAAAATGGCATCACACAAATACATAGTGTTCAGGACGCAGCAGGAGCTTTAAAACCGTTAGCCGGAGAATCAGCGTACCTCATGTTTGCCATCGGAATTATAGGAACCGGGTTTTTGGCAATACCTGTCTTAGCCGGTTCTTTATCGTATATGTTGGCCGAAACATTTGGCTGGGAAGAAGGTTTAAATAAAAAGTGGCATGAGGCCAAGGGTTTTTATTTAGTATTGATCGTATCCATTCTGACAGGATTTATTATTAATTTATGCGGAATAGATCCTATTAAGGCCCTTGTATTTTCGGGTGTTGTTTACGGAGTAACCGCCCCGGTTTTAATCGCTATCGTATTACACATTTGCAACAACAAAAAAATAATGGGTGATTTTACGAATGGGTTACGGTCAAATATATTGGGGGTTCTTACCTTATTAATTATGACTATAGCGGCTGTTGCATTATTTCTAACCCTATAAATAAAGGTTTCTTAGGACGATACCACATCACTTAAAAAGCGAATTATAATTTAATCACTTTAACTAAAAGCAAGAATTATGAAGTTAAAATTTATTGGAGCCACGGAAACCGTTACAGGGAGTAAGCATTTGCTTATTACTAAAAAGGGGAA
>Ga0210408_10005169_pt1 | contig 11490 bp, 10 predicted proteins | sample IncBWH4MmetaG_FD_155471 | JGI IMG/M metagenome (GOLD analysis project Ga0210408, IMG submission 155471) | Forest soil microbial communities from Barre Woods Harvard Forest LTER site, Petersham, Massachusetts, United States - Inc-BW-H-4-M | ecosystem: Environmental > Terrestrial > Soil >... | reverse complement strand
CCAACAGCAAAAGAACCCAGACGCCTAACGGCCTCATATCTATAGGTAGTGTGCGCTATTTTAGGGCTCCATCATGGTCGAGGTCAATCGGAACTCCTGAGGATTGTGCAGGATCTCAGAGCGACCCAGGTTGTTTGAATCGGGCATGATCTTTGGTTTTGAGAGCTGGGGACCTTTGGAAATCGGGCAATGAACTACGCCACCACCGTTGCTCGCGTGGCGCCACCTCGCTCCTCACTATCGAGCTCCGCGGCCATAAAGTCGAGGCAGGAGGGGCTGTGAAGAACTCAAGAACTCAAGAACTCAAGCACTCAAGAAATGGTGCGATGCGAGTTTCGGCGCGAGACTATTTGTTCTTCTTGAATTCTCGAATTCTTGAGTTCTTCACAGCCGCTCCGAAATGGGTGACGAACGACAACCAAATGAGATTGTCTTGTCTACCTTTTCTATGCTGTTCTTTGTTACTGGAGGCGAACCGATGGAAGTAAAAGCGATCGACCACTGCAAAGTACTTACTGATGCGACTCACAACGTGTCCGTAAAGGAATGGAAACTCACTTCCGATGACGTCGGAGGTGATGCGAGCGCCGCCAACTGGAGTATCACCAAGCGCACCTTATGTGGCGGACGGCAAGAAGGCGTTGAGGTCATTGACGTAGATAATGGTGCCTTGAAGTTCACCGTTGTTCCAACTCGCGGGTTTAATGTCTGGACCGCCAGCGTCGGAGAACTTCGTTTAGGATGGGACTCGCCGGTCAAGGAGATTGTTCATCCGCAATTTGTGAATCTAACTGAGCGGGGCGGGCTTGGTTGGCTAAACGGTTTCGGTGAATGGATTTCCCGCTGTGGCCTCGAATCTATGGGTGCACCGTGTAAAGATGGCGACTTGATACTGACACTGCACGGCCGCATCAACTACATTCCAGCGAGCTACGTGGAGGTCCGTTTCGAATCCAACCCCGCGCCGCGGATTGTTCTTCGAGGAATCATCGATGAAACGCTCATGTTCGGGCCGCAACTCAGATTGACGACCGAGATCTCAACCGAGATCGGGAAACATTCGTTGACCTTCGAGGACACTGTTACCAACCTCGCGGATGTGCCACAGGAGATGGAAAGCCTTTATCACACAAATTTCGGCCCTCCCTTGCTCGGTGCTGGAGCACAATTCTTAGCGCCGGTTAAGAAAGTGGCGCCGCGTAATTCGCGGGCAGCGGAAGGGGACATGGTGGGATGGAATAGTTACACCGGCCCGCATGAGCCTGGCTACACCGAGCAGGTCTATCTCATGGAGCTGTATGCCGACGATACCGGCTTGACCGAAGCGTTGCTAAAGTCGGCCGACGGTACAAAAGGTGCCCTCTTAACCTTTAATATTCATGAATTGCCGTTTATGACCCTCTGGAAGAACGAAGCGCCGTCGAAAGCCGGATATGTCACCGGTTTGGAGCCGGGTACCAGCTTCCCTTATCCGAAGCCGATAGAGCGAGCGGCCGGCCGAGTCCCTAAGCTTGGCGATGGCGAGAGCTACCACGCCAAAGTAACGTTCAGGGCTTTGGTTTCAGGCGATGAGGTTGGGAGTGCCGTAGCCTCGATCGGCGAGTTGCAAAAGGCTGGCCCAGAGGTCGCCAAATCGCCGCTACACTCCGGATAACGCGTATCGGCGTGGGGCAGAGACGTATCGGCGTATCGGCGTCTTCGCGAGGTGTGCTGTCCGCTTTTTGTTCCGCCATACGGTCAGCCACGCGAGTCGCTCTCCGTTTGATTACCCACCGGTCGGCATGGTCGATCATTCGACGTACCATTCTCCCACGCCGATACGCCGACACGCCCATACTCCGATACGTCTCTCCTCTAAACTTGCGCGTAAATGATGCAAGAATTGATGCCGCCAAAACCAAACGCGTTGCTCAATACGTGCCGTAGCTCACTTGCCCGCGGTTCATTGGGGACGACGTCCAGATCGCATGCCGGATCCGGCGTTTGATAGTTCAGAGTCGGCGGGATCACTTGATGCTGAATTGCTAATGCGCAGATGACGCCTTCGATAGCTGCGCTTGCACCCAGCGGATGTCCGTAGTAAGCCTTCGTTCCGCTTACGGGAATTTTGCTCGTTCGCTCGCCAAAAACTTTTCTTATGCAGAACGCTTCATTGGCATCGTTCAGTTGTGTCGAACTCGCATGAGCATTGATGTAATCGATCTGGTCAGCGTTCAGCTTCGCGTATTTCAGCGCATCACTGATCGCACGAATGCAGGATTCACCGGTGGGCAGAGGCGTTGTCATGTGGAAAGCGTCGTTGTTCAGACTGTAGCCGGTGACTTCCGCATAGATGTTCGCGTCACGTGCCTTCGCATGTTCATACTCTTCGAGTACAAGGCTAGCCGCGCCTTCGCCCATGACGAATCCGTCACGATCCTGGTCGAACGGACGGCAAGCAACCGAAGGATGCGACCGGCTCATCGTTCGGATAAATGCGAAGGCTCCGTAGGTCAGCGGGCTCAAGGGAGCTTCGGCCGCCCCTGCGACAATGACATCGGCCCAACCTTCGCGGATGTATCTGAGCGCCTCCCCAATTGCCACATTGCCGCTCGCGCAACTATTTGAGTTGGTGGTTCCTACCCCGCGAAATCCGAACTCAATGGCCGTGTTACAATGGGCTGAGCCGCCAAAGACCTGCAAGGCCAAGGTCTGATGGACCGACTTGGGACCGCCGTGGACGAAAGCCTTGTGCTGACCTTCGGCATTCGCGACGCCGCCAAGCGCGGTTCCGAAGCTCACGCCGACGCGATTCTGCGGAGTGTCTGGGGAATACTCTAATCCGCTATCTTCAAGCGCGAGCTTGACCGACGCTACCGAGAATTGTGCGTAGCGATCCAATCGCTTCAAACGGTGAGGTGGAAAAATATTCTCCGGACACCAATCCAAGATCTCGCCTGCGCTGGTCGCTTTGAATATCGAGGCATCAAAGGTCGAGACCGGACCTATCCCTGATTTCTTATTCTTGATCGCCTCCCAGAACGCTTGCTTCCCAATCCCGATTGCAGTAATGGGGCCGACTCCTGTGATAACAACTCGCCTCATTTTTTTTCTACGTGGGCCTTCATGTGCCGCAATGTTTGGTTGGCAATGGATTTGATGAAAAAGCCGCAGATGATTCGTTCAGCCAGGGGAGCGAGAAGAGGCACTCGGAAAGAAAAATCATGGACAATTTCCACATGTACCCCGGAAGATTGCCGGCGGAATCTCCAGATGACGTTCATACCTTTCGTCCAGGCCTTAAGATGTTTGAAACGGATTTCGCGATGCTCGCGATCGATGATCTGTTCAGACACCCAGGCAATTGGAATGAAGCCGCGGTAAGCCGCCATTTTTACCCGGTTCCTGACTGGACCTCTCTCGTAATAATGTATGTAGCGATAATGAGGCAGAAACGTCGGCCAGCGTTCGAGGTTGGCGGCGGCCTCGAAAATTGCCTCTTCAGAGGCGTTCATGATGATCGCATTTGTCTGGTGCGTCACGGTCGATTTGCCAGGTAATGAAGATAACATTCGGTCGCTTCGACCTTCATCGACGCGAGTTGAAAAATTCGACTCGAGGGAAGGAATGTTCCGGGAGTCCCAAGAATGCCCGGAGCGCCGGCTCCGCCGAAAAGGATGGGAGCTATAGTTACAAATAGTTCGTCGATTGCATCGATTTCAGCCAGGCCTTTCGCCAAAAGCGGCCCTCCCTCACAGACTAGAGTCTCGACATGGTGCGTTTCACACAGATCGTTCAAGACATCATGGAGGCTCAGGCGATCATGATCGGTGAGATGCAAGGTGGTTCTGCACTGAAGTGCCGTTTGAGTGAATTTCGGCATACGCGTCGTCGAATAGATCACAATTGGAGAAAAGCGGTGGTTAAAAATATTCAAATCGGTGGAGAGATTGCCTGAGTTTGAGATGACGACGCGAAGCGGATATTCGCTCTGACCCCGCTCGACCCGGGCCAGTCGGAGGTCCTCGTCTGGCAAGCCCATTGACATGTTATCGGTTTGGACCGTGTTCCGCCCGACCAGCAAGGCGTCGCCGAGCGAACGGATTTCAAGCAGGCGGCGCTTATCGTAGCTCGAGGTAAAGAGTGATGGAGTCACTTTTGCCGGTGACACTTTGCCGTCGATAGTAATAGCAAAGTTCACAATAATTCGAGGCCGCTGCATAAGATTAATACTCTTCTCAAGACAAGTTTATTCCCCTCGCTGGGTCCACTGTAAGCGAAGGCTCCAGCCTTTGCCTCCCGGAAAGACAGGGGTGAGAGGTGAGAAGTGAGAAGTGGAACGGCGAACGCTGCGCCTTCGCAATCCTTTTCTCCTTTTCTTTTCTATTTTCGCGTCATTTCGCGTGTTTCGCGGGCAATCTTCTTCTCTTCGTTCACGGGCTTTGAAAGAGAGGCAAAAGCTGGCTCCTTCCTCACGGGAATCTCTGTATCCAATGGTCCAATGCGGCGGCGATATCGTCTTTGGATGCTTGGGGGCTCAACTCCCAAACCATCGGTGGCTCGAAGGGGATAGATCCGATCAGGGCTGCAAAATCGATCATTCCGCTGAATGGCACCTGATGATCGAGATAGGGGAAACTGACGTCATGAACGTGGCACCCAATAATTCGATGGGCCATTTCTGTCAGCCACTCGGCATGGTCGATAAAAGTTAAATTGTGGCGAATCTGGGCATGGCCAAAATCATGCCAGTAACCGAGCGAGCCGTCTGTAATCTCGGCAAACAAACGACGAAACTCTCGTTCGGATGGAAAAGTCTCGATCCCGATGCGGTTTTCGATGCCCAGTTTAACGCCTGCAGCTTTCGCGTGGGCAAGCACCGGTTGCAGCCATTCGCCCACAAGATTGTAAATCGGAATCGCTTCTCGCTTCCGGATTGCGTCCAGTTTGATGGCGACAAAAGAGCGATCGAGATATCGGCCTGAAGCGATGCACCGGAATAGCCGCTCGGTGTAAGCAGGCGTCATCACGGAGCCCAAATGCATGACCACACGTTCGACCCCAAGCCTATTCGCATGGTCTATGGTATTCAGGGTGTAGCGGAATGCACGGTCTCGTTCATCCGAGTCAGGTGAGGTACACTGGTAACAGTCGGGTGCGGGATGCGAAATCTCGATGGGAAGGGGACAGAAGTTGTGGAGGCTTGTCACGGTCATAGGGTGTTCAGCGAGGAACCGCTCAATACCTTCCCACAGCGAGAGTCGTATTCCGTGGCTGAGTTCGACGTGGTCGAACCCAAGGCGGAAAATTTCGCTCAACATTTCGTCGCCCTTCGTGTGACGGCTCGAATTCCAACAGGTCGAGAAGGCTAGCTGCATGAAACGGACGCGCTGCTGCGTTTATGGTGCTTACCATAGAACTAGTACCCGCGAAAGGCGCGGGGCCTTTCCAGGAGGCAAAGGCTGGAGCCTTCGCTTACGGCGCGGACGCGCAGGAGCGCGTCTTTAACTTGCCCAGGTGATCAACCTCAATTCGTGGTCCTGAACCAGGTGGGGATGCGTAGGAATGACACGCACACTGAATCCGTAGCTCCCGCTCTCCGAGGCAGGAATCATTCCGCTAAATCGATAAGCTCCGTCGTATCCGCCTTTGTCAACGTCCAAGAGATCCACGGTGTGAGGATTACGAAGTGTTCCATCGTTCGATTCACCGATGTACGCCTGTACTCGAACGTGTGCGGGTTTTACCGGTCCGAGGAAGACCCGAGCGACAATCTCCAATTTGTCGCCCACGAACATGGAAGCTCGACCCGCTTGAGATGTCTCTACCGATTCGATGCGGACATGCGGCCAATCGACGCGTGTACCGTGTTTCCACTTCGCCAGGTCGAGGGCGGCCTTGCAATTGTTTGCGCTGAGCGCCTTAAAGCCCGCCGCGGCCGGTTCATAGAGTCGTTCAGTGTATTCCTTGACCATTCTGTGGGTATTAAAGACCGGGGTGACGCTTCGCATCGACTCGCGCATAAGCTGAATCCAGGCGATCGGAATCCGGCCGTCAGGTTTGGCGTAGTAAAGCGGAACAATCTGATTTTCCAGGATGTTGAACAAGCTTTCGGCATCGACTTCGTTTTGAAAGTCCGGAGTGCCATCGGTGATTTCCGGCCCGATCGCCCAGCCGTTCTTGCCGTTGTATCCCTCACACCACCAGCCGTCTAAGACGCTCAGATTCATACCGCCATTTGGCGGCAATTTCATGCCGCTGGTTCCGCTTGCTTCGAGGGGGCGAAGCGGATTATTCAGCCAGAGATCGACTCCTTGATACAACCTCCGTCCAATGTAAGTATCATAGTCTTCTACGAAAACGACGGAGTGTTCGAGCCCGGCTTCGCGCGATTTGTTGTAAACATCCTGGATAAATCGCTTCCCCGGTTCATCCTTCGGGTGAGACTTCCCTGCGAATATGAATTGGACGGGACGTTCGGTATTTTGCACCAGACGTAAGAGCCTTTCCTTCTGACTGAAGAGGAGAGTCCCGCGCTTGTAGGTAGCAAAACGACGAGCAAAACCGATCGTCAATACCTCCGGGTTCAGAATACTGTTGATCTTTCGCAGTTGCCCGGGTGATTCGCCGAGGCGGACGCGTTGCTGCCGCAACCTGTCGCGAATGAAATCGATCAGTCGCGCCTTCAGCAAATGATGGGTTTCCCATAACACGTCGTCCGGAATATCGATCACCCTTCGCCAATATTCAGGATCGGTGAGATGTTCCTCCCAATCCGAACCAAGGTACTTGGCGTAGATGCGGTGAAATTCGGGTGCTGTCCACGTTTTAGTATGGACGCCGTTCGTAATGCTGGTGATGGGTACTTCCGAAATGGGGACTCCCGCCCAGACGTCTTGCCATAGGCCTCGACTCACCTCGCCGTGAAGCTTGCTCACACCGTTAGCGTGGCGGCTTACGCGGAGCGCGAGAATAGTCATACTGAACGTGTCGGCAACGTTAACCATCGCTTGCCCGAGTCGGAACAAATCGTCGAAACTGATCCGGAAATCTTCCGCATATCGGGAGAAATGCCGAACCATCATTTCGCGCGGAAAAGCGTCGTTTCCGGCAGGCACTGGAGTGTGAGTGGTAAAAACGTTGGAAGAAGCAACTACCTGCAGGGCCGTGTAATATTCCAAGCCCTTATCCTGGACATATTGGCGTATTCTTTCGAGTGAGAGAAACGCAGAGTGGCCCTCGTTCATGTGGTAGACTTCCGGATGGATGCCGAGGGCGTCCAAGGCTCTTACGCCGCCTATCCCGAGGACGATCTCTTGCCGTATCCTCATCTCCAAATCACCGCCATAAAGTTGCTCTGTGATCAGGCGGTCTTCGGGAGAATTCTGCTGGATGTCCGTATCGAGCAGATAGAGTTTGATTCGGCCGATCTGCAACTCCCAGACCTTCGCCGCTATGCTCCTGCCAAGAATGGTGACATAGACGTGAAGTGGCTGATCAGCTACTTTGGCTTCGCGCAGCGGCAGATGATTGAAATTCTGGTTCAGGCTCACAGCCTCCTGCCAACCATCCTTGTTGATTTGTTGCTTGAAGTAACCGTGGCGGTACAACAGCGTCACCGCGCAGAAATCGAGGTCAAGGTCGCTCGCCGACTTGCAGTGGTCGCCGGAAAGAATTCCGAGACCGCCTGAATAATTCGGTACGGATTCGTGGAATCCGAACTCCGCCGAAAAGTAGGCGACGCGCGGTGCGGTCGCTCGGAGTTTGCCATAAGTGTCGGTCCGTCCCATGTACGCATTGAATTTTTGGTACACAGCCTGCATTTCGCGGATGTAATCGTCGTCCGCTGCGATCTCCAGCAGACGAGCCTGGCGCGAAAGTTGCAACATCCGGATCGGATTGTGGTTGGTTCTGTCCCAGAGTTGCGTGTCTAAATGCCGAAAAAGGCGGCGCGCATCGGGCTCCCAGGTCCACCACAGATTGTGCGCCATCTCCCGGAGCGGTTCCAGGATTTCCGGTAATCGAGGTGATACATTGAACGTTTGTACGGATTGCATCGTTTTCTTTCTTGAATTCTCTCCTTCAAGCCTCCCTCTTCTGACGACGGAGTTTCCGATAGCACAACCTGTGCTTACCAGAGTTGCAAGCTATTAACTAAAGAAACCAAGGGACGGAGAGCGTTCGGCGTTCGGCGTTCGGCGTTCGGCGACACGCGCCTCGCTGTGGTTCGTTGACCTCCAGTTTCTCTCGCTACATAGTGGTTGATACGCAATGAAATATCGCACTTATCGAAATACCGATCTTACCGTGAGTGAGGTTGGGTTTGGCATGTGGACGGTGTCTACAGGATGGTGGGGCAACTTCACTGAGCAAGAAGCTGTCAATCTAATGCGAAAAGCCTTCGATCTCGGAATAACGCTCTACGATGCGGCCGACACATACGGGAACGGCCTGAGCGAAGAATTGATCGCTAAGGCTTTTTTGCGCCAGCGTGATCAAATTGTGATAGCGACAAAGATTGGATACGATTTTGTGCATCACGGGAACGAACGGCGCGGGCAACGCGAGATTCCGCAGGATTTTTCGCCGGAGTCAATGGTGCGTGCCACCGAATCTGCCTTGAAACGGCTCAAAACAAATCGGATCGACCTTTTGCAACTTCACAATATCCGTATGGAGCAGGTGAGCGACGACAGTGTCTGGGAAACGCTCGAGAAGCTGCGTGACCGAGGCTTGGTTCGGTACTACGGAATCGCGCTTGGGCCTGCCATTGGGTGGCAGTACGAAGGGATCAACTGCATCAAGGAGCGGACCGTGACGAGCGTCCAGCACATCTACAACGTGCTTGAGCAACATCCGGGTGCGGTTATTCAGAACGCTGCGACCGCGTCCGGGAGGGACACGATGTTCCTCATCCGTGTCCCACATTCGTCCGGAATGCTCGAAGGGCATTACACGGCAGACACCAAGTTTCCGCCGAACGATCATCGAAGCCATCGTCCTCGCGCCTGGCTGCTTAACGGTGTCAGAAAAGTGGAACAACTCCGGTTCCTGGAAAGGTCGAACCGAACCTTGGGTCAGGCAGCTTTGCTTTGGTTGCTAAAGGATCAGCGGGTGGCTTCAACGCTGCCGAACATTTACGACGAAAAGCAGCTGGCCGAATTCGCGGCGAGTTCGGAATGCCCGGAGCTGACGGACGATGAGATGGAAAGGATCGCGGCATTGTATGAGACTAATTTCGGCATCCTGGATGACGAGCCGCCTAAGTTCAAGGGTACCATGGAACTGGCGGGGGAGGCGGGTCGGCGTATGGGCGTGTAGGCGTATCGGCGGGACGCGCTCCCGCGCGATCCGGGGTGGCACGTCTTAGAACCAATTACTCTTTCCTTCTTGTGTCGATGCAGATTGTGACTGGCCCATCGTTGACCAGATCAATTTTCATGTGCGCACCGAAAACGCCTCGGCGCACCGCCTTGGCGGATTCTGTCTCGAGTTGTTGACAGAATTCTTCGTAACGCTGGACGGCTACCTCAGGAGCAGCCGCGGAAATAAACGATGGGCGGTTGCCTTTCCGAGTGCTGGCTAACAACGTGAATTGACTCACGACCAGGAGTTCTCCTGTGATATCCTGGATGGAGCGGTTCATCGCGCCGTTTTCGTCCTGAAAGATGCGCAACCGTGCAATCTTACTCGCTAACCAGGTGACGTCTTCCCGGATATCGGTCGATGCAATGCCGAGGAAAACCAGGAGCCCTTGATCGATTTGACTAACAATCTTTCGTTCGACCTCAACAGAGGCTCGATTGACGCGTTGGATAACGGCGCGCATTGCACATCAAGCAGTCAAGCAGGCTAGGAGTCAAGGACTGAAGAAACCGCCGGAGGTGCAACCCACGCGGCCTCAAAGAGGTCGAGGACGAGAACGATTGGGGAAGCGGAGAACGAGAACTAAGACCCAGCATTGCGGCTATCGTTTGTATCAAAGCGACCAATCAATCGGGCCAGCATTGCTACAACACGCCCGAGCATTTCCTTAAAACTGTCTGTAAATAGAGAATTTTAACTGGATGGCTTTCCTGCTTGCTTCCTCCGTTTCCCTAATCGTCCTCGTCCTCGTCGTCGTTCTCGTCCTCGACCTCTTTGCACGCGAGCGGTACTAGCCGGTTGGCCCTACCTCGAACTCGAACTCGTCCTCTATCTTTTCATCGCGGGCGTAGAGCGGTTTTGGCATCGAAAAACACGTATTCCTATAGATCCGGCGCCGCAAGTCCATGAAGGCCGTACTTTGAACCTTCGCGGTTCCAGTGTAGCTTGCGTGTACTTATTGATGGATTTGATCACTGTTTTAGTTCTCGCTCTACTGGTCGGCGCAAGTGTCGCGATTTACCTTCGGATTTTCAGATTTATCTATGTCTCGGGTGGCGGAAAAGTCGTCGCGGACCGTTTCACACGAGCTGACGGTTACCTGGCGCTTGGCTGCTTGACTGTATTCGCCCTTCAGTGTCTACAAAATCTGCAGGCGAAAGATCGCGCCCTCCCCACGACAATTGATACGAATTTATTAGTTGTTGTGCAGCTGGGGTTCTGGATCTTTCTCATTGGAACGATTCTATTATCTTTCCTCTTCCGTGGCATGCGTCCGAGTGAGCTTTTTGGGTTCGATCGCCTGGGTTTTTTCAAGATTTTCCTTTGGGGCGCAGGGTTGCTACTCGTGGCATTTCCATTGATTCTGGCGAGTAGCGCGGTGATCTCGAGCCTGATGCACACCGATCCGCAAAAGGATTCCCAGCCCGTTATGCAGCTGTTTGAGCATGTGGCGGAACCAAGCAAAAAGATTCCAATTATTTTGTTGGCTGTGGTCATAGCGCCGATGGCGGAAGAGTTCGTTTTTCGCGGCTTTTTGTATGGAGTGCTGAAGCGATACGCAGGAGGGCTGCCGGCCCTGATATTTTCAGGGGTTTCTTTTGCGCTGATTCACCTTCATGTACCCTCTTTGTTGCCGCTCTTTTTGCTGGCTTGTGTGCTGACATTCGCTTACGAACTGTCCGGATCGCTGCTCGTGCCAATGGCCATGCATGCGCTCTTCAATAGTGTCACACTCGTAGGGGTATTTTTCGCGGGTAGATGAAGCTGAACGAACTCGGGGAAGACGCTGTCGTGGCTCGACTGACTCGGTCACTGCGGGTTGACGGCCGGGTCAAGCTGGGCGCCGGGGATGATTGTGCGGTAGTGGAAACGACCGGTCGCCTGCAGCTCTTGAAGTCTGATTGTATCATTGAGGGGGTGCACTTCCTGCCCGATACCAATCCGAGATGGATCGGCTGGAAGGCAATGTGCCGATCGATAAGCGACATCGCCGCGATGGGGGGTAAACCGTTGGATGCTTTGGTAACGGTAGCAGTTCGTCCGGAGACGGAATTTGCCTGGCTAAAGCGGGTTTATCTCGGGTTACAGACGGCTGCTCAGACGTACCACGTCAATGTGGTGGGTGGCGAAACCGCGAAGTCGCCC
>Ga0210408_10005166_pt1 | contig 11496 bp, 11 predicted proteins | sample IncBWH4MmetaG_FD_155471 | JGI IMG/M metagenome (GOLD analysis project Ga0210408, IMG submission 155471) | Forest soil microbial communities from Barre Woods Harvard Forest LTER site, Petersham, Massachusetts, United States - Inc-BW-H-4-M | ecosystem: Environmental > Terrestrial > Soil >... | reverse complement strand
TTTCAAAGCGTGCGCTTCCAGGTCTTCTAGGGTGACGAATTCCAACGCGGACGAGTGCGTCGCCTCGAGATCGACCGGCGCGGCGCGGTTGGCCTCGAGCGCAGATTTCCAGCGCGTGACGCAGACGCACCATTTGTCGCCGGGTTTGAGTCCGGGAAATCCCCACTCCGGGACCGGTGTGACGAGATCGTTACCGTCGAGCACCGAAAAATCGAGAAATTCGCGCGTTACTTGCACGCAAACCGTGTGCAACCCGACATCCTCGGGTCCCGTTCGACAAAAGCCGTCCCGGAAAAATCCGGTCATTGGATCGCGACAACAGCATTTCAGCTCGGTTCCGAGCACGTTTGTTGGCATAGTTAGCCGGATTCAGGTTCTTCAGTCGAGACGGTGGCTTCGCCTTCGCTTTGCTGCAGCGCTTGCTCGACCGCCCGCCAGGGAAGCATCGCGCATTTGACGCGCTGGGGAAATTTCCGGACTCCGCGCATCACTTTCAGATCGCCGAGAGTTTTCGGCGCGTCGTTTTTCCCGTTCGTCACCAACTCGTGAAACGACCGCAGCATTTCTTCAACATCAGCGCGGCTCTTGCCTTTCAATTTGATCGTCATCAACGACGCGGACGCCTGGCTGATGGCGCAGCCGTGGCCGGTAAATTTGATTTCCTGCAACCCGCCGTTGCCGTCGAACTTCACCGCGAGATGAATTTCATCGCCGCAAGATGGATTATCCCCGTGTACACGGACCGAAGCATCCGACAGCTCGCCGAAATTCCTTGGCCGTCGGGAGTGATCCAGGATTACTTCCTGGTAAAGCTCTTCGAGTTCGGCCAGTTCTGGATTCATTTGAAAAAACGGATCGCTTTCTGAAGGATGTCGATCATTTGGTCGATCTCCTCGCGAGTGCTGTATAAGTAAAAGCTCGCGCGCGTCGTCCCGGTCACGCCGAACCGTCGCATGAGCGGTTGATTGCAATGATGACCGCCGCGCATGGCCAGCCCATATCGATCGGCGAAGGTCGTGAGATCGTGCGGATGCGCCGCATCCATCACAAAACTGATGACTCCGGCGTGTTCTTTTGCGGTCCCGATGACGCGCAAGCCGCGCAGTTCGTTCATTCGGTCCAATGCGTAGGTCGAAAGATCGACATCGTGTCTAAAAATTTCGTCGCGCCCGATTTCTTCAAGATAATCGATTGCCGCGGCGAGCCCGATTGCGCCGGCGATATTCGGCGTGCCGGCTTCGAAGCGATGCGGAGGCTGTTTGTAAGAACTTTTTTCCAACGTTACGCTGGTGATCATTTCGCCGCCGCCGTGCCAGGGCGGCGTTGCTTCGAGAATTGCCGAGCGGCCGTAAAGCACACCGATTCCCGTGGGCGCGCACATTTTGTGTCCCGAAAACGCCAGAAAATCGCAGCCGATCTCCTGAACATTCAACGGCATGTGTCCAATGCTTTGGGCAGCATCGATCAGCGTGACTGCGCCAACTTCCCTCGCCTTTCGACAAAGATCGGCCACCGGATTAATCGTCCCAAGCGAATTGGAAACATGAGTGAAAGCGAACATTTTCACTTCGGGTGTCAGCAGCGACGAAAGCTTCTCGAGCTCGAGCGTGCCGTCGTCGCGGACCGGAACATAGCGAATGCGCGCGCCAATTCGTTCGGCCAGCAGCTGCCACGAAACCAAATTGCTATGGTGCTCCATTTCGGTGAGCAGAATTACGTCGTCAGCGCGTAAAAACTTTCCGCCCCACGCTTGAGCAACCAGATTAATGCTCTCGGTCGTGCCGCGCGTGAACACAACTTCGTCCGCGGTTTTTGCGCCGATGAAATCGGCGACGCGTTGCCGTGATTTTTCGTAATGCTCGGTGGCGCGCGCGCTCAAGGCATGCAGTCCGCGATGCACGTTCGCGTTTTCGTGTTCGTAGTAACTTCGGACGGCGTCGAGCAAGGCCGTCGGTTTCTGCGAAGTGGCCGCGCTGTCGAAGTAAATCAGGGCGTGACCGTTCACGCGCTCGCGCAAGATCGGGAAATCTTCTCGCAGCGCCGACCAATCCACTCCGCTCTTCACTGCCTTGTGCATGAGATAATCTGCGCCAACAACCGAGCCGCGCCAGTTTATTCCCAGCCGCACCAGCATCGACAACTACGCGGCAAATGTCTTACGATTAGGGCCGTAGCGGTTCGACTGCCCTCAAATGAAGAAAACGGCGATGGTTTACTGGCTGCTTCCGGCAAAGCCGGAACGCGAGTTGTTTTGCGAAGTGATCCGAATTCTACGAAAAGGATTTCGCGCACCGAGTTTCGAACCGCACCTGACGCTTTTTGTTACGACGAAAGATCGACAACCTGCGAGCAAAGTTCTGCGGCAAATTCGGTCGCGACCGATTCGCCTGGAGGTCCTCGGCGTCGCTCACTCGCCGAAGTTCACAAAGACATTGTTTGCGCGGTTCAAATCGAATTCTGCTCTTCGAAAACTCGTGACCGAACTCGGTCGCGCCACATCATCTTCACCAAAGTCGCCAGCTGATCCGCATATGAGCTTGCTTTACAAGAAAATGCCGCGGGGGATCAGAAAAGAACTCGCTGCGGCCATCAAGCTTCCGGTTCGCAGCGTTCGCCTCGATTCAATCGCGGCGGTGCGTTTGAATTTACCTGTTCGAACCGACGCCGACGTCGAATCCTGGCGGATAGTTGCTTCAAGGAAATTGAGCAGCTAAAAAAATACGGCGCCGGCAAATTTCTCGCCAGCGCCGCATTGGCTATTCCAACAAATCGGTCAGTGGGGTTGCGCCTGGTCGTCGTGCTTTTGTTTGTAAATGCGCGTACTAAGGCCGTTCAACTCCTGATTAACTTCCTTGCGCTCGGCGTCGGTCAACGTGCCGCCATTTGCGTTGCGGTCCGAGGCAATTTCGTGCCGCAACTCCGTTTCACGCGCTTCCAATCGCGCAGCTTCGCCCGCGGTTAGTTGGCCGCTTCCGATGCCCGCCGCGATCCGATCCTGCTGATTTTCCATTCGAGCGCCCACTTCTGACTTTGGCGTGGTGGTCGCCGTCTGGGCGTCGTGCTTTTGATTGTAAATCTGCCCGCTGAGATTGTTTTCCTGTTTGTTCAACTGGACTTGCTCGCTTTTGGTCAGGCTACCGCCATTTTCCAGCCGGAATGTGTGCTCTTCACTTTTCAAAGCCGCTTCCTTCGTTTCCAAATTTGCAGCCTCGCGTGAAGTCAGCTGTCCCGATTTGACTCCGGCGGCGATGCGATTCTGCTGACGGTCGGCGCGCCGATTAACCTGGCGCACACGCGGATGCCGATCCGCCGGCGGCAGCTTCAATCACCGTTGTGAAAAAAGTTACCGTTGTCACGACGACGAAAAACATTCGCACCCCGTTTGCTTTGCCGATTGTTGTTGTCATATGAAAGGCAAAACACGGTTGCATTGCAAAAGTTGCAAACTTTTTACTAAACATCGTTAGGCAATTGTCGGGTTGAGACCTACATTGAAAAGGGAACGCGATGAAGACGAAGATCTTCGGCGAGCACGACGAGGCGACGATTAGGCAAATCGAAACGTGCGTCGAAGCTGGGGGCGAATGCGGAGTACTTTGCGCGGATGGCCACAAAGGTTACGCCCAACCGATCGGCGGTGTTGTCGCTTACAAAGACAAAATTTCGTTGAGCGGCGTCGGGTTCGACATCGCGTGTGGCAATCTCGCTATCTTGACCGACGCCAAACGCGAGCAGATCGCACCGAAGATCGACAAGATCATGGATGATGTGGTCCGCGATATTTCGTTCGGGATCGGACGAAAAAGCAAAACCCGTGTCGAACACGAGCTGTTCGACGACTCGGCGTGGCAAATCAAGCCGATAGCGGATCTAAAATCTATCGCCGCGGAGCAGCTCGGCACGGTCGGTGGCGGAAACCATTATGTCGATCTTTTCGCTGACGAGCACGATCGAGTTTGGGTCGGCGTGCATTTTGGCTCGCGAGGACTCGGCCACAAAACGGCGACATATTTTCTAAAAGCCGCCGGCGGCAAAGACGGAATGGATGTCCCGCCAACTGTGGTCGAAGAAGAATCCGAAATCGGGCACGATTATCTTGCCGGAATGCATTTGGCAGGCCTCTATGCCTACGCTGGTCGCGAGACGGTCGCGCGGCATGTCGTCCAAAATATTTTGGGTGCACAAATTTTGAAGGAGGTGCACAACCATCACAATTTCGCCTGGCGCGAGAAACATAACGGCGAAGAGGTTTGGGTCGTGCGCAAAGGCGCGACGCCGGCGTTTCCCGGCCAGACCGGTTTTGTCGGCGGAAGCATGGGCGACGACGCGGTAATTATCGAGGGCGTCGATTCGCCGACCTCGCGCGAAGCGCTGTTCTCAACGATTCACGGCGCGGGGCGGATCATGTCGCGCACTGCGGCGAAAGGAAAATTCGTGAAGGTCGGCAAGAAACGAATTCGCCAAGATGGGCTCGTGCGCCACGATGAAATGATGAAATGGCTGCACGATCGCGGAATTGTTTTGCGCGGAGGCGATTTGGACGAAGCTCCGCAAGCCTATCGCCGTTTGCCGGACGTATTAACCGCGCACGCGGGCACGATTCGCGTTCTCCACACGTTGCGACCACTCGGCGTCGCCATGGCCGGTCGCGACATTGTCGATCCTTACAAAGACTGAAGCGGATCGATCACGGAGTCGCCGCCGCGCTCGCCGAAGGCTCGGGTGTCGATCTCGATCTTGGAGTCGGTGTTGGCGTGAAAGTTGACGAAGCCGTCGGACTCGGCGACGCAGCGGAGATTTTTGCACGCTCGTCCTCCAGTAGCCGTTTTTCTTCGGCATAAAGCGGGCCGCGTTTTGCCGCCTGGATGTATTCCTTGGCTGCATCGTTTTGATTGAGATCTAGAAGCAACACGGCGGCGTAGACCGCATTGTGCGATTCGCGCAACGCTTCGGGTGGCAATTTCTTGAGAATCTCGAGTCCTTCCGTGGTTCGGCCCTGAACATACAGTGAGAACGCGTAGGTGATCGCGCAGCTCCAATCGTCGGGGGCGTGATCATAGGCTTGTTTGGCAAGCTCCTGCGCCTGCTTCGTATTTTGATCGATGTTCAATCCGAGCCGGGCGAGGCTGGTCGTAATCGTGATCTCGTTAGGCGAAACTTCGTGAAGTCGCTGGAGCACGTCGTACAACTTTCTCGCATCGTTGTTCGTCCGATAAAGCTTGTAGAGAGCATCCAATGCTTCGCGGCGACCAGGCGGATTCCGCGACAAGTTCGACCAAAGTTCTTCGCTCTCGATCGACAAATTCCATTTGCTGGCTAAACGGGCCAGCTTGATCTCATGATCGGGCTGACCAGCGGCAGCGTGAGAAGCCGCACGCCACAGCGTGTCGAACTCAGCGTCGGAAGCCGATTGCCGCGATTGATGTGCAGCAAAGGCCTGATAGCCGAGACGCAGATAATCTTCGTTTCCCCACGATTCGCTTCGCGTCCAACGCCGTAATCGCGACCAATTTTTGAGCTCGGCAAAGGCCGCGGCAATTGCGACAGCGGGCGGTGGCCGATTGGTTATTTCGCTGGGCAACTTTTCCATCCATTGGATGACTTCAGCGGCGAGAGCGTTCTGGTTCATCCAATCCATGAGAAGCCCGAGGTCAGTCGGGTTGCGAGCTGCGACCGGCCTCACTTTTTCAAGTAGCGCGTCGAACTTTTTCGCGTCCAGCTTTCGATAGAAATTCAGGCAGAGGATATAATCACTGAACGTCACTTGCGGTGACATTTGCAATTGCTGAGCAAAGCGGTCGGCGTTCTCGAAATCTTTGCGATCGACCGCGTCGTTTAGTAACGCGCGAATCGCGCCGCTGCGAAATTCCGAGACCTGAGTCAGTCGTTCTAGATTGGCGCGGGCCGGCTCGCTTTTTCCCGGGTCCACGGAACGGATCTGAATGGCCGCGAGATTGAATTGATAGAGATCGTTCTTCGGATCCTTTTGGACGGCGATTTCGAATTGCTTCTCCTGGTCAGCAAGATTTCCTTCAGCGCGAGCAAGCCAGCCTGCGACAACATGGAATGCCGCGCGGTCCTCGGCGCGCGGTCCGATTCGTTCCAGCGTTTTGCGAGCGAGATCGATTTGACCAAAACGAAGAGCGGCGGAGGCGAGATTGAGTTGACTGTCGATGCTGTCAGGCTGCAATCGCGCGATTTGCGCCCGCCACGATACAGTTTCTTCAGAGTTTTGTTTCTCGGTTACGTCCGCCAGAATGTAAAACGCTGGAAGCGAATCGCGATGGAGTTCCAGCACCTGGCGCGCGAAACGACTGGCGGCCCCGAAGTCTTTCTTTTCCAACATCGCTGAAGCACGCTTGAGCAAACGCGTTTCTCGCCAGCCTGAGTAGAATTTCGAACCGTAGGTTCCGAAAAGAATAATTAGCAACAATGCAGTCGCGGCGGCGGCAGCGTAAAGCGCGAGCCGCTTCGGCGGTAAATGGGGTCGAAAGTCAGAAAGCGATTCGATGCCGGGTAAAGAATGGCTGCGTCGTTTGCGGCGAACCCGTCGGATTTTTTCCGGCATCTAGTCTTTATGCGTGCGCGAATCCGAGAATGCAACTCGCACCTTGCGAGGTTGAGCCGACGGATGTCTAAGCCCGGCCTTGCGACTCGCGCACGACCGGGACCTCTTCCACCTGATTGCCCACCCTGTCCCGCGTGCGCGGTCCCCAGACATAACGCGTGAGCAACACTTTGATTGTTGCGGTCATCGGGACCGCCAGAATTGGGCCGAGCAAACCCCCGATCAGCAATCCCCAAACAAAAATGGAAACAATGACCGTCATCGGGTGCAGGCCGACTGATTTCCCCACGATGCGCGGCGCGTAGAGTATGCCCTCGAGGTTTTGGATTAATATAAATATGCCGGTAACAATCAGCGGATGCAGCCAATCGCCCCATTGAAACGCCGCGATCAGAACCGCAGGCACCCAGCAGATCACAATTCCGATGTAGGGAATCATGGTCAGGATAACAACAAACAAGCCAATCAATGGCGCAAAATTCAAACCGAGGAGAGTGAGGCTGCTACCAATGAGAGTTCCATCGACGAGGCATACGAGCAGTTGGCCTCGGAAATAGGCAATGATGTAATTGTTTATCTCCAACAACGCGGAGGCAATTTCATCCTTTAATGGCGAAGGACGGAGCGGCAGGTAGTCCTTCCATCTGCTTTCGATTCGCGGCCGTTCCTTCAAGAGAAAGAACAGATAAATGGGCACCATAATGAAGCTCAGGAGAAATCCAGTGATTCCAAGAAATCCGCCGATGCTTTTCTGTACGATACCCCAAATCTTTTCCGCGAGCGTCGGCAGATAACGCTCGAGGTTCGGAATTATCTTTTCGGCTTTGGCTTCAAGCTGCTGGCGTTCGGCGGAACTAATCTTAGCGGGCGTAGCGGAGATCGATTCAACTGGCGAAGCCCCGGGTTGCGGAGAAACCGTCACGGTCGGTGTGGGAGATGGAGCGTGCGGCGGCGGTGTTCCAAGTAGGAAATTTACCAAACCGGACGATGTGGCTTTTCCGCGACTCGTTCCGCCGACGACGCGATTGTATCGCACGATAATATCAATAATGCCGTCCCGCGCCTTTTGGGTGTAACTGGGAAGCTCGCGCGCAAAGTTCGCGCTTTGCTCCGAGATCGTCGGCACTACCCACGTGACCAGTCCAGCAAGCGCGATCAGAACGCTCGCGAAAATCAGGCCGATCGCCCAACTGCGGCCCATTCCGCGGTGGCAAAGGTGATTCACCAACGGGTCGAGCAGATAGGCGAGGATCACCGCCACCGCGATAGGAATCAAAATCGGTTGAAGAAAACTGATTAGATTGGCCCCAACGTAAACAACGGCGCCCGCGATGACGATAAGCAGAACGACGAACAGCGCTGTGAGCGCCGCCCACATCGTCTTCTGCTGCCACGGCGTTGGATAAGTGCTCATATGGGCGCGGCGAGAGGAACACTGGGCGCCGCCACGTCTTTAGTGAATCGGGTTTGCATTCGGCGGCTGGCCTTTGCTCATTTTGGTTTTGGCGTTGTCGATCTTCTCGCTCAACTTTTTGTTCAGGGGATCAAGGTTGAACGCCTTTTGCCACGCATCCACAGCTTGCGCGACCTTATTCATTTTCGCGAAGGTGTCTCCGATGTGCTCAAAGACAACCGGATCGTCGCGCGTTAATTTCTGCGCCGCACGCAAAAGATCCACTAATGCTTGATCGAACTTCCCCTGTCGATATTCAAGCCATCCGAGCGTGTCGATGTAAGCGCCGTTGCTTGGATCGGCTTGGAGCGCAAGCTTGATCATTTGTTCGGCTTCATCGAGGCGGATGTTGTGCTCGGCCCACATGTAGGCAAGGTAATTGTAGGCGTCGGCAGCGTTCGACGGATCGACGGCAATGGATTTTCGGAAAAGATCGGCAGCTTTGTCGTAAAGACCGGCCTGCTCGGCCGCGGCGCCGTAATCGAAATAGAACCGAGCATTGGTAATCTCCGCACCCTGTAGTTCCGCTTCGTGGAGCGCTTCTTCGAATGTCGCGACCGCCTCTTGGAAATGTTTGGATTCGCGTTGGGCGATCGCGAGGTAGTAGGCGATTTCAGGCGTTTGCGGGAAGCGCTGACGGGCTTCATTAAGAACTTTCACTGCACGCTCGCTTTCTCGTAGCGGCCCCAGTAGCAGCTCCGCCAGATTCCTGTAAGCGCTGAAACGCCTGGGGTTCACGACAAGACTTTGCTCGTAGTTTGCCGCAGCTTTGGCAAATGTTGCTTTCGCCTGGTCGGTCTTTTTTTCTCGTTCAAGTGCGCGGGCGCTGTCCTCGAGCAAGCCGGCAAGCAAATCGTACGGCTGATATTTTTCGGGCTGCTGTTTGATGATCTCCTCCAACATCTCCACGGCTTTTTCACGCTGGTTGGTCAAAACAAAACCGGAGGCGAGTTTCTCTCGCGCATTGCTGTCCTCCGGCTCCAATTCGAGCAATCGAATGTAGAGTGGTATCGCTTCCTTAACTTGTTGAGTGGACGCGTAGTAGTCGGCGAGGTCCTTGAGCACGGCAGCGTTTTCTCCGGCGTGCTCCACTGCCTTTTTAAAGATATCGTTGACCCGCGCGATTTCGCCGGGCTTGGGAGCGCGCTCTGGCTTAAAGACAATGGATGCGTAGAGCTTTCCGAGGCGCGTCCAAAAAGTCGGATCATCGCTCGTGAGCGTTGTCGCCCGGTCCAATCCTTCTAACGCCTTTTTTTCCTCACCTGTTGCGAGCGCGATTTCGCAAAGACGTTCGTAAGCATCAATGTTATGTGGATCGAGCGCGATGGCTCGATTCACATACTCGATAGCTTGATCAGTTCGCCGAAGATATTTTGCAGAAATAAACGCCAGCTGAAGCAACGGCTCGGGGGCATTCGGATTTGCTTTGATCGCATCCTTCAGCACGTCGATCGCTTGCGGGAAATCGTCCTGTCGCGTGAGCAATGATGCGACGCGGGAGGCGAGATCAGCCTGACCTGGATCGACATCCAACACCTTTCGATAGGCGGCCAACGCCCTTTCCAACTCGCCGTTTTCCTCGAACGACATCCCTTCGACGAAATGCGCTAACGCGTCAGCTTTATGCTCGTTTTCGAGGCGAAGAATGAGATCCTTCGCCGGCGAAGTTGAAATCGAATCATCCACGCGCGACCTTTTCTTCGCCGGAGCAACGCTTGAAGTCGGCGCAAGCGCGCCTGAGGTCGATCTCGGCTTTGCCGAGAGCGATGGACCGACCGTCAGGGAAAAAAATACGAGTAGTAGCGACAGAAACAGTTGTCCGCGGCGGCCGCCCGGCTCGATCATGTTTTCGATTCTAGTCCTGCGCCAGATTAGGCGCAAACGCTCACCACTTGGCCTAACGAACGAAAAAATTACGTCTTATAGCGCAAGCGCTTCTTATGGCGATTTGCCCGCATCCGTTTGCGACGCTTGTGTTTTGAAATCTTCGCTTTTCTTCTTTTTTTCAGAGAGCCCATATCTGGTTTTCCGTTTCGCGATTGCCGATCCAAACACGAAGCGCGACGGATTTCAACCGGCTTCTAACCGAAGGGGTTGGCTGTGTGTCTTTTTATCGGGCTGGTGGGATTTGAACCCACGGCCTCCTGGTCCCGAACCAGGCGCTCTACCAAGCTGAGCCACAGCCCGAATTTATTGAGAAATCCGTGATGGCCGCGAATACCTCGCGCATCTATCGTCATCTGGCAAGCACGGCCAGGGTTCAAAGGTGACCGTCGTTGTATAAGACCGGCTCGATTCAGCGATACTTTTTGCGCTTGGAACCGATCACTAGCTCGAAGTGTTCGAAAAGTTTTCACAACCCGCTCGCACGCAAGCGACTAAATGGTCTCAATTTTGCAAAAAGAACGTCAATTTCTCACTTCGCAATTAACAGCTCGCAGGAGCGAGAAAACGGGGCATACGCTCTGCTCTTTTTTATGGTAATTATAAAATGCAGCACGCAACCCACAAAACCATCGCTGCCTTCACCTTAGTTGAGGCCATTGTGGGCATCGCTGTTCTCGGAATCGGTGCCGCCTGTGCCATCGGGGCCCTCACCAGGTTCAACTCGCTGGCCAGCACGGCGCGAAACGCAACCGGCGCCTATACCGCGGCCATGAATCAGATCGATCTCATCCAATCTGATAGTCCGTTCAACCCTCAAAAGACGAACCCCGATGGCACGGCGCAAATTCCTCCGGAATTGCAACTCGGCACACACACTCAGACCAACATTCCAATTTACCAGGATCCGAAGACCGGCGTCATCGTATCAGGAACAATGACCACCGCGGTAACCGACATCAGCTCAACCTACACGAACGGCTCCGTCACCTTCCCGCTCACGATGTACAAAGCGGTTGTTACCGTTACCTACACGTATCTCAACCGGACCTATTCCTTTTCTATGAGCACAATCCGCACATCCGACATATGAAACTTTGTCCAAACAATCGAGCTTATACACTAATTGAATTGGCCGTTTCCTCCACCGTGTTCAGCACGGTGGGATTGGCCTTATGCTCGCTGTTGAATGTCAGCCTGATCCTGGGGGCGAAGAACGTGGCCCTGAACACGGCGCACCAACAAGCGCGAACGGCCATGGTTCAAATGTTGCAGGACCTTCATGACGCGATCTCGCTCCCGTATCTTGTCGATACGAGCGGGAACCAAGTAAGTGGAACGGGCCCGGCAGCGGGAATCGCGTTCCAAGAATACTCTAGCGGTCCTCACAAGATAAGTGCTGACGTTACCACGAGCCAAAACCAGGTTTCGCTCACGCTCACTCCAATTAATGGAGCCGTTCCGGCTGTCTCGGTTGGCCAAAGACTGATTGTTCCAACACACCAAATTGAAGACGACATCACTGCGGTAAGCGGCAGCGGCAGCACCATCACCGTGACCCTAGCGCACACTGTTCCCGTCGCGATTAGCG
>Ga0210408_10005165_pt1 | contig 11497 bp, 10 predicted proteins | sample IncBWH4MmetaG_FD_155471 | JGI IMG/M metagenome (GOLD analysis project Ga0210408, IMG submission 155471) | Forest soil microbial communities from Barre Woods Harvard Forest LTER site, Petersham, Massachusetts, United States - Inc-BW-H-4-M | ecosystem: Environmental > Terrestrial > Soil >... | reverse complement strand
GAAGTGCGCCAGCTTCTCGATCAGCCAGATGTCCTGCAGCAGCGCGGGGCCGCGCGGACCGGCGGTCATGATGTTGGTGTTGTCGGCGACCGGCGCGCCGGTGGCGTTGGTGAAGCGCTTCGTTGTCGACATGAGAAATTCCTTGGATTGTATAGAAGGAGGGTGCGCCGCGGATGTGCCTAGCCGGGCCAGGCAGAGGCACGGATCACGCGGCAGAAATTCTCGGGCCGAAAGGAGGGATCCTTGTCGGCGAGCACGTCGGCGTTGACAGTGCCGAAGGTCGTCTCGGGCTTGTGGTGGAAGCCGTCGTAGAAGGCCTGGATGATCTCTTCCTTGAAGCGGCCGGGACGCGGGTGCGCGCGGACTACGGCTTCGTGCTCGGCCTCGGCGAACTCGGAAAAAGCGATGCCGAGCACGTCCATCTCGACGCCGGCGGTAACGAGCGCGATGACGGGATTCATGTGCGGTGGGATGCCGGGTGTCGTGTGCAGCGCGATGGCGGTCCAGACCGTCTCGATGTCCTGCTCAGGGATGCCATGGCTGCGGAGGAAGTCACGGGCAGCATTGGCGCTGTCGACCTCGAAACGCTCATGCGCGCTCGCATGCTTGGGGGTGAGGCCCATGTCGTGGAACATGGCGCCGGCGTAGAGGAGCTCCGGATCGAAGCGGAGGCGGCGGCGCTTGCCGGTGAGCGCGCCCCAGTAATAGACGCGGCTCGAGTGATGGAACAACAGCGGTGGCTCGGTATCCCTGACCAATTCGGTCACTGCACGCGCCAGTTTGCTGTCGGGAATGACGACGCCCGCTACCAATCTGTCCGATAGAACCAACGTCATAGCTTACTCCTGCAAAAATCTAATCGGCGGTGATTGGCACCTTCTCAGCCCAACCCATCGGAGGCAGGTGCTCAGTTCGCGAAAGCCGCGGCGCCGGTGGTGGCGACCATCTGGTCTTGATCGCCGCTGCCGCCGCTGACACCAACGGCGCCGATGACCGATCCGTCACGCCGCAAGGGGATGCCACCGGCGAAGATCATCACGCGGCCGTTGTTGGATCCATGGATGCCAAAGAATTGCTGGCCCGGCTGACTATTTTCCGCGAGTTGCGCGGTCTCGATATCGAAGGCGCGCGCCGTGAACGCCTTGTTGATCGAGATGTCGATGCTGCCGATCCAGGCGCCGTCCATCCGGACATGGCTCACCAGATTTCCGCCGGCGTCGACGATGGCGATGTTCATCGGTTGGCCGATTTCGCGCGCTTTGGCTTCTGCGGCGGTGATTACGCGCCGTGCATCACTGAGAGTAATCACGACATTGCTCTCCAATGCTAGGCCGCCTTGGGCACCACCCCATGAGGGTCGATCACGAATTTGTTCGGCACCCCGGCATCGAAATTACGGTAGCCCTCGCAGGCTTGGTCGAGGCTGATCACCTTGACGTTGACGATCTTGCCGATCGGGAGCCGGCCCCACAGGATGGCCTGCATCAGCTGTCGGTTGTACTTCAGCACTGGGGTCTGCCCGGTGTGCAGACTGTGGGATTTTGCCCAGCCGAGGCCGAAGCGGAGGCTCAACATTCCCTGCTGTGCAGCCTTCTCCTTTGCACCGGGGTCATCGGTCACATAAAGGCCGGGAATGCCGATCGAACCGGCCGGGCGGGTGATCTCCATCAGGCCATTCAGCACGACCGCCGGCGCTTCGATGACGTGACCATCCGATCCCTGGCCTTTGGCTTCGAACCCGACGCAATCGATCGCACAGTCGACCTCGGGTACTCCCAGGACCTCGGCGACGAGCTCGCCCAGCCGGTCATGCTCCGAAAGGTCGATCGGCTCGAACCCGACCTTCTTGGCATGGGCGAGGCGCTCCCGGTTCATGTCGCCGATCAGCACCACGGCTGCACCAAGAATGCGTGCGGCGCCGGCAGCGGCAAGACCGACAGGTCCCGCCCCGGCGACGTAGACGGTCGAACCGACCCCGACCTTGGCCGTGACCGCACCATGAAATCCCGTCGGCAGGATGTCGGTCAGGCAGGTCAGGTCGCGGATCTTTTCGAGAGCCTGCGCCTTGTCCGGGAATTTCAAACAGTTGAAGTCGGCGTAAGGCACCATGGCGTATTCGGCCTGACCACCGATCCAGCCGCCCATATCGACATAACCATAAGCGCCGCCGGCGCGCTCGGGGTTGACATTCAAGCAGACGCCGGTATCGCCGTCGCGACAGGTGCGGCAACGGCCGCAAGCCACATTGAACGGAACCGATACGAGATCGCCTTTTCTCAGGTATTCGACGTCGCTGCCAATCTCGATTATCTCGCCGGTGATCTCATGACCCAGCACCATCCCCACCGGCGCCGTGGTCCGGCCGCGCACCATGTGTTGGTCGGAACCACAAATATTCGTTGCAACGACCTTTAGTATGACCCCGTGCTCGATCTTTTTTCTTGCCGGATTTCGAAAGGTAGGAAAGTCGATATTTTGAACATCGACCTTTCCCGGTCCGAGATAAACGACACCGCGATTGGAAGGCATCTGAGCTTCTCTTTCAAAGCTTATGGACGGGTGGAAGCATGGGGGGATGTCGGGGATGGGGCGAAGCCGAGACAAGCGTCCCCTTGGTCAATCGCCGCCTGAGTCACCGGTTCGTGCTCCGGCCGCCCGCGCCCGATCACCCCGTCGGAACGCGCTTTGAGGTAAGCGTAAATGTCATCGAGATAACACATGACGTTCGGATTGGTCCCCAATGCCGGCATCACGAAGACATTGCTCGTGCCATAGCCAACCGGTCGACTATTGACGACACCACCATTGACGACGATGTTCTCAAAGTCCTTGTGGCTGAGGGTCTTCAATGCGTCGACCAGCGACGGCGCAAAAGTGCTGCCGGTCGCATCCTGCCCGTGGCACCAGTAACACGTGCCCTCATAGTGAAGATAACCGGTGAAGGTGTGCTGATCGACGGCGCCATTATTGATCTTGTAAGGTTTTGGGTCCTCGGCGGCGTTGGCCAAGAGCGAGGGCACACTCGCGACGATGGTCAAGAGAGCCGCGGCCGGGGTGAGCCGCCTTGTTCGCGCTATCATCTTGGGGGCGTCCTCCTTTAGTGCGTTGTCAGTGGCCGGGCTCTAGGCCTTCAGCAGCTGCGGATCGACCGGTAACGCCCTGATCCGTTTGCCGGTAGCCGCGTAGATTGCATTGCAGATCGCGGGCGCGGTCGGCGGCACTCCGGGTTCGCCGACGCCGCCCGGCAGATGCGTGTTTTCGACGAAATGGACGTGGGTCTCCGGCGTGACGTCGATGCGCGGGACGAGGTAGTCGGTGTAGTTGCTTTGCTCGACCTTCCCGTTTTTCACGGTTATGTGGCTGTAGAGCGCATTGCCGATGCTCATGATCGCGGCCCCCTCCAATTGCGCGCGCACGCGGTCTGGATTGACGACCGTGCCGCAATCGATCGCCATATCGAGCCTCGGTAACGTGATCTGCCCGTCATTGCCGACGGCGACATGCGCGACGACCGCCACATAGCTCAGAAAGCTGCGATGGACGGCTATGCCGCGGCCTTGCCTCTGTGGCAGCTTCTCACCCCAATTGCTGTTCGCGGCGACGAGGTCGAGGACGCCGCGCAAGCGCGCTGTATCGATCAGGTACTGATCGGCGATCCCGGGAGCGAGCTCGCCGACGCCGTAATTCGGATAGTCGACGGCGACGCCGAGCGCCTTCAAGTCAAGGATGCGCGGCGGCCCCAGCAGGTCCCGCAGATATTCTAGCGGGTCCTTGCCCGCCGCGGCCGCGAGCTCGTCGACAAACGAGCAAACGGCAAAGGCATGCGGGATGTTGTAGACGGAGCGATACCAGCCGATCCGCACATGGTTCGCCACGGCGCCGTTCTCGCACCGCACATTGGGAATGTCGTAGGGCATGTCGACGACGCCTTGGCCCAGCTCGCCGCCACTGCCGTAAACGATATCCGGCTTGAATGTCGCCTCGATTGCCGGGAACACCGTGCGATGCAGCCAGCCATTGGCGCGGCCGTCTTGGTCGAGTGCCGCTTCGAGGTGCTGCGCGCAGATTGCGTGGTAATAGTCGTGCTGGATGTCGTCTTCGCGCGTCCAGGTCACCTTGATCGGAGCGCCGACCATCCGCGACAGCAATGCGGCTTCGGCGACATAGTCCGGCTTCGATTTGCGGCCAAAGCCGCCGCCCAGCAGGGTCACGTTGACGGTAACGTCGGATTGGTTGATGCCGAGGACCTCAGCGACGGTTTCGCGTACCTGCGTGGGGTTCTGCGTTGGCGACCAGGTCTCGCAGGTATTGGCGACCCAGTGAGCCACGGCTGTAGGCACTTCCATCTGGGCATGCGCCAGATGAGGGACAAAATAGTCGGCGGATACGCGCCTAGCGGCTGACGCCAGCGCACCGTCGACATCGCCGTGGTCTCGCACGACCCTGCCCGGCTCCTTGGCGGTCGCTTCGAGCTCGGTACGGTAAGCAGCGCTATCGTGGCCGGCGTTTGGCCCGTAATCCCACTCGATCTTGAGCCGCTGCCGTCCCTGCTGTGCCGACCAGGTGTTGTTGGCGATGACGGCGATGCCGCCCAACGGTTTGAACCCGGACGGCATCGGGGTCGCCGGGATCTCCACGACACGCTCTACACCGGCGACCGACAATGCATCCTTTGCGTCGTAGGCTTTGACCTTGCCGCCATAAACCGGGCACCGCTCGACCGAAGCATATTTCGTGCCCGGTACCACCACGTCGATGCCATAGGTTGCTCGGCCCTGGACGATGTCCTTGAGGTCGACGATCGCGTGCGGTTTGCCGATATAGCGCCAGTCCTTCCGGTCCTTGAGCCGCACCTGGTCGGACGGCGGCACCGGCATCGTCGCCGCGACTTTCGCGAGGTCGCCGTAGGCAAGTTTGCGGCCGCTGGGCGCGTGCGCGACGAAACCGTTTTGCGCCTGGCATTCACCGACCGGAACATTCCAGGTCCGAGCCGCCGCGGCTTCGAGCATCCGCCGTGCGGTGGCGCCGGCTATGCGCATCGCCCCAAAGAATTGCCATGTGCTGCGTGATCCGTCGGTATTCTGATCGCCGTATTTTGGGTCACCTTGCGCTTGGACGACCTTGACCCGGCTCCAGTCTGCTTCGAGCTCGTCGGCAAGCACCAAAGGCAAATCGGTCTTGATGCCAGTGCCCATCTCAGAGCGGCTCGCAACGATCGTTACGAGGCCGGTATCGTCGATGGCTAGAAAGACGTTTGGTTGAAATGGCGTAGCTTCGGCCGCCTCGGCGAACGGAAGCTTGCGGAACCCGACATGGAAACCGAGCACCAGCCCTGAGGCGGCAGCGGTGCCTTTGAGCACATCCCGCCGGCTGAGATTGGTGATGACAGTCATCCCACCGACTCCGCTGCTGATTTGATGGCCTGCCGGATGCGCTGATAGGTGCCGCATCGACAGATGTTGCCGGACATCGCATCGACGATCTGCTGATCGCTCGGCCTCGGCGTCTGTTTGATCAGCGCTGCGGCCTGCATGATCTGGCCGGCCTGGCAATAACCGCACTGTGGAACATTGTTCGCCTCCCATGCAAGCTGGACCGGATGGGTGCCGTCGGCGCTGAGGCCCTCGATCGTGACGATCTCGTGCCCCTGCGCGTCGGCCAAGGTCGTCAGGCAGGAACGAACCGCCTCACCGTCGACATGGACGGTGCACGCGCCGCAAGCGCCGACCCCGCAACCGAATTTCGTTCCTGTCAGACCGACGATGTCGCGAATGGCCCATAAGAGCGGCATCTGCGGATCGGCGTCGATAGTGTGCTCGACCCCGTTGATCTTGATCTGTGGCAAGGGAATTCTCCGACGGAAATTCAGAATGCCGACTGTGCGGCCCGTCTCATTTCTTCAGCGTAACGAGATAGGCGATGACGTTCTGCCGATCGGTTTCGCTCGGGAGATTGACGAACATTTTTGTCCCGTGAACGTCCCCAGCGGGGTTCGCGAGAAACTTGTCGAGCTCGGCGTCGTCCCAGGTGATGTCGGCATTCTTCATGCCGGCTGAGAAATTGAAGCCGGGGACCGTCCCACTCTTGCTGCCGACAATGCCGGCCAGCGACGGGCCGACCTTGTTCACTCCGGACTCCGTCGCGTGGCAGACCGCGCAGCGGCTCGCAAAGACGCTCTGTCCCGCTGCAGCGTCGCCGGCGGCCATCGTCCTCGACGAGCCACCGATGATGGTCACCACCACGAGAATTGCTTTGGTCGGGGATAGTTTCATTTTCCGCATCTCGTTGTACTTGTGCGCGTCGAGCCCTCCGTATGCCCCGCTATTCACCAGCGGCGTGCGCAATGAGCTGGCCTGAATTTGCCATGCGGCGCATAGGCGTCCGGTTCCCAATAATAACCGAGTGGACAGGCGTAAGCGGCTGCGGCTTGCTGAGCATTGACGGGGGCCTGGCGTACGGCATGAGGCGGTACCGCCCCTGCCGAGAGCGGGATCGCCAAAACCGTTACGGCGCCAATGAGACAGAGCGCATGCAATCGCATTTCGATTCTCCTGCTGCGTCTGGCGGCACGCCCTGCGCGAGACACGAAATGGGCGAGGACCCGCACCGGACTAGTTGGTTCCGATCTGCTCCGATCCGAGTAAAGTCGGGTAAGAATGGGTAAATCCTGGTGAGGCACCCCCGCATTTGCCTTCTGGCGAAAAGGCCCCGTGCGCGGCCTTTAGCGCCGCACGAGAGACGCACACGAGATGGCCGCGCCAGCGGCGAGGCGACTTGGCGGTTGACCTCGATCTTCATGACCCTGCCGTCGGTCTGCACGCGCTGCCGACGTGGGTCACTGCGGCAGAGCGCGGTGATTACGGTCGCTGCGGTGGTGTCGATGCTGCCGACACGGGTCAATCCGCTCTGGATCCTGACGACCGGTGGAGGGGTGGGCGGCCTCGGCCTCCCTTGCCGGCAGCACTCGCCCTATTTCGCTTCGTCATGCCTGCAAAGAGGTGGCGGGCAAAGCAGCGGACCGCGGCACCTTGTTGACCTCATCGCTCTCCGGGTCGTTATCATTAACTATCGGCTCCGCCAGTCCTCTTATCCTTCCGGGGTTGGCGTAGACGTTGATGCTGTCCGACCGCGCCAATGCGACGAGCGTTACTCCCGTCTGCTCCGCGATGCGCAGCGCCATCGTCGTCGGCGCTGAGATGGCGACGAGAATAGGAATTCGGATGGTCGCGGCCTTCTGCACCATCTCGAAGCTGCAACGGCTGGTAATCACCGCGAACCCGGCCTCTGGATCGATCTGACCCCGCTCCATGGCTCCGATCAGCTTGTCGAGGGCGTTGTGGCGCCCGACATCTTCCCGCACAAAGGCGATCTTGCCGTCAGGAGTTGCCCATGCGGCGGCATGAACCGCGCCGGTCTCCTTGTTTGCCGGCTGCCACGCCGGGAGCGAGTTGAGCGCCCGGTGAATTGCGCCAACGCCAACTTTGACGCCCGTCCCGACCCGCGGCAGGGGACGAGCGACCTGGGTCAGGTCATCGACGCCGCAGAGGCCGCAGCCGGTGCGCCCCGTCATGTTGCGTCGGCGCTCCTTGAGCCCGGCGAAGCGCCCGGGTGTGATCGTCATGCAGACCCGGATGCCGGTTTCGCCCTCCTCAATCTCAAGGTCCAGGAGCTCCTTAGCATCAGCCAGAATGCCTTCGCTGACGCTGAAGCCGCGCGCGAAATCTGCGAGGTCGGAAGGCGTCGCCATCATGACGACGTGGGAGACGCCATTATAGGCGAGGGCGACTGGCACCTCGGCCGCAATTGCCGCGTCGCGCGGAATGACGGCGCCGTCATGGACGCGGAAGCAGGTGATTATTTCTGATCGACGCCGGACCTTGCGCTGCTGCGCCGACAACAGTGACGGGGCCAAGATTTCACCTGGCCCGATCGGTCGCGCTAGCGAGGCGGGCTGCATTCAGCAACCACTCGCCGCTTCGGTGGCCATCGCGCGGACGATCACCGGGATCGATTTCGCCGCTGGTGTTTGGCTCTTGTGGTCGTGATGGGCGAGCGCTAACAGCGGATTGGTCTCCGGGTAATAGGCGGCGATGGATCCCCGCGGGATGTCGTAGAGCAGGGCCGTGAAGCCGCGGACCCGTCGCTCCACACCATCACCGCTCAGGGCTTCGATTTCGACGAGGGCCTGGGGAGCGATGCCGCGCGCCGCCATGTCGTCCTTGTTCATAAAGACGACGGTCCGCGTGCCATAAACGCCGCGATAGCGGTCGTTCATGCTGTAGATCGTCGTGTTGTACTGGTCGTGACTGCGGATGGTCGCCAAACGCAGCATCTCTGGGTGTGGGACGGGCGAGTCTTCGTCGACCCCAGAGAACACGATAAACCGCGCCTTGCCCGTCGGTGTCCGCCAGACTCGTTCCGAAGCGCCGTTGGCCAGGCGAAAGCCGCCCGGCTTGCGGATCTTGGAATTGAAATCTTTGAACAGGTCGGGAAACACCTCTTCGATCTTGTCGCGGATCAGATCGTAGTCGTCCTCGAACGACTGCCAGTCGACGGTCGTATCCCTCAAGGTGGCGCGCGCCATGCCGCAAACGATGGCGACCTCCGATTTGAGGTGCTCACTGCCCGGCGGGAGGAGGCCGCCCGACGCGTGCACCATCGACATCGAGTCTTCGACAGTGACCGACTGCGGACCGCTTTTCTGGAAGTCGATCTCGCTGCGGGCGAGGCAGGGGAGGATCAGGGCTTTTTTTCCATGAACGAGATGGCCGCGGTTGAGCTTGGTCGTCGCTGCGATGGTCAGGCGCAGCTTGCGCATGGCTTCCTGCACCAAGGGCTTGTCGGGCACCGCGGCGACGAAATTGCCCCCCATACCAATGAATATCTTGGCCCGGCCAACCAGCATGGCCTCGACGGCGTGGACGACGTTGTGACCGTGGGCGCGGGGCGGGTCGAAGCCGAACACTCGGCCCAGCCGATCGAGAAATTCCGGCTTCGGCTTCTCGTCGATCCCGACGGTCCGGTCTCCCTGGACGTTCGAGTGCCCTCGCACCGGACAGATGCCGGCGCCGGGCCTACCTATATTGCCGCGCAGAAACAACAAATTCGCCAGTTGTTGCACATTCTCGGTGCCGAGTCGGTGCTGGGTTATGCCCATGCCGTAGCAGGCGATCACCGCCTTGCTCTGCATGTAGACCCGGGCAACGCGTTCCAGTTGCTCGCGCGGTAGCCCGCCGGTCGAGAGGATGTCGTCCCAAGGGGTCTGCCTGGTATCGGTAGCGAATGCCTCGAAGCCGTCGGTATGCTCGGCGATGAAGGCCGTATCGAGCACGGGCGGCTGGCCGGCGTCCCGCGCGGCGTCATCCGCCTCGAGAACCAGCTTCATGATCCCCTTGAGCGCGGCGGCATCGCCGCCGACCCTCACCTGGCAATATTCGCTGGCGATGCGGGTCGATCCGAAGGTCGCCATCTCGATCGGATCTTGCGGCGCGGCGAACCGCTCCAGGGCCCGCTCCTTCAACGGGTTGAAAACGATGATCGGGACACCCCGGCGAGATGCGTTGTGCAGCTCGGTCATCATGCGCGGGCTGTTGGTTCCGGGGTTCTGGCCGAGAATGAAGATGGCATCGGCGTGCTCGAAGTCGTCGAGCACCACGGTCCCCTTGCCGATGCCGATCGATTCCGGAAGGCCGACGCTAGTCGGCTCATGGCACATGTTCGAGCAATCCGGAAAGTTGTTCGTGCCGTAAAGCCGCGCGAACAGCTGGTAAAGGAACGCCGCTTCGTTGGACGTCCGGCCGGAGGTATAGAACTCCGCCTCGTTCGGATCGGCGAGCGCGCGCAGCTCCCGCCCGATCAGTGCAAAAGCCTCGTCCCAGGACACCGGGACATACTTGTCCGTCGCCGGGTCGTACTGCATCGGCTCCGTCAGCCGGCCTTGCTCCTCCAGCCAATGGTCGCTCTGCCGCTCCAGTTCGCCGACCGTCCAGGCCGCGAAAAGCTCCCTCGTCACCCGCTTCTTGGTCGTCTCCCAGGCGACCGCCTTGGCGCCGTTCTCGCAGAACTCGAAGGAGCTGGTGTGCTTCGGATCAGGCCAGGCGCAACCCGGACAATCGAACCCGTCGGGCTGGTTCATGGACAGAAGCGATTTTCCGCCCTTGACGATGGCGCTTTCCTCTCGCAACGCCTTCGCCACGGCGTGCAATGCGCCCCAACCGCCGGCCGGCGCGTCGTTGGGCTGAAATATCGGCTTATCTGACATCTGCGGTCTCCGGAGTATGTGGCACGTCGCTAGGCAAACGCGGGTAGGGGAACGCCGACAATTTGCAGGACCAACAGGAGATTGAGCACCAATACGATTGCAGCTGCCGCCGTCGCTGCGGCCATCGTGAGAGACCCGTTCGCATAGGAACCCATGACGTCGCGGCGTCGCGTCAGGATCAGCAGAGCGATCATCGGTATGGGGAGGATCAGGCTGAGCGCGACCTGGCTGAGGATGAGCGCCCGGGTGGCGTCGATCCCGAGGGCGACGACTACAAAAGAGGGCACCATCGTGACGAGCCGGCGAAGCCAGAGTGGGATGCGGAATCCGACGAAGCCCTGCATGATGACCTGCCCGGCGATCGTGCCGACCGCCGAGCTCGACAGCCCGGAAGCAAGCAGCGAAACCAGAAACACCCCCGCGGCGCCGGAGCCAAGAATCGGTATTAGGGTGCGGTAGGCGGTGCCGATCTCCGCCACATCGTCGTGCACGCCGTCATGGAAGACGGAAGCGGCCATTGCCACCATCGCCATGTTGACAAGACCGGCGAGACCGAGCGCCAGCACGACCTCGCGGTTCGAGAACTGGAGCAGCCGCCTTCGCTCTCCATTGGTTCGAGGGTGGACACGATCCTGAGTGAGGCCGGAATGCAGGTAGATCGCGTGCGGCATGACCGTGGCGCCGACGATGCCGACAGCGAGCAGGACCGCCTCGCCGTCATCGAGGTGCGGCACGACCGCATGGAACGCAGCTGCCGACCAATTGGGCGGCGCGATCAACAGCTCCACGAGATAGCTCGCACCGATGACCCCCACCAGGCCGCCGATCAGCAGCTCGATTGGCCGGAAACCGCCGCGCTGCAGCGTCAGGATTGCGTAGGTCGCGATGCCGGTGATCACCATGCCGGTGAGCAGCGGCATGCGCAGCAGCAGGGAGAGGCCGATGGCACCCCCGAGGAATTCGGCGAGGTCGGTTGCCATCGCACCGATCTCGCTGCCGACCCACATTGCCCAGACCATTGGTCGCGGAAACTGCTCGCGGCACAGTTCGGCGAGGTTGCGGCCGGTGACGATGCCGAGCTTCGCCGACAGCGCCTGGAATATCATCGCGATGATATTGGCGACGACGACGACCCAGAGCAGGTTGTAATTGTATTTGGCGCCGGCCTGGATGTTGGTCGCGAAGTTCCCGGGATCCATGTAGGCGACTGAGGCGATGACGGCTGGACCGGCGAAC
>Ga0210408_10005164_pt1 | contig 11498 bp, 6 predicted proteins | sample IncBWH4MmetaG_FD_155471 | JGI IMG/M metagenome (GOLD analysis project Ga0210408, IMG submission 155471) | Forest soil microbial communities from Barre Woods Harvard Forest LTER site, Petersham, Massachusetts, United States - Inc-BW-H-4-M | ecosystem: Environmental > Terrestrial > Soil >... | reverse complement strand
GAGGGATTGCCGAAGAAATCCCAGCGGTCGGCCGTCTCCCCCGTTCCGCTGAAGTCGTTCGTATAGTCGTCGACGTTCCAAGCCTGTGCGGACTGGATGGTGATAATGGCGTTCAGCTTCCAGCCTTCCAGCAACTGGCCGTAGCCCTTTTTGCCGGGGATGTCGTAGCTGGTGGTAAAGCTGAAGTGGTGCCGGATGTCGAAGTCGCTGCTGGCATACTCCGCCTTCACGTCCTGGCTGTTTTGCGGAAGCATACCGTATCGGTTGAGCGATCCGTCGTCGAGGCCGTGGCCATAGGTGTAACCAGCAACAAAGGTCAAGCCATGGTAAGCGCGCTCGGTCAACGTGAGCTGCAGGCTGTTGTAGTTGGATAAGGATTGGTTGGCCATCACGTTGATGACGCCCAGGTGTTGGTTTTGCAAACTGCCGGCGGTGGCGTCCCAGAAAGGCCGCGCCTGCAGCTCAGCAAAACCCGAAACCGAATTTGCCGGAAGCGGCCCTCCAGAACAATCTCCTGCAATCTGTTCCGGGGTTAGAGGTGTATTCAGGCAATACCCCGCCCCCAAAGTTGGTTGATTAATGTCCCGGAAGCCGATCAGCCGTGAGCCGCGATTGGCTACATAGGCTACCTCGAGCGAGAGGTTTCTGTTGAAAGCATGCTGAATGTCGAGATTCCAGTTCGCTACGTAGGGAACCTTCAGATTCGCATCCACTCCCAGCGTTCCGCACCGATTCGAGGAGAACGGACTGTTCCCACAGTTAGGAACGAGCGTACTGACGTTTGGGAAGATGGCAGATGTAGCGCTCAGGGTGGCACCGGAGAGGTTGTATCCTGCGTTCGCAATGTTACCTCCTGCCAAGAGGGTCTGGCCGCCAAACTCGGCGCAGGTCTGCCCAGCGGGCACTCTCTTGTTGGTGTTGCAGGCCCCGGTCGGGGTGGTCGCCATGCTTAGTCCGAAGTTATTTTGTTGGCCATTTGACCCCAGGTAATTGACGACGACAAACGTGGTATAGATGAGGCTCGCTCCGCCACGGACCACCGTCGTTCCATTGCCTGTCACGTCCCATGCAAATCCGACCCGCGGCGAAAAATCCTTGTAATCCGGATTGAAGAGCGTTTTGACGTTGACGCCCTGCTGCACCAACCCCACTCCCGGACGCCAGCCGCCCACCTGGCCATTGGCCTCGGTGAACGGCGGTTGATAGGAGTAGCGCAAGCCCAGATTGAAGATGAGCTTGTGGGTCGGGCGCCAGTCGTCCTGAATGAATCCGGCGACTGAACTATCCAGATACTTACGTGATTGGATACCGCCCGTGGTGACAGATGCGCCGGCCGGGTTCGGGGCTGTGTTCGTACGGCCTGCGAAGAAATCCTCGAGCGGGGTGCTGGCACCTTGAATGGCAACCCCCCCGGTCGTGAAATTGAGTTTTCCCCGACTCTCCGCAACCGAGTCGGCCTCGAGGTGCGCGTATTCACCGCCGAACTTCAAGGTATGCTTGCCCAGCAGGTAGGAGACATCGTCCTGCACATCGAAGAACGGGCCGGGGCCAGTGACGCTGGGGCCCCTTTGGGCTCCGAGCAAATGGCCGGGGCTGTTCCCGCCAAAGCTTCCGATCGCTATATTGGGAAGTCCGCCGGTCGTGGTCACACCCGTATTTAGCGGGTAACCCGATCCGCCGGTTAGGCCTGAGCCATCGACCGGTTTCGCGGCGTCCGCGGCGGCGAGCGTGTACCAGTAAGTAAACTTCTGATAACTAAATCTTAAATCGTTCACCCACCGGGAATTGGGAGTCCAAATCCAGTTATCGACGTTTGTCCAGGAGTGGATGGGTACACTGCTGAGGAACAAGGGGTTCACTTCAGGGTCGTCTTCCCCGTTACCATTATATTCGGCGCCGAAGAACGTGCCGGTGAGCTGGTTCTTGTCGTTGATTCGGTAATCGATCTTGCCGATCCCGTTGTCGCTCTGGTTGATATTGGGAAACGTGCTGAGATAGTTGGTCGAATTCGTAGGAGCGTTCGCGATCAGGCCTCCCGTGCAAGTGGAAGCCGCCGTCAACGTGCCGCTTGGACAGCCCAACAAAGCCAGGCTTACGGGGTTCGGGGTGATGCCATTGGCTTGCAAATCCCTGATGGCATCCACCATGCTACCGGCGCAATCGCCGGTTACCGTTACGCAGTTACTGGCATTAACGGACTGCGAAGCCGTATACGGAACCTGCGTGCCGAACGCGTTCTGGATGTTGGAGCGTAGGCCTTCGTAGCCCCCGAAGAAGAATAGCTTGTCTTTCTTGATGGGCCCACCAACCGTGGCGCCGAACTGCTCCAGTTGCTGCGACAACTTGTTGCACTGGGCCGGCAAACTAGGATTTGGCAGGCAAGTGCCATTGGTCTCCGCTACATTGAAGAAGTTGCGAGCGTTGAATGCGTCGGAGCGGCCGAAAGCGTAGGCCGTGCCGTGCAGCGAGTTGGTCCCCGACTTGATGCCGACATTTACCACCGCGCCGGGCCTCCATCCATATTCCGCCTTGGGGTTTTCCTCCAGGTTGAACTCCTGAATGGCGTCGATGGGCAAAATCGTCGCCCCGTCCGAGATCGGCGAGGACACACCGGCAAGGGGGCGGCCGTCATACGTATTTTCATTGATTACGCCGTCTACCATCCACACGGATTCATCGGGGCGAATGTTGTTGGTGCTCTGCGTAAAGGAACCGCCGCCGGGCTGAAGCATGACTCCCGGGCGCAGCCCCAAGAGGCTCTGGAAGTTGCGGCCGTTCAAGGGGAGGTCCTGAATTTGCGTGCTCTCGAGCGTGCCGCCCAATGTGGCATTGGTGGTCTCAATCATCGGCAAGCTTTCCGTCACCACGACGGTTTGAGCCTGCGTACCGGGCTGGAGGGTCAGATCGACACGGACTTCCTTGCCTACTCCGACTTCCAGGTTTTCGCGGTCCAGCCTGCTAAAACCTTTGGCATCGGCGCGAACTGTGTAAGTGCCAGGGATCAGGTTCGGAGCGTTGTACTCACCGGCATCATCGGTGGTTAGGGTTCGCGCCACACCGCGGTCCTTGTCAATGATCGTGACCGTGGCGCCGACGACTACGCCGCCGGATTGGTCTGTAATCGCTCCGAGAATGCGTCCGTTACTGCCTTGTGAGAACAACGGTGAGCAGAACAGTGTCAGACTAAGCGCGACCGACAACAGAAAGATCATTCGATCCGCAAGGCCAGACCGAAAAGTCCGCACCACACCCAAAATTGAACTCATCGTCTCACCCCTCCCAAAGATTTTCAGCTTGACCTGTTGGTAAAGAACAGCACCAGTGGAGTGTGTTTACTCACACGCGGAAGCTGAGTCAACGAAGGATTTGTAAGGATTTGTAAAGATCGGCGGGCAGCACCGCAATCGACAGTGATTAACTCCCGTAAAGTGGCTAGCGCATTTCTCACCAGTTCGGGTCATGGTTCTCGTGTATTGCGGGATTCAGAGAGATTCTTCGCTTCGCTCAGAATGACAACTTGAAGCCGTGTGTCATTCTGAGGGGCGGTTTGTGCCCCGAAGAATCTCTCTGCGGGTTTGAGGAAGAGGAGATCTTCCTAGCTGAAGTCATTGCAGCTTGTGGGAAAAGCGGGCTAGCGAATCCGCGTTCTAGGGATGGAATTCCCTTCCTCGATGAGCAACGTGCCTCCGAAATTCGCTGCGGCCTATTTGGCTGTATCGGCGTCGACGCCAGACGGTCTGGCCAGCGTGTCCCGGTACTCAAGAGCTTCCGAGGGAATGCATAAAGTCTCTGCGAATTCCTGAGCCTTCATCCAGTAGTAGTGAGCTCTCATAAATGTCCACGGCTTCGTATAGAACTTCGGATCATCGAGCGTGGCCACCAGTTGCAAATTATATTGGTCAACGCGCGTATAGCGTTCTTCGATGTGCGCGGAGGAACTGCGTGGATGTCCGGCTTCGTCCAGCCAAGCTCGTTCGTCCAGCCCCGTGGACTCAATAACGAATGTATTGTCGTTTTCCCAGTTCCCTACCGAATACCCGTAATACCTCGAATCGGGCGCCCCTTTTGCATCCACTTTGTCCGGAAGTTTCCGCCCATCCAGCCAGATCTCCCGCCACACGCGCTGCTGTTCGTAGTTGATGATCATGCGGTTTGGAGCCGATCCGAATAACACTCCTCCTCGACTGCTTACAGCGTGAGCGAAAAGATCCCGTGGAAAACCCAGGGGATCGCACGTTATGGATGGGTCGTTCGACGGCGGCAGGCCACTACCGGAAGCGGCTACTCCCGCGCCACGCAGGTAAGGTTTGTTCAACTTAAATCGTGCTTCGCCCGCGGGCGTCAAGGGGGGCATAGGATCGGCCGTCGTATTTTGCGGCCCTACCCAAGCTCCCGTGAGTTCCCGCTTGGGAGCCGGTCCCGGCGGATCCGGCATTTTGGGAACACCTTCAGAGATAAATCCCTCTTTCGGACCACGCCGCGTTTGCTGAGCGGCCGGCGACGTCTGTTGAGCTTCGATGAGCAAAGGAAACATCAAAGCAACTATCATCGCAACCACTGGTGCGCCTACCCTAAATCGAATCTCATGCGCTCTCCGGTTGCGTCTTTCCATGTCTATGCTCCAGCGTGGTACATGAACGGTCTCGCCTATTATTTTTTCCCACTTGCCTACGTAACTATTCCATTGTTCCGGGTCGAACTCATTCGGAGACCGAACTGTCCTACTTCCCGGCGTCCGGATCGTATCTCGTCTTGCCCCCTGCGTCGCCTCCAAGCACAGTGTCGTGCAATTCGGTACCGCCAGCCAACACGATCTTCTGGAGACGGCCGACGGGGTTGCCATTCTTGGCGACGTACAGGTCGATGGTGATCACGTCACCGGGCTCGAGGGAAGTCTTGGACCAACCAATTAGCCGCAGCGCTTGAGGGGCAGCAGTTTCGCAGACCCAGTGCACGATTTCGCCATTGGAATTCTTGGCGTCAAAATCGATCAGGCTATGCGGATTGCCCCATGCGAATTTCGTGACAGTGACCTGTTTGAATTCCGTTATCTTGTCCTCGTATGCCGCAGTTCCATGATGCGCCACGACTGGTCCACTAGCGCTCAGTAAACCGACGAATGCGACGAACGATACAATCAGTTTTTCTTTCATCCTAACCTCATGCAGAAACGTGTTCCCTTGCAACTGCCGCACTCGCGCTAAGGCCATTACTCAGATTCGGCATAGTGCACCTCTCGTTCAGGCGGTTTCCAAGCCATCTGAATCACCTGGCATGAGGCCCACTAATTCTCTGTGTTCACATCCGTATTGGCGGACGGGCTGGACGATGTCAATGAATTTCATTCCTACTTAACAATTCTTTACATTCGACAACAAATTTTCCCGAACGGATCTGATATTGTCCCGGGCCAACCAATCAGGTCAACCCGTAGCGGGGTCCGCCGCGGTTCCCCAAGCGGGTCCCGCTTTTTTTTCCGCGCAAGCCCAAAGACACCGCTCTTGAAGAACACGGCGAGCTATTCTCCAGTTACAGATGTTGGGTGATGGCCGGCTTGGCTTTGAGCGCGTTGAGGACGCGCTCCGGAGTGAAGGGGATTTCGCGAAGGCGAACCCCAATCGCATCGAAGACGGCGTTGGCAATGGCTGCGGGAACCGCGACGATCGGCCCCTCCGCGGCGCCTGTCGCTGGCAGCTCCGGCCGGTTGATCAGCTGGATCTGCACTTCCGGAATGTCCTGGAAGTGGAGTACCGGATAGCTCGCCCAATCGAGGCTGTGCACGCCCGTGGCATCGAATTTTACTTCTTCAAACAGTGTGCGACTCACTCCCTGCATCATGTTTCCTTCAATCTGATTTCTCACTCCGTCCGGATTGATAATCAAGCCGCAGTCGAAAGCAACGGTGATTCGGGTAACTGTGATCTTCCCAGTCGAGGTATCCACTTCGACCTCGGCTACGACAGCTGGGATGCTGCCACCTCGCAGGTTGACTGCTGCGCCTCTTCCCTTCAGGTTTTTTTCACTGGTTCCCGCCACTGGCGAAGGCCGTTCGGCCCATCCAGACTTTTCGGCCACGGTGCGTAAAGCTTCGCTGACGCGCTGGTTGTTCTTCAGATTAGACAACCGAAACTTCACTGGATCCATGCGCAATTCCGCGGCAATCTCATCCATGAAGGACTCAGTGGCGAAGACGCGCGGCGGCTCACCCGGAGATCGCAAAGAAGCAGTCCGTAGTGGCATGGGCTCCGCGAACATCCAAGGGATTGTCTTAGATTCAACCTTCATGTTCTCGAAGTCGTAAATCTCTCCCCCTCCGCCCGCACCATTCGGATTTCCAAAATTCGTAGGCACGATGCCGATCTGCCTCTCTGCCAATTGCGGCGTGCCTTGCGATTCGGTCCAAGGGAGGCTCCGATCCAGGTAGTCCCAAGCCGTGACTTTGCCCTGCGCGTCGATTGCGGCGCGAACGGTCTGCAACTGTTGCGGTCCTTTCGGAGCCCACACCTGTTCATCCTCACGCGTCCACTGCACCCGCACCGGCTTGCCCACAGCGCGGGACATCAGCACCGCGTCTTCGGCCGCATCATCCGCGGTCAAGCGGCCGTAGCAGCCCGAGGACTCCACGTAATGAACTTCCACATTTTTCTTGGCCAGGTTCATCATGCTGGAAATCCGGTCTCGTGTCGTAAAGGGACCTTGCGCGCCGGACCAGACCGTCACCTTGTCGCCTTGAACATCCGCAATGGCGCACGACGGGAGCATCATGCCGTGGTTTTGGAACGGCCAGTGAAAAGTTGCTTGCAGCGTTTTGGAGGCCTGGGAAAAGGCCAAATCCACGTCTCCTCTTTTCACTGCCGTCAGTTCTCTCACCGGCTTCGTGTCGATCAAGTAAGTATCCACGGCTTCACGGTTGGCCGGCATTTGAGTTTGGGGTTGAGACCAAGTCACCTTCAAGGCTTTGGCTGCTTGGATCGCTCCCCATTCGGTTTCCGCAACTACGCCTACGAAACTTCCCTCCTGGACGACTTTCACGACTCCACGAATGTGGGCGATTGAACTTTCATCAACCTTTAAAGGCTTGGCAACAACCGTGATTGGCCGAACGGGCCGGCCATGCAACATGCCAGGAAGTTGAAAATCCGGCGTATAGGTATATTCAGCAGTGAATTTCCCCGGCAGATCCACGCGAGGGACAGAAGTTCCAACAATCTTGTAGTCCTTATAATTCTTGGCTTTGACTTCCGGCGCCACTACCATCGCCGTCTGATAACCTGTCGCCTTGATCTTCACATTGAAACGCTTGCCGCCTATGAGCTCACCATAGGAGATCTTTCTCTCGGGATTACCTGAAACACTCACGACGCCATCCGTAACGGTCAACTGTTCCACTGGGGCGCCAAAATGAATTGACGCGAGCTTCAGTAACTCGGCCCGAGCTGCCGCGGCTGCTTGCCGCAACTGCGGTCCTCCTCTAGGAATGGTGTTGCTTCCGACGGTGCGACCCTGGTCCACCGTTTTCGCTGTATCTCCCATGGCCATCGTGACTCGATTGAAAGGAACGTCCAATTCCTCTGCCGCGATCTGCGCCAGCGCTGTTCTCGTACCCGTGCCGATGTCAACTTTGCCGGTAAACATGGTGATGCTTCCGTCTTGCATCACCGCAAGCCACGAATCGAGCTCCTTCGGATCGAGGTAGTCTCCGGGCCCAGGTATGAAGGTCCCCAGATCCACGCGCTCCACCGCATAGGGGCGGGGTTCCGGCGAATCCTGCGACTGAGCCAGAGCGCGGCTTAGCGGCTCGAACAGGTTGAAGCTCACAACCAGCGCGCCACTGCCTTTGAGGAGCTGCCTACGGGAGATGGATTTCATAGCGAGGCTCATGTTTATCCGGCCCAGGTGCTACCGAGTTGGAGCTGCACTGCCGCTACCAGCTGGAGCCGCGGTATCGTTGTTGCTCGGAGCTGGAATGGGTTCGTTGGGGCGGAGGCGAGGGTTGAACTCCACACCGTCGGCTCGAACTGCCTTAATCCAGCTTCCAGCGGGCTGCCCGTTCTTTAACGGATGCGCGGTGACGGTCAACTTAGTGCCGGGAGTGAAATCGCTTTTGTGAATTCCGTTTCGCATCAGCACTCCGGGCCCTTCCGCCTCAAAGCCCCAAGTGGTCACCGAGCCGTCCTTGTTGGTGACATCCATAATCAACCAGGAGTGCGGGTTCGTGTACTGAAACTCCTTTACTACGCCCTGCAACGTAATTTCCTTGTCGTCGAATTGGGATACTCCGTGATGGGCCTCGGCAACCAGAGATGAGAAGGCTAACAGCGCCGTCATAAGTATGGTCGCGCGTGAAGTGCTGATCATCGGCGTTCCCTCCCTAGTGATTGGACTTGTCATTCGATTTGTCAGTGAACGTGAAACCCTTGTAACCGGTAGCGCCGTCTTGCGTCCTGGTAACGTCGTTATTGGGATTTTCGCTGCAGTCCCAATAGCGAATTCGCAGGGCCTTATCCGGGTTGGGAACCAACGTGTACAGGCGCTGGACATACCAGGGCTCGAGATAAAGCCTGGGATCGAAGAGCCATACATCGATAGCGATGGTATTCGCGTTCACCCGCTCCCAAATTTCGACCGTCTCCATATCCTCACTCTGCATTGGCTGATTCCTGCCCATGGGGCGGCTTTGAAGTTGATTGGTATGGATCACCAGCTTCTGCCCGTTCCAGAAGCCGATCGAGTCACCCTCCGCCAAGGGATAGCGGTCTCGCTCTGGCGTGTGGCCGCGACCGTCGGTGTAGACTCTGCGAATCTCGTTGACCTGTTCAGTTAATACCCAGGTCTCATCCGGTGTGACGATCTGTTCGCGCATGAATGGCTCCGTGAGCCAGCGTGGAAAACCTGCCGGGCCGCAAGTGCTCAGATTGTCATCGTAAATTTGCCCTTTGGCGCTCATTTCCTGACCATGCTTCAACTCGGCGATGGCGACCGGTGTCAGCCTCGGCCCCACACTGCTTCCGGGGGCGGGGCGGAAATAACACTGACTTCCGCCTAAACAATTCTGAAAACTATCTACGCCGTCCGCGGTCCATATGCCCGACCAGTCAGGCAACGGCGCCCGCGGCTTGTTCGCGGCCTCTTTCTTCATCGCGTTATAGAAATCCGCTAGCGACTTATACTTGAGCGCCATATCGTGCTTGCGTTGCCACTCCGCCGCGGACTGCGCCGCCTGGGGCACTCCCCGCTGTTGTTCGCTCGGATGGGCCGTCTGTGCGATGAGGGGAGGCGAGGCAATCGCCACGAATGCCAACACAATCGATTGTTTAAGCATTTGTTTAAGCATTGTCGAACCCTCGCGGCGTGCGATGTGTCATCCTGCGCGCTGTGGACGACTTTTGTCAATGCCCGCTTGTGTAAAGAAAAGAATTCTTAAGCGATGTGATCCGGGGGTGGCTAAGTCTTTGAATTTTCGGGTGGCGCTCGCTTACAGTTGAAATAGTGCTGAAACCTTGCTACTCAATTTTAGTATGATTTTTCCTTCGACTGCGGTGAAGACTGCCTGCCTTTCTTCACGCCTCAGGGTATCTCTTCGAAGACCAATAGATGGGCTTCTTCGGTTATCCAATCGCGGACGCCGTATTGAGTTGTGGGAATCAGCTGAACTAAATGCTTCGGGACAGCCGCGTAGTATCGTTTCAGTTCGGGGATCCATATTCCAGACTTGGCGATTGCCCCAGTTGGCACTTTCCCGAGTAACTGAAAATGGTCCGGATCATCTTCATGAAATACGGCGAGCGTGCCAGTACTTCCTGAGAAGTACACCCGTTTGGAAGGCGCGTCGTAAAAGATTTCGTCCCCGCCGCCGGTGGCATCCAATGTTTGAACCACCTTTCCTGTGTCCGTATTTATGATCACAAGCTTTCCAGGATCAACATTATGTCCACCTCCCAACCGGCTGCCCATAAACAAGCGATGATGAGCCGCATCGAGACCTGCGACGTGAGGTTGCGGACCTCCGGCGGTGGACCACTCAGCCACTATCGCGCGCTTCGCAGTATCGACGACCTTGACGACGCTCTCACCATTAACAACATCTCCCATCCCCGCGTATAGACGATTTGCCGCAGGGTCAAGCACGATGCCCGCGGGCTCTTGGCCCTCCATCTTGATACTCCCGATAAGCTTGGCCGCCTTGGTGTCAACAATCTCGATGGAACCATCTTTACTTCCTTCATCCCTGGTCCTCACCGCGACGTAATACAGTCCTTTGGCGGCGTCAAAGGCCGCGTTATCTGGGTCCCTTCCTGAAGCATTCTTCCCGCCCGTCAGCTCAATCGTCTTGGCGATCTCAAACGTAGTGCCATTCAGGGCTACAACGGTGTTGTCTCCAAGATCCACCCAGAGCTCGTTGGTATTTGAGTCAAAGAATGGCTTGCGAGGATTCCCACCCACCGTGGTCTCATGGATCACCTTGCCGGCTTTCATATCCACGACGACAACTTTTTTGTTGTTTTCCGCGGAAAGAAACAGGTGCTGGTTTTTCAAGTCATAGCTGAGGTGGTCCATGTAACCTTCGGTCGGCAGCGGGATTGTCTCAAGCAGCCTCAGGAGCCCCGACATGTGCACCATCGGTGCCTGGCGATTGACATACTCCTTGGACTGTTGCTGCCCGCTTATCTTCGAAACAAAGACCCCACAGAAAATCAAGGTGACTACCGCATAAATTCTTATTTTCCCGCTTGCCAATCGCATTCCTGTTCTCCTTTTTTGAATTGCAAATTGATCCGACTTATTATTCAACGGCAGAGCTGCACGGGTATTTTTAAAATGTGAATCGGATCTGCGCCTCCAGCCGCCGGTTGTTCGCAGTTTCAAAGAAGCCTTCGCCATTGGGTCCACCAGAGATCCGGTTCGCGGAGCCAAACAGAGGCGAAGTGATGTCGCCGTTAATTGGTCCCCGGTTGTTGTGATTCAGAATGTTTTGGATGGACATCGAAACGATCATGTTGTACCGGTGAACGGTCTTGGGCGCCCCGATGATTCCACCTAGCCCTCTGCCGGAGGCCTGCGCTGCGCTGGCACGCCCCCCGCTGACATTCGGGCCTTGATCGGCAGCGCGTCCAACCTCTGATCCAAACCCGATTGCCTTGGCGATGCGAAGGTTCACACGCATCTGTCCTGGACCGCGCCCGTAATTTCGGCCCAGAATAATTTCACCCGGGGAAGGATTCGGGTCCAACAGGCCGTATTGTGTCTGGATCAAGCCGGGCTTGTTAGGATCGGTGGCAATGCCAGGACGACCATTGAACAGTGTGGTCCCGTAGAGGTCGCTTCCCGCGGTGATGTCAAAGGGCGCGCCTGACTGAACCACCACAAACGGACTGATTCGAAGATTCCATTTCGTATTGACGGAGCCGCCAAAGGTTACGCGATGGCGCACGTCCGTAGCTGCCGGGCCGTATTCGCCCGCGAAGCTGTAGGGATTTGCCGGGACAGTGTAGATATCA
>Ga0210408_10005162_pt1 | contig 11498 bp, 4 predicted proteins | sample IncBWH4MmetaG_FD_155471 | JGI IMG/M metagenome (GOLD analysis project Ga0210408, IMG submission 155471) | Forest soil microbial communities from Barre Woods Harvard Forest LTER site, Petersham, Massachusetts, United States - Inc-BW-H-4-M | ecosystem: Environmental > Terrestrial > Soil >... | reverse complement strand
GTTTCCGGCTTGCAGGTCATCCCCGTCCAAAACCTGCGCGAAGCCGTCGCCTTCCTCGAAGGCGAGGTTGAAATCTCACCCACAAAAGTCGATACCGACAGCCTCTTTGACCACGACCACGAAGATGAAATCGACTTTGTTGAAGTCAAAGGCCAGGAATCTGTCAAACGGGCTTTGGAAATCGCCGCGGCCGGGGGGAAATAACGTCCTTCTGATTGGACCTCCCGGGACGGGCAAGTCGATGCTCGCCAAAAGACTCGCAACCATTCTGCCGCCGCTCACCCTGGTCCCCGTGCCCGAACCGCAGCCGTTCGCCTGCGGCTGTCTGCGCCGACCTTGAGACGATTACGGCTGGCTTTTGGTCGGGTGCTGGGCCGGCGTCATCTTGTCCCACTTCCTGGCCTGCTCCGGAGTCAGGACGCTTTTGACCTGGAGGTCGGTCGCCGCCCAGATTTGATTGAGCCTGGCCATCTTGTCCTGGTGGGAAAGAGTCGTGTTGCTGCGCACCGCGGCGACCTTGGCTTGCTGATCCTTCATGATCGGATCGAGCTGTTTGACCTGCTCATTTGTCAGGGCCAAGGCCCGTTTCATCTTCTGTAACGGGCCGCCCACCGCGCGCGGGCCGCCCAAGTTGCCGGTCGGCTGCACGGGCAACCGGCTGGCCGTTTGCGCGCTCGCCACTGACGACAATGCGAGCAGGCTACTCAAGGTTAACACTACTAGCATCTCCCGACGTTCGCCGTTTAGTATTCTTGTGATCATAATCCTGTGTGTCATTAGTCTTAAACGTTGCTTTGCATGTCTATATCGGTCAAAAACAGCCGACCCGATCGCGGTTCCGCGGTCCCTGGCACGGCCGGAAAGTCCAGGAAGCGGCTCACAACCTCAGTCCGCAACGAGCAGCACCGTGCTACTGTTTATTTTCCTGTTTCGGGGGCCGATTTCATGCTCGGCATCCAAGATGCCCCAGTGCCGCTGTGGCGGCTCCGGAGCACAAGTTCCAGTTCCCGAATCGCCTTGTCACAGGCCTCGATAGCGGTCTTTTGGTGGCCACCGAAGTCGTCTTTGGAATTCTGGAGGCGCAGTTTAGCACGCCGCAAGCTCGTGATCGCCTCGCGGATTGACTGCTGCTCAGGCATGGCGGTCAAAACGGGAGTTCGATTACCCATGTAGTCCGGCCGATTTGTCTCGGTCGCAGACAGGGGCGCCGACTGAAGGTTCGTGTCGGACTGGGCCTGGAGCCCGAGCGCGGCCAAAAGCAAGCCTTCGGCCATTAACATGACTAAAACAACTTTGCTCTTCATATCATTAATATTCCTTTCAACCGTATCAGCGCGCACCCATTTCTATGTCGCCCCGCTCGCGTTTCGATGCTTATTTTTTGTTCCATCTAATGACTTGAGCGTCACTGCTCACCCGCATTGCCTGCCTAATTGTTCTTCCAAGCAGAGCAATCCACATCCATATGCCGCTACCGTACCCTAACAGTCCTGAACGGCCGCGCCAGCCAATCATGTATCTTCAACTCAATGTTGGGTGAGCCCGCCATTTAAGAAAAAGGGCCACGTGAATAACGAAAAACCACACTATGCAAAAGCCGATGCAAGTGATGATATGTCTAATCCAGGACCAGGAACGACTGCTGTAAGACGCCCAGAGCCCGTCCGTCAGACCTGACAGCGCACACCCGAGGCCCACTACGGCCCACGCCTCCCCACGCCAAAGAATCAGTTCCATATCAAAGAAATACAGAATCGAATAGAGGACGACAAAAATGCCTGCAGCACACCCGAAGGACTTCAGAACTGGTTTGTTTGCTCGCATTTTCCGCTATCCTCATGGTTGTTCTCTTGTTGCAGCAGCCCAGCATTTGCGTTTTATGGGTATGTTGGTTTTTCCGCACGCAAACCGGAGCGATCGCTTTCAGACGAATACTTCATCGCGGTAAACCTGGCAACCAAATTGCTTCTTTGCTGTGCCGAATACGTTAAAAACCCTTCGTCGGAAATCGCCAAGAGTCCTTCGGTATTCTTGAGCAGTTCGGCGGGGCGACGGGAGTACGATACATCTTCCTGCCTGATCGCCACAAACTCACCGGAACATCCAGAAATCAATATCTCGACAATGGGCTCGTCACCTGAGCACCACCTTACGTCAAAAAGAGGCAACGTCGCGTACGGCGAATGATTGGTATCGCTCGGCCTGGAGAGAATCTCACGCTGCCTGGTCACATGAGGATGCTCACGTTCCACGCGAGATACATCCACATCAATCGACCACAGCCAGTTCGTAGCCAAGCGGTAGGCGGCGCTTTCATCAACAACTCCTCTCTTTTTCGAGAGTTTACGCAGGTATTCAACATTTGAGACATTCCTCTGCTCATCAACTGCGGTGATATAGCGCAGTTGGCCGGACTTTGCGAATGAGAAGGAATATCCCTCCGCATCTATTCTACCCGCGAAACCGATCAAGTGTGGGTGAAACACCATCTGCTTTTGAATCTGATTTGGGCTAAGTGGAAAGTGTCCCGGTAAGTGCAAGCGAGCCGCGCAAAAGTTAATCTCCGCGAGCATCGCGGCGACGGCGACGTATTTATAGGCGAGAGGAACAGTCAACATAGCTACTGCGTGTACGTGTTCAAGTCAATAGCCCCTGAAATACGGTACTTCTTGACTAGGGGAGTTCCAAAAAAGTCGACTGCGTTTTGCGGCGTCCCTGAAGCTATTAGAGCCGATGTGTAGTCCTTCATGCATTGATTCAGGGGCACTCCCAACATCCACTCTGCATGCAAAACGTCCAAGCAACCGCCTAGCGATGTGGATTCCGCAGCGGTGCTTGGGGCTGGAATACTATCATACCAAGCCACAAATGCACCGGGGTCAAAGCCAGCTCGATGGTAATCCGCGACTCGCCAACTGCTCCCACTCGAGGAGAATAGTATGCCAAAAGCATTGGCCCAAGCCTTTGAGTAGCTGTCACAGGAGTTCAAAATGACCAATCGGTACGGCTGCAAACTTCTACTCCAACCGCCGTGATTGTTCAACAATTTGGCAATCTCACCTGAGCTCAGATACGTAGCAAAGGGCGCCCAAGGGCTCGGCGAAATCATGTGCGGGGAGCCGTGTCCGAGCCAAAAGAAATGCGAGGTACCGGCAGCTCCGAGGGCACTCTTGAGTACCTTTTCGTCGACTCGCGTGATCCATTGAAAGGCGCTGGCGTAAGGGACGTTTTGACCCGGGCCACCGGGAACGAGGTTGTAGTCGACACAATCGAAGCCATAGGTCAAATTAAAATTGACTGTTGTATCGAGATTTTCAACAACATGCCACAGCATCTGATTATATAATGCGGTCACGCAGGCTGGGGGTCCGTTGTTGTACCCAAAGGCAACCGCATAGTCATCGCCGTATATGTGCGACTGAAATGTGTACTCTATTGATGCCGCAGGTGCACCCAACCCGGATGGAGCGTTCCCAGAACCGCCACTGCCCGCTCCGCTTCCTCCCGCTCCACCTCCCATAGCCGCGGCCGAATTTGCGAGGGAAAAGTCGCAACGCAGAGGACCAGACACACTGGTTCCTTCGCTTTGGAAGTCCCATTGATTTTGGATCGAGCCGCCGGTGACATTTCCGGTTAGCGTTTTGAGGTGGCTGCCCGTGGCGCGATCGTAGATGTCGATTCTGTAATAGCTTTCCTGAATGTTAACTGCAGCATTAATGTTGAGAATGCCGGTAAATTGGCGCGAAATCGCGTCTGAGGTAACCGCGTTGAATACGGACACTGCTTGCGCTGGACCGATTATAGTCACGAAGCCCGCGATGCCTTCCGCCTCTCGATAGTTAATCCCGACGGATACTTCATGAAGGCCGTTTTGCACGGAACCGGTGTCCCACTCTGCACAATATTGGCCGTTGAGCTTCTCGATCATAGCGTCGGCTATATCACCATCCACGTAAAGTTCTAGGCCTGCCGCATCCACGTCGACATTGGAACTAATGCCAAGGGGAAGAATGATAGTGCCGGACAAGACGGCTGGAAGGGCAAGTCCATTAATTTTAAGCGGGTTGTCAGCAGTTGTCGGGTCAGTGTGCAACAAGAATTCAGCGAGATTTGGGAGCCCGTCGCCGTCCGGGTCGTCAGCCGTCACATTGGCTGTGAGGGATAGTCCATAGAGTATTTTCCACTGGTCCGGAATCTGATCGTTGGCTGCATTGGTTTGGCTGACGGCAATTTGCGCCTGGGCAAAATGCCCTTGGCCGTCGGTAATCGTGCAGGTAAATGCGTCTGAGCCAAACTGCGTTGGATTACGAGAATACGTCATAGCAGAGCCGCTGACCGCCACAGTTCCGAGGGATGGCGTACCAGGAGAATAGATGGTGATAGTGGTTCCTGGATTCCAGTTATTCGTGCTCAGATCGATGTAGGCGCTAAACACATTCGTTTGAAGTACAACGTCCACCTCACCGCCATTCAAAACATTGTTGCCGTCAGAACTGATGAAAACTGTTACGGTATTGGTGGACCGTACCCCAATATTGTCGAACACAATGTAGGTGAATGAGTCCGACCCCACGTAGGTCGGCTGGAGCGTGCTGTTATAGACTATGTTCCGTCCCCCAGACCCGATAGATGCGGTCCCATGCAGCGGCGCCGTGATGTTGGTGATGGTTAGAGGTCCAATGCTGACAGAGTCATTGGCCAAAACATCCAAGGAATTACCAGTGGTGTTTTGTGCGACGCTGAAGAAGTCGGGATTTGCTACCGGCGGGGGCGGGACGGCCAGGACTCCAAAGTAAGCCAAAAGATTGGTCGGATTCGAGCCATTCACGCTCGCGGAATAATAGCCCGCGTTGCTCGGTTGGGCGTTTGTCAGGACATAAGAATTAGTCGTAGCGCCCGGAATAGGAGTTCCGTTGAAGTACCATTGATAGGAAGTTCCAACGCTCACTACGGAACTGACCGCAAACACAGCATTGGCGCTGGGCACCACAGCAGGACCGGGTTTGATAAAAAGTTGGAAGTCGCTCAAGACCGATAGCATGGCTGAAGGGCTGGTGACCGTCTGGCCGCTGCCGTAGGTGGAGGTAACCGTGACCCAATATTGCCCCCTATTCGTTAATTGAACCGAAGCAAAAACGAGGGAGGAGCTTGTCGCTCCGGGAATGGGGTTGCCATTGAAGTACCATTGATAGGAGAGAGGCAGGGTGCCGCCCGCCAGCACGCTGAAGGCGGCTGTGGTTCCCACGTAAGCCTGCTGGTCCAACGGCGGCTGAACAATCAGAGGATCCGAATAGAAGATGTTCGGGGCCAACCCCAACTGATACTTTTCCAGGGCGGTGTAACCGTCACCGTTGGCGTCCGGGGTGGATGGATTAATGCCCACAGTGCCGTAATAAGCGAGTTGCCACCAGTCGGGCAGGCCACCGGAGGCATAGGGGACGCCGTAGGAATCAACCGCCACATAATGCAAGCCGATACTGACGTTGGCGGCGCCTTCCTCGTTCCCATTGGTGAGCACGGTGAAGGCGGCCAAACCTGCCGCCGCTGCCGTGCGGCTTCCCGCATTGCGGAGCGAGCTGCTGGTGTCTTGATAAAATGAACCAAAGAGGCCAGTTTGGTATAAGGGCGCAACTTTATTGGTCTGCTCATACAGCCCATCCGTCGTACCGTCGCCGGTTGTTGTGGGCGAGAGTTCAGCGGCAGGAGTGGAGGCGAGGGACCACGGCAGAATTGGCAGTAACATTGAAGAACCGGGCTCATCCGCCAAGAGCAAAGGATAATAGGCATTGTAACCGTAGTCCAAAGGCTGGGAGGCGTCCTGGAACAATGCCTCATGGTCAAATAGGTTATCGGTGAAGGCCCAGTTGCCGGTTGAATTGGTAATTGGCTTAAGGCCAAGGCTTCCCTGGCGGAACAGATTATTCCAGGCCTGCACCTGCATATCCACGTTAGGTCCAGTGGTGTTGCCGTCCTGTGGGGTGAACGATGGCTGCAGAATAACCTGCACATCCTGGAAGAGGTTGTTGGCCCATACGACAGACCCGCCGGGGTGAGTTGTACCGCTAACGCCACCCACCGGTTTTCCGAGGGTGATATAGCCTCCCTGCACGGAAGAGTCGCGCATCGTCCAATAGATGGAGCTGGAGGGCGAGATGGCAACACCGGAGTTTTGGTCCGGCGGCGTTCCCGCCTGGACGCAGGAATCATCCGCCGTCAGAAACACTTGCGAAAAGTCCATCGTGAGTGTGGCTGAGGAGCTGGAGACAAAAGTGGGGGCGAAAAAGACGACCCCGCCATAGCCGTTGGTGCTTTCGAGAGGCACCCAGTTATAGGCGCATCCGGGGGCGAAGGGGCCTTCCTGCACCAACTGTACGTCGGCATAAGTAATAAGGTTTGTGGGATTTCCTTCGCTGAGCAGCGACGAGCCTCCCGCAATGAAAAAGGCGCCAATGAAGTCGTTTCGAATGCCAATGGCCGTTCCTGGCAGGACGGTGACCTGATTGGAGACCAGAACCCCGCCGACCGTCAAGTCAAGGGCATCGTAATAGTAGCCTAGGTCCGGAGGCCCGCCACTGTAACGAGGGACGGTTGGCGCCAAAATCGTCGGAGCAGAGAGAACGGTTCCCATAGCGATCGCGTCTGGCGCCCAAGTTGTCTTGTGCTTCAGTTGGCTGAGCAGCGCAGGGTTGATGTTGGCAGTGCCCGCCTTCCGGCAGGGACTGCCCGCCGAGAGATAGTAGTTGGCGTCCCCAGACGGCCCAAAGGGGCTTTCAGGAGGATTGATTGCGACGCTCTCGCTCAAAAGCGCCGGGCCACCGGGGAAATCGCCGATGACAATCGAATTAGTCAGGCCGAGTTTGGCTGGAGCAAACTCGGGGTTCCAGAACGAGACGACATCGGCGGTGACCTGCTCGACATCGACCTCCGCGCCCGGGTTTTTGACGGCCAGCGCATAGTTGCACAGGCCGAAGAGAACGTTGTGGAGGCCGTTGGTTGAATACCCGCTTTGCAACCGGCTGTTGACGCAGGAGTTGCAGTCGTAGAACTGGCAATTCCAGACCTGGAGATTAGCCGAATTAGTGGGAGTCGTGACGGCCTGGTCTGCGTAGCAGAACCGCAGATAGCTGAGCGTCGTGCCGCCGGGGTCGCGAGCATCGTCCAAATTGAGATAGGCAACCCGGTTGTGAGCCATCTGCGGGTTGCCGGTGCCCAGAAAATAAATATTTCCACCAGACACTGCCCAGAGCAACTCGCCTTGTGAAAAATCATCCACGGATGTGAAAATGGCCGGCAGGTAAGGCCTTGTTTCGCAACTGAGAGTGCCATGGACAATGAGGCTGGCGTTGGCGGCATTGCAGAACCGAATGACGGTGCCGCCCTCGATGGTGGTGCTGCCATACAAATCCAACGTCGGCTCGGTGAAATGGGGAGAACCAATCACATAAGTGTGGTCGCGGCGGAAAGTGTAGTTCTGGCGCGACCCCATGACCGGCATGGTTGTCATGTCGGGGCTATAGCCCATGTCCGTGAGGACGGCTGGCACGCTGGCCAGGTTGGTTGATGCGTTGGAAACGACCACACGATAAGTACCCGCCTCGCCGGACTGCATATTGAGCATGGTAAACGCTGCACCGGTAGCACCCGGAATATCGAGCCAGGTATTGTAAGTCGGACTCCCGGGGTTGTCATCGAACTTCTGCCATTGATATGAGAGGGGTGGCGTGCCAACGGCGCTCACGGCGAAAGTGACGACGTCGGCCTCAATCACCCGCTGGCTCAGCGGCTGGGAGGTGATGGCCAGGGGCGAATTCTGCACCACCAAAAGGGCATTGGTGCTGGTGACTGGATCGCCGTCGGCGTCGGTCACCTCGACGGTGTAATCGCCGCCGTTGGCCACGGTCAGATTGGTCAGGGTCAGGGAGCTGCCGGTAGCGCCAGCAATATTGGTTCCGTCAAATTGCCATTGGTAGGTGTAAGGGCCGGTGCCAATGGTTGCCGCGGTAAAGGTGACCGTGCCGCCCAACCCGTTGGTCTGATCGGCCGGCTGAATAAAGACGATCGGCTGGCTAAAGGTAATGAGCGGGCCGTCTGCACTGATGCCGGAACTATTGAGGGTCAAGTGGGCCTGGAGATAATGCCTTTGGCCCGCGGCCCAGGCGGTGGTGTTCCAGATGAGCAGCGGGTAGCCGTTCAGGGTCTGGCTGGGCTGGTTGGTGACCGTGGCCAGCCCGTCGACCATGAGGACCAGTTGGCCCACCGTGGTCAGGGTGCTGTTGCTCACCACAAAGGTGGCGATAGTCGGCTCCTGGCCCGTGACCACCTGGTGCAATATCAGCGGATTATCAAAGACCAGCGGATTTTTGCCGAGAGCGGACTCGACGGCACCGACCATGCCGTCGCCGTCGAGGTCGATATTCGTATAGACGGTGTTGTAAGCGTCGTTGATGCCGGGAGAGGTTTGCGCCTTGGTCGGATCGGTCTCCCCGGCGTCAACAACTCCGTTGCCATTGGCGTCTTCCACATAATCCAGGATTCTGTCCCCATCACTGTCGAGCGGAGTCCACCCGTTGGCGCTGTTGCTGGCCACCAGATAATTCAGCCCGATATCCACCTTTGAGTTGCCCTCGGGAACTTGATTGGTGGTCGCGGTGTAATGATAGAGCCCGAGTTGGTTGGCCGTGGTGCTGCCGGCGCCGGCCAGCACGGTGCCCACCGCCATGTAGTAGTTTCCAAACGGCCCGTTCTGATAGGGCGGGGCGCTGGTCAGGATCTGGTCGTGGGTCGAGCCGGAGTTTCCGTTGTTGTTGACCAGTTCAAGCACCACCTGCCAGGGCGGCGACCACCCAGCCGACTGGAGCCAGCCTTCCAAATCACTGTTGAACACGTCCGGCCAGTAGCCGTTATATTCGGCGATCACCGGCTGGTTGGTGTCCTGGATAAAGAGGACCTGGTCAAAGAGGTTGTTGTTGAAGGCCCAGTCCCCGGTGGAGGAGGGGACCGGGATGAGCATCAGGGAGCCGCCTTTGAACAGGTTGTTCACCGCGTAGAGCGGGAGATCCACGTTGACGGTGCCGTCGTTGGTCGGACTGAGGTAGGCGTTCTCATCCATCCGGAAGGACGGATCCAGTTCGATGCCCACGGTGTCAAACAGGTTGTTGGTCCAGCCTACCGCTCCCGGAGCATAGACGAAATTGGGCTGCGTCCCATCCAGCGGCTGTCCCACCACGATCTGTCCGCCGTGCTGGTCGCAGTCGCGCATGCTCCAGCGCACCGAGGTGGCCGGCGACAAGCCGAAGCCTTCCAGATCTCCCAGGCTGCCCGACCACAGGGAAAAATCATCCGGGGTCAGATACAGATTGCAAAACCGCAGGTTGAGCGTCGGGGCGGAACTGGTGCTGTTGGTTCCGGCGTTGGCGCAGAAAAAGTCTATGCCGCCAAAGTAATAGAAGGGGCTCATCCACCACCACGGCGGATAGGATTGATACACAAAGCCAAGCTGCAAGGGGCCTTCCTGGACAAACTCAATGTCGGTCATCACCACCGGATTGGTTGGCGTACCTTGGGCCACAAAGGCCGAGCCACCCTGGAGGAAGAACCCGGCGAGAAAATCATTGCGGAAGCCGATGGCCGTGCCCGGCAGGACGGTCACCCGATTGGTCACCGATATGGCCGCCACAGTATAATCCAGAGCATCATAATAGTAGCCCAAGTCCGGCGCTCCGCCATTATAGCGCTGCACCACCGGGAAAAGCGTCATCTCCTGGATGCCCAGGGAAGCGGGGTAGAAACAATAGTCTCCGCCTGCGTCAACGTAGTTGGTAATCCAATCATAACCGGCCAGGGACATTGGCGCTTCGGTGGTCTTTTGGTGCATCGCCGTCAGTAACTGCGGGTTGATGTTTGTGGTGCCCGAGTGGCGGCAGGCGCTGCCGCGCGCCAGATAATAGTTGCCGCTATTGCCGGCCTCGAAGGGAGGGTTCTCCGGATTGATGCTCACGTTTTGGGTCAGCTGCACCGGCCCCCGGCCAAAGTTCCCCAGCACAATGGAGTTGGTCAGGCAAACCTTCCCCGGAGCCAGTTCGGGATTCCAGAACGAGCCCACATCGGCGGTGACTTGCTCGCCGTCCAACTCGGCCAGATTCGTTTGGGCGGCAAATACGGTGCCACACAGACTGAATAGCACGTTGTGCAGCCTGTTGGTCGTGGGGCCGTTTGGCGCCCAGCTATTGAGGGCAGTGTTGCATTGTACATACTGGCAGTTCCAGATGTCCAATCCCGCGGTATTGGTCGGAGTGGTCACCGCTTGGTCGGCGTAACAGAAGCGCAGGTAGTTAAGGCTTGTCGGGTTTGTGTCATGCACGTCGTCCAGGTTGAGAAACGCGCCGCCAGTGGCCACCGGAAAGGGGCTGCTTGAGCTGATGTCGTTGTAATACGCCCACCAAACCAGGGGAGCCTCCCCTTGGGAGTCATCGTCCACCGAGGTCAGGATGGCTGGGTTGTACGGGCCGGTTTGGCAGACCAGCGGACCATGCAGAACCAGCGAGGAATAAGGCGCCCCCTCGTCATAATCGAACTTGATGACCGCCCCGCCCTGAATGGTTGTGGTGCCATACAAATCCACGTTGGTGCCGTAGTAGCCGTAGTAGCTGAAGCCGATGTAATAGGTCGTGTAGGCCTGGAAGGTGTAATCCTGGCGCGGGCCAAAGACGGGCATGACTGTGGAGCTGATGTTGCCCGCGTCGGTCAGAATACCGTTGGTGCATAAGGCCGTGCCGACGCTGTTGCTGACCAAGATGGCGTAGATGCCCGCGTCGCCCGATTGCATTTTGACGTCCACGAAGTGCTGGGAGGTCTGGCCCGTCAGATTGGTGTAGGTGGAGCTGAGGGGATCATACTCCTGCCATTGGTAGGAGATGGGTTCGGTGCCGATGGCCAGGGCGCTAAAGGTCACCGTATCACCCTCGACCACGGTCTGGGGAATCGGCTCGACCACAAAGACCGGTGCATGGGCCGTTCGAGTCAGGACCGCGACCGAACTGGTCACGCTGCCGTAGGCGTTGGTCACCACCACAATGTAGTTTCCCGCATTGTACGCCTGCACATCGGCAATCGTGTAACTGCTGGCCGTGGCTCCGGTAATGTTGTTGCCGTTAAACCTCCATTGCCAGCTTAGGGGTGCGGCGCCGATGGCGGTCACCGTGAATACCGCATTGCTGCCGTCACTGACGGTCAGGCTTGAAGGCTGACTAATGATCGAAAGCGGGACGTCCCACGGAATTTCCCCCGGCTCGTCCAGGCCATCCCCGTTACTATCTAAAAGATAGTCAGGGCCATTGCCACTGGTATTGACCGGCAACCCGTTGGTGCTCAGGGCGACATAGTGATAGCCGACATCGACCAAGCTGTTGGTCTCCTTGATCTCAAGGCCACTCACTATATTGGTCAAAACGGTGTAATGATACAGACCGACCTGATTTGCCGTTACGGCCGTGTCCGCA
>Ga0210408_10005159_pt1 | contig 11500 bp, 10 predicted proteins | sample IncBWH4MmetaG_FD_155471 | JGI IMG/M metagenome (GOLD analysis project Ga0210408, IMG submission 155471) | Forest soil microbial communities from Barre Woods Harvard Forest LTER site, Petersham, Massachusetts, United States - Inc-BW-H-4-M | ecosystem: Environmental > Terrestrial > Soil >... | reverse complement strand
ACTGTTTGAAGCCAAGGTGCTGGTGATCGCGGCGGGCGGCGGATCGTTCCAACCGAAGAAGCCGCCGATTCCTGGCATCGACCCCTATGAAGGCAAGTCGGTGTTCTACGCGGTGCGCAAGATGGACGCGTTCCGCGATAAGGAGTTGCTCATCGTCGGCGGCGGCGACTCCGCGCTCGACTGGACGCTCAATCTTCAGCCGATCGCGAAACGCGTCACGCTGGTACACCGGCGCGACGATTTCCGAGCCGCGCCGGACAGCGTCAACAAAATGCGCGCGCTCGTCGCGCAAGGCGCGATGGATCTCAAGATCGGGCAGGTGACCGCGCTGCAAGGCGCCGACGGCTTGCTCACCGGGGCCGCGGTCAAAGGCGGCGACGGGACGGTCGCGACGCTCCCCTGCGACGCGATGCTGCCGTTCTTCGGCCTGACCATGAAGCTCGGCCCGGTCGCCAACTGGGGCCTGCCGCTGCGCGAGGGCGAGCTGATACCGGTCGACACGGCGTCGTTCGAGACCGATCAGCCCGGCATATTCGCGATCGGCGACATCAACTGGTATCCGGGCAAGCTCAAGCTGATCCTGTCGGGTTTCCACGAGGCCGCGCTGATGTCGCAGAAGGCCTATCGCTACGTCTTCCCCGACAAGCGCCTCGTGTTCCAATACACGACGTCGTCGACCAGCCTGCAGAAGAAGCTCGGCGTCGCCTGATCACTCGTTCTTCATCTCCAGCGCGGCGCGGGCGAGGATTTCGACCACGCGCGCCTCGGCCTGGGCGTCGGCATCGATCCGCGTGACCGCGGTCTCGCGCAAATTGCTCAGCGCAGCTTCGACGAGCGGCGGCACGGCGCGCCGGTCGTCGCCATCGCGGCCGGACATGCGCCGCCAACGCGCGACGCGCTCGCCGATCGTGGCGAGGCGGTCGAGCACCGTATCGGCAAGGTCGCGGTTCGCCTCGAGATGCGCGCGGCCTTCCGCGGTGATGGTGTAGAGCCTCTTGGCGCCTTCCGACTGCGCGGTGACGTAGCCGACCTCTTCGAGATAGGTCAGCGTCGGATAGACGATGCCGGGGCTCGGGCTGTACCAGCCGGAGGTTTTCTCCTCGAGCACCTTGATGATCTGGTAGCCGTGGCGCGGCTGTTCGGCGATCAGCGCCAGCGCGATGAGCTGCAGGTCGCCCTGGGCGAGCATGCGCCCGGCCCGCATGGTGTCGCCGCCGCCCCTGCCGTGCCGGCCGCCCCAGCCGGGCCCGCCGAAGAAGCGCCCCCGGCGTGAACGACGGGCGCAGCGGCTCTCATGGCCTTCGTGTCTCATTCCGTACATTTTTGAACTCCGTTTATTGAAGATATATCGTAAGATAGCTTGTATTAAGATGTAGCGAAAGATATATCTTTAATCTTTTCATGGACTTCGTTTTCGGCAGCTATAGGATTGAGTCCATTGCACTTTTTGGGCGAAGGGCGGGCTGCGCTTGAAGGATATCGTCATCATTGGCGGCCCGAACGGCGCGGGAAAAAGCAGCTCCACGCCGGCTATCGTGCCTCACCGCCTGGATATCCGTGAGTTCGTGAATGCCGACGAAATTGCCCGCGGCCTCTCGCCATTCAATCCCACTGGCCCGGCCATCGCCGCCGGTCGGCTTATGGTCCAGAGGATTCAGGCGCTCGTCCGAAGCGGCGAGAGCTTCGCCCTCGAAACCACATGCTCCGGCCGAGCCCACGCCCATTGGCTCCGGGAATGCAAGGCACTCGGCTGGCGCGTGACGCTGCTCTTCCTCTGGCTACCCACCTCGCAAGCAGCGCTCGACCGCGTGGACAAACGGGTAAGCGAGGGTGGCCACGCCATTCCCCGCGACGTAGTGATCCGGCGCTGGAAAGCAGGCGCGGCGAACATGCGGGATATCTATCTGCCGCTCTCGGACATCGCCATGATTTATGATAATTCCGACGCAGGGCGAGTGCTCGTTGCGGAACGAACATTAGAAGTTCCGCTTGTGGTGTATGATACCGCCCGGTGGGCAATGATCGAAGAGGCGGCCAAATGACGAACCTGACAGCCCAACAAATTCGGGATGCTATCCAGCAAGGGCTTGAAGAGACTTGGAGGAAAATCGATCGCGGAGAGATTATTCTGGACGGGCGGGTCGTGTGGCCACCTCGAGAGAAGATCGCGATGGATGAAAAGAAGCGCGAGGCGTCCATCGGCTAGCCGCCCATGTTCGTCGAATTTTTTCATCAGCTCAAAGCCGCCGGGGTGCCGGTCACCCTGAAGGAATATCTCACGCTGATGGAGGCGATGGAGCACGACCTCGCCGCGCGGCGAGTCGAGGGTTTTTATTATCTCTCTCGCGCGGCGCTGGTCAAAGACGAGCGTAACCTCGACAAGTTCGACCGCGTGTTCGGCAAGGTGTTCAAGGGCCTCGAATTGACCGAGCAGGCGCTGGCCGTGGAAATTCCCTCCGAGTGGCTCAAGAAACTGGCGGAGAAATACCTCACCGAAGAGGAGAAGAAACAGATCGAGGCCATGGGCGGGCTTGATAAATTGCTCGAGACGCTGCGCAAGCGGATCGCTGAGCAGAAGGGCCGGCATCAGGGCGGCTCGAAGTGGATCGGCACCGGCGGCACCTCGCCCTTCGGCGCCTACGGCTACAACCCCGAAGGCATCCGCATCGGCCAGGACGAGAACCGCAATTTCCGCGCGGTGAAAATCTGGGACAAGCGCGAGTTCAAGGATCTAGACGACACGCTCGAACTCGGCACCCGCAACATCAAGATCGCGCTGCGCCGCCTGCGCAAGTTCGCGCGCACCGGCGCGCCCGAGGAACTCGACCTGGACGGCACCATCAAGGACACGGCGCACAAGGGATATCTCGACATCAAGTTGCGGCCGGAGCGGCACAACGCCGTGAAGGTGCTGCTGTTCTTCGACATCGGCGGCTCGATGGATTGGCACGTGCGCGCGGTCGAGGAGTTGTTCTCGGCTGCGCGCACCGAGTTCAAGCATATGGATCACTTCTACTTCCACAATTGTCTGTACGAACGGGTGTGGAAACAGAACCGGCGCCGCTACGACGACACCAAGCCGACCTGGGACGTGCTGCACACCTATCCGCACGATTACAAGGTGATCTTCGTCGGCGACGCCTCGATGAGCCCCTACGAGATCACCACGCCGGGCGGCTCGATCGAGCATTTCAACGAAGAGGCGGGCACGGTGTGGATGGAACGGGTGACGCGCACCTATCCGGCCTGCGTGTGGCTCAACCCAGTCCCCGAGAACCAATGGGAAATGACCTACTCGGTACGCATGATCCGCCAGCTGGTCGGCGACCGCATGTACCCGCTCACCCTCGACGGCCTCGACCGCGCCATGCGCGAATTGGTGCGGTAGGCAGAAGTGCCGGGAGCAGGTCCTCGATCACAATTGCGACTGGTAGCCAATGCCAAGGTATATGGCGCCCCTGCTGAGTTGGGGGCAACATGCTGAAGCTGGAATCAAAGGCCGATTTCGAACGGCTGATTTCAGATGGCATTCAAGAGAGCCTAACGCTCGAGTACAAAGCGTCCGCCGCCCTGTCTCGCGAACAGCGTAACGAAATTTGCAAAGACGTTTCGGCATTCGCCAACTCTGCCGGCGGCCAGATCGTCTATGGGATTATCGAGAAGGATGGAATGCCCCTACGCGTAGACGATGGTGTTGATACTACGGCCATAACAAAAGAGTGGATTGAGCAGATTATTGATTCAAACGTTCAGCCGCGAATCGATGGTTTGCGCATTCACGCCGTGCCGCTTGGCTCCGCACGCAGCGCGTACGCGATTACCATACCGCCTGCTACAACGTACGCTCCGCATCAGGCGCCCGATAATAAGTACTACCATCGTCAGAATTTTCAATCAGTACCGATGGAAGATTATCAGATTAGGGATGCGCTAAGACGAGAGACGGTTGCTAAGCCCTACGTTGAATTTAGTCTTGATGGTGGAGGGACGGCTGGAGTGACTGTTCCTGGCTCTCAAACTCCTACTGAGCGAATGCTCCGACTGCACGCCCATCTCTCGAACAAGTCTAACCGCCCAGCGTTCTACACCGTTGTGACGCTGTTTGTCAGCAAAGCCATCCGTCTGATTCCTCAGGGAACATTTGAGGAGGTTACTGAGTACCGAGATCGGCTAGGCAACGAATATTTTGCTATGCGCAAACAGTACGCAATTCCGAAAGATTTCCCGATTTTCAAAGAAGCTAAGATAACGATATCGCATCCACCTCTCGCGATCGGCCTGGACGCGGTGACTCAACGTGACGGCCAATTCCCCATTGGGTACGAAGTCCTGACGCCGGGTTATCACGGTCTTGAGTTTGGTCTTGTTCATTGCCAATTTGGGCAGATCAAGATCGAGTTTCCAGCGGAATCACTGAAACAGTAATTCGAGATTGACCTTCCTTTAGTGGCTATTTCTGTCGGAATTTCGCATTTGATTGCAGCCGCAGCGCAACTAACTCGGATCCAAGAATTAACACTTCGGTAACCATCGCATTTTACGCATAAACATTGCCCTGTCCGGGAATGCGATCACATTCCTCGGGACCCGACTTTAGGCGTGCCGCCGATGACCCTGCGCAAATCTCGCTTCGTGCATCAGCTGCCGGTCGGCGCCGACCGCGTTCTGCTCGTGCACGCCGTCAGTCATTTGCGGCTTCCAGTTGACGCGGGCGTGGCGAGGCTGGTCGAGCAGTTCGAACGCCCACGCAGCCTGCCGGACGAAGCCGACGACCTCGCCAAGCTCATGGGCTGCGAACGCGCCGCGCTCGATGGGTGCGTGGCGACGCTCGCCGAGCGCGGGGTCCTCACGGAGCGCAGCCCGGAGGAGGAACTGGCGGACATCGCCGCGCAGCTCGCCCCCACCCACGGGCGCGATCCGCTCGATCTGCTGGAGCGCTACCGGCGCGAGCTGAAGGAAGGCTCCTCCTCCTACTGGGCGGCCGGCACGGCCCAGGGCCTTGCCGACCTAGGCGCCGCCAAAAAGCGCCTCGACGTGATCCTCTACGGCGAGTGCGACATCCACATGGAGGCCGATTTCCTGCGGCGCGAGGCGGCGCGGCGCGGCCTCGACCTGCGGATCGCGGCGACCTTTCCCGACGATGTCGGCTGCGCGAGCGAGCACAGGCACGACGCGGTGCTCATCGGCGCGCTGCGAGCGCGTCATCACATCGCGGAAGACTTGGCCCCTGGGCAGACCGCGCACCATGCCCAGTATGTCGCGCACGCGCGGCTCATCATCGAGCGGCTGCGCGAGCGTACCTCCGCGCCGATCCTGATCGACAATCTGCCCGAGCCGACGGTGCAGCCGCTTGGCCTCGCGGAGCGGGGGCTTGCCGGCCACCGCAACCGCTTCCGCCTCACCAATGTCGCGCTCGCCGACCTCGTGGAAACCTTCACCGACGTGCACGTGGTCGATGTCGCGGCCGCGCTCGCGGCATCCGGCTCCGCCCGCATGATCGACGACGCGCAAGTGGGCTTCACCCACCTCGGGTCGCCCGGCTGGTTGTTGCAGCGGCCGGAGAGCGAGAAGGCGGCGGTGCACGGGATTTTCCCGGATTTGACGGAGCTGATGCGCGCGCTGGACGGCGACCCTTATGGCCGCGAAGCGCTGGTGGCACGCGCCCACGTCGACGCGCTCGCGGTCGTGCTCGGGCTCGACCGCAAGAAATGCGTCATCGTCGATCTCGACGGCACTTTATGGCCGGGCGTCCTCGCCGAGACCGGCAGCCCGTTCGCCTGGGATCCGGCCAACAGCGGCGTCTTCTCCTATGTAGGGCTTTACTTCGGGCTGCACGAGGCTCTGCTCTGCCTCAAGCGCCGCGGCGTCGTGCTCGCCTGCGTAAGCAAGAACGACGAGGCCACGGTGCGGGAGCTGTGGAAATATCCCGATCACTATCCGCGCCAGCGCCTCCTCACCCTCGACGATTTCGTCACTTGGCGGATCAATTGGAACGACAAGGTCGACAACATCCATTCGATTGCCGATCAGCTCGGCTTCGCGCTCGATGCGTTCCTGTTCATCGACGACCATCCGATCGAACGCGACCGCGTGCGCAAGCGGCTTCCCGAGGTGGAGGTGTGGGGCGAGAACCCGTTCGACCTGCGCCGGGCGTTGCTCGACGATCCGCGACTGCAGCTGCCGCGCATAACGGCGGAGACGGCCGCGCGCACCGATCTCGTCAAGGCACAGCTCGGCCGCCAGCAGTTCCGCGCGGAAACCCTGGATGAGGCGGAATATATCGCGTCATTGAACATTCAGTGTCGCATCGAGCGCCTCGGGCCCGGCGCGCAGTTCGAGCGCATCGCAGAATTGTTTCAGCGCACGACACAGTTCAATACGACGGGCCGTAAGTATTCGGCCGGCGAACTCGCCGCGCTCGTGACCGACCCTGAGACCTATGTGTTTTCGCTCCATGTCGCCGACCGCTTCGGCGATCACGGGCTCGTCGGCGCGGCTGTCGTTGCCAATAGCGAGATCGTGGGACTCGTGATGAGCTGCCGCGTGCTGGGGCTCGGGGTCGAGCACACGTTCCTCCAGCACGTCGTCGACACGGTGAAAGAAAAGTTCGACGCGCTCGCAGCGCGCATCATCGCCACGCCGCGCAACATTCCGGTGCGCAACATCTATCGCGACAACGGTTTCCTCTCCGTGGAAGACGGCCTGTGGCGGCGCAGGTGCGCCTAAGCACCTAGAATTACCGCCGCACCACCAGCACCGAGCAGATGGCGTGGCGGACCACGTGGGCGGCATTCGAGCCGAGGAAATAGGTCCGTTTGCCCGGTCGATGCGAGCTCATGACGATAAGGTCGGCCGCGATTGCCGTCGCCTCGTCGAGGACCTCGTGATGAACGCCGCCCTGGCGCACGACGACCGACACGTGGTGCGCATCGAGCCCGCTCTCCCTGGCGACGACTTCGAGCGCTTCCTGCGCGGTGCGCCGCTGCTGCTCGTCGAAATCCGCCGGGACGTAGGTGGCGAGATCCGCTGGCGTGTCCGGCAGCACGTTGAGCAGCCGCACCGATCCCCCCGACTCGCGCGCCAAGGTCACCGCGGTCTCGACCGAAGGGGTGCCGAGCTCCGGATGGGCGAGATCGATGGGAACGAGAATCCGTCTGAACACCGGCCGAATCCTTTCGGCCGATCTTGCCACATGCGGACAGAGACTTGTTAGTTTTTAGCGGGAGGGTCGCCTTCGTCGGCCGCGTTGCGCCGTGCGATCAGGTCGGGCACGAGATCGGCAAGCGCCGGCTGTGAAAGGGCGACGAACGGCAGCGGCCGCGCCACTTCGATGGCGGCAAGCCCGAGCCGCGCGGTCAGGAGCCCATTGAGCACTCCTTCGCCGAGGCGGGCTGAGAGCTTGGCGGCGACGCCGTGGCCGAGCATTTGCTGGATCAGGCTGTCGCCCGCCGCCATGCCGCCGGTCATCGCCAGATGCGCGACCACGTGGCGGAACAGGCGGATCAACCCGAGCGTGCCGGGCCGGCCGCCGTAGAGATCGGCGAGGCGGCGCACCAGCATCACCGCGCTCACCAGCACGAACAGCATGTCGACGGCGGCGCGCGGGCTCACCGCGGTGATCACCGACACGCGGCGCGCGGCGGCGGCCACCAGACGGCGCGCCTCCTGGTCGAGCGGCCCGATCAGTTCGCGCTCGGCGAGGCGGACAAGGTCGGCGCCGTCGATGATGTCGTCGAGATGGCCGGCGATCGTTCCCCGGCTGCGCGCAAGCCGCGGTTCCCGGGCGAGGATGGTAAGCAGCTCGCGCACCAGCACGCGGGCGCCGTCGCGGTCGTCCGCGGCGATCACCTGCTCGGCACGGGTGTGCAACTTCTCGACCGCGGCGAGGCGCGCCAGCCCGATGGCCTCGCGCGCCAGGATCGCGATGAGCGCAAGCCCGGCGATGATCGCGAGCACGAGCCCGAACGCGCCGAGCGCGGCGGAACGCGCGGCGAGATCCTCGATCAACCGCGTAACCGCAAGGCCCAGGCCGAGCGCGGTGAGCGCGCCGAGCGCGGACCAGAACACGGTCGCCCAGGAGAAACGTTTGCGCGGCGGCGCCGCGCGAATGACCGCGGGCAAGGCCGGCGCGTCGGGGGCAGGCGTCACCACGACCTGGGCGCCGCGCATGGACGATCGGGCATCTTCCGCCACGTCCACCGGCGCGACCACGACCTGCGGGTCGTCGAGCCGGAATGCGGCGGGCCGGCGAGGGGTGCTCATGCGAGGCGATCTCCCAGCAGAAATTGGAGCGCACGGTCGAGACGGATATGGGGTAGGGCAGCTCCCTTGCGCGCCGTCACGGCGGGCGGGCGGAAGCGCAGGAAGCGATAGTCGGCCGCGTGCGGCTCGCCGGCGGTGAGCCCGCGGAAGCCTTCGCGTGAGCCAAACAGTCCTTCGGCGTCGTCGGGCAGATCGCCGGGAAACACCGCGACCTCGTTGGTGCCGTCGAAGGTTTCTTGCCCGGCGCGCTCGCCGCGCGAGGGCGTGCCGACGATCGACGGCAGCCGTTCGCGCCCGCGGTCGACAGTTGCTTCGCGGGTCGCGCGCACCGCCGCGAGCGCCACCACGTCGGTGCGCGCGCCGGCCAGTGACGCACGCGCGGCGGCGCGCTCGGTCATGCGCGCCAGGATGCGTTCGAGCCGGTCGTGGCTCGTGTGGTGCAAGTGATCGGCCTTGGTCGCGGCGAACAGGATGCGATCGATGCGCGGGCGCAGCAGCATGCTGGCGAAGCTGTTCCGACCGGCGCGGAAGCAGGCAAGGATCGCCGCGAACGCGTTCTCGAGATCGTGCAGCGCCGCCGGTCCGGCATTGAACGCCGCGAGCGTGTCGATCAGCACGATCTGCCGGTCGAGCCGCGCGAAGTGCTCGCGGAAGAACGGACGGACGAGGGCGCTCTTATATGCCTCGAAGCGACGCTCCATCATGGCCCCCAAGGATCCGGCGGGCGCCGACACGTCGCTCGCAAGATCTAGCGGCGCGAAGGTGAGGGCGGGAGAGCCCTCGAGTTCGCCCGGCATGAGGAAGCGGCCCGGCGGCAGCAGCCGCAAGGCGTAACGTTCGTCCCGGCAGGCGCTCAAATATTCGCTGAACAATCGCGCCGCGGTGCGCGCGGCAGCCTCGTCCTCGGGGCCGAGCGGCCGCAGCGTTGTCAGGTGCTGGTGCCATTCTGCGGCGAGCGCGCGACGCGGCTCGACGCGCGCAAGCTCGAGCGTCTGGCGCGACCATTCGGCGTAGCTCATGGCGAGCAGCGGCAGGTCGAGCAGCCACTCGCCGGGATAATCGACGATGTCGAGGGTGAGCGTGCGCTCGCGTGCCGCGCCGCGCGCCGACTGATACTCGATCACGACGCGCAGTTCGCTGATGCGGCGCGTCGACTCCGGCCAGACGCGCTCTTCGATCAGCGCGCGCGCATGGGTCTCGTAATCGAAGCGCGGCACAGCGTCGTCGGGCTGCGGCTTGAGGCTGGCGCGGGCGATGCGTCCGCTCGCGAGCGCTTCGAACACCGGCAGCCGGCCGCCGTTGAGAAGCGCGTGCACCAGCGCGGTGATGAACACCGTCTTGCCGGCGCCGGAAAGCCCGGTGACCCCAAGCCGAACGGTGGGGTGGACCACGTGGCCGGCGAAATCGGCGAGCGCGCGCGCGGCAAGCCGCGCTTCCTCGGCGACGGTCGCCAGAGGCGCGGGCATTGCGAAGGGAAGGATCGGCCGAGCTGCCACGGCGGTGACATAAGGCTGGATGAGCCCAGTTGCTACTTCAAGGGAAGCTAATCCGTTGCCGCCGCGAGCGTGCGCGGCAAGACCAGCCGGTCGAGGCGGCCCGAGCGCGGGTGCAGTTTGCCCCAGTCGTCGACCGCAAAGTCGATCACCGCCAGCGCGCCGGTGGGAAATTTTTCCGTGAGCCGCGCCCGCGCGTCGGTGTCGCCGGAGGCGATCAGGCGCTGCGCGAAGTCGTGCAGACCGGGGTTATGTCCGACGAGCAGCAGTGCGTGAATGCCGCTTTTGGTTTCCGTCACCATCTCAAACAGCGCGTTGGGCCCGGCTTCGTAAAGCCGCTCCTCGTAGGTTATCGGCGGCTTCGTCGCGAACGCCTTGGCGACCAGATCCCAGGTTTCGCGCGCGCGCGTCGCGGTCGAGCACAGCACGAAGTCGGGCAACAGCCCGTGGTGCAGCATGTAGGCGCCGATCCGCGGCGCCGCCTCACGCCCGCGGGGCGCGAGCATGCGCTCGTGGTCGCGCGCGCCCGACCGGCTCCAGTCTGACTTGGCGTGGCGCAACAGCATGAGGCGTCGCATGGGTTTATCCGTCAAACGTATTGCGCAAGCTTGATTTTCCACCGCCCTGTTGGCACCACGGTAGCACGGCGGCCGGTGTAGATAACGCTGCGACAGAAATTCGCCCGGATTGGGGACGACGCCGACCGCAGGAACGGACGATGCCGACCGAACAAGCCCCGTGGGGAGCAACCTGGTACGCCGCCACGATGGTGGAGGCGCCGCAGCGCACGGCCCTTGCCAGCGATGTCGACGTCGACGTCTGCGTGATCGGGGCGGGGCTCGCGGGGCTCACCGCCGCGCGCGAACTCGCCCGGCGCGGCTGGTCGGTTGCCGTTCTCGAAGCGCAGCGCGTCGCCTGGAATGCATCGGGACGCAACGCCGGCTTGGTCGCGCCCGGTTTTGCCGAGCGGCTCGAGGCGATCGTCGAGCGCCTCGGCTTGCGCCGTGCCAAGGAATTATGGGCGCTCTCGACCGCCGGCGTCGATTACGTCCGCACGACCATTCGCGAAACGGAAATGCCCGGCGTCGAGCCGGTGCTCGGGTGGTTGACCGTGCGGCGCACCGACGACGAGGAGGCGGTGCTGCGCCTGGTGGCGATGCTGCGCGTCGACTTCGGCGTCAACGCGGAGGCGTGCCCGACCGAGGAGGTGCGCGAGGTGCTGCGCACCTCTGTCTATTATCAGGCGGTGCATATGCCGGAGGCCTTCCATGTGCATGCGCTCAATTATGCGTTCGGTCTCGCCAACGCCGCCGAGCGCGCCGGCGCGCGCATCTATGAGGAGTCGCCCGCCGTCGCCCTCGACGTGCTGGGTGTGCGAAAACGTGTCGAAACATCCAACGGCCGCGTGCGCGCCAATCACATCGTGCTCGCCGGCGGGCCGCATCTCGGCGAGGTGTTTCCTCGCATCGCCGGCACCGTGGTGCCGGTCGCGAGCTACGTCGCCACCACGGCACCGTTGGGCGAACAACTCGCCCAAGCCATCACATATCCCGGCGTCATCACCGACACTCGGCGTGCCGGCGACTATTACCGCGTGATCGGCGGCGATCGTCTGATGTGGGGTGGCCGCATCACATCGCGCCCTTCTCCGCCGCGCCGGTTGCCCAAGCTCATGCGCCGCGACATCGTGCGGGTCTATCCGCAACTCGCCGACGTTCAGATCGAGTACGCCTGGTCCGGTACGA
>Ga0210408_10005158_pt1 | contig 11501 bp, 7 predicted proteins | sample IncBWH4MmetaG_FD_155471 | JGI IMG/M metagenome (GOLD analysis project Ga0210408, IMG submission 155471) | Forest soil microbial communities from Barre Woods Harvard Forest LTER site, Petersham, Massachusetts, United States - Inc-BW-H-4-M | ecosystem: Environmental > Terrestrial > Soil >... | reverse complement strand
GAAATGACCTCATAGGATTTCTGGTCGCTCCGACCGCGTCTTGGGCCGCTCTGGGTCAGATTCGGAATAGCTCGCGATGAGCACAATGGGTCCGCTTTGCTCCGAGCAGCTGACTCATGAAGCGACGTTGGACGAGTTCTGCGTTGGGCCACAAACGGAAGTGCGGTGACTTTGGGAAAACTCTACGATGAGTTCGCTGCTAAGGCGCTTTCGCCAACGTCTTGGCAAAAAATTCCTGCGCTGCAGCGATCGCCTGACGATGGGTGTCCGCCTGCGGGACGCTGAACGTGCACCGCTGCCCGAATGTAGCCCGACCTGCGTCGGTACAATCAGCCACAAAATCAGTGTGACCGACGCCCGGCAGCCGTAAGAGCGTCGCCCCGGGGATCGCCTTGGCCGCGATGAGGCCGTTCGTCGCCGGCGGCACGTCTTTGTCCTCATCGCCAAGCATGATGCTAACCGGCGTGCGCATGGCTACGAGACTTGCGGGATCGAGCATTTGAATGGGCCCCGGAGCCATGACGAACGCCGCTTGCACTTCGGGCAGGCGATGGTCTTCGCCCGCACGGGCACGCTCGGCGGCGATTTCCGGCGAGTCCAGAGTTTTCTTCCTGTCGAAATGCGTACGACAGACACCATCGTTGGGATTCTCGGCGCAGAAAGCGAATAAACGATCGAGATCGGAGGATCGCGCGCCCGCCGCGACCAGCGCCGTGTATCCGCCGAACGACACTCCAGCCACACCGACGCGCGCTCTATCCAGATGCGGTCCAATCACAGGGTCATTTTCGGCCGCCGCGAGAGCTGAGCGCAGATCCTCGGCGCGGTCCCAGGCCAGGAGCATGGCCGCCGTCGTCTTCACATCCGTGAAGTTATCGCCGGGGTGGTCGACCGCGATCACCACATAGCCGGCGCGGGCCATGGCGATCCCGAACCAGCCCATGAGGCGAGCGCTACCGCCAGCACCATGCGACAACAGCAGGATCGGACGCGACCCGCCATCGGCGAAAGGAGCGTCGAACGCGACCGATCCGACTTCGAACAAGGGCTTGTCCGGTGGGCCGATGACCAATGGCTGCTCTACCGAACCTTTCGTTGCCGGATACCAGACGGTGACGCGCAATTGGTCGCGTCGCTCCGCGTCGCGCAGGACGGCCGTCTTTTCGGTCGTCACACGATGCGTTTCACCGACTGGGTCTGCATGCGCGCGTTGGAGTGACAGAAGAACGAGCAATGCCGCGCCGAACAAATATTTCACCTCAACCCTCCCGTGCATTGGCACTTTTACAAAGCTTACAGTCCATCCCTCCTTTAATCTAGGAATGATGCATCGGTACGAACGGTGTTGCTTGATATGTTGCTCCAAGGACACGCGATTTTGCCCTCGTCATCAGTGAGGCCCTTCGGGCGTCGAGCCGAGGTCAGCTACGGGTCACAACCGGCGGTCGAGGACCCCGAGGCACACGTCCGGTTTGCCCCTGATCAGCGGACCAACGCCGCGTTCCCCGCTTCTTCGCCTTGGGGCCAACCTCGGACATCCGGGCAGGCTCAGGGTTCGCCGATTTCGCATAGTCAGCCATCGCGGAGGGTGCGAAACTTCTCCAAGCCAAATCGATCTGCGAGCAGCGCCCACGCGCTTGAGCACAAACTCCAAAGTGGAAGGAATGTCGAAAATGTTGACGAAACGCGATCTTCTTCGTTCCGCTGCCTTGGCCGCAATCACCGCGTCGACGGCGAGGTCCGTCCCGGTGCTCGCGCAGACGAGCGCTGACCGCCCAGGCTTCCTCAAGGCAAAGGACATTGCCGAGGCGGGTTTCATCTACGGCCTGCCCATCGTGATGGGCTACGGCGTCATGTACGAGTTTGCGGTGGATCGCAATTCCGGGCAGTACAAGGCGCCGTTCAATCAGATTGCGAACGCGGCCAACGTATTCACCTACAAAGACACCGCCGTTGTCACACCGAACAGCGACACGCCTTATTCAGTCGTATGGATGGACTTGCGGGCGGAGCCGCTCGTGCTTTCCGTGCCGCCGGTGGACCCGAAGCGCTACTACTCGGTCATGCTGTGCGACGGCAATACCTACAACTACGGCTATATCGGGACCCGTGCCACGGGAAGCGAAGCCGGCGACTACATGGTTGTCGCGCCGGACTGGAAGGGCGCAACTCCGCCAGGAATTAAAAAGGTGTTCCGGTCGAGCACCCAGTTCTCGCTGGCGATATATCGCACTCAACTCTTCAACCCCGACGACCTCGATAACGTCAAGAAGGTCCAAGCTGGCTACAAGGTGCAGACGCTTTCCGCCCATCTGAAACAGCCGGCTACGACCGCCGCAGCAACGATCGATTTTCCGAAAATCGACAAGGAACTCGCGAAGACGAACTTTTTCGAGTATCTCGACTTCGCGCTGCAATTTGCTCCCGCCCAGGAGAACGAGAAGGAGATACGTGCGCAGCTCGCCAGTATCGGCGTCGGACCCGGCAAGACCTTCAACTTCAAGGACCTGCCGCTAGAGCAAAAGCTCGAAGTCGGGTTCGGCATGAAGGAAGGTGAGAAGAAGGTCGATGAGGCCGTCGCCAATGCCGGCAAGGCGATCAATGGCTGGCGAGTCAGCTCGCTGTTCGGCGATAGTGCTTTTTTCAACGGCGACTGGTTGAAACGCGCTGCCGGCGCGAAGGGAGGAATATACGGCAACGACGCAGCGGAGGCGATGTATCCCGCCAGGCGCACAGACAGCGATGGTCAGACCCTAGACGGCAGTCAACACAATTACACGCTGGCATTCCCAGCGGGGCAGTTGCCGCCAGTGAATGCCTTCTGGTCGCTGACCATGTACGACGGCAAGTCGCAGTTGCTGATCGAAAACCCGATCAACCGCTATCTGATCAACTCGCCGATGCTGCCGACCATGAAGACAAATGCGGACGGGTCGCTCACGTTCTACGTCCAGAACAAATCGCCAGGCGCTGATAAGGAATCGAACTGGCTGCCTGCTCCAAACGGCCCGATCTATCTGGTGTTGCGGCTCTACTGGCCGAAGGTCGAACCACCTTCGATCCTGCCGGTGGGCGAAGGCACCTGGCAGCCGCCCGATGTCAAGCGGGTCACGTAGAAGCACCCGGAGACATGCGGTGTCGTCTTAGGGTCAGATTCAGAAAAGCTCGCGATGATCACAACGGGTCCGCTTTGCCTCGAGCAGCTGATTCAAGACGAGACGTTGGAGGAGGTCTGCGTCGGGCCAATAAGGGAAGTCACTACTCAATTGAGCCTTTCTAGCTGCTCCTTGGCGCTCTTGAGATCAGGTGTACTGAACCCTTCGGTGAACCATTCATAAATTGGAACGAGAAGATCGCGTGCTTCGGCTTGCTTACGCTGATCGGCCCAGAGCCGGGCAAGACTCATGGCCGCGCGTAGCTCAAACAAGTGGGTCCCTTGCAGGCGAGCCAGCTCGAGCGCCTTCAAATAGTCAGCCTCGGAATCACCCTTTTTAGAGCCGGCCAGGAGCTCCCCGCGGATCCGGTAGACTTCTGGAATGACATGAGCCTCGCCGGTTTCCTCGATTAGCGACAGGGCCTCCGAGATCGCGGAAATCCCATCAGTCCAGTCATTTCTCGCCAACGCGGCCTCCGCAAACAGGCTCAGCAGGAACGGCGCCTGGAACCGTGCTCCGGTGCCGCGATAGATGTTGAGGGCATCGCGCATTGCCGCTGGTGACGTCGCGACCGGCTCGACCGCTGCCTGCGCGATCCCGCGCATTGCAAGACCGAGTGCGACAACTAGTTGCAGGTCATATTCACGCGCGACTTTGATCGCTCGTTCGGCGAACCCAAGCGCCCCGTGCCAATCTCTCTGGACTGCCGAGATCATAGAGCACCAGTTGAGTCCTCTCGCCAAAGTGAAAGGATGGTTGATCCGCTCAAGAATTTCCAGAAGTACACCTCTGCCTTCCATGGATTGTTCCGGATAGCCCAGCATTCCGAGGCACCAGGCTCTGTAGCCATGTGCCACAGCGCCAACTTCCATTCCGTAGCGGTAGGCCACCGGACCGCCCTTCAGCCCGCTGTAAGTGCTAACGGCCTGATCGAGCTTTGCCCGGGCCTCGAGGGGTTTTCCAACAGCAAACAGACTGAGGCCCAACGGAACATGGGCGACAATTCGGGCCGCCGGATCGACGGCATCGGTCATGCGCTCCTCAAGCTCCAATCCGATGGCTGTCGCGGCCGCGTGATCAGCCCGCGTGTAGTTGAACAGCCAAGAATGCCAGAGCACCGCTGCCAACGAGCCCTCGTCACCGACCTGACGGCACAGTTCGACGGTTCGAGTCGATATTCTTCCGACTTCGTCGGAACCATAGCCTTGCGTCACCATGAGAACGGAGGCCAGCGCGCTGTGCAGATCCAGATCAAGACGCGGCTTTTCAGCCGTGTCCCGCGCACCTCCGAGCAGTTCTATTCCGGTTTTGAGATGACTGACCGCCTCCATGTTGGCGGAGCGGGCTGCCGCCTGTTCGCCGGCCTTCAACCAGTATCGCACCGCTGGTTCCGTCATTCCCGCCACCGTGGCGTGATGGGCAAGAAGCTCAGGCGCGGCCCTGATGGCCTCCAGCGCTTCGACCAATTTCGCGTGAATGGTCTGGCGCCGGGTTTTTAACAGGTTCTCGTAAGCAGCATCACGGACCAGCGCGTGTTTGAAGACATAGGTCGAATCCGGCGGCACGCCGCGCCGAAAGATCAATTCTGCACTGGTCAGACGCTCAAGTGCGTCCTGCAAGGCGGCCTCGTCGAGCGGCGAGACCGCCTTGAGCAACCGATAATCGAAATCCCGACCAATGCAGGCCGCGGTCTGCGCGACTTCCTTGACCGGTTGCAGCCGGTCGAGCCTTGCCATTAGCGAATCGTACAGGGTCGACGGGATCAAAAGACGGCTGAGAGGTCCGGTCAGTTGGAAGGCTGAGCCCGTCTCTCTCAATTCTCCCGACTCAAGAACCGTCTTGGTAATTTCCTCGACAAACAGCGGTACACCATCCGTCTTCGCTGCAATTATGTCGAGCAGCTCGCCCGGAAGCGTCTTGCCGTTGGTCAGCCTGTTGACGATTGACTTAATCTGATCGCGGCCGAGCCGGTTAAGCGTCAGTTTGTTTACAATCGGATGGCCGCCAAAGCCGTGCTGGAAGGTGGGCCGGGTGGTCACAAGCATCATGACTCGCGCGCTGGCGACCTCGTCGAGACTTAGATCGACGAGTTCAAGTGTCGTCGCATCGATCCAATGCGCATCTTCGAGCACGAACAGGACAGGCTTGCCGCGCGACAACTCTATGAGTTGGTTGACGAGCGCCTGCAGAGTGTGCGCCCGCTGCTGTTGCGGCGTCAGTCTCAGGATTCCATAGCGCCCTTCGGTCCGCAATCCAAGCAGCGCGGCAAACAAGGGCCTGTCACTCTCGGCACCAACCAACACCTTTTCCAGACGATCGAGCTTATCGTCATTGTCGTCGTCTGGCCCGATCCCAGCAGCGAACGCAAGCTGTTGAATGACCGGATAAAGCGGCGAATCCGAGTGATAAGGTGAACACTGATAGCTCACCCGGATATGGGCATCAGAAGAGACCGCATCGATCATGGCGCGCGTAAGGCGCGACTTGCCGATGCCGGCCTCGCCCGACAGCAGCACCAGTTGGCCTTCGCCAGCTTTCGCCTGCTTCCATCGCTCCAGCATCAATGCCAATTCATGATCACGGCCGACCATGTTGGACATGGCGCCAGAAGCGCGGGCTTCGAACCGGCTTTCAACAATGCGCTCACCGATCACCCCGTAGGCCGACGGCAGTCCAGCAATCCCCTTCAGATTCTGACCGACAAGGAGAGTAACGTCGAACACGTCGCCAAGAACCCGTCGTGTCGCCTCCGCCAGCACGACCTGGCCTGGCAAGGCGATGCCTTGCAAGCGTGCCGCGAGATTGGGCGTGTCGCCGACGACGGCCTGCTCTTGCGCAGCACCTTCTCCCACGAGATCGCCGACTACTACGAGGCCGGTAGCGATACCGATGCGCACCTGAAGTTTGTCCGTGGACCGCATCTTCAACGCCCCGACCACGCTTGCGATTTCCAGTCCTGCCCTGACCGCTCGCTCGGCATCGTCCTCATGGGCGTGCGGAAAGCCGAAATAGGCAAGAATGCCGTCGCCCATGAATTTAGCGACAAAGCCGTCATAGCGCGCGACCACGCCCGAGCAGGCATCCTGATAGGTGCGGATCACCTGCCGCATATCCTCCGGATCGAGCCGTGCCGACAACGCGGTTGAGCCCACGAGGTCGCAGAACATGACCGTCAGTTGACGACGCTCAGCCGCATCCTTCGGTGAGGGGCGCACGAGGCTTGTGGGTTGTGGCGCCTTATCCTCTTCGCCGAGGTTTGCAATCGCTTTGAGGATTCGTTTTCGAGGTCCCAGTGGCAGGCCGAGCTTTTCGAGGTCAGCATCCGTCAAATCCGGCAGAACATCAGCCTCGATTTCGCTCTCGCGAAACGTGTTCGCATACTGTCCAAGCCCGAGGCCCTGTAGCCAAGCTGCGACATCCATGCGCGCTCTCCAGACGGTCGATCCGCTTTAGACCATGGATCGGACCCCGAAAGGGGCGCCCCGAAAAGTCGAGAGACAAATCCGTCCGATCCTACGAGCGTTCGCAGTACAGCGCTATGCAGAAACGGCAACTCGCCGCAGTCATCGGGCGCCGTTCCTAAACGTCCGAAAAGGGTCAAAGGCCGAAGAACTCAAGGCGAGCACAACGAGTCCGCTTCACCCCCTAGGAGCTGACGTACGGCAGACGTTGCGCTGGGCAGCCCTGGGCCAAAAGGGGTCATCCGGGCTACGCGATCATTAAACAGAAGCACCAGCTATGCGTCGTGTGAAGCGGCGGATTCCATGCAACAGATCTCTCGCCCTAAGCACAAGAGCTATGACCCATTCCGGCGTTCCCAGATGACGGAGTGCCTCCACATTACCCTGATCTATTTCCTGCCACATGTTGTGGTCGGTAAAGTGTGCGTTATAGAACGACAATTACGATGGCCGGTCGCATTGCCTCAACCTAAAAGCTCCCGAATGTTGAGCCGTTGCCTCAGATAAATTGCTCCCCGGCTAGACGGGCGAGCGGGGGGCGACGATGAGGCGGCTGAGCATGGCGACGAGGAAGGAACTGGCGGCGGCGGTGGCTGAGCGCTATCGATCAGGCTATCGAGCGGAGAAGGCGTTGATATTGGACGAGTTCGTCAATATCACCGGATACCATCGCAAGCACGCGATGCGACTGCTCCGGGGCCACGATGGATCCCGTACCGGTCGGCGGACGCGCCGTCGGATTTACGACGAAGCTGAGTGCAACGCCCTAGCACTGCTCTGGGAGGCTGCGGACCGGGTTTGCGGCAAGCGACTGAAAGCCATAATGCCGACGCTAATCGCGGCGATGGAGCGACACGGCCACATCGAACTCGGCTCCGAGCTTCGCGACAAATTGCTTTCAATGAGTGCGGCGACGATCGACCGGGCGTTGAGGCGGATTCGCGATAGGCCCGGTTACGAGCGCCGGCGACCGGCGTCACACGCCTTGCGACGTAGTATTCCGATACGAACGTCCGCGGATTGGAATGATCCTTCGCCGGGATTCGTCGAGGCTGACCTTGTCGCCCATAGCGGTCCATCGGCGCGCGGCAGTTTCATACAAACCCTGGTCCTCACCGATATCGCGACGGGGTGGACGGAATGTGCGCCGCTGATCGTTCGCGAGCAGACGCTGCTGAGCACGGTGCTGACAGAACTGCGTAAGCAATTGCCTTTCGCGCTTCTTGGTCTGGACACAGACAACGACATCGTTTTCATGAACGAGACGCTGAAAACGTACTGCGACACGGCCAATATCGTCTTCACGCGCTGTAGGCCCTACCACAAAAATGACCAGGCTTTCGTCGAGCAGAAAAACGGCGCTGTCGTGCGCAGGATGGTTGGCTATCGTCGATTTGAGGGCCTGGAAGCGGCTACACTGCTGGCGCAGCTCTACCGCTCGGCTCGGCTGTTCGTGAACTTCTTCCAGCCGTCGTTCAAGCTGATTGGCAAGCGCCGCGACGGCGCCCGTGTGCATAAAACCTACAGCGCACCAGCGACGCCGCATCACCGATTGGCCGTACACCCGCGCACCTCAGACGAAGTTCGCGCCCGTTTACGAGACATATTCGCCAGCCTCGACCCTGTCGCGCTGTTGCGCGATATCCGCGTGACACAGGAACGTTTGGCCGCGCTCGGCGACGCGGAGCCGATCATGAATTCCAGCGTGGCCGCCGCGCCGATCGAGTTTTTTCTGGAAAGCCTCCGAACGGCCTGGAAGGACGGCAGCGTGCGGCCGACGGATCGGCCCGCCGTCAAGGCGAAGAGAGGACGTCGTCGTCCCGATCCGCTCATCCACGTTACGCCGGACTTGCGCAAATGGTTCGAAGCTGAGCCGTGGCGAACCAGCAGTGAACTGTTGGCTCGATTGCAGACAGAACACCCCGGATCCTATCCCTTGAACCTTCTGCGCACGCTGCAGCGTCGCGTCAAGTCCTGGCGCAGCGAGCAGGCAAACGCCCTGCTATTCGGCTCTTCGGAAAAGGCGTCGGCCGCCCTCGAGGTCGCAGCGCCGCAATGATGTCAGGCCCCGCGGAGGAGGCCGGGCGCTGCGAAACCCCGGCCATCTTCGCGCCCGGCCTCCTCCGCCCCAAGCCGGGAGCAAAATAGATGAGGCAACGAACGAGCCTACGGGAGCACTCTTACGTGCGGCAATACGCACTTCCATCCTGATTGTCGCGCGGCACTGGGGATTTCTCTGCGTTCAGAATGTCGCCTGTTCCACAGGGGCTGGGACGACACGGGCTGATCATCTCGCGTTGCTATTCCTCGAGACCGCACCTCATGAGGCTCATCCTTCCTGGTCTGCGACCGCGCGGACGAAAATGGGGAATGAAGGAATCTCAGGAGCAGCTCCGAGACCAAACCAAACCGCGCCACATGGTACCAGTCCAGCCGGCGCCAAATCGGCGCCAAACTCACCTCGAATGAAGCTTGCAGGTAAGACAAAAAACGCTGCTGCACAGCGGCTTACCTTGGTGGGTGCACCAGGGCTCGAACCTGAGAGCCGCTGATCAAGAGTCTTATGGTCTTGTTGTAAATTCGCCGATTTCCCGATGGCCATCAGAGGCGACGGGCGACGGCGAACCACTCCCAGATTAGGGCGGTATCATCGGTGAAGGCTGCACCGTGATGCATCGCGGAGGTCTGGTAGAATTCCCCCATCACCCTTCTCCACCAGTCCGCCGTTCTTTCCCCTTCGCCATAGTCTTGAGCCATCTCTTCGTTGATTGCCTGGAAGGGCATGATCTCGACCCGTGTCGTCTCGACGATGCCACGAGGTCTACCCGCTCCGTCCACCAGCACGCTGAGCGCGCCGACGAAGGGGATTTTGCCATCGGGGTAGTTCCAGAACGCAGAGGAGGTCAGCGTCTTCACCGTGTTCAGGATCAGTGTAACTCCTTCGTCTGCGTGTTCGGGAGCGCTGCCAATTGACATCGGGGAAAAGTAGCGAGCCTCCTCACCGGGATAGGCCTGCTCCAGCACGCGCCTCAGTTCTGCGTCCATATGATCTGCCTTGCCATGACCTTCAAGTATTGCTTCGCCGCGAGCGGCGCGTCTGTGATGATCTCATCGATTGAAAGCGTCGGACGTCGCATTTTCAGCGGCTGCATCGTGATATAGGGCTCCCACACATCATAGTGCCAAGGCGAATGAATAGATCCTATGCAGGCGCGACGGACGGGAGTTTGGTACCATCTCGGTTCCTACCGACCACCAACGCATAGGAGACACTGATGGAAGCCCAGACAGTAGACAGTCTGCCGCCCGTCGCCGCTGATCATGACCCGGTCCGCTGTCTTCTGGCAATCGAATTGAGCAAGAAGAGTTGGATCGTGGCGATCACCACGGCACTGTCCGACAAGATCAGTAGGTACACATTGGATGGGTGTGACTGGAAGGGGCTCATGGAGCTGATGGAGCGGATCCGGACGCGCGTTGCTCGAGAGGTGAGCCGACCAGTGGAAATGATCTCATGCTACGAGGCGGGCTATGACGGATTCTGGCTCCACCGTCTGCTCGAACGCCACGGCGTGCGCAGCCACGTGATTGATCCGGCGAGCGTGCAGGTGGATCGGCGGGCACGACGAGCTAAGACGGATCACATCGATGCTAAGCGGTTGCTGCGATCATTGATGGCATATCTGCGCGGTGAGCCGAAGGTGTGGAGTGTGTTGCGCGTGCCAAGTGTCGCCGAAGAGGATGACCGTCGGCTGCACCGTGAGCGTGATCGGCTAATCGCCGAACGTGGCCAGCACGTCAACCGCATCAAGGGACTGTGTGCGATCCACGGCATCTATGACTACGAGCCAATGCGGCGTGACCGGATGCTGCGGCTGGAGCAGTTGCACACGGGTGACGGACGCGAGTTGCCGTCGCGGCTCAAAGCCGAGATCGCGCGCGAATTGCAGCGGCTGGAGCTCATACTGGGGATGCTTAAGGAAATTGAGGCGGAGCGCGACGCCGTTGCGTTGACCGAGAAAGTGTCGGAGCATACCAACGCGAAGAAGATCCAGAATCTCGTCAAGCTCAAGCTATCGGAGCAGAGATTGCCACCGTGTTGACTGGCGAAGTGTTCTACCGCCCATTCACCAATCGCCGCCAGGTGGCGAGCTATGTGGGCCTCACGCCGAGTCCTTTCCAGAGCGGCTCCAAGTGCCGTGACCAGGGCATCAGCAAGGCCGGCAATCCTAAGGCCCGCTCAACTATGATCGAGCTGGCCTGGTTGTGGCTTCGTCATCAGCCCGACAGCCCCTTGAGTATCTGGTTCCGAGAGCGTGTCGGGACCCGAAAGGGTCGCATCCGACGCATCACCATCGTCGCGGTGGCCCGAAAGTTGCTGATCGTCCTGTGGCGTTATTTGGAGACCGGCATGGTGCCGACGGGAGCCGTTCTGAACTGATGAGAACACGGATGGAATCCTGAAGACCGATAAGATGAACACGCCGATCCAAGGTGGATGTGTGACCGCTTGGGCACATGGCTGCAAGACGCCGTCTAATAGATGGGTCCCATCCGCCTTGGAGCCCCTTTGCCCTCGCAACGATGCATGAGGGACTTTGGTACGGGCGCAATCCCGACCGGATATAAGTTGATGCGGCGAGCGCCGCATACCTTCAATAAGGGCTCCGCCTTGGATCAAAGGGACCAAATAGAAACGTAACTTCAACCGATCGAAGATGGCCTGACGACAAAAGAGGGGAGATTAACTCGTTCGCTGAGAAACCCGGAGCGCCTGACATGGCCCAGACCATTATCGCTCGGCGCGTGCTTTCGCCGTCAAGCCCTTGCGCCAAAAGGCGCAACCCTGCGGGCGTTGGGGCTTGACCGCGAAAGCACGGCCAAG
>Ga0210408_10005157_pt1 | contig 11502 bp, 14 predicted proteins | sample IncBWH4MmetaG_FD_155471 | JGI IMG/M metagenome (GOLD analysis project Ga0210408, IMG submission 155471) | Forest soil microbial communities from Barre Woods Harvard Forest LTER site, Petersham, Massachusetts, United States - Inc-BW-H-4-M | ecosystem: Environmental > Terrestrial > Soil >... | reverse complement strand
GCAACAACGCCTTGACTCTCCGGCGACTGTAGCGGCGATTTTGACTGGCCAGTGTGATAATGGATCGGGCCAGCGCATCTAAGTCGATTCGCCGGATCGTCTCGCAGTGTTGTGTTTTTTTGCGCCGCCTCAGCAGCTACAGGCATGCCGCTCACTGACTTCGTACTTTTCTCGCGCATGCTCCACCGCACTATGCCGCCGCTCAGGGCTCAAAAGTTGCCGAGGCTACATCCTTCAGGATTTGCTTCTCGAGAGATAGCTCCGCCACCAAACGTTTCAGCTTTGCGCTCTCCCGCCCCACTTCCTTCATTCGTTTCGCTTGGTCCAGCTTTAGGCCGCCGAATTCTTTTCTCCAGCGGTAGTAAGTCTGTTGGGTGATCTCAGCTTCCCTGCAGGCTTGCGGCGTGGTCTCCCCGTTCGCGATCTCCACTTCGATTTGCCGCAACTGTGACGCGATCTGCTCCGGCTTGTAACTCTTCATCGGCATGTCCAGCTCTCCTTTAGAGTGATTGCCTCTCACTCCCACTGGATTAATTCAAGCAGTCAGTTCACTGATAGGTGTGCCAGCTCAACCGGGCCAGAGGACTCCTTCTAATTTAGTCATCTAGTAATACTTCCCCTCGGACATTTATCAGTGCGGCGGTACTCAATTAGAAGTTAAGAATGGCAGTGTTCTTTTTGAATCAACACTCACGAAGGAAATCAGCGTCCTGGACTCCTAGAAGAAGGCTTCGTGCGGATGTTCCGTCGACCGATTGAGACGGCCGGGCTTATCGCAATCTGACAATTCGAGTCCCTGCTACCGTCTGACAAGAGGGCTTTGCAAGGCCTCTATGCCGTTGGAACAAAAGCCCCGAGGAGTAGACTGCATCTTATCGGGGCAGCGCAAGGACCTAGCCTCTTTCTAGCGCGTTCCTAACATGGGATTGGAGGGGCGACAATGCGCATCAAGTTTGGAAGTAGGGGCTTCTTGCTAATTTTCTTGCTTTGACTGGTGGCCGACCCTTTCACATTCCGCAATATGATCTCCGCTCGACGATTCTATACTACTCCCGTACTTTGATTCGGAGTTAAGATTCTGAACTTGGCGCGCCCTGTCCTTGATGCTGTTTCAAGTGCGGGGCTCTTGAATTCAACGGCCCGAGCTCGATGGATTGAGCCGAGCTCCGGAGTGTGACTGGACAATGGAAGAAAGAATGGTCGGGGCGAGTGGATTTGCTTGCCGTGAGCGTGCCGAAGGGAACCACCGGCCTCCTGGTCCCGAACCAGGTGCCAGTGCTTGTTGAACTCTGTTGAAACTTGTTGTTCTTAAGTGATTCTTGTTGAATCGTTTGCGGCCTGCTTGTTGAACTCTGTTGAATCCTGTTGAAGTCTGGTGCTTTCGCAGTTACAAAATCATCTACACTCTAGAAGCAAGCAATCTCGGCCGTTTTGCATCTGCCAAGCCGGAAGAGAAGAGATCAAAGCTTCCCACCCCTCCAAAATCGGGAGGGATGGGCCACCCGGCAAAAATGATTTTTACTGTTGCGTGAGAACTGGTGTCTTCAGAATAGTTTTTCGTTCGGTGGGTTCGATTCTGCTCCCATTGGCTGCAAACACCCGCGCACTGCTTAGAGTTCGTAAAGTCTCTCTCCTCTACATTTTTTCTTCAATTAGGTCCCGAGGTAATTTTTGATAATCCAATCCAACTCAGCGGTGGGAACGGGCTTCTCCAAATAGTCTATCGCCCCGATAGCAAGTGCTTGCTGGTAACACTGGACGTCCTTACACCGTGCCACCACAACGAAAGGTGTATGTAGGTTGTAACGAACCAGGTGCCTTATTACCCGAAGCCCTTCAAAAGCTAGGGAGCATTGATCTACCAGAGCGAAGTCGAACTCCTCCCTTTCGAGACAGCGCTTCGCTGTTTCGACTGACATGCACTTGTGAACTTCAAACCCCTGAGCCTCGAAGGGTTCGGCGAGCTGATTCAGGTCCTTGAAGTCTTCGTTGAAAATCAGAACCTTACGTGTGTCGTCGAGCGTTCCGAATTCCTCTTCATTCTGCTGCTGTTCTTGTCTCATGTTTGGCCTCTAGCGTGAAACTCATTACTGCCACTCTGAGCCATTCAAAGTCTGAACTGCGATCTGGAATGGCTCGGACAATTCGGAAAGTGACCCTGCCAACTCTAGCCTCAAGCAACGAACCGCCTAAAGGCGCGCTCTAGAACGGGAAATCGCGCACGACATTTCTCCAGCGCTCGCCGCAGCAACGTGCTCTGAGGACTCAGCATGAAAACGCCGGCAAGTATTAGAATCCCCCCCGGCAGGATAGGAAGGAACAACCCGACGATGCCTCCAACAATAAATATCCAGCCGAGAGCAATGACGGCGATACGCTGTGGTAGTTTCTGCGTCTTTCTGATTTCCACCTCCTGCATATCGGGTCCCCTATTCCCTATTCTTTGACTGATTACCGGCTCGCAACCAAGTGTCGTTTCAACTCTCCTCGACGAGCTTAGGAGAGAAAGCGACGGCAGGCTATCCCGACGGAAGGGTATTCTGAGGCTCAAATCTAACTACCTGGCGTTTGAAAAAGGACATGGGGCCGGTCATCTAAAGTTCAATTGGGCACATTGCGTTCTACAGGCGCGCGATCCAACAAGGCGACCAATCTTGCGAGGTTCAATCGAGCGTGTTCGTATCAGTGCATTTAAGACGGGAACTGGTGTGTTGGGCCTGGCGCTCCAGCAAACCGGCCACCCCTGTACGCATAACGATATGGTTGTCGACCAACAACATTCGCAATTTTTTCACGAAAAATGCCGGTGCGGCCACATGGCACGCACCATATTCAGGTCAATCCAGCCCGGCGACCATGAGACTCCAAAAAAGGGCCCAAATCAGCGCTATACCTACGCCGCCAACGAACATTGTTATCAAGCGATCTCGCATTGTCGATTCCTCCTGGTTTCGATTTTGTCCGGCGCACCAGTCTGCCGATGATTTCGCTTCCTGGCCTGTGCAGCATTCACGCTTTAGTTCAATTCTTGGAAGCCTCCCGGTAGTGGCATACGGACAACCTGATCTTGAGAGCTTGTCTCGGTCGCGCCTATACGCGCTGGACAGTATTTTGACCTTCACGTTTAGCTAGGCAAACGAGACGACAGAGTCGCTAAGCGGACGATGGGTCTCCGCCGATTAGCGCGAAGCAGATAAGCGATAGGAGCAACGCGCGCTCGCCAGCGGAAGTGCAGTGACGGAGATCCAAGACCGATTGTTTCAGCTTTCCATCAGGGCTCCTCTGCAGAAAGGTCCTCAGAGACTTGATTCGTGTTGACCTCCTGTGCTTGGTCGTTGATCGTCACTCCACTTTCCGGATGATCTAACGTTGGCAACCAGCTCTTGGAGGACGAGCGCAAACTCACTCGGCAACAGCGCGGTCTCACCCCGACATTCTTGCCCGTCGTAGATTCGAGGTATCCACCAGCATCCTCCTTCGACAGCATAGAAATAGAAAAGACTCGCTTTCCGTCCCACGAGTAGCAAAGGCATTTCGTGACAGGCTCCCCCGGGCAGCACGAACTTGCTAAGCACGAGGTCGAATTGTTCCCTGAGGAGCAAGGCACAGGCCCCCTTAAACGAACGTGAAATGGCGCATAAGCAACCTAGATTTCTCAAGTAGTTCGCTAGGTGGGATGCGTCTGACACGGTTTCATCTACCAAGAGGACGCGCACATTGGCTGATTCCATTTTTCCCGCCTTCCCCATGCATTTGAGTTAGTCTTCCATTCATACGCCGAACTTCATCGTGTCGAGTTACTGCGCACTCTGGGTGCGGCTCGAACTGCAACCGGCGTTACGGTGCCGGGCGGGACGCCAGGTTGTACTCACACTGTACCGTCCGATCAAAGGGCAGGTAATTGCCCGGTTCAAGGCAAATCTCGGCCGGTACGCGCCCTTGCGTTTTCGCATCCGAACTTGCTGTCCTCGGTTCGACGCGCACTCACTCTCTAATCCGCGCCTTCGGAAGATCAACAGTGAGAATCCCGTCCTTCAAGGCTGTGTTGACCTTAGAGGCGTCGACATCTGACGGCAAATCGAGGGTCCGAAAGATTCGGTCGGCACCCCACTCGGTGCGGATCATTTTCCAGTTCTTCTCTTCTTCCATCGTTTCGCGCTTTCCTGAAATCGCGAGACACCGCGTTTTTACGCTGATTTCAATATCCTCGCTACCAAAGCCAGGCACTTCCGCCCGGACGCTATATTCGCTATCCGACTCGAAAACATTCAGGGGCACCGGATGTAACAGTTCGGATTCAGCTCGGGACCAGTCCTCCGACTCATGTCCTGGCATGCCGCCATGGCTTTCGAAAAGCTCGAACGCCCTTCGAGCAATGGCGTCATTTATCTGTGAGAATTGCTTGAAGATCTCTTCGCTGCCTTGCTTTACGAACTCTGTTCCCTTCGTGCGCTGCATTACTGTTGCCGACTGCGTTGTCATGATCCATCTCCTCTTTGAAAAGATATGCGAACATCCCTGGGTTGCTCCACTGTAGAGGCAATATCGGAAGTTCGGAGGGCAGAGTAGGATAATGGGACGATGCGGTCTATCACTCCCATGAGGTATACAAGGCTCAGAAATGTCAGTAGTGCAGCACAAGAAGGAGTCGGGGAACCATGACTCCCTACCCTCTTAAGAAATGATGCCTTTGCGAACAGCGTACAGGACGAGTTCTGCTGAATTATGCAGGCTCAGTTTCTGCAGAATGTGGCTGCGATGGGTCTCCACCGTGTAGGTACTGATGTTCAGATCGGTTGCGACCTCCTTGTTGGCCTTCCCCTCCGCCAAAAGTTGCAGGATCTCCCGTTCGCGTCCCGTGAGCAGGTCATAGGTATCTACCGCACCCTTCTGCTTGAGCACACGGACGTAGTCCTCCGCCAGGATGCGGCTCACTTTAGGGCTGAAAAATGACTTGCCCTGCGAAACCGCCTGAATGGCACTGATCAGATCCCCTGCTCCGGAATCTTTTAGCAAGTAGCCTCGCGCTCCAGCGCTCAACGCGCGCATCACATACGATTCGTCGGCGTGCATACTCAGGATAACCACCGCGGTGCTCGGATTCTGGGTGACAATCGATTTGGTAGCCTCGATGCCGTTCAGAACCGGCATGCCCACGTCCATCACCACCACATCGGGCCTGAGCGAGGCGGCCAGTTCCACGGTTTCGCGTCCGTTTTCGGATTCGCCGACAACCTCCATATTGGGCTGGCGCTCCAGCAAGGCGCGCAACCCTGTGCGCATAACAATGTGGTCATCGGCCAACAAAATTCGTAGCTTTTTCATAAACTCAATTCTCCAAATCAGGAGCTGCGCTCGGGAGCGGCAGATCGATTCGTAGCCGCGTGCCCCGAATTGGATCGGAATCCAGTTTCAATACCCCGCCCAATTGACTCACTCGCTCGTTCATTCCAACCAATCCCAAGCCGCGGACACGGTTGGAATCAAAACCCTTCCCGTCATCTTCGATACTGACTCGAAGATAGTTCGTCTCCTGGCGCACTACTACCCGGACGTTCTTTGCATAGGCGTGTTTTGAGCAATTATTCAGAGCTTCCTGAACAATTCTGTATATGCAAATCTTGTGCGCCTCCGGCAAATTGTCGGACACATTTTCTTCGACCGTATCAACAAGGATGCCTGTACGTTTGGACACTTCACGGCCCTGCCAGTCAAGAGCTGCCGCCAGACCCAGGTCATCGAGCATCGAGGGGCGCAATAGCAGGGCCATGTTGCGTACTTCGTTCACGCAGTTTTCCGCGAGCGTCTTAATTTTCTGAAGGCCCTGTCGAAAAACGCCTTCTCCGCTGGACAATTCCGTCAAACTCTCCACATCTACGAGGAGGGCGCTTAAGGATTGGCCAACTTCGTCATGCAGTTCCCGGGAAATAGCGCGCCGTTCTTGCTCCTCGGCTTCAACGAGGCGCTTGGATAGTTCTTTCAACTCTCGCTGTGCCTGAAGGCTCTCTTCATATTTCTCTTCAACTATCTTCTCAAGTTGCCCAGCATAAATAATTGTTGTACCGGCCAGGATCAGACCAAAACAGAAGGCAATCGCGGCGACCATCAGAAAACGGCGTCGAAACTGCCCAAACGCTTCCGAGATCCTTCGTTCGCTTTCCTTTAATTCGCCGTCGTTCACCGCGCTCAGGTCTTTCGCAATCGCCAGTGTCCCGGCGTGTTGCGACAGCACGTCGTTACGTAGCACGGAAGTGCTTAGTTTCTTCTTCCCCTTCGCGCCCAGTTCGGAAATGGGCCCAATTGTCGACCAGTAGTGTTCCAGTTCCACAGAAAGATGTTGAAACGGTTCCTTTTTCCCTGCGGGGAGTGACTGAATACATGCGCTCAACGCTGCGGCGGTTTCATTCTCAATGGATTGAAGTTCACTCCGGAGCAATTCCTGTGCGTGCGGGTCTGATTCAATGAGAATATAGTCGCGCATAATGTTGCCGGTCTCGTACAGGCTGGCTCGAACCTGTTCGAGAGTACGTTCACGGTAGAGAAAATCTTGTCGAATCTGAGCATTGTCCGTCTCGAATGCCCCCAATGTGCGCAGCGAATCGAAACAAATGATCGCCATCAGAATCAGCAGCGCTCCGAAACCGGCCAATAGCGCCGCTTGAGACCCCAACCACTTCCGGCTTTGTGCCTTGGACGCAGCCGGCACACCGGGCTTTCTCTCAGCCATTTGCTCGCCGTCCTGTCCGGTAGTTTACCCAGTGTTGCCGCCGCGTGAAAGCTTCTTCACCTGGTTCACGAGCGCAAGTTTTGAATCGTTTCAGTGCGGAGGATTCGCCAATGGCCCGATCAGCATGAACATCTTGGCAGTCAATCACCCGCCGACTCCAACTCGGTTTGTAACCGGTGGACCTCTTTCGGTATCTTCTCGTTGTCGAGGAACTTGTCCACTGTGTGTTTCATCTTCTCCGTGTGGGCCGCAATGGTCGTCAGATGGTCCCGGTACGTTGAGACGAAGAGACGATTTTCATTCTCGCGCAGGTGAACAATGACTGCCTGAATGCTGGCTGCGACCTGCGCCGCGTGAGACGTCACCTCGGTGATCGCCAACTGCTGCCAAGGAAGTACGAAGGCGCGGATGTGTTGCAGCTTCTTAATTCGTTCTCCCACCGCATTCATGTGACCCTTGGCTCGGTCCAGAAACGGATCACGCTTTTGCCAGTCAGATTGAGGGCCCCAGGGAAGGTTCCTCGAGGTATATGGATGGGGACTCAGCTCTGCAGTTTCCCGCTGGATGTCGGCAAGGAGCTCTGCCGTTTCGTTCCGGATCTCGGCGAGGAAAGTTGATGCCCGCGCTGACGGGATGGCCGAGTAGTTTTCGCCGGGGCCTCTCGGCGACTGGGCCGGCGGAGAGGCGGGGACCGGCCAGGTCACAAGAAGCACAGCTGCGGCAAGGGCCGCAATCATCCGCATCAATTTGGGTCGCATTTTCGATTCCTCCAGCTTTGTTTTCTGTGACACGCGGGCATGCCAACTACTTCGTTATTGCTCGTTGGCAGCCCGCACGTCAGTCTCGCTTCAGCATTCAGTGGGGAGCATAAAAGGTGACGGGACGGGCTACCATCCCGGCGGAATGGTATTTAGAGGCACAAATTTAGCTACACGGTGTCCACACTAAGAAGCAATTCCCAATCGATTTGCCAACACCCGCGGACTAGCTTGATCGGTTCTTTGGCGATCGGTTATTCAGCTCTGATAGCATTTCCGCCGCTGCTGATGGCGGAGAAATCTTAGTTTGCAGGACAATTTCCTTGGCCGTGATATTTTGTTTGTAGAGCCTCTTGTTGGCTTCGTTATCCGGTCGCAGGGTCGAGCCATCGAGGAAAGCGCCTGCAAACAAACCGCGCGACCTGGAGTAACTCAGGACCTCTGCCCGTAGCGCAGTGTCCGTTGCAGCGCTGACGTCGCGCCCTTTCGGCCCGGCAGCCGCTGAAACTCCCGCGCCCAGTTTTACCTTGCTGGACAGAATCGAATCGGCGCCCCGGGCGTTCATCACTAATAGAATGTAGTCCGTGGCTTGCCCTCCTGCCTGGAACCCGAAGCTGCCTCCTTCCAGCGCCATCATTGTTGGAGCGCTCCAGGGGCCTGCAAAATCCTTACCGCTGCGGCAGGTCATCACGCCGCGGCCATAACTTCCGCCCAATACGAATGCGAACTTGATTACCGACGGAAGAACGATGACACATTCGGCCTTATCGAGAAGTTGCCGCGGAATGTCATCCGGCACATTGAGGATTTCCTTCATCACGGCGCCGGCGTTCTGCACCCGCTGTTCTTCCTTCGATTGGGCTCCCAGCGGTAGTCCCAACATTGCAATCAAAATTAGAATAGAAAATTGCCTCATCGCTTTCACCCCTTCACTCGATGTGCTGACGTCTCGTTAATGTCTCGATCCCAGCCATTCCCCTCGTCCATTCACGCAGTTTCCGATATCCACGGCATTTTCCTTCCTCGGGCCACTGCGCTGGTAAGTGAGGGAACCGTGATAGTTCCTTTCTCGGATGGGCACAGGCCATTCTTGTTTCCCGTGGCCCAGGGACTATTCGATTCCCCCACTGACCGGGTAAACCATCCCGCAGCGTCAGTCACCAGCCAGCTCCAACTCGTTGCGAAGCTGTTGGAATTTCTGCTGTGTTTTCTCGTAATCAAGGAACTTGTCCACCGACTCCTTCATGTCTTCGGAGCGATCCTCAATCGACGTCAGATGGTTCCTATATTCCGTGACGAAGAGACGATTTTTGTTCTCATGGAGATGAACGATGGCCGCCGATGTGCTAGCCGCGACCTGCGCCGCGTGAGAGGTCACGTCGGTGATGGCCTGCTGCTGCCAGGGAAGGACGGCGTGACGTATCCGCTGCAACTCGTCAGTGCGTTCCCCCACCGCGTTGATGTGGCCCTTGACTCTGTCCAAGTAGTGAGCATGGCTTTGCCAACTGATTTGCGGGTTCCTGGAAAAAATCCCCAGTGTCTCCGAATAGCGAATGAGCCCCGCCCCCTCTCTTTGAATCTCGGCCAAAAGCTCGGAGGCCCGGCCTGACAGATACGCACTGACGCGGTCTTCCGCCGCTGCAGACGAAGGTGTTGCCGAAGCAGAAGCAGAGACTGATTTGTCGTTGCTGGGCCCGCGGGCGGCGATTTCACGGCTTTCCAACGCATCGTGCGACGAAACCGTATCAACAGCAGTGCTGTCACCATGGGAGGCAGGATCAAACGCCTCGCTCTGCGACAGGAAAGATGTGGAACCTTCATTATTCTCGACCGCCACGGTTGACAATGCTTCCTGCGGGTCTCGGGGAACGTCCAGTTTTTGAGATGGGGCGACTGTCCTTCGAGTGGACCGCCGGCTTCCGCCAGGATCCGCCGTGGGGGCGGCGCCAGAAACGTCCTCCATTCCTGCGCCAGCAGGAATGTTGAAGGTCTCTTGCGATTGTAACTGGGACAAGTCAACTCCGGGCGTCGGAGTCACCCGTGGCATCATCAATAACACCAGAAACACAACGGCTGTAATGGATGCGACGCCTGCAAGGGCTGCGATCGTCCGTTTTGAATTGGGTTGCATTTTCGATTCCTCCATTGTTTTTTCTGACGTGCGGTCTGGCCCTCAACTTCTTTGCATCTGCCCGCCACTCCGCACCTCAGTGTTGTTTTGACTTTCAGCGGTGAGCTTAGAAGGGAAGGTGAAGAACGGCTATCCCAGCGGGAGGGTATTTAGAGACTCCATTAAAGCTAGCTGGCGAATGGAGAAATGAGACCTGGTTGACCCGATGAACCGTGAGAAGAACACGTAACCGGCTTCGAATACCAAAATACCCTGCCGAGGGGATACCTCTACACTTACTGTTGCGTTAGGTTCGGAGTCAAAGGTCACGTTGCACCTACTGCAAGCTGCAAGACCAAATGGGCCCGCTATATGCGAATGCCCATTGAGGGGAAGAGCAAATGGTTCAGCCTCATGAAGTAATACTTACGGATCAAATTACGGAAATCGGAGACGGAGAGGGCCGAGGCATGGATGGCACGCTTCCCAGGCGCTCGCGTTCTCACTCTTCAAATTTAGATTGCCCTAAAGGCTTGGTGGCGAGTTCTGATGAAGAAGTTCTGCGAAAACTTGCCAAGATAATGGGCGAGTGCGGACTAGCCACTCTTCTTGCCTTCACGGTCAGCGATAGCATAAGAATCTTAGAACGCGGCAATATCTGCCTCGTGCTATGCGAGGACCATCTGGTCGACGGCAATTACGAAGGCCTATTGAATGTGGCGGAAAATTCGAAGTCAAAAGCCCCTGTGATCGTATTTTCTTCGACGGGCGACTGGCCCGACTACTTTAACGCGATCAGAGCGGGAGCCTTTGACTACATGGCCTATCCGCCGTTTCTCGGAGATGTTCCGAGGGTCATCCGCCATGCGCTGGCATCACGAATGCCGAGCATTATCGAAGGGACCACAACGAGAATCTCTAATTCTTCGAGAGGGGAAATTTCATGAGCAGCACACCCGTAACGGTTCTTCTGGCCAGTGATTCCCCGCTGCGATCGGCAACGCTGCGGCAGTGGCCGCGTGACATGGACTGCAACTGGCAATTTGCTGCGTCGTTTCAGGACGCTTGCAGATTGATGTCGCAAAGGGAATTCGACCTAGTGTTGTGTCAGTACGAGTTGCCCGATCGGACCGCGTTTCCGCTGTTGGATTGGCTGGAAGGATCACACTCGACTCTGCTCTTTTCGGCGCGAACCGGGAAGTACAGCAGCTGGTTGCCGGTGATCGAGCGCGGCAAGCGATACCTTGATCGGCCATTGCTGCGGGGGGTGAATTTGCCCAAGGCTCTTCGAGGGATGTTGGACGGCCACTCTAAATCGATTCCTGATCTTCGACCGTGATACCCAGTTTGGAGTCGGGGTTCCCACGACGGCGCGATCTCGAAAGATCAAGCCGCTGCGGATTTCGTTCGAAAACCTTCGGCAAAACGATGTCACACAGAGGTGGGTTGAGAGTTGCCTCCACGCTTGTTGGACCAGATCCTCGCAGCGAATAAAATCGTTCTGGAGCATTCGCTATGTGATTTTGTTACCCATTATTTGGTCGGGGCGAGTGGATTTGAACCACCGGCCTCCTGGTCCCGAACCAGATGCTTGGCTCCGGGACCGGTTCAACATGGAATCTCAGAGAAACGAACTCGGCGAGGCGCCCCAGAAGCCCGTCTCTCGGAATTTCAGAAGTTTCTTCCGGGCTTGCATCCATTGTTAGCGGGTGACAGGTAAACCGGAAGTCAATCCGGGCCAAAAGCCCCGTTCGCGGACATCAAAGTAGCGTCCTCGAACCCGTTTGTGGCCAGCCAAAGGCACTTGTCCGGATCCCATTCACAGGGTTCGATGCCGTGACGACAGTGCGGGAAAGGATCAGGGTTGTGGTTTATCGGTAAATGGTTTTGCCTAGTCGCGCAGTCGG
>Ga0210408_10005156_pt1 | contig 11503 bp, 10 predicted proteins | sample IncBWH4MmetaG_FD_155471 | JGI IMG/M metagenome (GOLD analysis project Ga0210408, IMG submission 155471) | Forest soil microbial communities from Barre Woods Harvard Forest LTER site, Petersham, Massachusetts, United States - Inc-BW-H-4-M | ecosystem: Environmental > Terrestrial > Soil >... | reverse complement strand
CACATTGACCGTTCGACCCTTGTACGTGAACGAAGAGTTGCGCGCGATGACGAACAGCCAGCGAATGCGACTGAGCGCGGTGATGATCTCTTCGACCATGCCATCGGTGAAATATTCCTGCTCAGGATCCCCCGACATGTTCTGAAACGGCAAGACCGCGACCGATGGCTTCTCGGGAAGAGATAATGCGGGCGCGACCGAGGTCGCAACCTCGGCCAACGAAGTCGCCCTTGCCGCAATCGCGTTCCCACACTGAAGTGAATAAACGCGAATGGGCTCGGCGATGTTCTTCAGCTTGGTCTCACCAAGGTCGCTGACTGCAAGATCAAGCCTCGATTTCACCTGCCGGAAGGCATCCTCCGAAAGACATATAGCTCCGGGTTGAGCGACGCCTTCCAGTCGCGCCGCGATATTGACGCCGTCACCCATCAAGTCGCCATCGCTTTCCTCGACTACGTCACCAAGATGAATGCCGACGCGAAATTCAATCCGCCGCTCTGGCGGCAAGCCAGTGTTGCGTTCGATCATTGAGTTCTGAATCTCGATGGCGCAACGAACAGCATCAACGACGCTTCGAAATTCGACAATTGCTCCATCGCCGGTGCGCTTCACCACGCGTCCCTTGTGGACCGCGATTGTCGGATCAACCAGGTCGCTTCGAACTGCGCGCAGCCTTGCTAAGGTACGGTCCTCATCCGCGCCCGCCAGTCGAGTGAATCCAACAACGTCTGCCACCAGTATCGCGGCGATCTTTCTGGACTCATCCATGCCGAGTCTCCATGAAGGCGGAAACAGGCAGCTTAGTTAAGTTGGCTCATTTTGAGACTCATCGCGCTTCGGTTCTCCCCCCACACAACGGTGAGAACGTGCGCAAAGTTCCAGTAATGTACCTCGTCGGGGTCGCACCTGGTCTGCCGCCAATGTCGACAAGGGGTCAAACGCTACATGCTGTTTGCCACCAAACCCTACGCGAAGTCCCCTTTGGCCCCGAAACCCGACCTGATTCCAATGCCTAATCCGGTAACGCAGCTTCTCGCCCTCTGCTGTTTGCGTATGAACGGCCGCTTCGCGCCAAGAACTGCCATTCCTCTATGAGCAGTCTTTTGGACGCTTCCGAACTGGCCAAGGCCGGAGCCAGCGTCCTGCCGAACATTTGTGCGGGATAATTCCACGGTATGATGTGGCCCACCACGCCATGCGGGATGTGTTCGGTTGTCACGAAGTAGCCGGCCAAAAACGGAATCGTATCTCCGTGCACCTTATCGGCGGCGCCGCCGTAATATTCGAAATACCGTGCCGTTGCGACCATGTCGGCACGCGCCTGCTTCATGGGTTTGCCCGTGTCGCGCGCTTCAAGCCGGGCCAATTCGTCGGCGTGATCGGTAATGGCGTATCCGAGCTTCGTGAGCAGCCTGCCACGTTCGGTCGGGCTCAGGCGTCCCCATGTTCCCTCAAGCGCACCGCGCGCGGCCTTGACCGCGCGATCTATATCTTTTGCGTTCCCTGCGGCTATCTCCGCAAACTGACGACCTTCCGCAGGTGCGATAACGGGAAAGATGCGGTCTGACGAACTGGGAATCCACTTGTTGTTGATGAAAGCGCCCTTTCGCGCCGGCGATCGCGGTCGAAGCATGAACATTCATCTCAAACCTTTCCCAAATCTCGGAGCTAATGAACCGATTGCGCGGCGGCGCTCAGCGCCCCCCGCTCCATGGTCCATACCTGATCCGGTATATCTTTCAGCAGACTTGCGTTGGACTCGGTGATTATGACAACCAAGTCTGGCCGGACGTCGCGCAGACGCCCCAAAGCCTCGCCGTACTGGACGGCAAGGACGGGCGCCAGTCCCTGAAACGGCTCGTCCAGCAGCACCATGCGCGTTCCCGCCATCAGCGCGCGCCCTAGGGCCACCATCTTGCCCTGTCCACCAGACAACGCCGCGCCCGAGCGCTTCAGCATGTCGCGCAATTGCGGGACGACCTCAAGGACATCGGCCATTCGAATTGCGATGTCAGAGTTTGGAAGGCCATGAGCCTCGCAAGGAAGCCGCAAGTTCTCTTCGACCGAAAGGGTTGGAAAAATGACCCGATCCTCTGGCGCGTAGCCAATGCCCTGTTCGGCGCGGTAGTGCGGCGGAAGCACGTCAAGTTCATCCTGATCGAACAGGATGTGTCCGCTCTTCAGCTTTACCAGCCCCATGAGCGCTCGAAGCAGTGTTGTCTTTCCAGCACCATTTCTACCTACAACCGCCACCACAGAGCCAGCCCGCAGTTCAGCGCTTACATTTCGCAACACGGAAGTGCCGGCGAGGTCGACAGATACGTTTTGAAGCGTCAACATCAGTGAGTTCCCAAAACCTGACGACGTATCTCCGGGTCCGCAAACACCTGTTCGGGTTTGCCGTCGGCCGCAATTCGCCCGGAAATCCAGGCCGCCACCCGGGTCGCGTGCCGCGTAACCACATCCACATCGTGCTCTACGAACCAGCTCGTTACCTTGCGCTCGGCCAGAGCACTCATGATCGTTGCCATGATTTCATGTTTCTCTTCTGACGCCACACCGCTGGTCGGCTCGTCCATGATCAAAAGCTTCGGCCTGAGCACGAGCGCCATCGCGATGTCCAGTAGCTTGCGTTCGCCTTCGCCCAGGGCAGAGGCCATCTCCTCACCTCGCGCGGCAAGCCCCGTGACCTCGAGTGTATGGTCGATTTCAGACTGATCGACAGACGCGCTCAGTGACTTCAGAAGTGGAAGCGAACCAATCCGGCCCACTGCAGCCAATTCGAGGCACTGGCGAACGGTGTGTTGCAGGAAAAGCTGGGGCAACTGAAAGGATCGCCCTAACCCCAGATGCACGATGCCGCGGGGCGGCATTTTTGTAACGTCTGTTCCGGAAAAGAAGATACGACCGCTGCGCGCACGCAAATAGCCTGTGACGATGTTGATAAAGGTGGTCTTGCCTGCGCCGTTTGCGCCGATTACGGCAAGGCGCTCGCCCTCCTGCAGGGAAAAATTGATGTTGTCGGCGACGACGATACCACCGAACGCGAGGCATAGGTTCTCGGTGCGCACGAGTTCCATCAGCTTTTCCCAGTCACTGGCTGCAAAGACAGCTTTCGTTCGCGTGATCTGCTCCAGCGCTTGATCGGCAGAACCCCTGTAATCCCGGTCGGAGCGACCAGAATGACGATGATAAGGGTCGCGCCGAGAAGCATTTTCCACGTTCCGGCGAGCAACATAGTGCCGACCAGTTGAATGACCTGAAAGACAACGGCGCCGATGAAGGCACCGAGCGCGTGCGCCGATCCGCCCAGGATCGCGATGAATACGAACTCGCCCGAACGCACCCAGTAGCCAAGCTCGGGCGTCACCAGGCCTTGGAGGAGAACCACAAGCGCCCCAGCCAGCCCGCAAAGACCCGCCGAGATCATGTAGCCGTTCCAGAGAATGCGGCGCGCCGACATTCCGAGGTACTCCAGGCGGGTTTCGTTGGTTTTGATGCCTGCAAGAGCTTCTCCAGCCGCGGATCCGAAGTAGCGCTGAACCAACGTTCCAAGCGCCAAAGATGCCAGGAGGGCGGTCACCAGCAACGCGGTCTCGTAGCCGGGTCGATCGAGTCGGAGGCCGGCGAATGGAGGACGCTCTAGCCTCAGGCCGTCGGTGCCTCCAGTAATTTCGTAGAATTTCCCCAGCACTGAATACAGCACCATCGAGAGTGCCAAATTGAGCATTCCGAAGAAGATCTCTCGATAGCGAACAACGAAAAGTCCGATAATGGCACCCGCGACAAGGGCGGCGACGATACCCGCCAGGACGAGTAGCAAGCCGTCGAGTGCCGGATACGCCCTTGAGAGAAAAGCCACGGTATACCCGGCGACGCAGGAGTACATCGCGTGCCCAAATGAGACCTGACCCGCTCGCATCAGTACCGCGACGCCCAGGGCCGCCAATCCGTAAGACAGGCCTACGATGATAGGCACTTTCATCCACGGGAAAACCAGGCCGAGAACCAGGCAGACGGCAGCGCCAATCAGGCTTAGGATCCCAGCGATCATCAGATTTTCCTCGCCTGCGCGACCGTGAACAGACCGTAAGGCCGTATCAGCAGAACTAGCACCATTATCAGATATGGAACGACGACTTCGAATTCCGGAAAGGTGTAGACGGCGAGCGAACGTGCCATACCAATCATCAGTGCTGCGATCAGAGCTCCCGTGATCTGTCCCAGGCCTGCCGTGGCCACGACGCTGAAGGAAAGCACGATCATGTCCGTGCCAACTCCGGGCACAAGGGACGTGCTGGGAACCGATAGTGCACCGCCCAGCGCACCCAGAATGGCGCCGACGATGAATGTGACGAGTCGGATGCGCTTGGCGTGAATGCCTAGGGCCGTAGCTACCTCGGCATTGTGCGTAACAGCGACAACCTGGCGTCCTACTCGCGTGTGTCGCAGAAAATACTGCAACAAACCATAAGCGCAGAGCGCCACGACGGGAATAAAGATGAGCTGATAGGCCGTAAAGGTCGCACCGAACAATTCTATGGTTCCCAGGCGACCCGTAACCTCGCTGGCTGTGTAGGGCGATCCGCCCCAGATCAGTAACTGCACGTCGTCAAGAATCAGGAATGCGCCGAAGGTAACCAAGAGCTGGAGCACGGGGTCCTTGTCCTGGACGCGGCGAAGTAGACCGATCTCCAAGAGGCAGCCCAGAAGAGTGCCGACTACGATTGCCGCTGCAAACAACGCTAAAACCAGCACTACGCTCGGGACCTCTCCCCGGCTCATAAGGAGCTGTATGAGACTGGCGGCAGCGTAGCCGCCGAAGGCATACATGGCGCCATGGGCGACATTCAAAATGCCCATGACGCCAAATATGAGCGTAAGGCCCAGGGCGACAAGAAACAGAAGACCTGCGTAAGAGAAGCCATCCGCCAGCGCGAGAGGAAGGAGATCTAGGTTCATGGAGCCTTCCCGGGCTATCCGCCGTAATCGAAAGTCTTGAACTGATCGTTATTGAGCAAGTCCGGCTTGAGCTTCTTGACCCACTCTGGAGACTTCTCCCCGATGGGCGGCGTGACGGCGGAGGCCGGCACGATCATGATTTTGTCGAGAACCGGAAATGGGTACTCAGAGACCTTCTTGGTTACACCAAGGAGCTGATCTTCAAGACCTTGACCGTCTTCGCGCATTTGAACCGGCCGGGTGAGGCCGCGAAACTTCAGATTGTGCATCTCTGCCGCGACCTGGTCGGTTGTCGGCCACTGGCCGTTATTTTTCTTGATGGCGGATTGATAGCCTGCGGTAATTCCCTCTAGCGCGGCGACCATGTGATAAACGGGATAAATTGGATACGCGCCCGTCTTGGCACGGAATTTTTCCACGAATTCCTTGTGCTTCGGATCGTTCTTGGTTTCGGGATGAAGGAAATAGTGGTCTCCGCGGGCACCGACGATCACGCCGTCGGGCAACGCTGTTCCCAGACGCTCCAGAGAGCTTTCGGCGAGCGGCAGCACCAATAGGGATTGTTTGGTCAGGCCGCGCTGCGAAGCCTGACGTGCAAATGTATCCAGGTCGCCACCCCAACTCGTTGAAAGAATGACGTCGGGCTTGAGAGCCTGAAGTCGGGTAATCTCGGTGGAAAAATCGACTGCGCCGAATTTCGGAAACAGCTCCGCGACGATCTTGGTATCAGGCTTCAACGACAGCAGCGCGTTCCTGAAGATCTCCCAGGAATCCCGTCCCCATGCATAGTCCTGATTGATAACGGCGATGGTCTTGAAGTCGGGTTTTGTCTTGAGCAGATAAACGACGGTCGAAACCATCTCAGTCACTGCATTCGCCTGCGTTCGCACAACGTATTTGTAGCGGCGATCCTCAAGAATTTTTTCAGTCCCGCAATCCCACATCACGTTCAGAACTTTCAGGTCCTCGGCAACAGGTGCGACGGTATTGCAGTTCCCGCTTGAAATAGCCGACACCATCACCTTCTCACCGGCGTCCTGCGCCACGCGGCGATATTCGGAAAGGAATTTGTCCCCGCCCAACCCTTCGTCGATGAACCTCGGCGACAACTTGACCCCGTCAATGCCGCCTTTGGCATTAAACTCTTCTATCCAGAGTTCGGCGGCGGCCTTGCCGGGAATGCCGAACACGGACGCCGATCCGGTCAGGAAGGTAGTGATACCCAGAGGAAGGGTCGCCGGCTTACCGGTCTGAGCCCAGACGAGCGAAGGGCACGCGCTCAAAACGACGACGGCAGCCCACGAGCAAAGGACCTTAAAAGGAGCTTTCTTGGACATCGTTTCCTCGCTAGATCGGCTTATCACAGCGCCTTATGATGGCGTCCTGGCGAAACCAGCCGGTGGGCTCACCTTTCGCTAAAATCCATTCGCGTCGGCGGCCCGTCCAAGACAATTTGTGAATGCGGGCCATACAAGAAGCATATGACTGCGCCCACTAATATCTATCGGTACGCGGTCACAAACCCCTTCGCTTTAGCCAGTCAATGACGAAATCGGCGGTTCTTTGCGCGCCGGGCCAATCTGCATGAAGTGACCGAGCATGTCTTCGTTCCGGTACTCAGCTTCGCGCGGTCCGGACCGAAGCCAGGTGCGAAATGAGTTTGTCCTCGGCTCCCGCAATGACCAGAACAGGCACACCAACGCAGAAGGCGGGCATCACGGGCACCGGAAGATGCGCATCGAAAACAGTTCCCGGACTTTCGAACACCATTTTGGCAGCGTGCCGGTTTATTTCTGTGCCCTCAACTTGCCGCGAAAAGATGATGTCTACCATTGATTGAAATGCACTCTCTCTTTTGCCATTCAGGAAGTTCCAAACCCGTGCCAGAGAGCTGGCTGAGTCGCGAGCAGCAACGGTGTGTCAAACAACATGCCTTCAGGCGGTACTGGCGCCAGCATTACCAGCGCCGAAATTTTTGTCCTGCCGAGAAGTCTCTGCGCCAAAAGCGCGCCCAGGGAATGGGTGACGAGAATGGGTGGGACCAGACATCTCTCCACCGCGCGTATAATGATGCTTTGGTACGAGGCCTCGAGCGAGTTTCCTGACAGCAGCTTGTTTGCGTCGCCACGATCCGGTGCCAAAGCGGACAGGCCTGCCTTCGTCATGCTGTCCAGGAAGGCACCTTCCCACATCCATGCTCCAGCGAAGGCTCCGTGAATCAGAAGGACTGGTGGCCGGTCATAAGAAAACCCGTTGAACTCCATATGACCCCACCTCTGACCAGCCTTGTATTCCGGGATTGAAAAGGCACCCCGACAGCTCGTTCGAGAGCAACGATCTCAACATGATCGCTCACGCCGCCGCGGGAATTTTTTCGCCCAGACCGACGCAAAGCGCTCATATGAAAAGCATATGGCCGTCAGGCCGAACGGATATTAGTCCGTTCCACCAGGCGACCTTATTGTTGCGGCAAAAGCGGCCGGCCGCGGGTCGGCAAAGACGGGGAGGATGCCGCGCGAATGACCGACACGAATTACCTCAAGATGATTTCAGACTTCTGGGAAACGACGGGGAAAAGCACCTCCGAAGTACAAAAGGACCTTTTCCAGCAAATGCTGACCCGCTTTGGAGTTACCTCCCCGTTTGCTGCCTTTCCGACGAACCTTGCCACCTCCAACAAGGCCAGCGAGGCATTCCGCGAGCTTCTTAACTCGTTGATGGCAGTGCCGAACGCGCTGGCAAGCGCCGCCTCACAGTCAAACCTGTCCGATAAGAAGACCGCCGAGCTGCTGCAAAAGATAATGAACCCCCAGGAATGGCTATCCGTGTCCGGGTACACGAATCAGTCTATCCGACAACTGGTTGAAGGCCCCAAATTCGCCGACATCGGGCAATTGGAAGGCAAATTCGCAACGCTGATCGGCGCCTGGACAGAACTCCGTGCTCGAGCTCTCGAACAAACTACGTATCAACTTACGGCGTGGGCGAAAGCGGCGCAGGAATTTGCGACAAAACTTCGCGAAATGGCCAAAGACAAGCCAATCGAATCCAGAGCGCAAATAGTCGCGCTTTGGGTCGACGTCGCAAATCGTCACCTCCTGGAGACGCAGCGGTCTCCCGAATTCCTCAAGAACCAGCGTGAGCTGTTAAGAGCCAGCACGGCCTTCAGGCGGGCGCAGAACGAGCTTAGCGACTATTATGGAGAAGCATTCGGCATCCCCACGCGGGGAGAGATCGATGACCTCACGAGAATGGTTGCCGACCTGAAACGGGAAATACGCGCCGAGCAACGTCGGCGAAGGGGGCGCGGCAACGAAACCGCGGACGAAGGGAAGATAACTCATGGCGCAATCTGATCAGACCGGCGGAACAGCTGCCTCCGACATCATAAGCAACATGTCCTCGTTAGGTCGGGAGCTGGCGCAGAGTGCCAAGCTCATCGGCGAGGTGCGCGACGAGGAGGTGGACATCGGGACCGCACCCAAAGAAGAGGTCTGGCGATCGGACAAGGTCGTTCTCTACCGCTACGAGGCCACTGCCGAACGAAAACTGGAAACGCCACTTCTGATCGTGTTCAGTCTGGTGGGCCGCTACACCATTGTTGATCTGCAAGAAGACAGGTCGATGGTGCGCAATCTTCTGAAGCTCGGGGTTGACGTCTTTGTTATCGACTGGGGCTCCCCGTCGAGGGCCGATCGCTACCTGACCATGGGCGACTACATAAATGATTATTTGGATGGCGCGATCGACGCGATCAAAAAAGTCGACAACGTCAGCAAGGTCAACCTGCTGGGCATTTGCGAGGGCGGTACCTTCAGCCTCTGTTACGCTGCGCTTCACCCGCAGAATGTCGAAAACCTTATCCTCATGGTCACCCCTGTCGACTTCCACGCGCGCGACGCCAACGAGCCGGTGAGCCACGGGCTCATCAACCTTTGGACGCAAAATCTCAAGGGGGACGATATCGATGAGATGATGGACGTCCACGGGGTGCTGTCAGGCGAGCTGATGGGATTCATATTCACATCGATGAATCCGGTGCGCAACACGCTGAAATACAATCTCGATCTCTTGGACGTTACAGACGACAAGAAGAAATTCCTCAATTTCCTCAGAATGGAAAAGTGGATCGCAGACCGACCACATCATCCGGGTGAAGTTGCGAAACAGTGGGTCAAGGATCTTTATCAAAGGAACTGTCTTGTCGCCAACAGGCTGTGCATCGACACCGAGAATGTGGAACTGCCCAAGGTGACGATGCCAGTTTTGAATATTTTCGCTCGCGATGATCACATCATCCCAACCGCAATGACGCGCGGCCTTGGTCAACACGTAGGATCAAAGGATTATAGCGAACTGGAGCTGCCTGCAGGGCACATGGGCATTTTCGTCAGCGGTAAAACCCAGAATGTCCTGGCGAACAGCCTCGCGGACTGGCTTTTTGCGCGACAGAAATCCTGATCCACAAGAGCATCTTAGGACAAGTTAATTGAAGCTTCAGAACAAGATCGTCAGCGCGGACGAAGCCGTGGCGGTGATCCGGGACGCCGACACCATCGTCATCCAGGGATTTGTCGGGATCGGAGTCCCAGACGAGCTGATCCTTGCTCTTGAACGACGCTTCCTGACCACCGGGCATCCACGCGGCCTGACCCTTTTGTTTGCCGCCGCCCCGGGGGACGGCAAGGAACTCGGAATCAACCGACTTGCCCATGACGGATTGTTCAAGCGGGTCATCGGAAGCCATTACGCACTCGTTCCCAAGCTCGCGAAGATGGCGCTTCTGAACAAGTTCGAAGCTTACAATCTCCCGCTGGGATCGATTTGCCACCTGTTTCGCGACATCGGGGCCAATCGCCCGGGGAACTTCTCGAAAGTGGGCCTTCGTACGTTCGTCGACCCTCGATTGGGCGGCGGCAAGCTTAATGAGATTACCAAGGAAGAACTGGTCGAATTGCACGAGATTCACGGGGAACAGTGGCTTTTCTTCAAGCGTATTCCGATCAACGTCGCGTTCTTCCGCGGGACCACGGCGGATCCCGACGGAAACATTACCATGGAGCGAGAGGCCCTACCTCTGGATGGTCTGAGCATCGCCACGGCGGCGCGAAATTGCGGCGGACTGAGCATCGTGCAGGTCGAACGCGTGGCAGCGAGCGATTCTCTCAATCCTCGCGAGGTCGCTGTTCCCGGTGTTCTGGTGGACTGCGTGGTCGCTGCAGACCTGAAGAACCATCGGCAGACCTATTCTGTCGACTACAACCACGCCTATTCGGGACGCCAGCGAGTGCCTCTCGGCCATGTCCCGCGGATGGAGCTGAGCGAACGAAAAATCATCGGCAGGCGATGCGCCTTCGAACTGCCGCTCGGAGGTGTGATCAACCTGGGAATTGGAATGCCGGAAAGTCTGGCGGCGGTCGCGGCGGAAGAGAACGTTCTGAAGCTGGTGACCCTGACCGCAGAGCCGGGCGTGATTGGCGGCATCCCGCAAGGCGGGCTCAATTTCGGCGCGTGTCTCAATCCATCCGCGATCATTCAACAGAACCAGCAGTTTGATTTTTACGATGGTGGGGGACTGGATATGGCCTGCTTGGGAATGGCGCAGGCTGACCGGGCCGGCAATGTAAATGTAAGCCTATTTGGAGGTCGGCTTGCCGGTTCCGGAGGCTTCATCAACATCTCTCAGAACGCCAAGAAGGTGCTGTTTGCCGGCACATTCACCACCGGCGGCCTCAAAGTTAGCGTCGAAGACGGCCACGTCAAGATCCTGCGCGAAGGCAAGGGCCACAAGTTTCTCAGAAACGTGGAGCACATCACTTACAGCGGTGCGTTCGCCCGCGAGACCAACCAGCCCGCCTACTACGTGACGGAGCGATGCGTGTTCCGCCTGACCGCGGATGGTGTTGAACTAGTCGAATTCGCGCCAGGCATTGATATCGAGCGCGATATCCTTGCACAGATGGATTTCCGTCCCGTCGTCAAAAATCCGGTGCTCATGGATTCCCGAATCTTCCAGTCGGAAATCATGGGATTGGAGCGGGTTCTCGCAGGCTTGAGCGTCGCGGAACGCATAACCTATGACCAGTCCCGAAACATTCTTTTCCTAAACTACGAAGGCCTGAATCTTCAGACGTTGGACGACATTGAACAGGTCAGGGCGGAGATCGAGTCCCGCTGCCGCAGCATCGGCAGACGCGTGACTACGATCGCCAATTACGAGGGGTTCGAGCTGAATCAATCGATCAGTGATGCCTATTTTACGATGGTCGCCTATATCCAGCATCGTTACTACAAGTCCGTTTCCCGTTACACCACAAATGCATTCATGCGCCTCAAGCTCAGCGACGCCCTCGTGCAGCGCGAGCTCGGTCCTGTCTTCGAATCCGGCTCGGAGGCGCACAGAGCAGTCGGCGAAGCGGAGGAGCCGGGATGATGGAGGCCGACTTATTTCCGATTATCTTCAGCTTCAGAGGTAAATGATGGTCGTGCAACACTTTGCCCGATTCACCGTCCGCAGCCTGTCCCGGGAGCAGTTTCACGA
>Ga0210408_10005155_pt1 | contig 11503 bp, 8 predicted proteins | sample IncBWH4MmetaG_FD_155471 | JGI IMG/M metagenome (GOLD analysis project Ga0210408, IMG submission 155471) | Forest soil microbial communities from Barre Woods Harvard Forest LTER site, Petersham, Massachusetts, United States - Inc-BW-H-4-M | ecosystem: Environmental > Terrestrial > Soil >... | reverse complement strand
TCACAGAATGAAGTGGTCCCCCACATCAATATTCGATCGCCGCGCCTACAGCCCGGAAAATTTGTGATCGGTGAGACAAAAAGACTTTTGCAACACTATCGGCACCAAACGGACGTGGCGCTGCAGTCGCTACATGTCCGTTGTTGAGGGATGAGCAGACCTAGCTCGGAAGCGTCCCGAGGTCCGAGTTTGACCCATCTGCGACATTCGCCGCCCCAGCAGCCAATGCAAGTTCAGCCCCTATCAAAGTAATCCTTTTGGCCGCTAAGATGCCGTCTCCTGACCTTGGGGCCTCACATGCGGCGCCGCGATTTCATCACGCTTGTCGGCCGTGTGGCAGCCGCATGGCCAGTTGTCACCCGAGGACAGCCGGAAAGCGGCATGCGGCGCATTGGCTGGTTGGTAGGATTAGGAGAGAGCGACCCGGAAGCGCGCCGTCGCGTGGCGGCGTTTGTGCAGCAGCTCGATCATCTGGGGTGGACGATAGGCCGGAATGTCCAAATTGATTATCGCTGGCTGAGCGATAGCATCGATCGCAACGAGGCCTATGTTGCGGAACTGGCCGCGCTCAAACCAGACGTGCTAGTGGCTAGCAGCACGCCGGCGGTGAAGGCGTTTCGCCAGCTGACGCCGGCAATGCCGATCGTGTTTGCTATCGTCACAGATCCCGTTAGCAGCGGGCTCGTGACGAGTCTGACGTTGCCTGGAGGCAACGCGACCGGCTTCACCAATTTCGAGTTCACAATGGGCGGGAAGTGGCTGGAGATACTCAAGCAAGCTGCGCCTCGTGTGGCCAAGGTCACACTTATTTACAATCCGAAGACTACGCCTTACGCCGGCTACCTGAAGTCCATTGAGGCAAGCGCGTCGTCGCTCGGGGTGGAGTTGATCGCGCGCGGTGTCGCCGATACCGCCGAAATTCGGCAGGTCATCGAGGTGGCGGGTGGTGCGTCCAACGGCGGCCTCATCGTGCTTCCGGACTTTTTCACTGCAGCCAACCACCTGTTCATTATCGCGTCGGCAGCACAGCATCGCGCACCAGCCATTTATCCGTATCGATATTTTGCTGTCGACGGCGGCTTGATGTCTTATGGCGTAAACACTGCAGAGGAGTTTCGGCGAGCAGCGACGTACGTCGACCGTATCCTGCGGGGCGCCAGTCCGGGTGAACTTCCCGTGCAGGCACCGAACAAGTTCGAGTTCGTTGTCAACCTTAAGACCGCCACGGCACTTGGTCTCACTATCCCGGCCACATTAGTTGCCCTTGCCGACGAGGTGATCGAATAAAGTCGCTATTTGCTGCGGTGCACGAGTCTCTTCATGTGCCTTTGAGACGTTCCAACCGGCGTTGATAATGTCCGATGTTGGTGGCGAAGCCGACCTCAAGACTGTACGCCCGGACTTCTCAGTTTGACCCTCAACTGACGTCGACAGTTGTCTGGCAAAAGGCCCCCGCAGGCGCGACTTTTGCGCGACTAAAAGGTCCTCAAACAGGCTTCGAAGCGTCGTTTGGCTCGCGCAGGCGCGCGATCACTATGACCGTAGTAATTGCAACGGGCAGAACGAGGCTCCAGAACTGTACAAAGTAGTAGAGTAGCGCCGCTGCTGCGCATCCGCCGGCAAACCAGACGATGCTACGCACAGTGCGGAGAAAGCGGCCGCGAACTTCGGGCGGCGCAGCCCGGCGTAGTAGGTCAACCCCGTCGAGAACGGCTTGAGTAGTGTTATTCGTCATTATCGCGGTCGGTGGTTCGCCCGGAAAGTGAACGCGCTGCATTGCGTTTTGAAGCGCCATGGCCGTGACCCCGGCGAAGCCGGCAGCGAGAGCTGGCACGACGTCGCTGTTCGGAAACGGGCCGAATACGGCTCCGAGGGCAAGGAAAACCGCCAGAAAGATCGCCTCTACGCTGAGAAGGATTGTCAGCGTCGGCATTCCGCGCGCGGTCAGTGCAGCGCCCGCTAGGCGCGCAACCGCGACTGCACCAACGAACTCAGGAAGCGCCAAGATTTTTCCGATAGCACCGTTCGGGCCGTAGACTAAGCCGGCGGCCAGGGTGACGAAATTGCCCGTGACGTGCGCCGTGAACAATCCTTGCAAGCCCAGGAAGCCCACCGTGTCCACGAACCCTGCATTTAGGCTTAATAGTCGTGTCATAACGGAGCTGTTCATTGGCCTATCGTGTCTCCAAGCATTTTTACCTATTCGTTCCGCATCCTACCAAAAAAGCGAAATTTCTCGGCACCCGCATTTGCGTCAGCGCCACGATTGCCTATCCCGCGCAAAGCTACACGTAAAGGCGCTACCGCCGGAATAGGCTGTGCATCACTTCCGGTGTTGGCACGAAACGGACTTGCTGCAGCGGCCACTGCATGTCCGCTCCTGAGGGATCAACGGACCTAGCTCAGACACGGCCTGAGGTCAGAGTTTGACCCATAGCGGACTTTGGACTCGTTAAAATCTCGATTTGCTTTTCTGTTTGCCGGGTGCATCGTCCTTCGACAACAAGCGGAGCGACGCAAATGGATAAATCCGTTTCCGGTACCGAACCTGGTCAGCGCCAGTTGAACGGGCCGCAAACCACCGGCCGCGATTACCGCAACCTTTCAAAGCCCCAATACGCAATCACGCGCGATGACGATGTGATGGCGCCAATGCGCGATGGCGTGAACCTTCTCGCCGACATTTTTCGCCCCAACACGCCAGCCCGTTATCCCGTGCTGATCGCGGCCTCGCCCTATCCCCGACAGATTCAGGACCTGGGCGCGCCAATGGGTTTTATAGAAGCTGGCGCCAGCGACTTCTTTGTGCCGCGCGGCTATGTCCACGTGATCGCCAACCTCCGCGGCACCGGCGGCTCCGGCGGGACCTTCGGCTTCTTTGACGGTCAGGAGCGCAAGGACATGTACGACCTCGTCGAATGGGCTGCGCAGCAGCCCTGGTCGGACGGCAATGTCGGCATGCTCGGGATCAGCTATTTCGCCATGACCCAGTTGGAGGCCGCCGTTGAACGTCCGCCCCATCTCAAGGCGATCATGCCAGTGGCGGGCACCTTTGACCTGTACGACTCGGCCACACACCACGGCCTTGTGAGCACGTCGTTCGTCACGCCGTTCCTTTACATGATCGGGATGACTTCGGGCCGCACCAACAAACTGTGGCGGAGTAAACTACTCGACGCTGTGCGGAGCATCTTGCGCACACCAGCAATTCACCGAAAGTTCGCCACCTTCAATGGCGAGGCGGCGATGACGGGCCTTAAGATGTTGCTCAAGCTTCATCATGACCCGCATCCCTGGGACGACCTGTGGCGCTCCGTCGTCGTGGAACATCCGCTGCGCGACCCATGGTGGGAGGATCGCAACATCCTGCCTCTGCTGGAACATGTAGAGGTGCCGGTCTATCTCGGCTGCGACTGGCAGAACGTGCCTTTGCATCTTCCATCGACGTTTCCGGCCTTCCGAAAACTCACGAACAGTAAGCACGTTCAGGTCGCCATGCTGGGCGAGCACGGCCTGGCGTGGCCATGGGAAAGCCTGCATGTCGAGGCGCTGGCGTGGTTCGACCACTGGCTCAAGGGACAGGACACTGGCATCCTGGAGGGACCGCGTTTCCGCTACATGCTGCCGGGCGCCGAAGGCTGGCGCACCGCCGATACCTGGCCGTTGCCGGATGTGACCTATCGGTCGCTGACGCTTTGTGCGGACGGAACGCTCGGCGATGAAGAAGGTGCGAGCGGTTCGCGTACATTGATGGCGCTGGGTGCCGGGTTGAACCGCCCCCAGCCGAGCGAGACCGATCCGTCTTCAAGTTTGACATGGGATAGCGCGCCATTGGTGCACGATCTCGACGTGGTTGGCGACATCGAGGTTCAGCTCGACGCCATCAGTACCGCGGCCGACACTGCATGGATCGTGTTCCTACAGGATGTCGCCACCGATGGAACCGTCACCGATGTCACGGCGGGCTACCTCAGAGCCGGGCTGCGTGAAGTCGACGAATCTGCCAGCCGTCCCGGTGCCCCCGACCTTCCATGCCGGACCTTTCAGGCGGTGCCGATAGGTCAGCTTGTGCACTACCGAATCCCGCTAGTGGCCAACGCTCGGCGTTTTATGGCAGGTCACCGTGTGCGGTTGTTCGTCACCAGCGATGATCAGGACACCAATATGCCTGCGATGCTTACTTTCCGTCACGCAAGCGTCGGTACCAGTTGCCTGAACATCATCAATTCGTCATCCAGACTAATGCTGCCCGTTATGCCGGGAGAAAGGAAATGAACGAGCAACTGTGCGTGGTATTTCCGCTCGTGTGCAGGTTTTCGGACGCCGGGATGACGAAGCTATCGCCGGGCACCGACGGCCGGCGTCCGAAAAGCGCCAAGGCACGAAATCGCGGGAGGTGGGGCACCGACGGTGCAGCGGGCGCTATGGGGATTTTGCCGCGGGCTCGGACTTGAGAAGACTGGAGCGGAGCGGTTGCGATGATCGGGTTTCTGCCAGGCGTAGGGGTGTGCGTCGGTATGAACGAGCGTTCTGGGCGTCGCGCGACAAGATTGGTCGCGCGACTGCTGGTGAATCCAGCACAGCGATGCGAGCGTGGGCGCTGCCGGCTGAGAGGCGGCCAGAATGGCGCTGGTCACTGCGGTCGTCGATCGGCGGCGATGGTCTCATGATGTGTCGATCCTGATCGCCGCCGGTGCCGGTGTGGGGTGGTGCTTCGGCTCGCAGCCGCGCTCAAAAGTCTCGATGACGATCATGCGGGCGGCGCAGCACGGGCATGGACGCGGCAGCACGCGGGGCTCGTCGATCGCTGCTTTGGGCGTCTCTGGTTCTTTTGGGCGGGACGGCACGGCGAGCAGCTCGCGTGCGTGGGCAATGTTTGCGGCTCGGGCGCCGGTGGCGAGCAGGCCATAGTGCCGGATGCGATGGAAGCCCTTCGGCAGCACGTGGATCAGAAAGCGCCGGATGAACTCATCGGTCGCCAGCGTCATGGTCTTGTAGCGGGCGGGCCCCTCGATGCGATAATCCTTGTACTTGAAGGTAACGCCCTTGTGGTCGGCAACGACCAGCCGGCGATTGGAGATCGCGATGCGGTGGGTGTAGCGCGACAGATAGCGCAGCACTTGCCTGGGCCCGGCGAACGGCTCCTTGGCGTAGACCACCCAATCGATCTCGCGCAGCGGCGCCAGATAGGCCTTGAATGCAGCCTTGTCGGCGAGCCGCGCATGCTCGCCGAAGAACTGCAGGTGGCCGGCGTCGTGGGCCGCGACCAGCATCTGCAGCAACAGCCGGCGGAATAACGCCGAGAGAACCTCCACGGTCAGAAAATAGCGTGGGCGGCAGGCGATCCACCTCGATCGATCCGGCGACAGGCCGCCACCCGGTATGACCATGTGGACATGCGGGTGGTGGGTGAGCGCGGAGCCCCAGGTGTGGAGCACCGAGATGAAGCCAATGCGAGCGCCGAGGTGCTTGGGATCGGCCGCGATCGTGAGCGTGGTCTCGGCCGAGGCTTTGAACAGCAGGTCGTAGATCACCGTCTTGTTCTGATAGGCGATGTCGGCGATCTGCGCCGGCAGTGTGTACACCACATGAAAGTACGGCACCGGGAGGAGATCGGCCTCGCGCGCGGCCAGCCACTCCCTGGCGGCTGCGCCTTGGCACTTCGGGCAGTGCCGGTTGCGGCAACTGTTGTACGAGATCTGGGTGTGCGCGCACTTCTCGCAGCGCGCGACATGGCCGCCGAGCGCCGCCGTGCGGCAGCGCTCGATCGCACTCATGACCTTCAACTGGCCGAGACTGAGGTGGCCCGCATTGGCGCGCCGCCACGCCGCCCCGTGGTCGCGGAAGATATCCGCGACCTCCAGCGCTGGACGCGACACAGCTCCCAGCCGTTACGCCGGCGGCTGGTCCTTCCTGCTCTTGCTGGGTCTTTTGCGAGGCTGCGACAGCCGGTCGAGCGGGCTCTCGATGCCGGCGATCATGCCGGTGGCGACACGGGTATAGCGCGCCGTCGTGTCCAATTTGTCGTGACCAAGCAGCGCCTGGATGAATCTGATATCGGTGCCATCCTCAAGCAGGTGGGTCGCGAAGCTGTGGCGCAGCGCGTGCAGCGTCACGCCCTTCCTGATCCCGGCCGCATTGGCCGCCTCATGGAACAGGCGGTTGAGTTGGCGGGTCGTCATCGGCTTGCCACGCCGGAGACCGGGAAACAGCCAACGTTCTTCCAGGGGCGTTCCCGCATCGTGCCAAGACGGGCGCGCCTTCCACCATTGTCGCAACAGAGCGAGCGTCTCGGACGACAGCATGACATTGCGGTCCTTGCGGCCCTTGGACTGCTCGATGCGAATGATCTTCTGCGCGCTGTCGATATGCTTGATCTTGAGCCGGACCACCTCGCCGGCGCGCAACCCGCAGCCATAGCCGAGACTGAGCAGTGTGCGAGCCTTGAGGCTGCTGGCGACGGCCAGCAGGCGCCGCGTCTCGTCCTGGTTCATCACCAGCGGGATCTTCTGCGGCTCGCGGATGTGATAGATCTCGGCGGCAAGATCCAGTCGCCGCAGCGTCACGCGGAACAAGAACCGCAGCCCGGTCATGATGCGGTTGCGATTGCAGATGCTCACGCCAGTCTCGGCCAGGTGCAGCTGGAAGCGGCGGATGTCCTCGAGTGTGGCCGTGTCGGGGGACTGCTTCACAAACGCCGCGAACCGCTTGCAGCTGCTGATATGGCCTCTCTGCGTGCCCGCACAGAGCTTGCGCGCATTCATGTCCTCGATCATGCGCTGGCGCAGCGGGCTGACAGCATCCGTACTCATAGGAAACTCCTGTCTTGAATGAGGTTGACGACACCTCGATCTTCAAGACAGGGCGACCCGCGCGCTATCGACGATCTTGACCCCGGCTACCGTGCTCGCGGTCGGACTCCCCGCGCAGCTGGCTATCGCGCAGCGATTTAGTGCATTGGCACGAAACGGACCTCCCGCGATGTCCGCAGTTCGGTCGCTATCGGGGGGAAAGCGGACATCGCCAGGAGAGCCCATTTCGGTAGCAATTGACCCAACGTAAGCCCTGCGTAATGATAAAACGCGCCGCTGTGGCCGCGATGGCACGGGCTGCAATCCGTGCATGCAGTAGCAAATAGACCTGGGAAGAGAGGGATCGCCAATGGCGGGCAGCCGATCGAAATTGCGGGTCGCAGTGCGGGTGCTACTGAAGACGCGCGGACGCACTAAGCGTCGTCGTCGGACCTTGCCTGCGCCTCGATAACGAGCCCAACCAGCTCTATGTGAGAGCGGCAGCGAGCCGGCTGCGGGGGCTGTGCGGCAAGATCAAGTTCAATCGAACCGCTGTCACCTACGACACTCTGAGGAAGGAATGCCTCGATGCGATAAAGCAGTGGCCCGGTTGCGAAACCATTGCGGGAGTTCGGCTCATCGGGGACACCTCACCGGCCGGTTTTTCGGTGAAGGTGACCCTTTACGGCCGAGCCAACAAAAGGACGGCTGATCGAGCGATTCTCTGCGTCCAACGTGAGAAGCGTCGTCACTATCGACTGGCTGAGTGAAAGCCCGCCGGCTTGGGCGGGTTCAGCCGACTCGCAAATTCTCCGCTAGTCTAATGCCTTTTCCATGCGCCGATTACCACTGCTCGCACGCGCTCACGCTCAGTGCAGATCGCTGGCCTGATGATGTCAGGCTGTCCGATATCGAACCGAGCTTCACCTATACAGCCTGCGGCAAGCGTGGCGCTACGTGAGGCCGGACTTCAATTGGAACAAGAGGCCCGTTGGAATTCAGGTAGCCTCGCGAACCTCTGGGAGAGGCGACTTTATATAATTGATGGCGCCAGTCGTGGAAGTGATACCACGCATGGGCTCCAGCTTGCTAATCGCAGCGGTCAGAACGTTGTCGAAGTCGTCGCGATTGAGAATACCCTTGCTCGATAGGATGTCGAACAGAGCCAAAACGAGAGCGGCATTAGCACAGGCCAGTTCATAAGGTGGTGTAGAATGCATAATGATCCCTTTGTTTGAAATGCTGGAAGGAACCGAAGAAAACGGTGCGCGCTACTCGATTAATGCGACTACCTGCTTGACGTAAACTAACGCTCACAATCCTTCGGCGTAAGACGCGGTGTCGTCCCAATTCGTAAAGTGCCAGTCAGCGCTGCGATCGGGCAGTATCAAACACCGCGCTTGCCCGTCCCGCCGGCTGAAACATCTGTATCAGTTCGCTCGCGGCCCGTGTCGCCACAATGAGAAGTGCACAGTGCATTGCGCTGCGCGTCTTCAACCAGCTGCCACAGGATCTTGGCACGGGCAGCATCCGTCTCGGCAACGGCGAGCCGTCTGTAACGCTGGGCGCGGGTTTCCGTGGAGGCCGGTGCGAACGCGCGGCTGGGTCTGGCAAAGGGGCATCGACGAATCCAATTCGCGGGCTCGCCTCAACTGTAGGACATTGGCGCTCTTGCGGCTAGGAGATCGCGAACGCGGCAGCGCGTTTCCCACAGCGGTCGTAGTTGGAAGCCGCCGAACGGCGCGCGGTGGCGCACCCGTGTAGTCGCAGCTGACGGCTCCCCAAGGGACATTGGCAAATGACCAAGCGAACTTCCCACCATCAGCAGTTGTGCGATAGCGAACCGTCCTCGCCAGTCGCTGACGCTCAGCTTTTGGGGTTGCCCCAACATGCTCGCAACGAGATTTGCAGACCGACCTCTCAGGACAACCGCAACTGTGGTGACCAATAGCTGGCTAAGGCCGCGGCTTCAAATAACGCGACAAGAGCGGGATGCGAAAAACCTTGAAGCCTTTGACTTCAGGAAACGATTCCGCTGCGTCCGCAGACAAGAGGGCCAGCACCGCAGCCGGTACCTCGCCATTGACCAGCCGATCAATCGCCGCCGTGCGCCCCGCGCTGAGTTGGACCACAGGACCGTCAGATTCTGCGATCGCGATCCCGATATCGGCGATAGATACTAAATACCTGTCATCGATCGCAACGTTTTTGGCAGTAAGGGTGAATAACGACGGGATCTCCGGACGAACTAATACAACGGCAACAACAGCGACTGGGTCGGCCCCGTCGCGTCGCGCGAATGCGGTCGCGACCGTCATTTGCTCCGCAACCGCCGTCGCGGCCGCCACCTGCTCCTTAACAGTTCCGCTAATGGAATTCGGAGCGGGACCCACGGTGGACCGCGGATCCGCGACGCTCAGCCCCGTAGTACCGGAACTCGCGGCGGGGTTGGCGCTGCTTTTCGGCTCGAGTTCCGTCTTCAATGAAAGAGGCGGGAGCGGGACGTCAACAGTCGGGGGCTTTGCCTTTGCCGCCGTGACGGTAGCCTTCGCCTTCTCGGTAGCGAGATGGGCCGGCGCCTTGTCACGGGCACGATGACGCGGCGGCTTTTCCGTCGCCGCAATGGTAAGCTTGGCTGATTTTGTTCGGTGATCGGTTTTGAGCGATGCGAGTTTAATCGGCTGATCGGCGGCTGTCCTATTGGAGCAGGCGAATCCAAGTTTGTCTGTGCACGATTCTACGGCCTCTTGGTGCGGTGGTTGACGACTACAGCCGACCATGGTCGCAGCCAGCGCGATGATGAGAGTTGTTCTCAAGCAAGTACCTATCTCCGCGCTGGTCGTTATCTTTTGTGCGAAAACATTAAAAGAGCATTAAGCGTCGCCCCCTGGTACGAAAATCTGTCGTATTGTTAACGCCAGGTGTGGAGCGCGTCCCATTGGTTCACGCGCGAGCATCTCGCTCGACGTTCCCGCAACACCCGATCTGGAGGCTAGAAGCCGCGCCAAAGTGCCGGTCCTGTCGGCGCGGTGACATAATCGACCAGAAGAAGGTGCCGGCGTGGTTTGCGCCGGATGAAACCCGACCACTGCTCTGCTTCGCGGGCCTCTAGCGCACACTTGTTGAGCATGAGTCCGGAAGTGGCACGAAACGGACATGCCGAAGCAGTCATCACATGTCCGTTGTTGGGGAAGAGCGGAAGTCATTGCCGACTTTCAAGATGACCGCTTTTGACCCCAACTCGGACTAGTGCCGACAGCGTAGACCAACAACTTTACTCGTTAAAAGCTGAAAGGCTTGCTACCGTATCGATCATTGGTTGTTGACTGATGGTAATGAAGCCAACATTTGGACGGTCAAGATCAAGTATTACAAATATGACGCTACAAACTAGAAAGGCGGTAATGAAGACAGGCACTCGAGTCCGAAGCGGGTCAAGCCCGCTCGCATAACCCGCAAAGCCGCAGGCAACAGCAGCTATCCCGAAAAGCGATAGCAACACAACGCCCGGAATATAGTTTCGTAGTGCTGAAAGACGCTTTCCTTGGTCGTCGATCATCTCGTTAAGCGCTTGGATAAATAAGCCAGTTGGCACCATACTATTATCCTTGGCCGAAAGTGCTTTCACCTGCTGCCACAGCGCTTCTTGGATATTGTTCGAACGATCAATAACAGGCGGTAGTTCCGCAAAAGACTTACCCGTCGAGATGTAATCGACCCGTATCTGGGCATATTCCCGAAGTAGCTTCAGTGATTCCGCCCGATGGGGTTCTGGCAGCAGGCGCGCGCGCAAAGCTGTCGTGCCAATGGCGTTCGCTTCATTGAGAACCGCTTCGCGCCGCGTTTCGAAACGTGTGAGTGCCATCAAAAAGGTGAACCCAACCATTAAAGCGAGCAATCCTAGAAGCGATTGCTCCAGTGCGGAAATGTTGCCACTCGCACTGTGACCCTCGGTCCGTGTGCCCAGTCGCCATCCAAATTCACTCACGAAAAAGACAATGACGATGCCAATAAGAAAAATGACAAGAAAGTAGTAGTTGTACAGATGTTCCACGACCCCACCTTTGCTGCCAACAAGTTGCCTGAGTCACCGAGCGATAACAATGTCAGTTTCTGGGCACGAAACGGACCTCCCGCGATGTCCGCAGTTTGGTCGCTATCGGGGGTGACGCAGACATCCCATTTCAATGGCGTCAGGACCGTTTTTGACCCCCAACTGGGACATGGAGAGCCGAGCGGTCTTCAGATTGATCAATTGTAGCGCGTCCCATTACGTCGTCCTGCCCCCTTCGTGCATTGTGTTCACCGGCACAATTTCTCGCACCCAAGGCCAGCGACCCTCAATTTCGAGCACCAGCGTCCAACTTAGAAAGGTGCGCACCAAAACCAGTCCAGCTAGCAACCCAAGGCTCGTAAATGTTAGCTCAATGGCTATCGTCTTAACGATATCAGCGGCTACCAACACCTCAAGGCCAAGCAGCAGCGAACGGCCTATTCGTATCTTGTATTGATCATAGTGCGGGACCTCCAGTCGCCGACGCAAATATAGAGATGTGGACCATATGATCCCGGCGACGATAATGAAGACGCCGAATATTTCGATGCATATGCCAACTAGATGGATCCAGTGGCTTGCGGTCGCTTCGAAGTCGGACATGCGTTCCATGTTGGTGCTCATCTTCAGGTCTACCGACTGATATTGAAGACCCGAT
>Ga0210408_10005154_pt1 | contig 11504 bp, 13 predicted proteins | sample IncBWH4MmetaG_FD_155471 | JGI IMG/M metagenome (GOLD analysis project Ga0210408, IMG submission 155471) | Forest soil microbial communities from Barre Woods Harvard Forest LTER site, Petersham, Massachusetts, United States - Inc-BW-H-4-M | ecosystem: Environmental > Terrestrial > Soil >... | reverse complement strand
TTTCTCGTCGCGGAGAACGACGGCCGAATCGCAGGTTGTGTTTACGTCGAGTTGCAAGGTGAGCGATCTTATCTTGGCTTGCTGTCGGTCGATCCCGCACTTCAGAAATCTGGCCTGGGATCGAAGTTGATGGCCGCCGCGGAAGAGTACTGTGCGAATGCTGGCTGCCGCTTCATGGACTTGCGAATTGTCAATCTTCGGAAAGAACTGCCCGCGTTCTATCACCGGCTGGGATACGTCGAGACTGGCACGTCCCCTTTGCCCGCGGAGGTGCACTCGAAACAGCCGTGCCACTTCGTGAACATGTCGAAACCGCTAGCCTAGTCACGGAATCTGACTCAGCCTTCTGCTAGTACTGCGTCCGCCTCGACCTCTACCAGCATTTCCGGCAAGATCAACGCACTCACCTGAACCATCGACGTAGCCGGCATGATGTCGCGGAAAAATTCACCGTGCGCTTTGCCGACCTTCTCCCACTCCGCGATGTTCGTCACATACATGCGAGTGCGGACCACGTCCTTCATGCTCGCGCCCGCTTTCTTCAACGCGGTCTCAATATTTTTCAGCGTCTGCACGGCCTGCGCGTACACGTCGCCGACTCCCACGACCTTGCCATCCAGTCCAGTCGCGGTTGTCCCTGATACATGGACATAAGAACCAATCCTCACTGCACGGGAGTAACCGACAATCGGCTCCCACGGTGCTCCGCTCGAAATGTTCTGCCGTTTCATTCGTCCCCCAGTATCGAGTTCACTGCGTGTGCGGCCCTTACGGTACGTGATTGCAAGTCTAATGCTCACAGCAACCGCGAAATTGGCAGCCGACTCACTCGACTGCCAGCAGGACGCGGCTACAACACGTCACTCGCCAACCGCGTCTAATTGATTAGCAAAACAAATCGTTGCGATAAACAGAAGTCACTTGCAACCAAGGAAGACCTGAGGTAACTACTCATAATGAGGTAACGCTCATATAAGTAGCTGGAACTCCGTGCCGGACACCGGCTTCAGGGGGCCCAAAATCATGATTCCGGAATCGCATCCGCTGCAGAAACTGTTTCAGGATTTAGTGGGACGCCACTACGCCGAGGAAATCGGCATCCGCGATCCGCAGGTTGTCGCCTATGTTTCGCACTTGCTGGCGGAGTTCTGCGACGCCGATCAATTGTTTAAAATTCGTGATGCCGCGAACCGCCGTCTGGCCGATCTCGGGGAGATGCTGCTCGAATCCGATCCTATCTATGGCCCCGCTCCTTGCTTCGATCGCGAACGTCAGGTGCGCAAACACATTGGGGACTACACCCTGTTCTTCGCGGGAATGTTCCCGGAGAGTATCAACCACCTCCGCCTGCGCCGCCATCGTCTGGAGAATTTTGTGGACTGGATGAAGACGGGCAAGGAAAGCTACTACATCGTTTCCAAGTTTGAGCACTTTGAGTACGCAAAAGTGGCGCCGGTGTTCGCCAACCTGTCGAAAAATTTCGAGGGCTGCGTCTACGGCCTGAACATGGTCAAGAACGAGTTGCAGGAGATGCAACACCCCATCGCCCGCCGCGCCGACGATCTGATCATGTAGCCGAACGCGGTCTGTCATTGCCGCACGTCGGACGCGCTTCCCATGCGGTAAAAGCTGAGCGCAGCATCGCCCTGCACCAGCTTGCGGAATCTCCGTAACGGGCCAAACTCGCTTCCGGGATCGAACTTCTTTTCGTGCTCCGCAATCACCACCGACATCGCCCATACTAACGACGAATCCGCCAGCGCGCGCAGCGTTTCTCCGTAGATATTCTGCATCCGGTACGGCGGATCGAGAAATGCCACGTCAGCGGCGACGTGTTGGCGTTCCATATGCCATAAGGCACGCGCGAGGTCTTCCTGCAGGATCTTGAACCCGCTTGCGACTTCCAGACTCTGCAGATTGTGGCGGATCAAGTCCGCGGCCGTTGGCGAGGATTCCACAAAATATGCTTCCTTGGCCCCGCGGCTGAGCGCTTCGATTCCCACCGCGCCGGTTCCGGCGAACAGGTCGAGCCACACGCTGCCTTCGAGCGCGTTCGGATTCCCCGCAGTCAGAACGTTGAACAGCGTTTCCCGCAGCCGGTCCGAGGTCGGACGAATATCTTTGCCGCGCAGCGAACGCAGCGGCCGACTCCGGTATTTTCCCGCGATCACTCGCATGGGTCTGTACTTTCGATTGCCCAATTCAATATATCCATCCATGTAGAATAATCGTATGGGAGCGCGGTGAGAAACTGGTCCATCCCGGTGGGCAGACTGTTTGGAGTGGAGGTCCGCATCCACCTCACGTTTTTGCTCCTTCCCCTGTTCGTTTACTGGACCGAATATAGTGTGGGCAAGTCTGCCGATGGGTCTCGAGATCTCGCCCTGGTCGGCATCATCCTGGCTTGCGTTGCGGCCCACGAGGGTGGACACATGCTCGCGGCCAAGCGCGCTGGCATGATTCCCAAAGCCGTCATCTTACTGCCGCTCTGTGGCGTCACGCTTTTCGATGAGTCCCACGCTGCGAAGCCAGCACCGGGGCTCTTGTGGAAACGCGAGATTCGGCTCGCTCTGGTCGGGCCGCTGGTGAACTTCGCGTTAGCCGGCTTGGCCGTCAGCGCAATATTCGCTTTTGCACGGGGCCTCCGGGTGTGGGAGTGGCCGTTTCTTGTCCCTGCCAACCTGCCGCGCAGCCTGGTCTGGGCAAATCTCTATCTCGCTGGTCTGAACCTGCTGCCCGCCTATCCTCTCGACGGTGGGCGTATTCTGCGCGCGATTTTTTCGCGCACCGTGGATTCGTCAACTGCCACCCGGCGCGCCGTCTCGATCAGCGGCGCCATTGCCATGGTGCTCATGATCGCGGGGCTGTTCAGCAATCCCTGGCTGACTTTGGTGGGCGTTGTGGTTTTCTCCGCCGCGCAACTGGAAGAGCGCGCCATCGTTTTCCAGTCGGTGCTCGATAACGTTCGCCTGGAAGAAGTGATGCTCACCGATTTTGCCACGCTTTCTCCCGCCGACACGCTGGAAGACGCGCTGGAAAAAGCCGTGCACTCGCTGCAAGACGATTTCCCCGTGGTTCGCGGCAGCGATATGGTGGGAGTGATTTCGAAACAACGCATTCTCGATACGCTGCGAGTCGAGGGCAACGGCTATGTCCAGGCCGTAATGAACAAGATCTTCGAAGTCTCCGCGCGGCAAGAGTCGCTCGGAACCGCCTTTCGTAAACTAACCGCCCGCAATTCCAGCATCATCCCCATCGTCGAAGACCAGCGCCTGGTCGGCATCGTCACCCTGCAGAATTTAATGCATTCCATGGCCTTGCTGGCGGAAAGCCGCAAGCTGCGACGCGACGAGTCCAACTCGTAAGCAGGTCAACCTTTCAATTCTGCACGCGCAAATAGTTTAAGCATTTCTTCTTCCGATGGAGGCTGTAGCATGTTGCGCGCCACAAAATCCTGGGATTGTGGATCTTTCGTGTTTCGAATTCGCTCAGCAGCTGGAGCGAGATCGTACGTAGTATGCCGCAGCTGAACCTCGGGCCCGAGCAAAAGCCAATCCGCTCCTGGCTTTCCAAAAGGCATTCCCACACTGCCAGCATTCACGACTCGAGTTGTCCCGACCATTCGGTCAAACTGCATGTGGGTGTGCCCGCAGACCACCATCGCTACATTGAGTCCTTCAAAGATCGGAAGGAGGCGCTCTTCCAGCGTCAACCGAGTGAAGCATTCATTCTCGTTTCGCGGGGTTGCATGGCAAAACAGCAACTCGCCAAGACCGGGCAGCGCGACTCGAAGTGTCTTCGGCCAACTGGCGAACACCCGCTCATGCTCCGGAGAGAGCTGCTGTGCCGTCCAGCGCACGACTTCTCGGGCCTGTTCTGGAAGTGTGCTTGCGCCTGTGCCGGCCAGTTCGGCAAGCACCGCCACCTCGCCATTGCCTTGGATGAATTGCACTGGAGTATCAAGGTCAAGCAAACAGGCGAGTGTTTCGACTGGCATTGGCCCGGGAATCACGTCGCCCCCGGAAACGATAAGGTCAACACCGATGGTGCGAATCTCCTGGAGTACGGCTTCCAGTGCTGGAAGATTTCCATGGACATCGTAGATTACCGCGATTCGCAACGGACCCTCCTGGCGATGCAGCTGCCGACGACCTTCATCCCTAAAACAGCCGCACCGCCTTGGCCTGCTGCACCGCCGGAATCTTTCGCAGCTTCTTCAGCACGGCATCCGGCACGGTGCCATCTACGTGGACCACGGCAATGGCCTCGCACAACTTCCCAGATCCAGCCTCGACGCTGCGCCGTCCCAGAGAGAAGTCCGCGATGTTGATCTCATCCTTGCCGAGGATTGTGCCCACTTTGCCGATTACCCCGGGAACGTCACGGTTTCGCAAGTAAATCAGGTTACGCTCCAGCGGAGCTTCCACGTCAATTCCGTCGACATGCAGCAATCGCGGCGCGCTGCCGTGCAGGACGGCTCCTTTCACCATGTGTTCTTCTGTCGAGCTTCTCAGCGAAATGGAAAGCACGCTGCCCGCGCCGCCAGTTGAGGCCTTGGCCTTGTGCGATTCGGTGACCCGCAGGCCCCGCGAGTCCGCAATCGACGCGGCATTCACCAGGTTCGCCTTCTCCTCCAGGGCCTGATTCAGGATGCCCTTGATCGCGGCGTTGCGCACCAACTCCGTCTTCCATTCCGCGATGTGGCCGCTATAACGTAGTGAGATTTCTTCGATGGTCCCATCCGAAACCTGCGCCAGAAACGCTCCCATGCGTTCCGCCAGCACGATGTAGGGCTGCATCGCGGCATACTCCTCGGCGGAGACCGAAGGCACGTTCACCGCGTTCTGTATCACGCCATGTTTCAAATACTCCTTCACCTGCTGCGCGATCTGCACGCCCACCGCGTCTTGCGCCTCGTGCGTCGAGCCTCCGATATGCGGAGTGAGTACCACATTTTCCATGGCCAGCAGAGGTGAGTTCTTCGGCGGCTCGGTGGCAAATACATCGAGCGCGGCGGCCGCCACCCGCCCTTGCTTCAGCGCCTGCGCCAGATCTGCCTCGTTGACCAACTCTCCGCGGGCGCAGTTCACCAGGCGCACACCTTTCTTCATCTTCCCGATCGATGTTTCGTTGATCATGCCCATCGTCTGCGGGGTGATGCCAACGTGCAGAGTGATGTAGTCCGCGACCGCGTAGAGCTCATCGAGACTCGCCATCCGGATCCCCTGCTCCTTCGCGACTCCCACCGACACAAACGGATCGTGCGCCACAATCTCCATGCCAAACGCGCGCGCCCGCCGCGCCACTTCCATCCCAATCCGTCCCAGCCCGACCACCCCCAGCGTCTTGGCGCGGAGTTCGGTGCCCTGCAGGGACTTCTTTTCCCATTTGCCGGCGTGCATGAGGGCGTCCGCGCGGCACAGGTGCCGGGCCATGGCCAGCATCATGCCCAGGGTCTGTTCTGCAACCGCCACGGCGTTGGCGCCTGGCGTATTCATCACCGCGATGCCTTTGTGCGTGGCGGCGTCGAGATCGATGTTGTCCACGCCTACGCCCGCCCGCCCGATTACGCGCAGCTTACGGGCATTCTTCAGCAGCGCAGCGTCCGCCTGCACTGCCGAGCGCACGATCAGTGCATCGGCCGTTTCCAGGTGCTGGGCCAGCTTGCCCTCCAGCTGGTCCGCCGTTAGGACGGTCCAGCCCGGTTCCTTCAGTAGTTCCACCGCTGCCGTGGAGATCTTTTCCGCGATGACGATTTTCACTGATGATTTCATCTTTCTATGAGAGTTCCTGACAAGTTGTTGACAATAAAGCCCCAGACTTTGCCCATAAACGGCCACAACCAGGTGGATTTACCCTTTTTCTGTTGACAAATTCTTGACATCAATTTGACGCCCCCCTGACACACAAAAACGGGTGGGTCTGTACGCTTCTTGCAATGGGCCACCGCTCATTTCAGGAGCTCACCATGAAGACCTTAGGAACACTACTGCTTACTGGACTCATCGCCCTCAGCTTGGGGTGCGGTTACTCCCATTCCATGACGCCGGCGATGGCGGGGAATACGCCAACGATCGCCAATGGTGGTCTCTCTCCCGCTAGTGCAGCTGCAGGGAACCCGTCGGTTTCGCTCACCGTCAACGGCACTATGTTTGCCGGCAACGCGGTCGTCAACTTCAATGGTGTGAAATACACTCCCACCCCTCCCATGACTTCGACTATGCTCACGGTTTCGATTTCCACCATGGGGATCGCGTCGGGCACGGTGGTACAAGTTACGGTAACCAACCCCGGCACACCCCCCACCTACAATAGTGGTGGGACGTCGCCCGCGACTTCAAATATGGCGCCCTTCACGGTCAACTAGTTCACCGTCAGCTTGAGCGAGGACCGCAGCCTGCGGTCCTCAAGCTCCTACCAGTTGCCGCTTGTCCGCCAAGCTGCGGGCGTACACTTCCTGCGCCGCCCGCACTGCCGAGCCGTACTGCACCGTCTTGCCTGTAACCTTGACGAGTACGTGCTCCAGCGCCGCCAGGATGCCGATCGTATCCAGATAGTCGTAGTAGCCAATATGCGCGATGCGAAACAGCTTGCCCTTCATCTCGCCCTGCCCGTTCGCCACCACGGCATCGAACGATTCGCGGAATTCCTTCACAATCTTGCCGGAATCAACTCCCTCGGGTGAGGAGATCGCGGTGAGCGCGGCTGCCGGCGTACTCGCGTAGAGCTTCAGTCCCAGCGCCTGCGCGCCCGCGCGCGTCATTTCGGCGCACAGCTCCGCGTTGTTCACCAGCTCTTCCCGCCCCTTGGCCAAATCGCCATTCCCCATCCCGCGAATGAATTCCAGAGCTGCGCCCATGGCGGCAAACAGCGATGTCGCAGGCGTGTACGAAGACTCCCCCTTGGCGGCCGACTTCCGCTCCTTGCGCAGGTCGAAGTAATACCGCGGCGATGTAGTCTTCTCCATGTGCTTCCACGCGCGCTCGCTGACCGCGCAATAAGCCAGCCCCGGAGGCATCATCAGCGCCTTCTGCGATCCGCCAATGATTACGTCCACGCCCCAGCCATCGACGTTGAGATGAGTCGTTCCGAGTCCGGTGATAGCATCCACGACTAGCAGCGTGTCATTTCCTGAAGCACCGCCCGCAGCCCGCACAATCTTTGCGATGCCCTGCACGTCATGCCGCGCTCCGGTCGAACTCTCCGTCGCCTGTACAAATACCGCCCGCACGTTAGGTGTAACCCGCGCGCGAATTTCATCCAGCGAGAACGTCTCCCCGTAGGGCTTGCTTAGCACCTCGACGTTGCACCCGAAAGCCTTGGCCAGTCCGGTCCAGCGCTCACCAAACTTCCCGGCGGTCAGCACGAGTACCGTGTCGCCCGGCGAGGTCAAGTTTGAAACCGAAGCTTCCATCACGCCCGTCCCCGAGCAGGCCAGCACCAGCACGTCGTTCTTGGTGCCGATGAATTCCTTCATGTCGGCCAGCACCTGCTGGAACAGCGCCCGAAAATCGGCGGTCCGGTGATGCGCCGTGAACGAAGCCATGGCCGCCTGCGCCGCCGGCAGCAGCGGCGTCGGCCCAGGAGTAAAAAGACGATTCTTGCGCAGCATAGCGAGGGTCCTTATGCGAGGGACAACCAACAAGTTTACCGGAAGCGAAGCGACCCAGCACGCCACCGCCATCGATTATTTGATTGGATCGCATCGCATTTCCCGTGATCGCAAGCACAGGTGCAGCCGCGAAGCACGCACCGTCTATAATCCCCTCATGAGCCTCGTCGAACAGATCCAGAAAGGCATCGTCGCCGCCATGAAGGCGAAGGAGGAAGCCCGCCTCTCCACCCTGCGCATGGTCAAGAGCGCGCTGCATCTCCGCCAGGTAGAGAAGATGGCGCCGCTCGACGATAAAGAATCCCAGGCCGTGCTGGCCACGCTGATCAAGCAGCGCAAGGAGTCAGTCGAGCAGTTCACTAAGGGCGGACGCCAGGAGATGGCCGACAAAGAAGCCGCCGAAATCGTCCTGATCGAAACCTACCTCCCCAAAGCCGCCGCCGAGGCCGACGTGGTAGCCGGAGTGAAAGCCGCCATCGCCGAGATGGGGTCACCTTCAATGAAGGAGATGGGCACCGTGATGAAGAACGCCATGGCCCGCTTCTCCGCCGCCGGTATGCGCGTGGATGGCAAGATGGTCAGCGAGGTGGTGAAGCGGGAGTTGGCCGGGAAGTAGACGCCAGGAGCAGCTGGTGGGGCTTAATCGTCGAGAAATCGCCGCAGCTTCGTCGTGAGCTTGGCTATATTCGCCGTTTCACAATCCCAAACTATCAGGACGCTCCACCCAAGACTTCTGAGCTTCGCTCGATTCCTTTTGTCGCGTTCTGTGTTTGTCCGCAACTTCGGTATCCAATAAGACTTTCGCGACTTTGGCAACCGTCCATCTGTGCAGCGCTTATGTTGATGCCAGAAACAGCCGTGCACGAATATCACTCGTCTCAGCGCCGAGAAGGTTAGGTCTGGGCGTCCAGGGAGGTCTTTCCTGTGGAGCATGAACCGAAAACCAAGGCGATGAGCCAACGAGCGAACAGCCAGTTCCGGTTTTGTATTTTGACTTTGAATGCGCCTCATGTTCTCACTGCGGCGCACGCTAGAGATCGTGTCCATTGTTCTTCGGAAGCTATTTTTGGTTAGGAAATTTCTTGAGGAGCCAATTCAGAACTTCGAGTTGGTCGGCACCAGTTGCTCTGCGAATCTGAATTAGGAGTTTTCTGACTGTTGGACGATCGAGTGTCAGGTTGCGCGCTCCCTCATTGCAAACTGAGCAGATCGCCCGAAGATTGCTTGGTTCATCGGTGCCGCCCATCGACTTGTCGATGACATGGCCTATCTGTAAGCGTGTCTTCCTACCCTCGTCGTAGGGGTGCGGCTCTCCCGCGACGGCGCCGCACATTTGACAGGTAAAACCGTTACGGTCAAGAACAAAAGCACGCACTTCTTTCGAAATGGAACGGGCAAACGCTGGAAGAGGCTTTGAATCTAGCAGGAGATACTCGCCCGGTTTTAACTCACTACGGTCGTTGTGGGTTAGGATCTGGTAGCCTTCCTCATTTCTGAGCTCACGTACCCGCCGAGCCCATTCGCTTGCATTCGCAGCCTTGCGAAGTTCGTCCGAGGTCAACACTCGTCCGATGTTGCTGAGGAAGTATTCACGGAGCCGGCGTCTTGAGCCGATTGAGTTCTTGACTCGTTTCACCCCACGGCTTGTAACACAACTTTGCTGGTAAGGCAACGAACGAGCTGTTTGGCCACTGCCTTCGCAACCGGAGGTGGAAATGCGTTTCCGACCTGGCGGTAGGCAGCGGTTTTTCCTCCGGAGAATTGCCAATCGTCAGGGAATCCTTGCAGACGTGCAACCATCCGTACAGTTAAACGTGGCATCCCTTTGTGGTTCTTGCTCGGCGGTTCATTGGCAATTCCGATTCCGTCTACTCCAAGACTCGCCCATGCTTGACGTGCCCGCGTCGGTCCGAGGTCAGGCCCGCCATGCTTTAGGCTGCCGCCAACTATCGTTGGGGCAATCTCGTTGGCCTTTTCACGCCAGAACCTCGCTCCTTGCCAGTCGTTTGCTGCCATCAGATCGAACAAGATCTCTCCCACTGTCGCTGGAAGGCCAAAATTTCCGGAAGGCCATGAGAAGCTATCGAAGAAAGCCTTTTGCACTGCGACGAACACGACACGAGGCCTAAGCTGGGGCACTCCAAAGTCAGACGCATTGAGCAGGTGCCAATCGGACCGATAGCCCAACTTGGCCAGTTGATTTACGACATGTCCCCGATAATCCTCAAACACGGCATCCAGAATCCCCCTCACGTTTTCAATCATCACCGCACGTGGGCGTGCCTCTGAGATTATCCGGATGGCTGCGGGAAAAAGATTCCTCTCGTCCTTTTGACCGAGCTGCTTGCCTGCTACAGAAAATGGAGGGCAAGGAAGACCACCCGAAACAATGTCCACACCGTTGTAGGGTCTAGCATCGAACTCCTGAATGTCCGCCTGAAGCACATTCCATTTAGGCCGATTGAGCCGGAGTGTGTCGCACGCGTGCCGGTCGAATTCAACTAGGGCCACATGCTCGATGCCAGCCTGTTCCAACCCTAGCGCCTGCCCGCCCCCGCCAGCGCAGAGTTCAAGCGTCGTTAATTTTTTCATTGGAATCGTGGTGTCCATCTTAAACCAGCTCACGAAGACCTTATCACTTAAATCGGCAAAAGGACCTCATCACTTAAGGCCGTACTTGAGCAGAGATCCAAACGCTTGTTGCTCACTTGCTTCCCTACATCTCCCTATACGCTTCGCTCTTCGAGATCCCTGCTCCTTCGCCACTTTCTTCAGCGCAGCTGGTTCATCGACCTTCTCCTCGGCCAATGACCTACTCAACGCGGCTAGTACGCTTCCTTCCGATGCCGGAACGAGTACAAAACCACATCGTTTCCAAAAATGTCATACCGCAGCCGGTATTCTTTCCAGCGGATTCTCCATTGCCCTTCGCCCGCTTTGTATCCGGCGAGTTTCTTGATTTTGTGCTGCCCGCTTCGATTGTGTGGATCTCGACGAAGCGTCGCCAATAATTCCTCCATCGCATCCACCAGCGAGGTCTCACCACGCGAGATTTTGCGAAAATCTCGTTCAAACGCTGGCGTAGTTAAAACTCGGAAAGGACTTAAGTCTGCGGGCATCGCGCATTACTCCCATCCCCGGCTGGTTGCGGAAAGATGATGATACGCGCAGGGTTTGGGAAGGGCACGACTTCAGTCGTGCCATAAGACACGGATATATTCGCGCTTTAGCGCCTGAGGGCCCCGCTACCGCGCGGCTTGCTTCTTCGCCTTTTTAGCAGGATGCCGCAGCTCTTTCAGAAATTCGCCCGCCTCGCGGGCTTTGCCGGCAAGGTAATCCTGATGGCCGGTCTTGATTTGTTCCTTCAAGCTTCCATCTTGCTGCTCTAGGTAATCCTCTAAGTCGTCGACGTGCATGATCCCAACCACAGGAATCCCATCCTTCTCCAGGATGAAGTACTCCCGGTTAACGTGCGCCCGGCGGACTACTTGACCCAGGTTGATGCGCGCCTTGGTCAGGGGCATACGGTGGACCACGCTTTTCATGATTCCCCCAATTGATTAATATTAATCAATATTGATTAGATTATAAACTGCGGCGTGCCCTTGTCAAGAGTCCGAAGTAATCTCTTACTCACTTGCTCCTCTGCAACTCCCGATACGCTTCGCTCTTCGACACTCCCCGCTCCTTTGCCACTTTTTTCAGCGCAGCCTTCTCATCCACTTTCTCTTCAGCCATGATTTGGTCGACCCGTTGACGAATCGGAGGACGGGCGAGAGCGCCCGTCCCCACACGGGCATCTCCTTCCTCCGACTTCCCAATCAGCAGCGTGATCTCGCCCTTGACCGACTCCCGCGACTTCAACGTCTCCAGCACTTCGCCTGCGCGTCCG
>Ga0210408_10005153_pt1 | contig 11506 bp, 13 predicted proteins | sample IncBWH4MmetaG_FD_155471 | JGI IMG/M metagenome (GOLD analysis project Ga0210408, IMG submission 155471) | Forest soil microbial communities from Barre Woods Harvard Forest LTER site, Petersham, Massachusetts, United States - Inc-BW-H-4-M | ecosystem: Environmental > Terrestrial > Soil >... | reverse complement strand
AGGAATCTCTCTTTTTGGTGACTTTAAAACGCAGAGAGATTCCTCGGTCGCCGCGGCGACCTCGGAAAGACAAAATAGACTGCCTTTTCCACAGCCTTTGAATCCGTGCCTTACAAGCCTTTCGCAGTGATCACCCAGATCTGAAGTTCGTTCTACCCAGGAGGCAACATGCCTGCTTACAGCAATTCCACTCCGCCGCTTTCTCTATTCCCCGGCGACGTCGGGTTCAGCTTCAACGCCGAAGCGTTTCCGGCCAACGGAACAGCGGGAGCGCAATTTGCGATTCCCGAGCCCGCCGGGCTGGCCGATCAGGGACACACGGTGCGCTGGCAAACTATTTTTGGCACGGCGCCTAGCGCGATCAGCATCGTCCTGCAGGCAGCGGCGGCCGACGTCGATACGGAATATTCCACGATCGACACGTCCACAGCCACGACCGGCGAAGCGCGTTCCCTCATTGGGGTCCGGGCGCGCTTTCTGCGAATCAAGATGACGTCGTCGACCGGCGGCGCGGCGCTGACGGCGAAGATCCTGCCGTAGAGGAAGTGACCGGTGACTAGTGATTGGTGACTAGAAGCTATCTCATAAATGACAATCCATCGAACCTCAGTAGTGCGGCAGGGGCTAAAGAGTCTGTGTGAGAACTCGGTTTGCTTCCTGTAGCGCCCGCCTTCAGGCGGGCATCTGCTTGATCCCAATGTGCCCGCCTGAAGGCGGCCGCTACAAAAGCGTGACGGTTATGAGTTCTCACAGAGACTCTAAAGCCCTTGTTTATCAGGCACGGTAATGTCGCGGCTGAAGCCGCGACCCACAAAGACGATTTATGAGATGGCTTCTGGTGACCCGTAATTCGCTCGCGCCGACGTGGCAAGGAATGACTGGTGATTCGTAATTTGTGAAGAGCACGGGCTGCAGATCACCTCATGCGTCGCGGATAGACAGTAATCGCCAATCATTGATCGCGAGATATCAATCCATACTCCTCAACCGCGAATCAGCAGTCACCAATCACCAATCACTCCTATGGCCTCGAATCCTAATTTTGTGAAAAAGCAGATCGCTGTGGACACCGTTTCCTGGACGGCCATTGTGGCGCCGATCGACTGCATGGCCGTGTCCATTAAGAATTCGGTGCTCGTCGACATGCGCATCCGCACCGACTCCGCGGACGCGACCACGCAGGACACCATCTCCGCGGGCAGCATCGAGATCGTGTCTGCGGCGCGGCACACGTTCGGCGTGCAGGACGGCGGCTCCGGTTCGCGCTTTTATGCCGGCGACACGATCGCATTCTTGCAGGTGGCGAGCGGCACGGGGCCGGCGCTGTTGACGTTTGTGCGGTGAACGAGCAAAGGCTTGAAACCACCCGCCGCGGCGGGCACACAGATTCACACGGATGAAATCAAGGAAAAATATCTAGCTAAGGCAACCGGCACTCTCCTTCCTTGGTCTATTCAATCTTTTTTATCCGTGTTCATCTGTGTGCCCGCCGCGGCGGGTGGTTCCCATTTCCTCTAACAACTGGCTGAAGTCGACCCGAAAGAATATGCGAATCAAAATTATTGGCGAAAATAATTGCGCGCGCGCGACTCGGCATTTGCTACGGGTTGCGGGCTTCGCGGTCACCGAATTTCTTCCTGCCGAAGCGGTCACCGACGGGCCGCTCGCGGGTTATGCCATCACCATCGATCTTGCCCCGGCCCCTCACACCCCTGATGCTCGCCTATGGCCGGATCCCCCCACGCGGCACCCGCACGCCTCAGTCAGCGAGGAAGCGACTCGATTGCAACGGGACGCTTCCTTGCCCTCCCTCACTGAACCTGCTGCGGGCCTGCCCGCCGTAACTCCGCCGAATTTGCCGAGCGAAGGCCGGATACATTTTGATTCCGTAGATAGTGCGCTGGAAGCGGCCGTGTTGCGACACGTGACGCAACTGGCGGCGGCTCCGGTGATTGTGGATCGTCCGGGCGGGGTGGTGCACTCCGACCGCGAATTGCGAATTGTTGCGCCGAATACGGGCGATGCCAAGGCGGACGAAGCGGCGGCAGTGGCGATTGAGTTTGGCGTACTGCGCGGTTTGCTGGATCTGACTGCGCCCGCCTCCGTCAGCCAACCGGAAGGGCAGATGATCTCGGGCAAGTCCGCCGAAACAGCGGTAAATTCCCGCAGCGGTGGACGAAAGAAAAAATGGTGGCCGTTTGGGATTGTGCTGCTTGCGGCGGCACTGGGATTGCTGCGGGCTAGTTCCGCGGCTGCGCCGGGGCGTGTGGCGGGAGATGCGCCGACGCTGCGGAGTGCGGTGGTTCGTGTGAGCTCCCCGTATCGGAATGAGCGACTCGCGGATGCTTCTGTTGCCTTCGTTGCGAAAGCCCACAGGCTGAAGCCTGCGCTACTGGAGGCGCAGGGGCAATTTGCGATGGGGCAGGGATTGGATCCTTGCAAGTCGCAGACGAAGCTTTACGCCAGCATCAATCAGACTGCGAATACGCAACTCGTCGCGGGCACAGCGTCGAAGAAAATTTTTGTGTGCTCGATCCATGTGGTGGCGGCCGCTGCGACGAATGTCGCGGTGGTGGAAGGAACGGGATCGGTGTGCGCGACGGGCACAGCAGGGGTGAGCGGGTTTGGCGGAGCGACGGTTGCGACAGGTTGGAATTTTGCTGCCAATGGCGGAATTGCGTTGGGCAATGGTGATTCTTCTTTGGGCGCGGAGGGAACCAGCGGGGACAATTTGTGCATTTTCAATTCCGGCTCGGGACAAGTGTCCGGCGGGATTAGCTATGTGGTGGAATGAAGAGTCAGGTGGCGCAGGCTTCAGTGGCTGCGGAAAAACTCAATTCTTGTCATTCCGAGGCAGGCTGCGTGCCGAGGAATCTCTCATTCCGTTGCCTCTAAAGCCCAGAGAGATTCCTCGGTCGCTGCGGCGACCTCGGAATGACAAAATAAATTACTTTTTCCGTAGCCTGTTCAGCCTCTGGCATTTTATCGCGGCATTGCGGCAGCTCCTAGCCTACCAACCCCCACAGGCTCAAGCTTGCGCCACTGGGGGCCTTAGCAGACGATTGCTATTCACAGGGGGGTTGTTCTTGTGCATGGCGATTCCCGCGCGTGCTACGACCTATTACGTTGCGGCAGCGGGAAGCGACACGAATAGTGGAACGAGCCCCGCGACGCCGTGGCAGACGATCGCCAAGCTGAATGGCTCCACATTGTTGCCGGGCGACTCCGTCCTGTTCAATCGCGGCGACGCCTGGTACGGGACATCGCTGGTCGTCCCATCGAGCGGGTCGAGCGGATCGCCGATCACATTCGGCGCGTATGGCAGCGGCGCGAATCCGATCCTGAAAGGTTCGACGGCGCTGAACACCAGCGGCTACACGCTGGGGCCCAACACCACGACGCAGATTTTCGCGCGGCCGGATACCGGGACGTCCAGCACCGACAGCCTCACGCGCAACTGGCGCGAGCAAGTCTCGCACCTGGACATCACCAATCCCGCGGCGCTGATCACGATCAGCGTCACGGCCTCGCCCACCGCGGCGCTAGACATCACCGGCGCAGGAATCGGCCCGGCCACGACGGCGCCGAACACCAGCGCGATTACGCGTATTACCTGGGGCGGAGGAAACAACGGCACGACGGTCGCGGCCGGAACCTCGGCGACCTCCGATCAAATTAGTTACAGCCTGGACAACACCGTGGATCAGATGGTGACGATCTACACCACGGCGCGTAACGTCGAGTACTACGCCAACAATCACGAAACATTGTGGTCGAACTTTTCCGGGCCGGACCAGTCGCAGAGCGCGACGGTTAGCGGCTACTCCACGGGCGGCAATGTCGTCATCAAGAACATCGTCTGCATCAACACCACACAGTTCGCGTACCGAAACACGCTGGGCGTGACGCCGGTAGCGATGTGGGAAAACGGCGCGCTGATTCGCCTGGTGGACTCGCAGCTGACTGTGGACCAAACGGCGGGCTCGTGGTTTTACGACGGAACGTACGTGTACATTCATGCGTCGGACAACTCCAACGTCGCGACGAACGGCAAGACGTACACTTACGTGACCTCGTCGAGCCCGAGCTTTACGGCTTGGGACAACGCGCAGTCCTGGCTGATTTTTGATTCGCTCGACCAGGCGGAAACGTATAACACCAGTAGCGCGACGCTCGGCGGAATCTATCTGACCGGAAGCCATTCGATCGTACGCAATCTTTCCGCGCATGACACGTTCCGGCATCCGATTTGCGTTTACGTCGGCGCGACGAATAATGTTGTCACCAACATTACGGCCTACAATTCCTACGGCACCTCGCCGCTTTGCATTTACGGCGCGGGGACGACGGGAAACCTGATTCAAAATTCGACTTTTCATAACGACACGTACATGCGCGAGGCCTACGTATTCACAGGCTCGGTGTGGAGCGTGATTGTGGCGCACGGCGGGGCGCAGAACAATACCGTCGATGGCTGCGTGATCTACAGCACTGCGGGACCATTTCGCTCCGATACTTTTACGGGGCACGGCTACGGAGTCCTGGTAGGCGATTCGACGACTTCGTTGACCGTCTCGCACAGCCTAATCTACGGAAATTTTGAGTGGGGCGTGGACGTGGGCAGCGGCGGAAACTCGGGTCTGACCACGGGCGCTTCGATCACGTTTTGGGACAACCTGCTGGATATTTCGGCGTCGAGCTCGAGCCTGAGCGGGGGAGAAGGAATTCTGCTGACGGGCAGCGTCGGCAGCATTTTTTACAACAATACGGTGTACGGCCCGGGCGTGACGAATCCGGTGTTCACGCAGGCGTCCACTTCCACGGGCGCGCTCGTGAAGAACAATATTTTCTATACCGGCGGATACGCCAGCGTCGATGCCTCGTCGGAAACGGGCACGGCGTACGACTACAACGATTATTTTTCGGCGTCCGGCACGCCATTTAACTGGGGCGGCACGGCGTACAACCTGGCGAACTGGCAGACAAATAGTTCGCAGGACGCGCATTCCTTCAGTTCCGACCCGAGTCTTACGAACGCGTCCCCGTTATCGTCGACCGGTAGTTACGCGCTGCTGGCTGTTTCGCCTGCCATAAATGCAGGAGTGAATCTCGGGGCTACGTATCAGATGGCGCTTTCGCCGGCATCGTCATGGCCCGGCGGCGTCACGCTGCTCAACCAGAATTCGGCTGGCAGTGGTTGGGAAATCGGGGCGTACGTGTACCCTGCGAATGCGGCAGTGCCGACGCTGTTACTGCGAGGCTGCTGCGACTGATTTTAAGTAGCGCAGGCTTTTTACCCTGAGCAGTTCTGAAGGGCAGCCTGTGGATTTTGGTTATGCCATGGCGCGATCTCCTCGTAACCAAACCCCACAGGCTGAAGCCTGCGTTACCAAACCCGCCCCGCCAAAGGCGAGCCGCTGCTATGCATCATGAAATTTGAAAATACGAATCCAGGAGGAATCATGGCCGCAACACCTGTGACGCTATCATGGCATTCGATTGGGCGATACATGCAGATCGCCGGCGCGGGCACGTTCCTTGTGGGTGGGCTCCTCAGCCTGCATCACCACGCGATTGGGATTTGCTTTGTCGCGGGCGCCGCCGCGTTTTACGCGGGGAAAAAGTTACAGGCAACTTAGTGGCGCAGGCTTTGGCCTGAAGGGGTTGGTTGCGAGGACTTTGCGCCCTTGCTCAACCAAGAACCCACAGGTTGAAGCCTGCGCTACTTAAACCCATGAGCTCCAAGGCAGACAAATCGCTGGCGAAGAAATGCATTCGCTCGTTTGGCGAATTCAAAAAGAAGTTTGAGTACAAGCCATTTCCCCGCCAAAGCGAATTTCACGATTGCGAGGCGAAGTACCGGCTCTTCGGCGGGGCGGCGGGGCCGGGGAAAACGAAGGCCCTGCTTTACGAGGCCATCTACCAGGCGCATCTGCATCCGGGCGTGGACACGCTGCTGCTGCGGCGCACGTTTCCGGAGCTTGAGGCTTCGCTGATCACTTATTTTCGGCGCGACGTGCCGCGAGAGCTGTACGAAAAATACAACGAAGCCAAACACATCGTGACGTGGCTGAACGGTTCGACGACGCGTTTTGCTTACTGCGACACCGAGAATGACGTTTACCGCTACCAGGGTGCTGAATATTTATTTATCGGAGTCGATGAACTTACTCACTTCACTCTGAAGCAGTGGCAATTTCTTACCAGCCGCAATCGCTGCCGCCTCAAGGGCGCAAAACCCTGCATGGCGGGCGCAACCAATCCGGGCAACGTGGGCCACGCCTGGGTCAAGGCGCTGTGGGTCGATTGCACTCCTGCCCCGGGTATGGACCGGCCCGACCAGTACGATCCAGACGACTACGAATTTATTCATGCGACGATTGCGGACAATCCGTTCTTTGCGCACGATGACGAATACAAAAAAACGCTCGGCCAGTTGCCTGAGGCACTTCGGCGCGCGTTTCTCGACGGCGAGTGGGACGTTTACGCCGGGCAATATTTCGACATTTTTGCGCCGGACCGGCACACGGTGCGGCCCGAGCAGGTGCAGCTCGAACCGTGGACGCCGCGCTGGATTTCGATTGACTGGGGATTCGAGCATCCGAGTGCTGTCTACTGGCACGCGACGCGCAACGACGGCGTCGTGGTGACCTATCGAGAGTTCGTGCAGAACCGGCTGTCACCGCGCATGCTTGCGGCCGCCATCGCCGAACGCAGCCTTGATCGCCTGGGCCGCGCCGAGCGCATCCGTGACATTTATCTTTCCCCGGATGCTTTCGCGCAGCGCACCGCCGATGCTTCGATCGCGGAGCAGCTCAGCGACGGCTTGGCCTCCGCGGGCCTGCCGCGGGCGGCCCCGGCGGACAACGACCGCGTGGGTGGCTGGATGCTGATGTACCAGGCGCTAGAAGCCAACCATTGGCTGATCACCGAAAATTGCACGCGCCTGATCGAGAATTTGCCGACGCTCACTCGCGATCCCGCCAACGTCGAGGACACGCTGAAGTGCGATGGCGATGATCCCGCCGACGCGGCGCGCTACGGATTGAAGTCGGCGCTCGAACCTGGTCGCGCTCCCGCCGAAGTCCTCGCCGCCGAGCGCATCACAGCGGTCGATCCGACGTCGCGCGCGATCTGGCTGAAGAAATTTTCAGCAGAGGAGTCGCGCCGCGTCGCGCCGGTGGTCTCGCGCAGATGGCGCCCGCAAGGGTGGTGATTAGCGCAGGCTTCAGCCTGCGCTACTTGAGATGTTCGCGACGAAATTATGTGGCATACGATACTGACTTGGCTTGCGCGTCATGCACGCGGGCGCTACGTGCTGCTGCTTGAGGAAGAAGTGTCGCGGCTGCGCGCGGAGAATCGTGCGCTGGTGAACTCGCTGCTGGGCACGGCGGGGTTTCCACCCATTTCGCCGGAGGATGACGCGCGGCACGGCCTGGTCGGGCTGCCTCCCGTGAGGCGCCGCACCTGGACGCAGATCGCGCGTGAGAGAGAAATGGCGGCGGGACGAGGCGCCACGGAGAAATGAGCAAAACCGCAAGGGTTAAAACCCCTGGAGAGCGATGGCTTAATGTCATGCCTGAAGGCATGACCCACAAACCGAGTCGGCTTTTTAGCAAATGAAGCGAGCTGCGTCCAAAATACGCAGGCGGTGATGAATGTTCAAGCTTTTTTGATCATGCGCACGAGCCAGAGCAGAATGCACGCGCCTACGAAGGCCACGAGGATGGAGCCGATCAGTCCGCCGCCGGGAAAAATTCCTACCAGGCCGAATACCCATCCGCCGATCATGGCGCCGACGATGCCGATGACGATGTCCATCACCACGCCGAAGCCGCCGCCCTTCATTACTTTTCCAGCGAGAAAACCGGCGATCAAACCAACGATGCACCACCAGAGCAAGTTGCCGAACATGAGTGCCTCCTTTTTCGCTTGAGGTTGAACGGCTGTATTCGCGGTCCGCAGGGATTCTAACCCGCACCCCTTCTATCTCAGTTGCCATGCTACGTCAACGGTTTGAGTAGGACAGGCTTCAGCCTGTCTGGTTTGGACTTGCTTCGGAACAAAAGTCAAAAGCCACAGGCTGACGATTCGCCTGCGCTCATCGCAAGAGCCCGTCCTACTGGTGCTAGCACACGAATGGGATCAGCGATTTCACTTCCCGGCGGTACCGAGCGTATTCTTCGCCGAATCGTTCGGACATGAATTTTTCTTCTAGTCTGGATTTGAGCACGATTCCGACGATGACCAAAACGAAGCCTAAAAGGGCGCGAATCTCGCCGAAGCCAAGCACCGTCCCCGCGAGCGCTAAAATGATTCCCGAATAAATCGGGTGGCGCACAATGGCATACGGGCCGGTGCGCACGAGCTCGTGATCTTTTTTGATCGTCACTCGGGCGCTCCAGTTGCGGCCAAGATAAAAGCGTGCCCAGATAGCAATCGCGAGACCAACGATCGTCAGCGCTAGACCGATGTAACCAACGACTAATGAGTGTGCGACGAAGCGCCGGCTGAGCGCCCCGAAATGCAAGGGAGCGCGCACCATCAGGAGCGCCGCCAGCACGAACACGATCGCCTGGGTGAATCGTGAGGAGCGCGTTTGAATTCGCTCTACCGGTTTGGTTGCGAATGATCCGATGAGCCACACGACGCCGAGTGTGATCCATGCTGCGTCGTAATAGCGGGCGAGATTGTGCGCGAGCATGGGAGTTGTGGCCTCGCAGAAATGTTCGCAGTTCGAGCGGCGAAATGCTAGAGGGGAGCACAGGTAGCACAGACTTTTCACCCTGACTGAATTGAAGGGTAATCTGTGGATTTTCCGCGCCCACTCTCGAGCAGCAAGACGAAGAATTGCGACGTTTCCTTGGAAATTGATTGCTGCGCGGGTTGCCACAGATTAGTGAAGAATCCACAGACTGAAAACCATGACGAATCAGCGGAACAATTGGAATGACATGGCCATTTTGAACGGCGAAGCCGAGGCGTCAAACGACGGCAGCATTGCGCCGCTCGACGGTTCATCCACTGAAGGCGGGGCCGCCGCGAGCGGCGCACATTCAGCGCAAGGTGCGAACGCTGTGCGCGCGCCGCTTGGTGTCGATGGCAAGCGGCCGGCGGCGAATGCGCAGGAAGCGCTGGCGAAGCTTGCGCTGGGGCCGAATAACGAGCGGCTCGAGGAGCTGCGTCCAGACCTGGTAAATGCGCTGCGTGAGCTCGTCGTGCAATATCGCGAAGAGGGAATCGTCGCGCGGCGGCACGAGATCCGGCGGATTCGGCAGGCACGGCTGTTCTGGCAGGGATTGCAATACGCGTGGTGGAATCCGCAGGACATGACCTGGCACCTGCCCTACGAATCGAAAATTTACGATGATAGCGCCGCTGCGGAAATGCCGCGCTACCAGTTTGTCACGAATCTCTATCAGGCGTTCGGGCTCTCGTTCATTTCGATCCTCAGCCAGGACGTGCCCACAACAAATGATCGACCAGCAAGTCTCTCAGCAAAACGCCATGAACCAGCAGATTTACGGATCCAACCAGGCGCTCAGCTCGCAGGCGGCGTCCGGCTACCAAAACCTGCTCGCCAATCCCGGATTTTCGCAGTCGGAAAAATCTGCGATCAGCAATCTGTCGCAATCGGCTCTGTCTTCGTCTTTTGACGCGCTCGCGCAAAACGCCGCCAGCCGCGCCGCTCGCACGCGCAATTCCGCCGGTTATGGCGAACTCATCGATTCGCTCGCCCGCACACAGGGCCAGGACCAAGCCAATCTCGCGCAGCAAAATCAAATCGCTTTCGCCAATGCATCACACGCCGACACGCTCTCGGCCCTCTCCGGGCTCTCCGGCCTTTACGGCACGAACACAGGGCTGCTCGGGCGCGCCCTCGGCGTCCCCGCGCAATTGCTTGACGCCAGCGCTCGCAACGCCCAGTCCAGCGGCCTCAGCCTCGGATTCGGCCCCAGCGGCTTGACATTCGGCCTCAGAGGGTAGTTCGCAACTCCCGCCACAAATATTCAGCTGCGGATCGAGGCGCAGGGATTTTACCCTGAACTCTGCGAAGGGCAGCCTGTGCGGTTTGGTTGCGAGCGCGTTGCGCATAATCTCGACCGCCCCATAGGCCACACGGGCTGCGGAATGATCCAGTAGCACAACCATCCGCTGCGCCGGAGCTGCGTGGGTTTTACTGCACTTAAAGAAGTCACACAGCCAACTGTCGCTGTACTACCAAAACCTTCTCCAAACTGACTTCTTCCGCAATCACCCCAAATCCCTATGAATCCTTACTGGATTGTTGTTGGCTTCCCCTCGTGCCTACAGTTATTCTTCTTTCTTCGCTGGCTGCATCGCCGCACGCGCGACGACGAAATTCGCCGCGCCTTCATTCGCGACATGGCCCTCAATCATCTCCCGCACCTCTACCACGCCCTGCGCCAAATCGCCGGGCACCTCGGCATCGAACTCAACGAACCCCCGCACGTCCGGTTCCTCGAGTTCAACGGCAACGAAGGAAAAGAGTGATTTGTGGTCCGTAATTCGTGATTCGTCAAGAGCTATCTCCGAGCCGTTAAATAATCACCGCACTCCGATTGACGGGCCACCTGTTGACCACCAACAGTCGCGCACGACTCACTCCAGCAGTTCGCTTCTTATTTCATGATTCACGAACTACGAATCACGGTCTCCAATGCTCGAAACCGTCCCACCCGAAATCATCGACCTCGCTCGCCACATCGCCGGCGAGCACGGCCTGGACCCTGCACTCGTCTGCGCCGTGATCGAGCAGGAATCCGCCTGGAATCCCTGGGCCGTGCGCTACGAGCCGGGCTTCTTGTCGCGCTACATCGCCCCTCTGTATACCGCCGGAAAACTGAGCCCCACCGAAGCCTACACACGCGCCATGTCGTGGGGACTCATGCAGGTGATGGGACAGGTTGCGCGAGAATTCGGTTTCGAGGAAGCGTCCCTCTCCGGGCTCTGCGATCCAGCGACGGGGATCGAATTCGGGTGCCGCATCCTCGCTAAAAGGATGGCGCGAGCCAAAGATGACGTCCCCGCCGCGCTCCTGGCCTGGAACGGCGGCGCCGATCTGAATTATCCCGCAGAAGTTCTGGCCCGCAAGCGCAACTATTCGTCCCGCGCGGGATAGCGCGCCAATGAAAAGAAGCTTCGCAAACGGAGTCTTCTCTCAATCGGGGGAACTCAGAACCAGGGTTGAAAAAATAAGTTTCATCTTCCACGGCTCAAATCTGGAAATTTCAAATCCAAGATTTCAGACCTGAAATTTCCGGTCGCCCAATCGCGCGTTCCCGCGACCAACATGTCGTACGCAACACCGGCAGGGAATTAAGCACCATCTCCCCGCCTCAATCCATATGCTTTGGCGTGTTTCCTCTTCATGAAGCCCACACTTAATCTCATCGCTCTCGGTGCCGCGTTGATCGCCGCCTCTTTCCTCGCCAGCGCCTGGAGAACGGCGCGCCATGACTCCCAACAACTCGCGGCAACACTC
>Ga0210408_10005150_pt1 | contig 11509 bp, 10 predicted proteins | sample IncBWH4MmetaG_FD_155471 | JGI IMG/M metagenome (GOLD analysis project Ga0210408, IMG submission 155471) | Forest soil microbial communities from Barre Woods Harvard Forest LTER site, Petersham, Massachusetts, United States - Inc-BW-H-4-M | ecosystem: Environmental > Terrestrial > Soil >... | reverse complement strand
TGCGATCAATTCCGCGCGGCCTGCGCTGCCGCGTCCACCGCATCCCATCCCAACGTCCGTGACGATCGCGATACGCCCCTCATGCGGGACGGGATGGCGGATCATAGCCTTGATTTTGGGTTCGGTAAAACAGAACTATTTTTGCAAAGGGGGGCTAGACAGGTAAAATTGTCGGCGGTTCACTGATTTGCCCGTCGTCCGGGCAAATCAGTCGTGTATCCGCGGTAACTTTAGCCGCGCAAGATCAGCGGCGTTGCGCGCCGATCAGCGCGGATCCAACCGGACAAGTTCGACTATAGCGCCTGGGCAATTGGCGACGCTATGGACGAAGGCGAGCATGATCTCCGCGCAAACGCGTTCCGCGTTTGTTAGCTGAGAGAAAACCGATGCCCACTTTCCGGATCATGCTCTAGAATTGTCGCTCCCGCTCATTCGAAGTCGATGTAAATGGCAATTCATGCTCCCCCGGCTATCCGTGTCGGTTTCGCCGTTGCAGTGCTTTCGGCGGCAGTCCTTTCGGTGATGTGCGCGTTTCATGCCGTCGTGCTTGCGGCGTCGCCGGTGCCCGACAGAGTGTCGCTCAGCGAGCAGACGATTGCGTGGAGCACCGTCACATACGCGACCGATGCGGAGAACGGACTAGTCGGCGGGTCGCTCGACAATAAGACCATCGTCGATCGCACGTTCAAGACCCACGTGCTCGAGAATCGTTATCTGAAGGTAACGCTGCTGCCGGAATTTGGCGGACGCATTCTTTCCATCATCTACAAGCCGACCGGCCACGAGCAGCTTTATCGCACCGACGTCGGCGCGCCTTACGGGATCAAGGCCGGCAATTTTTATTACGACTGGATGATGGTGGTTGGCGGCATCTTTCCCACGTTCCCGGATGCCGAGCACGGCAAGACCTGGCTGAAGCCGTGGGACTTCAAGGTGGCGAAGGAGAGTGCCGGCGAAGTGACGGTGTCGATGTCGCTGAAGGACGATTTCGCCTATTCCGCGGCGCCGCGGCAGTTCAGGCGGGGTTCGACCGGCATCGAAGCGACGACCTATGTCACGCTGAAAGCCGATCGCGCCGCGCTGGATGTGCGCGTGGTGCTGAAAAATCCGCAAGACAAGACCATCGACTACGAGTACTGGACCTGCACGACGCTCGCGCCGGGATCGGACCCGAAACGCCCAAGGACGACCGGCGGCGCCGAAATCATCGCACCGATCAAGGCCTACACCACGCCGCACTGGTCGGCCAACCTGGCCGACGGCGACGAGAGCTTAGGGGCCGGCCAAAACCGTTTCGAAAAGCTGCGCTATTTCAGGAACTGGCCGACGATGGGCATCGCCTACGCGGCGCCCGATATGGGGGCTGCGAATTTCTGGGGCGTGATCAACCACGACAACGAAGAGGGGATCATCCGCATCGCCGACAATACGGTCACGCCGGGCTTGAAAATGTGGACGTGGGGATTTCCGTCGTTTACGAACGAAACCGACACGCGCAAAGACCCGAACCCACAGCGGCCTTACATCGAATTATGGGCGGGCGTGTCGGACCAGTTTTTCCACAGCGCCAGATTTGCCGCATTGGGCGAAGTGTCGATACCGGAAACCTACGCCCCGACCGTCGGCATGAGCAATGTGACGCATGCGAACGAGAACATCCTCATCAATCTCGTGGCCGAGGGTGCGAGCGTTAGTCTTCAGTTCTTCAGTATCGAACCGGCCACGCCGTTGCGCGTCACGTTGCAACGCGGCGATGCGGTATTGTTCAACGACGCCGTGACAGCCGACCCGAAAAACGGAAATCGCGTTTCCGCGACGATTCCTGAAGGAGGCGGCGGCGGCCAGGTTCGGCTGACGATCAGGACCGCGGAGGGTAAAGAGCTGATCGCGGCCGAGACAGCAATCAAATAAATTCCTGCCGACCGCAAACGTGGGTGCCCAGTGTGATCGCGCTGATCCCCTCAATTGTGGACAGGGCGCTCCCGCCTTGTTCTCCGCGCCGCCGCGCGCCCCATTGAAAATCAGTGCGGGACGGCCGCCGCAATTTGGCTAGTCATCCGATCAGCCATTGCCCCTTGTGAATATCGAACTTCACCAGGCCTTCGTCGCGCATTTTCAGCAGCAGGGAGTGGCATGCTTCCTCATTCACGACATTGGCGCGTTTCATGACTTCGTAGATTTTGAGCGGCTTCTCGCGGAGCGCGCTCAGGATATTTTCTCGATCATTCAGCAAGACTGGATTCCCTCAATCACCACGCGTGCGCATCACTGCGAATACGAAAGCTGATCTTCCGTAACTACTCGCTCGATATTCTCCGATTTGCTCTTGATGCGGTATCTAAGACGTCCGTCCGCCTCAATCGGCATACGTTGAACGATGGTGTAAATCATTGGCGGATCGGCCGCGGCACGACCTTGCGGCCCCTGCGGCCGGTGGCGAACGTCTTCATTCAGCTTATAGGCATATGACATGTGTCTACCCCTGGAATTTTACGGCCGCTCTAGCGCAGACCGCGCAGCGATGCAATGCACCTGTTGCCTTTCCAGCATGGGTTCGCGAAAGCGAATTGGCGTTTAAGCGATGCGTTAGACCGTCTACGCAAGCGCTGGAGCGCGTCAGTGGGGTTGACCTAACGCAATTCAAACCTCCATGGAATGCATTGCGTCGCTAAACGAGTTTCGGACAACTTTTGTGTGACGCCAACAAGCTCATTGTCGCTGCCGCCCAAGGCCTATGCAGTGCAAAAAAGCGATTTCCGGAGCAGGCGTTGGTTGCCATTCGGTTCCGGCGGGCGGATGCTGTCGGCCACGGGCACAAGGGAGGGCAGCATGAGCAAGGCAGGCCTCGACAATCGCCACCGCAATAAGGACGGCGAAATCAGCGGTAAACATGGAAACACGCTGATCCGCACATTGCGCAAGGTTTACGGACAGGGTTTCGCAGCCGGCTATCCTGAGACCGAGAAGCTGAGCGAGGTTCTCCTCAAGCTGAACGAGACGTCGCTGAGCCAGCTTCGCCGCGATCATGAGACCGGCCATTTGGGACACAAGATCGCCAGCGCTTCGAAGTAGGGCCGCCGCCCTGCGGCGCGGAAATCGGCGCTATCCCATGACGAGGGCGAAACGCCCGAAGATGCAGCTCGCATTGGTCGATTTCGATTCCGGCTGGCCTGATTGTAAAATTCGGCAAGCTCTGCGCACGTGCTTCGGATCGAAGAAGAATCGCAAATGTACCGATCCGCGCTCATCCAGCTTGCCATTGCCGTCCCCGCTATTGCGTGCTTGCTCGGTGGCTGTTCGCCGCTGCAACCCGTGCGCGCCGCATCGTCCTATACCAGCCACACGATCTGCTCGGAGACCTTCATCTCGGGCTTGCCGGCCGCCCAGATCTACGCCGAGTCGGTCGCAACCATGCCCGCCTACGGTCTGATCGATGGGCTGGTCCGCTACCATGTCGACCCGATCAAGCGGGAGGTGTCCACTACCATCGCCGGCGGCTTCTTTAGCCGCGCGGTCTATCGGGACGGCCTTGGTTGCATCCTCGTGCATCAGACTGCTCCGCCAGAGGCCCCGCTGCCAAAGGATCTTCTTGCCGGCGCACCCACTGCGCCGCCGTCCCTGCCGGATATCGCCGGACCGGCCAGGGTCACCTCAGTCAACCCGGCGCTCGAGGCGGCCGTCGACCGGGCCTTCGCCGAGCCGCCGCAGGGCCCCCCGCAGCGGTTGACCAAGTCGGTGGTCGTCGTTCACGACGGGCGGGTCATCACCGAGCGCTATGCGCCGGGCTACGATATCGATACCCCCCAGCTCAGCTTCTCGATGGCCAAGACCGTGACCAACGCGCTGATCGGCATTCTCGTGCGCGACGGCCGGCTGGCCGTCGATCAGCCCGCGCCGGTGCCCGCCTGGCGCGATCCGCACGACCCGCGGCACGGCATCACCATCGACAATCTGCTGCGCCACAACAGCGGGCTCGCGCTCGAAGAGACCGGCAGCCCCTACGATGTAACCACGCGCATGCTGATGTTTGAAAACGACACGGCTAAATATGCCGAAGCGGCACCGCTGATCGCGCCAATCGGCAGCCGCTGGCATTATTCGAGCCCAGGCTACGCCATCCTCTCGCGCATCGTTCGCGACGCGGTCGGCGGCAACGCCGAAGCGGTGCTCCGCTTCGCGCGGCGCGAGCTGTTCGACCCGCTCGGCATGCGCAGCGTCACGCTCGAATTTGACGCGGCCGGCACGCCGCTCGGCTCGTCCTTCTTTTACGCGAGCGCACGCGACTGGGCCCGCCTCGGCATGCTCTATCTCAACGACGGCGTGGTCGGCGGGCGGCGCATCTTGCCCGAGGGGTGGGTGCGCTATTCCTCGCGGTTAACGCCGGGCGCCTTCTATGGCTATGCGGCGGGCGTCTGGACCAGCCTTGCGCCAAACGGACCAATGGATGAGCAGGCAGCGACGGGAATGCCGCCGGGGAGCTTTTACGCCAACGGCCGCCTCGGCCAATTTATCCTGATTGTTCCGTCCGAGCGGCTCGTCGTGGTGCGCCTCGGCGTCACGCAAGCTCCGCCGCAGGGGGACGATGGGAGCATACCTCGGCTCGTCGCCGAGGTGATCGCCGCCCTTCATTGAAAAGGGTGCGGCGATACTTCGAGCGACCATGCGCTATGAGCGCGCATTCGCGCGCCCCGTTGGCTCCATCGGGGGTAGGATTGCTGGACGACGCGGTTTCAATGGGGCGCCTTCTCGCAGCTCCGTATTGCTCACATCAGACTGCGAGCCATCGCTCGGCGGTTCGAATATGACGGCGACGTCTGGCCTGCGCTCGTAGAGCTAAATGAGGACGCTGAGCTTGGATCAACGATGGTGTAACCGGCAATTGAGCGTGGGTGTTCTCGGGTCACGTGACCGCCAGAATTTCCGTCATGCACGTACCAGATGTCGCCAGCGACATGCTGTTGTAAAATCATGATGTGGCCTGATCGAACCGCCGCCATGCCCGTCGCTGGGGCAGCGCGCGGGAAACGCCGCCAATTGGAAGCGAGATTTAATTCGGGAATAATCCGGCCAAAGCGGAACAGCGAGGCTTCGCACCCACAGAACGCGTGCGGGCATCCTGACGGGCGACCGCTGACCACTTTTTCGTCGCGTTGGATATCACCGACTGACAACACCATAGAGCGAAAATGTTGATAGCGATGATGATGGTAGGGACGGGCTTCGGCTTGACCGGAAAAAAGCAACAACAACGCTACAGCACACACAGTTTTCCACATCGAGGGAGAATCCATTCCAGTTTGTGAAATCCCCCTGCCGCCGCGGAGAAAGATCAAGAAACGTGTCAGGATGTTGGCTGAAATGGCCCCACGGAGCGGCCATTGTCGGCTGCCGGACATACCGGACATGACGGTTTGCTCGTCGGCCGCGGTACGCTGTAACCGGCGCAGTGGAGTCGAGCCAATGGAGTCCTCCAAGGGGCCCTTGGCTTCGCCTTAAACCTTTGATTATATTATGTTATCCAAGTGGGAATAGGACGAGATGGGCCGCAGTAGAATCGTTGATCCCACGCAAGACCTTCTCTCGAGAAGCATCAACCCAGGATGCCCTTGAGTCCGGCATAGAGCGACCCGATCGCCGTCAACGCCACGCCGACAAGCGGACCCGCTGTTCGGATGAGGTCCTGGATGAGACGCGCCCTGCGTCGCAATTGCTCTTCGCCGACATGCTGACCGAGCAACCGCGCCATCCTGAAAGCCGCGGCGTTTGGCTTGCCACCCTGCGCCAGTACCTTCGGCACCACCCGAAAGACCAAGACGCCGAGAATGTTACCCGAGACGAAGGCCAGCAAGATACTGCTGCCGTATTCAATGACTTCGCGCCATTCAACGAACGATTCCGGCACGATCTCGACGTGGTCATGAAGTCCTGTCACCGTCAGCATCAGCGTGATGCTGAGCGCGGCGGTCGCAAAGCCCAGCGCAAACGCACCTTCGAACCAGACCTTGTTCAGCGGATAGGCCGCAAAGCCAAACAAGCCAGGGATGAGAACCGACGCCAGCCGCAACGGCAGCGGGGAGATGTTCAGCAGGATGGTGACGACCACATGCGCGATCACCAGCAATACCGTGGGAACCAGCACATACAGCACGATGTGAGCGGAAAAATAGCGGAGCGGATTTTTGTATCGCTCCAGCCGCGTGTTGAGACGATCGAGATCGTCTCTCAGCCGATCCAATTCCGTGACGAGATCCTGAATTTCAAGAAGCATGGGGCGGACGACACGCAAGTCGCGCGAACAGTGCTTGCAGGCAATGGCCTCGTCCTTGATTGTCTCGGCGCAAAACGGACATTCCATCGTGGCTATCGAGATTGTTTGCGATGTCGGATCATCTCGACCTCACGCCGCGCCCTGAGCAGTTCCTCGCGAATGATGTCCCGCTTGCGCAGAAGCTCGTCGCGTTCGCTCACCAGCGTCGCCGGAACCGCAATATCTCGCGAGCAGGTGACGCAAACCAGCGTTGCTTCGGCGTTGAGCGAGAGGCAATAGGGACATGTCATCGCGGGACTAGAGCCTTTTCCGTTCCGATTGAATCGGAACGGAGGCACCCTTTCTTGTTTTGACGCGTTTTCTTCACGCGAACCGGTATCCACTTCGCTGGAAAACGCTCTAGGGCACAATTTTCAGGACAAAGCTCGCAGTGCCAATCCGGCCATCGCTGTCCTTGACGTCGACGCGAAGCATATATTCGCCAGGCGGCAGCTCCGTATCGGGCATATCGATGCCGGCTGCTTGCACGAACGGCTTAATTCGTGACGTAAGGTCGACATTCGGCGTTCGCAGGAACGTCATCTTGACGGATTCCGGGTCGATCTTTGCTCCGCCAAATGATTCGAACTTCAACTGCAATCGCAATGGCGAATGCACCGCATCGCCCGGTGCGACGAACTCCACCTTCGGTGCGCGCAGTATCCCCCGTCGGTCCGCCGCCACGGCTCCCTTCGGTGGCGGCAGCTGGGCTTCCGCCTCGGTAATAAGCTTGGTTGCATTCGCCCCGCCTGACATCGCAAGGCTGGTCGCAACGAATATCGGCCAGATCCTCTTCATCATTTGTCCAGGATTCCAACAGTCGGAGTGTTGCTTTCAGCGCGTGCCGCCGTCACCGATAATCGTGTATGGTGCCCAAAACAACGGATGGGCGTAAGCGAATTCTGTCTTGCCCTCGCCGTTAAGGTAACCGGGTCCGTCAACAAGCGCCATCATGGCTTGCCGGAGTGCTTCGCTGCGGCCGAGCTTCGGATTCTCGGCCTGCCGCTTGAACAGATCGGTGACCAATTGTCGTGCCGACTGCGAATGCACCGACCAGTTCGTCACCAGCAGCGCGCGGGTTCCCGCGTAGAAGAACGCGCGGCCAAGGCCGGAGGCAGCCTCGGCCCCAGCACCGGCGCCGGCGCCCGTGTTGCACGCGGACAGGATGACCCAATCCGCATCCAGCTTGAGGCCAAGGATTTCCTCCATTGTCAGAAGGCCGTCACCGTCTTCTCCCGTCAAAGCCGGCGAAGAAAGCGCCAGCGCCGGCTGGGTCAGGCCATTGAGTTCACCCGCGACAAGACCATGCGTCGCGAAAGCCAAGACCTTGAAACCGGAAAGATTCAGGGTCTTTACCGTGCTCTCCTTCGCATCCTTGCCCAGATACAGCACTTTAGCGGGATCGACCTGCAATGCGAGCGCGATCGACTTCAACTCCTCCGCGGTGTCGGGCAACCGCGGCAAAAGTCCCAATTCGGCGCTATCTACACCCTCGAGCTTCGGGCTGCTGCGCCGCTTCAACGGCATCCCGCGGGTCAGATTGTCGGCCGCATCGGCGAGGTGGACTTTGGCCTCAGCAGCATCCGCCTCGGCTTGTTGCTCCTGGCTGAAGATCGGATCGCCAAATGCCACGAGCTCTTCGCGATTGGGTTTTCCCGGCGGCAGCTGCCGCAGGGTGCGTAAAGCCGCCGCCGAAGGCACCGTCGTCACCGCGTGGGTTCGGGCGAGCCACGGCACGCCCCGATAGCTCGAAAACAAGGGATCGTCGTCGTCCCTTATTTCGGCCGGCGCCGTCGGCAACAAGGAAAGCGGCAACAGGCCTAGCGCGCCGTTGGTGACGACGATCAGATTTTTGGCGGATTTCCAGCCGCTTTCGACCGGCCTCAAGAGAAGTCCATAGAGCTCGTAAGCGAGTTTCAAATCAAAGGCCGGGATGTCCGAGATCATCGCCGCCTGCGGCTCGAGCGCCTCGCGGAGTTTGCGAATCTTGGTTTCAATGTCGCCGATCTTCGCCTTGATCTCGGCAAACGCAATGGGACCAACCTTCGGAACGGCCCAAACAAAACTGCCATTCTGACCGAAGTAAAAAGAGAGCATCGCCTCGCCCTCGGCCAGGGCCGCTCTTATCTCGGCGATCGTCGGCGGTTTTGGCGAAACCAGATCTGCGTAAGCCGGAAATTTTTGATTGATCTCCTTATGCGCCCTGTCCCGCTCCGCCCGCAGGCTGCTCAAGGATGCATTGATCGCCTGGACGCCCTTTTCGTCGCGTTCTTCCGATGAGAGCGCGAGCACGTTGTTTAATGTTCCCAATTGAGCGCTGTACTGCTTCGAGAGATCCTGTTCCTTGCGGACCAGTTCACTAAGCGCAGGGTCTTTGGCGGCAGCGCGCGCACTCGACGCTGCCAGCGCCTGCTGAACCGAATGACCGCGAATAGCGTCGGCGAGGCCGAACGTTTCTTCGCCGATGTCGTCGGTCAAGCCGGAATTCCGCGCCAGCATGGCAAAGTAGCTTTCGACCACGACCTGCAACCGAAAGCTTTGCGCAGCGACCGTCACCGTATTGTCGTCATCGGCGTTCTCCCGGGAGGCTGCCATCATGCCCGGTATCGCTGCTTTGAATTCGCGAAGCGCCTGCGCATCGCGTCCCGCCCGCATCAGCCCGATGGCGAGCGTGCCGCGCGCGGACGCGGTGTCGAAATGGGCTTCGCCAACACGAGCAATCTGCCTTTTTACCAGTTGCTCGGCCGCGGCGACGCCGGCGTCAATCTGGCCGGAGGAATACAGCGAGAGAATTCGCGACGGGTTGAACTCAAAGATTTGACGCCGCTGCGGCTCCCAGTTGGCGATTGATTTGTCAATCCGATTGTAAATCGCCATCGCCTCGGGCTTGCGTTGCAGCGTCAGGATCCCCCCAAGCTGCGAAAGTATCTGCACGGTGGATTGTGAATCTTCCGATATGCCGATCGTCTTGATGATTTCGATGGCAACGCGCGTCAGCTGTTCGGCTTCTGCGTAGCGTCCTTGCTCGACCAGAATTCCGGAAAGACCGACGACGTAGCGCGGTGTCACAGGATTGAATTTTCCGGTGTCCTTTAGTCTTGCGAGCAAGGCGCGACGCGCATCGACCTCGGCTTCCTCCAGGCGTCCCTGACGCGCCTTCGTTCTGGCCTGGCTGAGAACGGTAGCGTCGATTCCTTGCAAAACGACCGACTCCGACGGCGGATTGTCTGCCCCGAGCAACGCTTTCATCCCCGCGCGTTTGCGCTGTTCGGCAAGACGATAGGCCGCTTCGGCTTCGGCGAATTGTCCCCGCGCTTCAAAAATCACCGCGCGATTGAACTCGATCTCGGCTTCCCAGTTCTGGCCGAATTTGGCATAGGAGGCCCGCCATCCCGGCAATCCACTGGTCCGCGCTTCCTGAATGGCGGACAAGCTGCGGCGCAGATAGGCCTCCGCCTGAGCAATGTCGCCCATTTGGATGAGAATGCTGCTGATCTGCCGGTTGGTTGCGAATTGATAGCCTTTGGCTCCGGGCGCATTGGCAGTCTCGCGCAACATACGCTGATAGATCTCAAGCGCCTTCTTCGGATCACCGGCGACGGAATACTCCAGCGCGAGCAATTGCGTAAATCGCCCCATCAAATTGAAACTGACAACTCCGCGTCCGACCTCGACGGCTTTGCTCGCATCCGCGATGGAATCTGCCAATCTGCCAAGTTGCGCACGCGCATTGCCACGGTCAAAGAAGAATTGCGCAAGGTCCTCTCGCGATTGCTTGCCGGTGGGAGCAGCGTCGGCGGTCGCTTGTAATTCCTTGATAACCTTGAGGTCGGGCTTTTCGCTGTCCAGGATCGCCGTGATGTCGGTAATCGTGCGCGGCGGAGCAACGAAGCCGGCGGGAAGTCCAGTCCCTGTGGAAATTTTTGGCGCGGCCTCCGTTGGAGCGGCAACCGCCACATTGGCGCGTCCATTGGCGGCATTCATGGCCGTTTTGACGCACGCTTGAACGCGCGGCCTTGCCCTGGCGCGGCACGCTTCGAGACCTCCGCCGCCTGACTGCATGCAAGCCTGCACGATCGGCCTGCCGACCGTCATCCGGCAATTCTCGATCGCCGTCTCCATCGAGAGCGCAAACGCAAATCCCGTCGATCCGATCAGGAAGCTGAGCGCCGCGATTTGGCCAACGCCAGAACGCAGCCCTAATTGCCCAAATCGCATAAAACCAAATCGCATAAAAAAAGCCCCAGCCGAGGCCGCTTGAATGCAAAAGCCTAGCGCCAAACAGCGCTGCAGAACAAGCCTCAATCAAGCGGCAGACGGAACTTGCAGGCCCGGTGCCGGCTTGCCGTCGCACGACGGGGAGGCTCAATCCGTGCTACGCAGGCGCATGCCCCTCGTCAGTGGCCGCCAACCTCGACGTCGATATTGGCTGCGCGCAATGCGGCGATGGTCGACGCCAGATGGGACCGGTCCCTGGTCTCGATCACCACCTCGAGCAGCACCGCCTTCGCCGGCAGATCGGTGAAGATGCGCTGATGCGACACCTCGACGATGTTGGCGCCGGACTTGCTAAGCACGCCGACCACGGTCTCGAGCTGACCGGGCCGGTCCACGATGTCGAACCGGAGTTGCGACAAGCGGCCCTCGCGCGCGAGTTGACGGGTCAGCACGCCGGCCAGAAGCCGCGCATCGATGTTGCCGCCGGTCAATACGAGGCCGACCGCGCGGCCCCGGAAGCGTTTCTGGTTGGCGAGGATCGCCGCCAGACCGGCGGCGCCGGCGCCTTCGGTCACCGTCTTCTCGATTCCGATCAGAAGACTCAGCGCCTGCTCGATCTCTTGTTCGCTCACCAGCACGATGTCATCCACAAGCGCCCGCACGATCTCGGAGGTGATCTCCCCGGGCGCCTTGACCGCAATGCCCTCGGCGAGCGTGTCGCCGCGCATCGGAAGCCGCATCCCCTTGACGAGATTGTACATCGACGGATAGAGCGCCGCCTGCACGCCGATGATCTCGATAGCGGGCTTCAGCGTCTTGGCGGCCACCGCCATGCCGGAGATCAGGCCGCCTCCCCCGATCGGCACCAGCAGGACGTCGAGGTCGGGCACCGCGGCGAGCATCTCGAGCGCGATGGTGCCTTGGCCGGCGATGATCAGGGGATCGTCGTAGGGATGGATGAAGGTCAGCCGCTGTTCGCGGCCA
>Ga0210408_10005149_pt1 | contig 11511 bp, 11 predicted proteins | sample IncBWH4MmetaG_FD_155471 | JGI IMG/M metagenome (GOLD analysis project Ga0210408, IMG submission 155471) | Forest soil microbial communities from Barre Woods Harvard Forest LTER site, Petersham, Massachusetts, United States - Inc-BW-H-4-M | ecosystem: Environmental > Terrestrial > Soil >... | reverse complement strand
TCGGTGGGCAGCCCGAGGACGCGCTCGCCGATGGTGTTGCGCAGGATCTCTTCGGTGCCCCCCGCGGACTTGAGGCCGGGGAGGAAGGAGATCATGTAGGCCCACTCGCTGCTCTCCTGCAGGGCGTCGGGGCCGAGCACGTCGGCGATCAGGTCACCGGACTTGATCGCCCCGTTGACGATCGTGACCTTCGCGAGCCCCGCCTCGGGGCCGGGGATCTGGCCGTGCTGGAGGGCGGTGAGGGTGCGGTAGCCGGTGAAGCGCACGGCCATCAGTTCGCTGGCGATCTCCCCCAGCTGGCGGCGCACCTCGGGGTCGCGGCGGGCGTGCTCGTCGGAGGCGATCGCGCGGGCGAAGCGGGCGGAGTTGTAGCCCAACCCCTCGCCGCCGAGGCCGATGGTGACGCGCTCGAACATCAGCGTGGTCAGCGCCGTGCCCCAGCCCGCGCCGACGCCGCCGACCACGGCGTCGGCGTCGAGGGCGACGTCGTCGAAGAAGACCTCGTTGAACTCGGCCTCCCCGGAGATCTGGCGCAGGCCGCGGATGGTGACGCCCTCGGCGTCCATGGGGACGATGAACATGGAGAGACCGTTGTGCTTGGGCACGTCGGCGTCGGTGCGGGCGAGCAGCAGGCCGTAGGCGGCGAACTGGGCGTTGGTGGTCCACACCTTCTGTCCATTCAGGCGCCAGCTGCCGTCATCCTGCTGGCGGGCGCGGGTCTGCACGGCCGCGAGGTCGGAGCCGGCGGCGGGCTCGGAGAAGAGCTGGCACCAGACCTCGTCCCCGTGCAGCATGGGGCCGAGGTAGCGGCTCTTCTGCTCCTCGGAGCCGTGGGCGATGATCGTGGGGCCGAGCATCCCCACACCGATCGCGTCGAGGATCCCGGGGACGCCCGCGCGGGCGATCTCCTGGCCGCAGATCACCTGCTCGATCGGGCCGAGGCCCTGGCCGCCGTACTCCTTCGGCCACGTCACTCCCGCGAGGCCCCCCTCGGCAAGCTTGCCCTGCCACGCGCGCCGGGCGGCGAGGATCTCATCCTCGTCCTTCAGTGCCCCCTCGCCCTGTAATACAGGGGCCTCCGCCTTGTGCTGATCGAGCCACGCGCGCACCCGCGCGCGGTGCTCGGCCTGCTCTGGTGTGTCGTCGAGATCCACAACGCCTCCTTGGTTGACTGACCAGTCAATCGCCTCCTACACGGTACTCCTTCGGGAGGGGATGTGTCGAGGTTCGGTCTCCACGGCTTCAACGGGACGCTCGCGGGGGAGGAAGGCGCACTCCGACGGGCACGGAGCCCTGCCGCAGGCTGCCTCGGGGCGTGGCGGCTCAGCGGCGCAGGTCGAGCAGGGCGCCAAGGATCCCGATTGCCATCAGCACGATCACGAACACCGAGATCGCGGTCCCCACGGTGAAGCCCTGGGTGGAGATGGCGCTGAGGGTGAGGAAGGCGAACCCCACGATGAACAGGGCCGCGACGAGCAGCACGAGCACGCGGGTCATGGCCGGGTGGGGCTGTCTGGCGCGGCGGGGATCGCAGGAGGGTATCCGCGGCCGTCCTCCTCCGCCGCTTCTCGCGCCGAGTGGCGCGGCAAGGGCGCAAATCGAGCGACCGCCTACTTACGTGGATCCGAGCGGGCGGCTCCGGCGGACCGAGCCCTCTGTTGCACGGCGCCCGGGAGGGCGAGCGAAACAGGTGGCCAGACCGATCGGGAATCGAGAGGCTCCGGTCACCGAGCCGCAACTAGACTGACCGCCATGGGCATCACCACCACGACTTCAGGAGTGACCATGACCGGCTCTGCCACCCAGGGAATCAAGACCGTGCTGCATCCCGTGTCCGACCTGGCGACGGCCAAGGCGGTGTACGCCGCCCTGCTCGGGGTCCCGCCGCAGGCCGACGGGTCCTACTACGTCGGCTTCGAGGCCGCGGGCCAGCACATCGGGCTGGTGCCGGGCGGTGGACCGCAGGGCATGACCTCGCCGGTGGCCTACTGGCACGTGCCGGACATCGAGGCGAAGCTGGCCGAGGTGACCGCCGCGGGTGCCACCGTGAAGGAGCCCGCGCACGACGTCGGTGGCGGGCGCCTGGTGGCCACCGTCACCGACCCCGATGGCAACGTCCTCGGGCTGCTTCAGGACCGGTGAGTACCGACCCCTCGCTCCCGCGCTCAGCGTCGTCGCGACGGCGAGGCGAGTACACCGGCCGCGCACAGGATCCTCGACCGGCTCGCCGACGTCGGGCTCGGCTACCTCAGCCTCGGCCAGCCGCTCCCCACGCTGTCCGGCGGCGAGCGGCAGCGGCTCAAGCTGGCCACCCGCATGGCGGAAAAACGGTCCGGGCGGGCCTTAATCTTCGTCCTCGACGAGCCGACCGCCGGCCTGCACCTCGCCGACGTCGAGCAGCTGCTCGGCCTGCTCGACCGGCTCGTGGACTCCGGCAAGTCGGTCATCGTCATCGAGCACCACCAGGCGGTCATGGCGCACGCCGACTGGATCATCGACCTCGGCCCCGGCGCTGGCCACGACGGCGGCCGGGTCGTCTTCGAGGGCACACCCGCCGACCTCGTCGCCGGGCGGGAGGGTATCGGCCCCGCCCACCCGGAGGGAATCCCATCCCTCACCGGCGAGCACCTCGCGGCCTACGTCGGCACCTGACCGAGGCCCTCGCGGACACCACACGAGACGAGATCGCGCTTGGCTGCGCGTCACTTGGGCACCTTCAGATCGCCTTCGGTCGTCCGACCGACCACGGCGAACCGTTTGCCACGCGGTCGCTCACCAAGTCGGCGAGCCGGCCTCCTCCTGAGGCTCTGCCCTCGCCAGCGGACCAGCACCCTCCGTTGATCGGACCCCCGCCCGCCCGACGTGCTGGTCGGCGTGGTAGGAGGAGCGCACGAGGGGCCCGGCGGCGACGTGCTCGAAGCCGAGCGCGTAGGCGTCGCGTTCCAACGCGGCGAACTCGTCGGGATGCCAGTAGCGCACCACGGGCAGGTGGCGCTCGGAGGGGCGCAGGTACTGCCCGACGGTGAGCACCTGCACCCCGTGCTGGCGCAGGGCGGCGAAGGCGTCCACCAACTCCGCGTGGGTCTCCCCGAGGCCGACCATGAGCCCGGACTTGGTGGTGACCTCGGCCCCCCCGAGCTCCTTGGCGACCCTGAGTACGCGGCAGGAGCGCGCAAAGCTCGACCCGCGCCGCGCGAGGGGGTAGAGGCGGGGGACGACCTCGACGTTGTGGTTGAACACGTCGGGGTGCTCGGCGATCACCCGGGCGAGCGGCATCTCGTGGCCCTGGAAGTCGGGGGTGAGCACCTCGATCAGGCAGTCGGGGGCCTGGCGGCGGACCTGGCGGATGACGCCGACGAACGCGGAGGCCCCCTTGTCGGGCAGATCGTCGCGGTCCACGGAGGTGACGACGGCGTGGCGCAGTCCCATGCGCGCGATCGAGCGCGCCACGCGGGCGGGCTCCAGCGGATCGTTCCAGGTCGGCCGGCCGGTCTTGACGTTGCAGAACCCGCAGCGGCGGGTGCAGGTGTCGCCGAGGATCATGAACGTGGCGGTGCCGCGCTCCCAGCACTCCCCGACGTTGGGGCAGGCGGCCTCCTGGCAGACGGTGTGCAGTCCCTCCTCGCGGATCAGCGCGGTGAGCGCGCGGTAGCGCTCCCCCCCGGGCGCGGGCACCTTCAGCCAGGGGGGCTTGCGCTCGCGCAGGGGCCGCACGTCGGGCCCGAGCACGCGCAGCACGTCCATCCCCCCGGGATTCGCCCGGGAGCGGGTGGGAGCGGCCGAGCTCACGCGGGAACCGCCGCTTTGACTTTGAGATCATCCGCGCGGGTGAGTGCCGCAACAGGGTGGGGGGCGCGGGGCTTCCTGCCCCGCGACGGCGGGTTGCGCTCCAGTCCAATCGCCTTCATGCGAGCACCCCCGCGGGGGGCCGATGCGCGAGCGTGATCGGCGCCCGCCAGGAGAGGGCTGCTACGGGTGCGTCGATTCCCAGCCGCCGCGGGGAAACGAGCCGCTGGCGGCGACCGTGGGCCTCGCAGAAGTGGTAGGCGACGCGCTTGCGAAAGCAGCTGAAGGTCGTTCGAGGGCACGCGGCCCCACCGCCGTCCCGTTCCAGCTCGGCAGCGATCGAGGTCATCTCGACGTCGGGCAACCCGCAGGCGACGACCCAGCCGAAGGGCTCCAGGTCGTTCTCGATGTTCACGGCGAACCCGTGGGTGGAGACCCCGCGCGAGACGTGGACTCCGAGCGAGGCGATCTTGTGCTCCTGCACCCACACGCCGGTGTAGTTGGGGCCGTAGTGGGGACGGGAGTGCGCGGCGATCCCCTCCTCGGCCAGCGCGGCGACGATCGCGTCCTCGATCGTGCGCAGGTGGGCGACGACGTCGGTGGTCCCCATGATCGGGTAGCCCACGAGCTGCCCGGGGCCGTGGTAGGTGACCCGTCCCCCACGGTCGGTGGGCACCACCTCGATGCCGCGCGCGCGGTAGAACTCCTCGCCCAGCGTCAGCTCCCCCGGCTGTGAGCGCCGCCCACGGGTGTAGACGGGGGGATGCTCCAGCAGCAGCAGCGTGTCGGGCAGCTCCCCCCCATGGCGGCGTGCGGCGATGTCAAGCTGCATGGCGAGCGCGTCACGGTAGGGGATCGTGCCGAGGTGGCAGACCCAGATGTCGTTGGGAGAGCGACGGCCTTGATTCATTTGCCGCCTCTGGTGGTAGCATATTCCGCAGCCAAGATGAGCTCCATAGGGTTGTTCATCCTTCGGGGTCCGGTTCGCCGGGCCCCGTTGACGTTAAGGCGTTCCGGCGGGCATCGAGGCCGACTCCCGCCGGAACTAAGGGGGGCGTTTACGTCCGGCTACGGATGACCGCAACCATGAGTGTTATCGCCAAGATAAGCAACACTGGATTGTTCATCTTCACCACCTCCTTTCCCAGGCCGGTCGGCCTCGGGCCGGCGTGATCGGGGGGCGGTGGGGACCCTGCCGTAAAAGCTACTCAGCGCTTGGGTCACAACGCCAGCGCGGCCGGCTCCTCCAGCAACTCCCTGACGCGGGCGAGGAAGCGAGCGGCGTCGGCGCCGTAGAGGATGCGGTGATCGCAGGCGAGCGTGACGGCCATCGTGTGGCGGGCCACGATCTCGCCGTCGCGGACTACCGCCCGTGGCTCTAACGAGCCGACGGAGAGGATCCCGGCCTGGGGTGGGTTGATGATCGCGGTGAAGCTCCGCACCCCGTACATCCCGAGGTTGGAGACCGTGAAGGTGCCGCCGCCCAGCTCGGGTGGGGTGATCGTGCCAGCGCGCACGCGCTCGGCGAGGGCGCGGGTCTCGCGGGCGATCTCCCCGAGCGACTTGAGGGCGGCGTCGAACACGGTGGGCACGACAAGGGCGCCGCCCATCGGATCGTCGGAGTCGACGGCCACGGCGACCCCGACGTTCACGCGGGAGTGCAGCTGCAGCTTGCCGTCGCGGTAGGAGCCGTTGGCGCGGGGGTGCTCGTGTAGGGCTAGGGCGCAGGCCTTGACGACCATGTCGTTGTAGGTGGGGGCCTGCTCGGGGGAGAGCCGCTTGAGCTCGGTGCGCAGCGCCACGCAGCGCTCCATGTCGATCTCCATGTGCAGGGCGAAGTCGGGGATCGTGGCCTTGGACTCGGCCATCCGCCGCGCGATCGTCTGCTGGGTGCGGGTCAGCTCCACGACGGTGGTCTCGCCCTTGGCGGTGGCCACGCGCTCGGCGAGCGCGGCCGGCTCGGCGGCTGGAGTTGGCGCGGCGCCGGCCTTGGGCGTGGGGGTGCCCGTGACCTGTGCCGTCGCAGGGGCGGTTGCGGGGCCGCGTGCACCTTGCGCGCCCGCGGCCTGCACGTCGGCCTTGACGATCCGCCCCCCGGGGCCGCTGCCGGTGAGGGCGTGCAGGTCCACGCCGCTCTCGCGCGCGATCCTCCGGGCCAGCGGCGAGGCCTTCACGCGCTCGCCTTCGCCTGTGGTGGCGCTCCTCGGCTCGGAGGGAGCCGTGCTCGGGGAGGGCGCGGCCGCGCGGGGACGATCCGCGGGCGTCCATCCGACGCTCGCGGGTGTCGCCTGCGACCGCGCCTGCCCGTTGGGCGGCGCGCCTGCGACACTCTCCGCGTCGGCGCCCACCGGCTCCCCGACGTGCGCGATCGGCGCGCCTGCGACACTCTCCGCGTCGACGCTCGCCATCTCCCCGACGTGCGCGATCGGGGCGCCGACGGGGAGGGTGTCACCCTCCTGGGCGACGATCTCAAGGAGGCCCTCCTGGTCTGACTCGTAGACCATGGCGGCCTTGTCGGTCTCGATCTCGACGAGCTCCTCGCCGCGCTCCACGTGCTCGCCGTCGCGCTTGAGCCAGCGCAGGATGGTGCCCTCCTCCATGGTGTCCGACAGGCGGGGCATCACGATCTCGGTCATCGTTGTCCGCCCGTCCTGCCGGCTCCACTCGCTCCGCCAATCCCGCCAGCCCCACGCGCCGCGCCTCGATTTCCGACCGCCGCCCCACCCGCGGGGACCTGCCCGAGGACCTCCAGCGCGGCGTGCACGATCTGGGGCTCGTGGGGGTAGGCGATGTCCTCGAGGGGCTTGGAGTAGGGCATCGGCACGTCGGCGCCGGTGACGCGGCGTACGGGGGCGTCGAGGTCGTCGAAGGCCTGTTCGGCGATCAGCGCGCCGAGGTTGGCGCCGACTCCGCCGTGGGGCCAGCCCTCCTCGACGACGACGCAGCGGTTGGTGTTGGCGACGGAGCGCAGGATCGTGTCGAGGTCGAGGGGGCGCAGGGTGCGGGGGTCGATCACCTCGGCCCGCACGCCGTGCTCGTCCGCGAGCGTCTGGGCGGCGCGCTCGGCGGTGAGGGCCATCCGGGAGATGCCCACGATCGTCACATCTGCCCCCTCGCGGCGCACGGCGGCCTCGCCGAAGCCCTGGATGTGGTCCTCCGCGGCGGGCACCTCCCCGCGCTGGCCGTAGAGGGACTCGTGCTCGATGAAGATCACGGGGTTCTCGTCGCGGATGGCGGCCTTCAGCAGTCCCTTGGCGTCGGCGGGGGTGGAGGGGGTGGCGACGAGCAGGCCGGGGACGTGCATGAAGAACGCCTCCAGGCAGTGGGAGTGCGTTGGCCCAAGCTGATGGCCCGCGCCCTGGGGCATGCGCACGACCAGCGGTACGCGGGCCTGGCCACCGAACATGTAGTGGATGTGGGCGGCGTGGTTGACGATCTGGTCGAAGGCGAGCAGCGCGAAGTTGATCGTCATCAGCTCCACCACGGGGCGCAGGCCGACCATCGCGGCGCCGACGCCCATACCGACGATGGTGTTCTCGGAGATCGGGGTGTCGCGTACGCGTCGCTCGCCGAACTCCTCCAGGAGGCCGGCGGTGACCTTGAAGGCGCCGCCGAACACGCCGATGTCCTCGCCCATCAGGATCACGCGCTCGTCGCGGGCGAGCTCCTCGCGCAGGGCGGCGTTCAGCGCCTCGCGGTAGCGCATCACGGTCATGCGGCGCCTCCGGCCGGCCCGGCGGTCACGTGGTGTCACCCACCGTCATGCGTCCTCCCCGGCTTGCAGGGCGCTCGTGATCTGCTGCGGGATCTCCCCTGTGCTCGCTGTTCCGGGGCCATCCGCCGGCGGCTGAGCCGCCGTGGCGCCGTCCTGGGGCGGGGAGGTTCGCACGGAGTACCAGCCATGCACCTGCTCGCCGAGCACGTACACGTCGTCGTAGAGGGAGTCGGGCGGAGGGAACGGGGAGGCCTCGGCGAAGGCGACGGCCTCGTCCACCTGCGCGCGCGAGCGCTCATCGATCTGCTCGCGCTCCGGCGCATCGACGATCCCCTCGCGCTCCAGGAGATCGCCGAAGGCGGGGATCGGGTCGCGCTCGCGCCACTGGGCGACCTCCTCCTTGGTGCGGTACTCCTCGGGGTCGGCCATGGAGTGCCCGCGGAAGCGGTAGGTGACGGCCTCGACGAGCAGGGGTCGACGCTCCTCGCGCACCCGGCGCAGGGCCTCGGAGACGACGGCGTGGGTGTCGAGCACGTCCATCCCGTCGCAGCGGACGCCGGGGACGCCGAGGCTCTCGCCCTTGCGCTGCAGGTCGGTGACGGCGGAGTGGCGCCCCAGGGCGGTGCCCATCCCGAACTGGTTGTTGGTGACCATGAACACGACCGGCAGCCGCCAGAGGGCGGCGAGGTTGAGGGTCTCGCCGAAGGTGCCCTGGTTGGAGGCCCCGTCGCCGAACACGCAGAGGGTGACGTCGTCCTCGCCGCGGTAGTCGCTGGCCAGGGCGATGCCGGCGGCGATCGGCAGGTTACCGCCCACGATCCCATAGCCGCCCATGAAGCGGCGCTCCAGGTCGAACATGTGCATCGAGCCCCCGCGCCCGCCGGAGCAGCCGTCGACGCGCCCGAACAGCTCGGCCATAACGTTGCGCGGGGGGGTCCCGCGTACGAGCGCGTGGCCGTGGGAGCGGTAGGTGGAGATCAGGTAGTCGCTCGTGCGCAGCGCCCGCGCGCTGCCCACGATCGTGGCCTCCTCGCCGATCGAGAGGTGCAGGAACCCCCCCACCTTGGCGCGCGCGTACATCTCCCCGGCGCGCTCCTCGAAGCGGCGGATCAACGTCATCGTGGCCAGCCACTCGCGCGCCGTGTCGGGGTCGGGCAGGGGATGACTCACCGGTGCTCCAGGGGCGGGGGATGACTCATCAGTGCTCCACGGTAGCCCAGCGGACGATGAACTCCTCGTCCTGAAGCTGGGCGAGGTCGGCGCGCAGTGCTCGCGCGCGCCGGGCAGCCTCCTGCGGGGGGCAGTCCCAGAACAGCACCACCTCGCCGCTGTCGATCTCGACGACCTCGATGTGGTCGACCCGCGCGGGGTCAGCGAGCACCGCGGGCGCCCACCCGCCGCGTCTGACGATCAGCCGGTAGGCGCGGTTGGCCCTCATCGCGCAGGGGCGCCCACCAGCAACTCCGCCGCATCCTCCAGCGAGCGCTCGCCGACGAGGACCCGGTGGCCCACCTTCACGGCGGGGACGTCGCTCGCCCCGAGCCGGACGGCCTCGGCGGTGGCGGTGCTCAGCCGCTCCCGGACCGATGCCAGCGCGGCCCCCTTGAGGACCGCGGACGGGTGCATCTCGCAGGCGGCGGCGGCGATCAGCACGGTGTCCGGATCCGCGAGGGAGCGGCCGGCGGCGAACGCCTGGCGGAAGGCGGCCTGGGCGAAGGGGACCACGCGGCCGATGGACTTGGCGTAGGTGGCCGCGCGCATCGCCAGGTCGCTGTCGAACGGAAACGGTTCGGGCCAGCGCAGCGGCTGCAGGCCCAGCTCGCGGGCGCGGCGCTCGATCTCCGCGCGAAAGACCTGCTCCTCGGTCTCGCACCGGAACGCCTCGAAGGTCTCCGCCCCGGGCAGCTCGTAGGCGAGCACGGGCTGCCATTCGACGGGTCCGGACAGCACATGTAGGACGCGCTCGGCGGCCAGGTATGCGAGCGGACTCGCGAGGTCGAAATAGAAGGCGCGGTCCATGGGCAGAGAGCGTAACTCGCGGCTGCGCTCGAGGACCTGTATCCGGCGGGCGTCGACACGTGGCCCGCCCCAATCGAGCCCGCTGCTGAACTGACGCGGCTCGGCTCCAGATCGCAATCTGCGAACGCCCAAGGGCCGGGCCGGCGGATGACGTCGGCCCAAGCACCCGAGGTCGCGTCTGTCCTCCTCAGCCGTGGATCAGCCAGCCGTCGGCGGCGCGCCCGGCCTCCATCACGGCCTCGGAGAGAGTGGGGTGGCCGTGGATGATGCGGGCGACCTCGGGGAAGCCGCCCTCGAGGGCGCGCACGTTGACGAGCTCCTGGATCAGCTCGGTGGCGCGGCTGCCGACGATGTGCCCGCCGAGCAGCTCTCCGTACTTGGACTCCCCAACCAGCTTGACCATGCCCGCTCGGTCGCCGTAGACGATGCCGCCGCCGACGGCCCCGTAGGGGACCTTGCCGACCACCACCTCGTGGCCCTGCGCCCGGGCCTGCTCCTCGGTGAGGCCGAAGGAGCCGACGTTGGGGGTGCAGAAGGTGGCCCTGGGGATGTCGATGTGAGAGATGGGATGGGTGGGCAGGCCGGCGGCGTCCTCGACGGCGATGATGCCCTCGTCGGAGGCCTTATGCGCGAGTGCGGGCCCGGGAACGAGGTCCCCGATCGCGTAGATGCCGGGCACGGTGGTGCGCAGGGCGCCGTCGACCCGCACGAGGCCGCGCTCGTCGAGCTGCACACCAGCCTCCGCCAGCCCGAGCGCCGGCACATCCGGGCCGCGCCCGGCGGCGATCACGAGATAGTCGACCTCGGCGGACTCGCTCGCGCCGGACTCGCCCCCGGACCCGCTCCCGGCGGACCCGCTGGCGTAGGAAAAGCTCACGCCTGTCTCGCCGGCGCGCACCTCCTCGATAGGGGTGCCGGTGAGGACCTGGATGCCCTGGGGCTTGAGCCCGCGCTCCACCAGGCGAGAGATGTCGGCGTCCTCGGTGGGGAGCACGCGGTCGAGCACCTCGAACAGCAGCACCTCGCTGCCCAGCCGCGCGAACCCAGAGGCGATCTCCGCGCCGGAGGCCCCGGCCCCCACGACGGCGAGACGCGCGGGCAGCTCCGCCAGCGCCCAGGCCTGCTCGGTGCCGATCACGCGCCCCCCGAGCTCCACCCCGGGGATCGAGCGCCCCACGGAGCCGGTGGCGAGGATCACGGTCGCGGCCTCGAGCTGCTCGCCGCCGACGCGCACCTTGATGGGCCCCCCGCGGCCGTTCCCGCCACCCCCCGCGGCGACCCGCTCTCCGGTCTCACCACCACTGCCGGCGCTGCCCCCGTTGACGCTGGCGTCCGCGTCCTCGGAGCGTGGCGCTAGCGAGGCCTCGCCGGCGATCACCTCGATCCCGTTCTTCTTGAAGAGGCTCCCCACGCCGCCGGTGAGGGTCCCCACGACCTTCTCGCGGCGGGCCTGCACGGCGGGGTAGTCGACCTCGACGCCGGCCACCGCGAGGCCATACTCCCCAGCCTCGCGGATCTCGCTGAGCAGGTCGGCGGAGCGCAATACAGCCTTGGCGGGGATGCACGCGTAGTTCAGGCAGCGCCCCCCGAGCTTGTCCTGCTCGACCACCACCGTCTTCATGCCTAGCTGGGCGGCGCGAATCGCGGCCACGTACCCGCCCGGCCCCGCGCCGATCACGATGCAGTCGTAGGAGGTGCCAGCCACAGTGGGCGCGAGCCTATCGCAGCGGCTCCCTGAGCCCCGTGCCCGGCCTATGTGGCCGGCGGGCTCCGTTCGCCGGCCTGGATCCTTCCCATCACGCGCACCAGCTTCCAGAACAGCCAGCCGGCGAGCAGGATCGAGAGCAGGCACAGCGCGGCGGCGAGGATCGTGGAGGCGATCACGAGCGCCAGGGAGGTCACGAGGATCTGAAACGCGAGCAGCCCCTCGAAGCCGAGCACCGCCCAGTAGTGCCTGCGGTACATGCCCCAGGCGAGCCCCGGCAGCACCA
>Ga0210408_10005148_pt1 | contig 11511 bp, 11 predicted proteins | sample IncBWH4MmetaG_FD_155471 | JGI IMG/M metagenome (GOLD analysis project Ga0210408, IMG submission 155471) | Forest soil microbial communities from Barre Woods Harvard Forest LTER site, Petersham, Massachusetts, United States - Inc-BW-H-4-M | ecosystem: Environmental > Terrestrial > Soil >... | reverse complement strand
GGCTGATTTCCACGGAAAACAATGAATTCACCTCGCGAAAATTCTCAAAAACCAGGTCGAGTTGCGAAAGTCAGGTTAATGCGAGGTCACGGGCCTTCTCAGCTGCGCGGCGGGCGTCCGGGAAGCGCCCGACCTCCGCATAGGCAGCACCGAGGATGTCCCAGCACCGCGGTTCCATACTGGTCGCACAAAGCTGCTGGGCGAGTCGCAGGGCTTCGGAGCCGTTGCGCAGATCGTTTTGGTTGGCGGTAGCGAGCAGCCAGGCCATTTCCGCCAGTGCGGGGCCCCAATCCGGTTTGAGGCGCAAGGCGGTGCTGAAGCGAGCCAGCGCGGCCTGGAGCTGTCCCTGGCTCGCGAGAGTCTTTCCGGCCTGCACCAGTTTCTCCGCCAAGCCGGGGTCCAGCGCAGCCGCGCTAGCGAACCATGTCGTGGCTTCGTTAGTGTCGCCCGACTGCAACAACACACTGCCCAGGCTGATCTGCAAAGCGGCATTGGTTGGGAAGAGACGTACTGCCTGCCGAAACTCCCCTTGGGCCGCTGACATCTTTCCTTCCTCGACCAGCACCTGGCCCAGGCGGGTTAGGGCTTCCAGGTCGCTGGGCCTGCGGCGCACCGCTTGGACCAGCATCCCCTCTGCCTCGGGGAGCCGCCCCAGCCGGACCAGCGCCTCTGCCAGGTGGGCGAGCGCTTCACGGTCCAATGGCCTGATTCGCAGGACGGCGGCAAAATGTTGGGCGGCAGAAGTATAATCGCCCCGGTCGGACAAGGCCACACCCAGGTTGTAGTGGGCGTCTGAGAAATCGGGGTTGAACCGGAGCGCCTCGGCGTACTGCGCGAGTGCCTCATCCTTCCGTCCGAGCGACCAGAGCAGCGTGGCGATATGGTTGTAGAGCAGTGGCGCTGAGTGGGTCACGCGCGTCCCCGCCCGGTATGTTTCCAAGGCTTGTTCCGTCTTGCCCAGGCTCACCAGTACGGCCCCCATTCCAAGATATCCATAAACATACTCGGGATTCGCATCCACCGCGGCTTGGAAATGTTCCATGGCTAACTGGGTCTGGCCCTGGCGCAAGAGTGCGGTGCCTACGAAATAATGCGCTAGCGCGTTGTGAGTCGTCACTTTCAGTGCGTGGTCGAACAGCAGGGTGGAGTTGCGCCAGTACTGCACCTGGTGGTGAGTGAGCGCGGCGCAGGCGCCAACGGACAGCAGACCCGCCCCGGTGATGGCGGCTTGCCAGACCCGCCCGCGATTCGCCAAACCAGCGGCGCCCCAGGCGACACAGATAAAAATCCCGATCAGCGGAATGTAGGTGTAACGGTCGGCCATGGCTTGTCCCCCTACCTGGATGATACCGATGACAGGCAGCAGCGTCACCAAGTACCAGAACCATCCCATGGCAAACCAGGGCGCGCGGTTGCGCTTTAACAAAGCCCAAAGCGAAATGGCGGCCAACAGGAAGGCGGCGGCCGCGAGCTGCCACCATCGCCACTGCCCTGACACGGGATAACGGGTATCCGGGTGGGGATAAAACACGGTCAAGCCCGCGGGCCGGAGAGTCATGGCGAGGTATTTTACGCAGGAGGCGACCGCATTGGCCAGGCGCGAGGCCAACGGCAAATGCAAGTGCATGGCGAACCCCTTGGTTTGCGCCAGCAGAGTCAGGCCGCTGGCCGCCAGCGCCAGGCCCAGGAAGGGGATCTTTTCGCGCAAAAGCAGGAAGAGATGTTTGAAGTTTGATGTTTGATTGGTAATTGAAAAGCGGTCCAACGGCCAATAATCCAGAAGCAGCAGGACGAAGGGCAAGGTTACCAGCATCGGTTTGCTCATCAGACCCAGCGCGAAGAGGAGCAGTGACAGGGCGTAGAAAAACGAGGGGTGAGGCTCAAGGTGTGATGCAGCTTGGGTAGTGGGTGATGCGGCAACTTTTGATTCCGAATGTTGCGCATCGACCTTCGGAGTTTTACCTTCAGACTTTCTCACATAGGCGCTATAGGCCCAGAGATTGAGCAGAAAGAAAAACGTGCTCAGGACATCTTTCCGTTCAGACGCCCAAGCCACTGACTCGACGTGGAGCGGGTGCAAGGCAAAGAGGGCGGCGACCAGGAGGCTGCGCCACTGCGTCCCCGTCAGCCACCGAAGCAGCCCAAAAAGAAGGAGCGCGTTGACCGTATGCAAAAGCAGGCTGATTAAATGATGCCAGCGTGGCTGGGGCCCGAAGAGTTGCACATCCAACATGTGCGAAAACCAAGTCAGCGGATGCCAGTTGCTCGAATATCCTGCTTGGAAGGCCCATTTGAAATTCTGCCATCGGAGGCCGCTCAGCACGTGAGGATTATTTGTCAGGTACTCGTCGTCGTCATACCCGACGAAATCATTGTGGATCACGGGCCAGAAAGCGGCCAGCGTGACGGTGCTCAGCAGCAGGGCCAGTAGGAGCGCGCGCCAGGTCTGGTTGAGGCGAACCATCGTGACTGGAGATTATGCGACACTCCAGCCTCAGTTTAAAATTAAAAATGCGTCCCGGCGGCATCCCGCCTCCAGAGCCAGAGGGAACACCGGGCGGGACGCGCCCGCTGCTTTATCAGAGGCGCTGCCGGCCTGGGTGCCGAATGCGTCCGTCAAAAGGCCTGATGAAAGGGTTGCTCTTTGCGATAGAGCTCTAGCCGGGCCCCTGCGGCTTGTGCCATATTGGTTTGGCCCGCAGTTAATGCGAGGTCCCGGGCCTTCTCAGCCACACGCCGGGCGTCCGGGAAGCGCCCGACCTCCGCATAGGCGGCATCCAGCGAACTCCAGAAGCGTGCTTCCTTGGCGCCGCTCAACTGGCAGGCCCGTTCGGCCAGGCGCACGGCCTCGGATCCATTGCGGGCGTCAGTTCGAGGATGAGTCGCCAGTAACCAGGCCAGGTCATTGAGCGCGTCGGGCCAATCGGGTTTCAATCGCGCCGCTTGCCGGAATTGTGTGAGGGCGTCATCCAGTTTGCCTTGCCGGGCCAGGAGGCGACCGAGGTTTTCGCGCGCCTCGGCATCACCGGGTTGGAGTTGGACGACTGCGGCAAAGTGCGCGGCGGCGTTTTGGACGTCGCCGCTCTGGGTCAAGGCGAGGCCAAGATTGAAATGAGCCTGCACGTCATCGGGGTCGCAACGCAGCGCCAGCGTGTATTGTTCGAGGGCCTCCTGCTGCCGGCCCATTTCCCAGAGCAGATTGGCCAGGTGATTGTGGAGCAACCCGTCCCAGGGAGTAGCCCTAACCGCGGCCTGGTAATGAGCCAGGGCCTCCTGGCGGTGGCCTGACTCCTCAGCGATGGCGCCCATCTCGACAAAGGCAGGGCCGTAGGCCGGGTCATCGGCGACCGCCGCCTGAAAATGTTGCAGGGCTTTGGCGAAATCGCTCTGGTCGCGGAACGCCATCCCAACCCTGTAATGGGCCGGCGCGTTGTGAGCGGTCACGGCGAGCGCATGAGAGAAAACGGTGAAGTCATTTTTCCAGTAGCCGAGTTGGTGTCGGGTGAGGACAAAGCATGCGCCGAGCGCAAGTGCGCCCAGGGAAGCGAGAACGATTTGAGGCAAAACCCGAAGGCCGAAATCCGAAGGCCGAAAGAAGGCCGAAATCTGAAATCCGAACTCGCTGGGTGAGAGAAGGGTTCGGACTTCAGAATTCGGGTTTTGAGCTTCTTTCGGCCTTCGGATTTCGGCCTTCGGGTTTAACAGGCTGGTCACGCCCCAAACGGCAGAAATAAATATACCCACCAGCGGGATATAAGTGTAGCGGTCGGCCATGGCTTGTCGGCCGACTTGCACCAACCCTATGACCGGGAGGAGCGTGCCCAGAAACCAGAGCCAGCCGACGACCAGCCAAGGCTGGCGTTTCAGGCGGAGCAGGGCCAGGACGGTCACCGCGCCGAGCATGGCGGCCGCCAACAGAATCTGCCACGGGGGCCATTGCTCGGAAAGGGGATAACACGTGTCCGGGTGCGGATAGAAAATCGCCAGCTTCGCCGGCCAGAACGTCCTGGCAAGGTATTTGCAATAGGAAGCGACCGCATTGTAGAAACGGAGAACCAACGGCAGCAGCAGGGCCGTCGCGTGATTTTTGGTCTGAACAATGAACGTCAGCGCGCTGACGAGGGTGGTCAGCCCCAGAAAAGGCATTTTCTCAAGGAGGAGCGGAAGGAGATTTTTGATTTTCGATTTTTGATTTTCGAATCGAAAGCGCTCCAACGGCCAAAAGTCCAGGAGCAGCAGGACGAAGGGCAAAGTCACCAGCATCGGTTTGCTCATGAGCCCCAAGGCGAAGAACAGCAGGGATAATGCGTAGAAGAATGAGGGACAATCCGTTAGGCGTGAAACGTGAAATGTGAAACGTGAAACCTGATGCGGGATGCTTGGAGTGCCCTCAGTGGACTGTGGACTGTGGATTGCGGACCGATTACTAACGGCTGACTTCTCCACGTACCTGGCATAGGCCAATAAGGTGAGAAAGAAAAAGAACGTGCTGAGAACGTCTTTGCGTTCGGCGACCCAGGCGACGGATTCGACGTGGAGCGGGTGGAGGGCGAAGAGCGCGGCAACCATCAGGCTGCGCCACTCGGCGCCCGTCAAACGCCGCAACAGCAGGAACAGCAACAGGGAATTGGCCGTGTGCAACAGCAGGCTGGTGAGGTGGTGCCGCCCGGGGTTCAGTCCGAAGAACTGTACATCGAGCATGTGCGAGAGCCAGGTGAGGGGATGCCAGTTGCCCTGGTAACCGGTGCGAAAGGCCCATTCGATGCCCCCCCAGGTTAAGCCGTTCAGCACTCGAGCATTGAGGGCCACATAGAGGCCGTCGTCGAGCTTGATGAAATTGTGGTGAACCACCGGCCAGAAGGCCGCCAGGGTGCCTGCGCCCAGCAGCAGGCTGAGCAGGAGCGTGCGCCAGGGGCTGGTCTTACGGTCCATTACGGCTGGAAGCGTGACAAAAGACCGCGCTCAATTCAACTCTACTGTCCGGGGCTTCGGGGTTTGGAATTTGAAGTTTCTTTGGAGTTCTGGTAATCATAGCGGGTGCATTTCTTCATCCAGCGCAGTCCCTTGCGCGACCTGTATGACAAGGTCGCGGCGGGGGAACGAATTTCCGAGGCCGATGCGCTGCGGCTCTTCGAGACCAAGGATTTAAATACCGTGGGCGCGATGGCCGACCTGGCCCGGCAGCGCAAGGTTGGCAACCGGGCCAGCTTTATTCTCAACCGCTATATCAATTACTCGAATTATTGCATCTTGAGCTGCCAGTTTTGCGCATTTGCCCGCAAGAAGCGCGATGCCGACGGATTCCAGTTCACGGTGGAGGAGATCGTGCAGAAGGCGCGGGAAGCGCTGCACCTGGGCGTGACGGAGCTGCACATTGTCGGCGGGCTACATCCGACCCTGCCATTTAGCTTTTATACCGACATGCTCCGGGCGATGCGCGCGCTGGACCCGCGCCTGCAATTGAAATGCTTCACTGCAATCGAAATCCTGCACCTGGCCTGGCTGGCGAAGAAATCGACCGAGGAAGTTTTGCGCGAACTCAAGGAAGCGGGACTGGATTCGCTGACGGGCGGCGGGGCGGAGATTTTTCGCAAGGAAATCCGTTCAGCCATCGCGCGCGGGAAGGAATCGGCAGAGGAATATTTGGACGTGCACCGGACCTGGCACCGGATGGGCGGGCGCAGCACTTGCACCATGCTGTATGGACATGTCGAATCGGCGGCGGACCGGTTGGACCATTTGCGGCAACTTCGAGCACTGCAGGATGAGACGCGCGGTTTTGTGGGTTTTGTGCCGCTGCCGTATCATCCCGAGAACAACGAGATTCCCGTAAAACACGCGCCGACCGGTTTCGACACGTTGCGGACCATCGCGGTAAGCCGGATTTACCTGGATAACTTCGACCACATCACGGCATATTGGGTCGGCATGGGCCTGAAGTTGGCGCAGGTGGCGTTGAGCTATGGGGCCGATGACCTGCACGGGACTATTCTTGAGGAGCATATTTTCCACATGGCGGGCGCGACCACGCCGCAGGTGCAGACACAAGGCGAGATGCTCAAGGCGATTCGCGAGGCGGGCCGCGCTCCGGTACAGCGGAATTCGTTCTATGAAGTCATTCGTGAGTGGGATGGTGCAGCGCCGATAACGTCGACAGAGAACGGGGAAAGCCGCTCCGGGGTGTTGGAAGGAAACCTGGCGACTGCGTGAAGCCAGCTCGTGCATAGCACGCATAGTTTGACGGGGATAGACAGGAAGCGGTACACTCAAACCATGAGATTCAGCGTAGTTTTCGAGGCGGTCCAGGACGCCGGCTTCCCCGCCGGTTATTACTACGCCCACGTTCCGAGCCTGGGTCTGACAACCCACGGACCTGGGATTGAGGGTGCGCGTCAGGCTGCGGCAGACCTCCTGCGCCTATGGTTGGCGGAAAAGCGCGCTAATAATGAGGCAGTGAGCGCCTCCTCTGAAACCCTGTTTGGAACCGTGGAGATTTCAGAAGATGCCCTACAAAGCGCGTGAGGCGCTGGCCAAACTTCAACGCGCCGGGTTTGCCATCAAGCGGCAATCGGGCTCGCACGTAGTGCTGCGGCATGCCGACGGGCGTCAGACATATGTCGCGATGCATCCTGGCGACGTTCCCAATGGCACCTTTCGCTCAATCCTGAAACAAGCAAACCTTACCGAAGAGGAATTCAGAAAACTCTGAGTCATTTCGGCTCTCGTCCCCCACATGCCAATCCCTCCTGACGACCCTCCCAAGCTGCGCATGAAACCGCCGGAACCGGCGGAAGAACTGGCGCGCCGGGTGGAACACGAGCAGCGATCGGTGCTTACCCAGCGGGAAAGCTTCCTGGAACAATCCCTGGCGCCGTTCCGGGTGGGGTCGGTTCGTTACCTCAACGCGGTGCCGTTGACGCGCGGTTTGGAGGACCAGGTGGTGTTTGCCACGCCGGCGGAATTAGCCGGGATGCTGGGCCGCGACGAATTGGATGCTGCGCTGGTTAGCGTAGTGGAGGTGTTGTTTACCGAGCGGTACGATGTGTTGGACGGCATCGCCATCGCGTCGCTGGGGGAGGTTAAGAGCGTGCTGCTGGCGCATCGCCGGCCAATCGAGGAGGTGCGCGAGGTGTTTTGCGACCCGGCTTCGCTGACGAGTATCGAGTTGCTGCGGGTGTTGCTGGCCGAACGAGGGCTGCGTCCCGAGTTCAAGGCGCTGGCCGGTTACGACTTCAAAGCGCTGCCGGACTATGCGCTGCTGATCGGCGACCGGGCGCTCGACCTTTTGCTCGGCCCGCACGAGCACGAGATTTGGGACCTGGGCGCCGCCTGGTACGAACTAACGAAGCTACCGTTTGTGTATGCCGTGTGGGGGTTGCGGCGCGGGCTGGACAATTCGATTCTGCGCCGAATGCTGCGGGAGGCGCGCGATTTCGGTTTGGACACGCTGGAGTCGATCATCCGCAGCCGCACGGATTATGATTACGATTTCCGGTCGGATTACCTGAGCTGGCACATTCATTACCACCTAGGGACGGATGAGAAGAGGGGACTGGGGCGGTTCAGCGAATTGCTGCGCAAGCATTGCGGGAAACCGGTGTTCGAGCCTAAATTGGTGGTCTGATCAAGACAGCGCAGAGGCCTTTGGAGTGACGTCGAAAATTTTTTCGGGAGTAGGGGGGTGTGCCGCGAAATAGGGAGATGTCCGATTTTTAAGTCGGATTAAGTCGGATTAAGTCGGATTTACTCGGATCGGAGCCTCAGGTTGGCCCCGAAGGGGGGCGCCGAGGAGGGGGAGGGGGTGGGTGTACCCTCGTGGAGCCGTCACACCGTAACAACCTGCATTTTACCGTGGGTTTTTGAATGCCGAGCCGTCACAAAAGGCGTCACAACCCGGCACAAGCCGTCACATTCCTGGGGTTGGACCCCGCTACCTCGCCGGGAACGGACGCGGGCTGGAAGAACCTTTCATTCGAGCCGCGCCAACACATCGGGGTCGCGCACATCCACCCAGCATCCCTGGATTTCAAGGCCGGCGAGCTTTTGGCCAACCTCAACCATGGCACTAATGGCGTCGGTCAGCTCGTATTCGCCGCGGGGGGATTTTTGCAAGCGGGAAGTGAATTCGAAGAGGGAGGGCTGGAAAAGGTAGATGCCGGCGTTGTACCAGACCGGCGCGCCGGGCTTGAGCCAGCCTTCCGTCTGCAACTGATCCAACTGTGCTGGCGAGGGCTTTTCCACGAGGCGCTTGAGGCGGAACTGGTCGTCAAAAAAATTGAGGCCGCCTTTGGTCACATCTTCGCCGCGGGTGACGGTGATGACGCCGTCGAAACGGTCCTCCTGATAGCGCTGGAGGATTTGGAGGTAAGTTTCAGGCGGGACCAGGATGTCGCCGTAGGTCAGCAGAAAGGGCGAGGTTGCGGCGAAATCTTTAGCCAGTTCGGGAGCTTTACCAGTGCCGTTCTGGACGAGTTGCCGGCCATAGGAGATGCGCGCCTGCCATTGGTCGCCCTGGCCGAAATAATTCTCGATGACTTCGGCGTGGAAACCGGTGACGATGAAGATATCGCGAATACCCGCCGCCAGGATGCCTTCCAGGATATGTTCGAGGATGGGCTTGCCGCGCACTTTGAGCATGGGCTTGGGGAGCTCGTTGGTGAGTTCCTTCATGCGCGTGCCTTTGCCGGCTGCGAGAATTACAGCTTTCAATCGATTTTTGATTTTTGATTTTTGAATTTCGATTGGTTCCGCATACCCGTCTTTCACCGCCGGCGGATGGCGGTCTTCCGCGAGGCGACGAGGATGGCGCTCAATTGGTTTGCTTCCTGCAATAACTTCTCGAGCCGGCGTAATCTGATAAGTCCACTTTCAATTAGAAGTTCCATCCACAGAGCGGATTCATCGGCTTCCTCTTCGGCGATCCCAAGTTTGTTAATAAAATCAGCTTTTGACCGGCCCCGGCAAGCAGCGCGATAGTTTGCGGCCACGGACGTGCCAGAGCGGAGCAGTTGGTCTCCGAGCCGCCGGCCCACGAAGTCTTTCGAAATGGTATTTACTACTTTAATAATCCGCAAGGCGAAAGCCTTGGTCCTTTGTTTCATTTCCTGTTCTGTCATAGTGTGTTTTTGAGTTTCGATGTTGAATGTTCGATCAGCGGGATTCTGGCCAATCGAAAATCAAAAATCAAAAATCAAAAATTTTCAAAGGTTTGCCATCTCCCTTTGCCGCCCACTGAACCTGCAGTACTGCGTGTAACCGCTATCACGCGCGAGGCGTACCGCGTCTTCCAGGTTCAGCCCGACTTCGCCCGGGGCATGGGCATCGGAGCCGAAGGTGATCGGCACGCCCAGTTGGGCGGCCAATTGAAGGATGCGAGGGCTGGGATAAATCTCGTGGCAATCTTTGCGCAGGCCGGCGGTGTTCAATTCGATGGCGACGCCGCCCCGGTGGGCGCTTTGCAGAAAGCGGGTGAAGAGGGCCGTGCAATCCTGCCGCGGATAAAAACAGAATTTTTTGCACAGGTCAGCATGGCCGATGATGTCGAACAGGCCGGACTCGGCCGCGAGGGTGAGACGTTCGAAGTAAGCGGTCCAGACTTCCAGCGGGTCACGTTCCTTCCACCGGGAAAGGGTTTGCGGGTTGTCGATGGCCCAGGAGTCGGAGATGTAATGGACCGAGCCGATGAAGTAGTCCCAGGGGTGCCGGGCCGCCAAGTCGCGAATCCAGTCCTCGTAGCCCGGAAGGAAATCGACTTCCAACCCAAGCTTGATGACCAGGGTGGGATGGTCGCGGCGGGCCTTTACTACGTTGGCGACGTAGCCATCCAGTTGGGAGGCTGACATGCGCCAATCGTCGAAATCGTCGCGGGGCATGGGGCTGTGATCGGAGAAGCCGATTTCCCGGAGGCCGAGTTTAAGGGCCTGGGCGGAGAGTTCGGTGGGTTCGCCCACCGCATGGCGGCACAGCGGGGTGTGCATGTGATAGTCCGCAGGCAACTGCATGGGGGAAAGAATGGCCACAAAAGAACACGAAAGAACACAAAGAAAAAGGGAGCGACATCCGGTGACAGGCAGGATGCCGGCCAAGGTCCAAACGCTTAGGTCCTGATTTGCTTCAGCGGGGAGCGGGACTTGCACCACCCTGCTGTTTTTGGATCTCCTGCTTAAGCAGATCGAGGACGTTATTGACGAGCTTCTTCTGCTGCTCGTTGAGGGAGGGATTGCTGGCGATCTGGTCAAGGGCCATCATGGCGTCAACGTATTTGCCGTAACGAATGCCGAAGGCCACTCCGCTATAGAGATTGCTACGCACCTCCGGGCTGGCGGTAGCCAACGAGGCGCTCAGTTGGGCCACGCCGTCCTGGAGCGTTTGCGGGTTTTGTGACGCGGCTTGCTTTTTGCACCCAGCACCGCTAAGAGCCAGCACGCCGGCCGTCAGGAGTCCAAGGACCCAAGTTAGTTTTTTCACTTAAGGGGAATGGGGAATTGATCAGGGGACCGTCCCGTCAATGGTGCTCCGGGTCGCGTGCCAGGCCCACCAGAACCAGTCGGTATATTGTAAGCTGGGAGGAGCCTGAGCAGTTGTCCTGGGAGGCGAGCTGCTGTGGATGAACAAACCGCTTTTCCACCGGTGGATTTCGGAATGCCCATCGCCGAAGGAGAAACCGCAGGCGTTGTTATGCATGGGGCTGGGGTAATCCACAAATTGCGGCTCGGCAGCAATGACTGCCATGGCGGCATCGTTGATAGTCCACGGATCGTCATCGACAAAAATCCAGATGTCCGACGGACTGGCGGTTTTGAAGCTGCTGGCTTTGCCGAACGTGGCATACGGCTGGTCGGCCTTATGACCATGGTTGCCATCAAGCCAAGGGCCGTTGACTGGTGAGAAGGCCGAACCGCCGTGTCCGCCGCCACCAAGCCACTGATTGTCTGCCGTACCAACGCCCTGGTTCATCGACACGCTGCGCACGACTGGAATATTCCTGCCCGTCTGGGTAGGATCCGGGCCGTTGTACGGGGCGATGCGCGGATCGGCCGGACACTTGAAGACTTTGATGTTGGCTCCAATATAGGGCGAAAGGAGGCTTGTCCTGGGGTTCGCCACGAAGTCCGAGTTGCCCGCATCGGCGCTGCCCCCAGCGCCGATACCCGGCATCCAACCGCTAACGTTGCCGGCGACCCAGCAGTAGCCTGGAATACTGTTGCCGTCATCGGGGTTGGGCGGATATAGATCGCGAAAATCTGACGTGTACATGAAGGTCGCCTTCATCAATTGGGCCAGATTGTTCATACAATGAAGGTTTAATGCCTTGGTCTTGGCCCGGCTCAATGCGGGCAGGAGCATCGCGGCCAGGATAGCAATGATGGCGATGACCACCAGCAACTCGATAAGGGTAAAGCCGCGTTTAGTCTTTTCGCGGGCTTGGGCAACCCTTCCTTGCAGAAGGAGCTTTGTCGATGTTTTCATGCACGTACGATGTTAATCTGTCCAGGTCTCACGCCAGCAATG
>Ga0210408_10005145_pt1 | contig 11514 bp, 18 predicted proteins | sample IncBWH4MmetaG_FD_155471 | JGI IMG/M metagenome (GOLD analysis project Ga0210408, IMG submission 155471) | Forest soil microbial communities from Barre Woods Harvard Forest LTER site, Petersham, Massachusetts, United States - Inc-BW-H-4-M | ecosystem: Environmental > Terrestrial > Soil >... | reverse complement strand
TTCGTTGCGCAGCGGACGATACGCAAGCTTCTCGCTTCCGTCTGTGGCTGACGATTTCGGCAGCGCAACAACTTCGGCAGCTATTCGGGGGTATACCTGTCGTGCATTCGACGCTGCTGGACCGGAAGTTCGTGACCCCGTTTCAGACATTGCACGGATGGTCGGCGCCCTCATAGCTCCGCAGAATCAACCCCCTTTCGGTCCTACGGTTGATACCGATAGGATGCTGTTCGGAACATAGGGGCTTCGCAGATACCTGACGACATGCGTATTCGGGCAGACATTCTGTGTGGGTTGTTGGGTTGAACAGCGCGATTAAGGGTCGCCTGACTGCCGTTTCATTCGATAACATTCTTATTCAGTTCGGGCGTCGAACCCACGTGTTCGACGGACTGTTTGAGATGAGGGATTTTGAAAACAGCGCAGCCGCGCGGACTCTCGGCTTGTCTGGGCATGCTTTTCCGGATCATGCGCTAGCCCGAACATTCCCGGAATCTTCCGGAAGGCGCCTGTCGCCTTGTCGTCACCGCGTCGGCCAAAAGCTTCAGCACCTGCGCCGTCGTCTTAAGGTCGATGCAGCCATCGGTAATGCTCTGCCCGTAGGTCAGCGCCACGCCCGGCAGCACATCCTGGCGGCCGGCGACCAGATTGCTCTCGATCATGGCGCCGATGATGCGCCGCTCGCCACTAGATATTTGATCCGCGATATCGGCAATCACCAGCGGCTGGTTCTCCGGCTTCTTGCCGCTGTTGGCGTGACTGGCGTCGATCATGATCCGCTGCGTCACGCCGCAACGGCCGAGGTCGGCGCAGGCGGACTCGATGCTCGCCTTGTCGTAGTTCGGCTGGTTGCCGCCACGCAAAATGATGTGGCAGTCGTCATTGCCGGTGGTTGCCGCGATCGCCGAGCGTCCGCCCTTGGTCACCGCCATGAAATGATGGGGATGCGACGCCGACTTCACCGCATCGGCGGCGATGCGCACATTGCCGTCGGTTCCGTTCTTGAAGCCGACCGGGCACGACAGCCCCGAGGCCAACTCCCTGTGAATTTGGCTTTCCGTCGTGCGCGCGCCGATCGCCGCCCACGCCACGAGATCGGCGATGTATTGCGGTGTCGTCATGTCGAGGAATTCGGTACCCGCCGGCAGGCCGAGATTATTGACAGCGGAAAGCACGTTGCGGGCGAGGCGCAGGCCCTTGTTGATGTCAAAGCTGCCATCAAGGTCGGGATCATTGATCAGTCCCTTCCACCCCACCGTCGTGCGCGGTTTCTCGAAATAGACGCGCATCACGATCTCGAGGCGGTCGGCAAGCCGTTCACGCAAGGTGGCGAGGCGGGTCGCGTAGTCCACCGCCGCGGCGGGATCGTGCACCGAACAGGGACCGACGACGACCAGAAGGCGATCATCGTTTCCATTCAGGATGGCGTGGATGGCGTTACGCGCGGCCGTCACAATTCGCGTCGCCGTCAGGGTGCGCGGTATTTCGCGCATGACCTCTTCCGGCGTATTCAGCTCCTTGATTTCCTTGATGCGAAGATCGTCTGTCGTGCTCAACACGGCTGGCTCCTGTGTTTTGGAGACCTGCCGGCCAACAAAAAAGCCGCCAGGTCTGGCGGCTGTTCGGACTTCTTGCTGCAATTCTTCAGATTGAGCGCGATCCTCCCACCGCCAGCGAGCTGTCGAAGCTAAAATACCAAAAGTTGCCGGCGGCCATGATGATCATGGTCGCTCTATAGCGCAGGCGTGGTGCCTTGTCATCCCAAAATCGAATTGGGAGCCATGAACCGATGCCGTTCAGGCATTGCGCGCGGCGAGCGCCATTCCGATCAGCGTCGCGCCGCCGAACAGCAGGTTGATGCCGACCAGAAGTCCGATCGCCCATTCCGCCGAGCCCGGCAGGCCCGAGATGATGAGAAACGCAATCAGGATGTCCATCAGGCCCGCGACCAATAGCCAGGACCAGCGCCCCGACAATTCGCGGCGATGCTCGAGCGCATACATGATGGTGGCGACACCTTCGGCGAGGAAATACGCGCCGACCACGATGGTGAGGGTGAGGACGCCCTGGATCGGGCGCGCCAGCAGGATGATGCCGGCAGCGATCGCCAGCACCGCTGAAATCAGCGACCACCAGAAGCCCGGCATATTGCGCGCCCAGAACGTGACGATCAGCCCGCCGATGCCCGAGATCAGAAACATCCAGCCCAAAAAGATCGTGACCGCAAGACTTGCCAGCGGCGGCACGATCATGGCGGCGAGCCCCAGAATGGCGAGCAGGATGCCTTCGGCCAGAAAGGCCTTCCAGTGCTCGCGCACCGCGGCGCTCATTTTCGATTGCAGATTGGCGAGGTCGTGAGGAAGGGTGTCGTGGGTCATGGCAGATCTCCCGATACCGGCGAGCGTGATTCCTTTATCTTTGAATCGTCATCCCGCTCAATCTTTTCGTTTGAGCATGATCTTTTCGGAAAACCGGTACCCACTTTTCCGGATCGTGCTCAGGGAACGATAGCCCACCGAAGCCCACCGACGCTATTCTAGCTCCATCAGGGGGCGGACGGAAAGCCTTCGGATGCCGCGCGAAGCCGGTTACGGCCGAGAAAGTAGATCGCCGTTGTTGCCACCAACAGCGCGCAGCCGAGCAAGATTGAGGTGAGCCCGATGGGAATGAGAACCAGCGCCACATTGCGGTCGGGATTGAGCAGCCAGTGGTGCACCGATGTCAGCACGAAGGCAAGGCCGGCGAAGCCGGCGCCTCCGCCGGCAACCAAAAGCGCCCACATCCGCCGAAGCTGGCTCAAGCGTTCGCGCGCAAGTTCCGTGCGCGGGGCGTGATGGCGGCCGACCCGCCGCACCAGGCGCGCGGCAAACGCGATCGAGCTGAATCCGATCAGCACGCTGATTCCACCAAGCCACAGCCGGGCGGATGGATCGATATTCGGGTTTTGCTGCAACGTTAGCAGCGGAAAATCGAACGCCGCATGCAGCGCCACGGGGCCCATCAACATCAAGACCCAGCTTGAGATGCGCGCCCAGTCGCGGTGATGCCGGTTTGCGCCGAGTGCGGTGCCGGATCGAGCCATCGCAAGATAGGCGCCGGCAATGACGCCGAGCGCGCCGTGGAACGGCACCGTCAGCACGCTGCGCAACGCCGCGAGCGATCGCCACATATCGGCATGCAGCACGAGATAGGCGAGGTTTTCGTAGGCCGCGAAACCAAGCCCGGTGGCAGCGCCATAGACCACGGTGTCCATCGGATCAGCGAACGTCCGGCGACGCGTCAACATCGCGACCGCGACGATGACTAGAATCTTGACGGCTTCCTCCGGCAGGGCGACCCCAAACACCGAATGGATCATCTCCGCAACCCCAGGGTTTTCTGGGGCTGCAAGCAGTTTGGCAAATGGCGCGCGCGCCACGCCCAACAGCGAAATGCTGGCGGCGCCGAGCAAGAACGCGGTCCACACCTTGAGCGGCGGACCGGGTCGCTCGTTGGCGACGATCACGAGCCACAGGATCAGCAGCGCCGGCGCCACGGCGGCCGTTCCGATCACGGTCGGGAGGGATTCAAGAAGATTCATCAGGATAGCAGATAGGCTACCTTTACGCGTTATCTACGGCTTTGGCCGCGACCAAGTTTCGCGCCAGGCCATCCTAGCAACCCCGGCAGATATTCTTGAGCTGAGCATTCACCCGCGCATCCTCCTCACCGAGCGAATCCACGTATCCTGTGTTGTCGGCCTTCGCGGCTGGAACCGGGCGGGGCGCCGGCGTTGGGTAGGTCGCGATCGGCGGATTGGCCTTGTCATAACAGGCGAGCCGCGTGGCCGGGTCGGTGAGCGACTTGCATTCTGCCGCCTGGGCATCCGCGCTCTTGCACAACGCAGCCATCGCAATGAGCGCGGCGACGAATCTCATTTCAGCCCTTTCTACGGCTTATCGACTTACAACCCCAGGCGCGAAGCGTTGATGGCGCGCTGCGATTAGTCAGTCAATTCAACGAGTTTTCGAATTTCTTGGGGCAAAGTGCACGTAATCACATCGACTGTCCATCGGCGAATTTGTGAAACTGGAACCGGGCGAAAGGCGCGAGCGTGATAGGTTCTCAACTCGCTAAGCAGCGGGGCAAGCAGGGAGGCACGCCGGGTGATTTTGTTTCGCGGGGCAGAAACCCATACGAGATCGGTCCTTAAGGCCATCAGCTGGCGGACGATGGGGACGCTCGACACATTCGCGATCAGCTGGTTCATGACGGGCAGGGTTCAGATCGCGGGCGGGATCGCGGGGCTCGAAATCGTCACCAAGATCGCCTGGTACTACCTTCACGAGCGGGTCTGGGCGGCTGTGCCCTGGGGACGGCGAGCGGCTTGATTATTTGCGAACGAGCTTGCCGCGAGCCGCGTTCTAATTGACGCTGCCGCCCTTTGCGTTCTTGGCTTTTGCCGTGGACGCCTTGGGGGCATCGTTGTTGCCGCGCACGGTGCCCCACGGATCGGTTGGACCCTGGTCCGGAATGTTGCCGAGCGATCGCTTGTAGGCGCGCTCAGCAGCCTTATCCGCCTCTTTTTCCTGGGGTGTCTTGTCCTTGGTTTCTTCCCCGTATCTGGGCACTTGTTGCGCGTAGGCAGGCGCCGCCAACAACGCGCCGACCCAGAACGCGGCGACCAGAGCAGCACGGAAAACTCGCATCCGAAATCTTCTCCCTCGATCTCTAAACCGCCCGCCGAACGTCATTCTAGCATTTCCGGCGGCGCTCAGAAAGACGGGCGCGGCGGAACGCTACGATGCCCACCCCGGTAATCCAAGTGCGGGGCAGGCCTTTTGCGGATCATGCGCGAGCTGACCCGCCTGGCCTCGCGCCGGGGGTTGGCAACGACTTCTAAACCATCTTGGGCTATTTTGCGTCCATGGGGACTCGGGCTGACCACGCTGAAAAAACAGCGGTGCGAGCGCATCTTCGGCGCCACGCGCTGCTTGCCGCCTGGCTCGATCTGCTGAACCGGATCGATAATCCGATGCGTCGGCGGGCCGCAAAATTGCGGCAAGAACAACGGCCCCGTCGGGACATCTCTCTGATCCGAGGCCCGCGAACCAGGGACCTCAGCTCCGGGCTTTGCTGCACCCCGCAACGGACCCAATTTCGGGGTTCGCATTGGGCTCGCACCGAGGGCTGCGGCAAACGCTCAGCTTGCAATGGTGTGGAAGCGGAACATTAACGGCAAGGTGCTTGCCGCGTTTTGGCCTGAAAACCGGCGCTCTCGCGGAAGTGATTGAATTGCCGTCGGTTTGGCCGCGACCCATGCAGAGAACCATAGCTAGCGGGGCTGCGCCATGCTTGCCGAGAAGTTCTTTCTGCTTTTGGAATCGCTGATTCGGAGCCAAGCCCACCTCGACGGAAGCCCGAGGGTCGTCAGCTCCTCGCCGCACGTGCCGGTCAAGCTACCGAGCGAGACTGGAAAATAGACCAGCCAGACGCGCGCTGCGCACCCGTCCACCACGGTGCAGCCCTGTTTCTGCCTCGTTTTGCCGTTGAAAGGCCCGCACCCGGGCCATCGATCGACAAACTGACCTGCCATCTCGGCGGCAGTCGAGTGCAGCAAGTTGTAAGCGTATGCGTAATTCCTCCGACCGTGACAAACGGCTTCAGGGCGCTTTGGATGCGGTCGATGATGCGCTTTTCGGCATCTCGCCAAAGGACAGGTTCGACTCGCCAAAGGACAGGTTCGACGTCGATCGTGCCGATCTACAAGCCCATGCCAGTGAACTTCGGGCCCTGACCCAGCGCATTCAGCAACTCGACGAATATTACAGGCAGGCCGTCGCAGAGCTTAAGGCTTCGCTTCGAGAGTAAGCCTCTTCAGCTTTCAAGTATTCGGGCGCGGCAAGCCGGACCCGGCAGCTTGCTGTTAACCCTTTCGTAACCGGATGCCATTTTCAGGAGTGGCGCTCCCTAGCGGAATCGAACCGCTCTCTCCACCGTGAAAGGGTGGCGTCCTAACCGATAGACGAAGGGAGCAAACCTGGCCGCGCCCCGCAGCCGGGCAAACGTATAGTGGCCTTTGTCGGGGCCGGCAAGGCGCCGGAAACCGGCCTTTTTTGAGCCTATGGCGCGTTCCCTGACCTCAAAATACCCCCGTAATACCCCCGTAATTCCATACCACTTGCAACGATTCTTAAAGCGCCGGGGCAGTAGATGTGAACCATCTTGAGGAGCAGATGGAATGGCCGCGACCAGGAAACGCGAAGCCCGCAAATCGCTGCGTCGGCCAGCCTGGATCACGCTTGACGGCGGTTTCGCGGCGCGCCGGTGCGTGGTGCAGGACATTTCGAGCGCGGGCGCCAAGATCATGGCCGACAACGCCAGCACGTTGCCCGGCACGTTGCGGCTGGCCTTTGGGCGCGATGCGCGGACGGGACGAAACTGTCAGGTGATCTGGCGCAGCGGAAATTCCATCGGCGTCAAATTCGTTCGGTGAAGAGTGGCCCAACAGCCTGCTTGGCTGGCCGCGGAAGATCATGCTTCCGACAAGGAGTTTTTCACGACATCGGCGGCGCGACGAATTGTGCAAATCCAGCTCGGCCGGCGAATTGCGCGAACCAGCGCTCGAGCTGCGGCAGTTTTGGCTTGGCGACGCCTTCGACGCCGAGCCAGCGGCGGGCATAGGCGCCGACAGCGATATCGGCGATGGTGAAATCATCGCCCTCGATGAAGCGCCGCGTCGCCAGTTGATTTTCGACGATCCGCCACACCACGGCTTCGGCGTCGACGTCTTTCTGGATCGCGGCCATGTCGCGTTGTTCGACCGGCGTCCGCACCAGCGCCCAAAACACCGGACGATCGACCGGTTGCAACGTCGACAGCGTCCAGTCGAGCCAGCGATCGACCGCGGCGCGCTGCTTCGGGGCCGCGGGGTAGATCGGCGATCCCCTGCCGTAGGCGAGACAGAGATAGCGCATCACCGAGTTGGATTCCCACAGCACGAAATCGCCATCGACCAGCGTCGGCACGCGGCCATTCGGGTTCATCGCGAGATAGGCGGGCTCGTTGTTCTTGCCGAACGCCATGCCGGCATCGATGCGGTCATAGGCGAGGTCGAGCTCGCAGAGGCACCACAACACCTTCTGCACATTGACCGAGTTGGCACGGCCCCAGATCGTCAGTTGTCCGTTATCCGGCACGTCTGTCTCCCGTCGTTTCGACTTTGCGCCGTTGATAGCGGAAGCTCAGCAAAAAAGCGCGAGTCTTACCGCAACATGATTCTTGCCGCAAACATGATTCAGGCTCCGCCGCGTAACGACAGAGCCTGCATTTGCGTAAAGGTCTACCGAGAAATCCGTCAGTGCCCGAAGAAGACCCATAACAGAATGATCACCGGTATCGGCACGCCCAACAGCCAGAGCAGTATTCCTTTGCCCATCGTCTCCTCCTCGAACCTGCCGAAGAGGAAACGCGACAGCGCCAGATACGTTCCTAAAGCGGAATTAAGTCTCCGCCTCGCTTACCAGTGGCCGGTGTTCGGCATCGAGATCCATGGCTCCGCTGGCGGCTTGGGTTCGCCCTTCTGCAGCAACTCGATCGAATGCAAATCCGGCGAGCGGATGAAGGCCATGCTGCCGTCGCGCGGCGGGCGATTGATGGTGATGCCGAGCTTCATCAGCCGATCGCAGGTCGCGTAGATGTCGTCGACCTCATAGGCGAGATGGCCGAAATAGCGGTCCTCGCCGTATTTTTCCTCGTCCCAATTATAAGTGAGCTCGACCAGCGGCGCGCCACGGGTTTTCGGCAGATTCTTGAGCAGGCCCTCGTCCTCGGCCGCACACAAAAACACCAGCGTGAATTTGCCTTTGTCATTGTCGATGCGGCGGACTTCCTTCAGGCCCAGCGCATCCGAATAGAACTTTAGCGCGGTATCGAGATTGCGGACGCGCAGCATGGTGTGAAGGTAGCGCATGTTGGTCTCCCTTGAGCGACTGGGGATTGTTTTGGTTGGGTGGGAACGGAGAAAATAGCAGAAAAATGTGTCCGAGGGCAGGGGTGTAAGCGGGCGGCCAAGCGGGGACGTGTGCCCCGCAAACCACAACAAGCCAATATCGTCCAACCGACGGCGACGGGCGGTTGCAGCTGAATCAGCGATCAACTAGACCGCAATCGGGGCTGGGAAGCGGAGAGTAAGATGAGAGTCGCTTCCTTAGAGAGTATATTGGCGGTGGCTACGCTGGTATCGGCCATTGTCGTGGTGCTGTGGGGAATCAAGATCTTGTACAGCGTCTGAACAGGCAGGAAGTCGCGTCGGAACAAGAAACCTGAAAAGAAACCGACAAAGGCATCCCTTCCGCGGCGGCGGAAGCCTGCCGTTCGAATTGCCCGGCGAAGCGTTCGCCTAGCGCCGGAACTTCAAAAGAAAGGCGGAACCGAAAAGCGTGGCAGAAAAGATTCACGGCGTCGCGACCACGACAAAATCGCCGAAAATGCATTGACGACGAATCGAACGCGGCTCAAGGTTCAAGCGAGTCATCACCAACGAGTATTGAGTTTGGTTCCCGGTCCTTCGCAGAATGGCGCAGGCCGCAAGAGACAATTTGAAGGCCGTCAATGCACTTTAGTTTCTATCTGATGATCGCAGCGCTCGTTCTTGTGGGCATGGAGGTTGCTTACGCGCTCTATCAACTGGCTACTTTCGTTCTGTAAGCTCCCATGGTCAGGTTGCAGCATCCAGAAGGTTGGCAACATCGGCGCAACGGAGTTCAGATAGACGCCCGATACCATCGTGCTCGCCTTTCGCATTGAAGCGCGAGGTCAAGACGGCGCGATCGTACGCTAACGGCGGCTTTCCGGACCGCCACTAACCCTATTGGGTTAGGTTAAAATCCAAATCGCGTTGCGGTTGCAGGACGTTGCGCTAGGGGTAGCCATGGCCCCTTCCTTCTACCAAGCCGACAGGCGGACCCACCGGCGCGTGATGGTCGTAGGCCTGCTGTTGTGCGCAGTCTTTGTCGCGGTCAGTTTTTCGCTCAGATCCCAGCCCGAAGACACCCGTGCGCTCGTGAAGGCCGACCGGCTGGTCCGAGCGGCCGGCGAGCAGCGTCCCGCCAATTGAGCAGCCCGGGTGGTCAAATTTACCGGCCAATTTGTGAGCCAGATCACTGGACTTCCGGACCTTGCAGTGGCTGCTTGGACTGTCTTTGGGCCAGTGAAGCGGCAGCGTTTCCATGAAGAATGGGCTTTATTCGATCCACACCCATATGCTCGATGGCGTCAGGGGCCGCGACAGCGGGATAATCATCCTGCGTGACGGCGTGCTGATCGGCGGGGGCCCTTATTTCTGGTCGGCCGGCTCCTATACTGTCGGCAACGGTACATGGAAGGGGGAATTGCGCACCAACCAGCACTCGCCCTTTGCGGATCCGTTCGTTCGGCCGCTATTTGCAGGCCAGGAAGTGACCAGCGGCTTTTCCGGCACTTTTGCCAATGACGAGGCCGAGGTGTTCGGCACCATGCTCGTGGGCAACCGCAGCCTGAGCTTTCGCGCGACCTTGAAGAAGCTCGCAGATGACTGATCGGGCGACAGCAGCTAGGTTTGGTCCGACCGCTTGTCCTTGGGCGACTTGTGATACATCGCGATCGCAATGAAGCCGGCGTAGCCGCCAACATTGATCAGGATTTCCAACCATAGCGGCATTTAAGGACCCCCGTTTCGTGACAACTCCAACGGGCAGCAATTGGTTCCCGCTTTCGAAAGCGGGAACCACACGAGGCCAACCGCGGCCAAGCCCGGTTTCCCCCGCAACCATCGAGAACCGCTTGCGTTAACAAGCGGGCATTTGCATGGAGGAGATGTGCATGAAAAAGGCATTAGCAATCATGGCGACGGTTGCCACGGTTGCGGCAACCACGATGACCGCGCCGGCCCAAGCGCGGGGCATCGGCCCCGGACTGGCGTTCGGTCTGGCGGCGGGCGCGCTGACCGCCGGCGCGATCGCGGCTTACGGACCCTATTACTATGGGCCGGGCTACGGCTATTACGATGGTCCGCGCTATTACTACGGCCCCGGAACTTACGCCTATTACGATGGTCCGTATTACCGGCGTCACTATTATCGGCACCACTACTATCGGTACTGGTAGCCAAAAAAAGCCCGGAGCATTGCTCCGGGCTTTTGCTTGCTCCCCGGAGCTTAAGGCCTAGGACTAGAATAATGCCCGTTCCGATTGCGCGCGTTCTGCATCGTGGTCAGGAAAAATTCCTCGCGTTCGCGCGCGAACTTCTCCTGGGTCGCTTTGAACGTTGCAATGCGGGTTGCGATTTCTTCGCGCTCTTGGCGCGACGTTCTTCCTGTTGGGTCATTGCCCCATCCCCCAGCGTTTGATTCGTGTATCACGCCCATCTCTGTTCTTGATTGGGGCGTGAATTGGGAATTGGCGCTGCAGGATTGTGTTTGTGCCACGCGCAAAAAATTTTGTGAGCGGCTCCGGCTTCACAGTGGAAAAAAGGTGTTGCGATGTATGACGAGCCTCGAAAATGAGGGGCACTGGATGGCCAAGATTGATCTGGACTCGATGAGCATCGAAGATCTCGTAAACCTGCGCGAGAACGTGAACGCCAAGCTGCTGGAAAAAGTCGCAGCACGGCAGATTGAACTCGAAGCCGAAATGGAAAGGCTGTCTCAGTTCGGCAAATCGGCGAAGAACTCGCCCGCACCGCCACAGACTGCGAAGTCGAAGAAAGCCGAGAAGAAGGGCGACGAGGCCAGGGAACCGCAAGTCACCGGGACTTCCCCGAACGAGGCCGCCTGAAAGCGTGAAAAGATGAAGCAGGTCTCCGGCGTCGGGGTGCCCGCGCTTCCCGGCAGCGGAGCGGCGGACATCCGACTGGCTGTGCTATGATTGGCGCAGCCAACAATCGGATGATCTCGCATGATTGCCCCGGATCTCAGGAGCGGCGTGGAACAACTCGGCGACATGATCGCCGCGGCGTCCACCATCGTGCCCTTCACCGGCGCCGGCATCTCGACCGAATGCGGGATTCCGGATTTCCGCTCGCCCGGCGGATTGTGGACGCGCAATCGCCCGATACCGTTCGATGAGTTTGTCTCAAGCCGCGACGCCCGCGACGAGTCGTGGCGGCGGCGCTTTGCGATGGAGGCGACCTTTGCCGCCGCCAGGCCGGGGCGCGGCCACCGCGCGCTGGCCTCGCTGTACCGCGCCGGCAAGGTTCCGGCCATTATCACCCAGAACATCGACAATCTGCATCAGGTTTCGGGTTTTTCGGCCGAACACGTTATCGAGCTGCACGGCAATACGACCTATGCCCGCTGTATCGGCTGCGGGCGGGCCTATGATCTGCCATGGGTCAAGCAGCGCTTCGATGAAGGCGGCGCACCTGACTGCGCCGCCTGCGATGAACCGGTGAAGACCGCGACCATTTCATTCGGTCAGGCGATGCCGGAGGACGCGATGCAACGCGCCACCGAACTTGCCCAAGATTGCGACCTCTTCATTGCGATCGGATCATCG
>Ga0210408_10005144_pt1 | contig 11515 bp, 8 predicted proteins | sample IncBWH4MmetaG_FD_155471 | JGI IMG/M metagenome (GOLD analysis project Ga0210408, IMG submission 155471) | Forest soil microbial communities from Barre Woods Harvard Forest LTER site, Petersham, Massachusetts, United States - Inc-BW-H-4-M | ecosystem: Environmental > Terrestrial > Soil >... | reverse complement strand
AGCCCAACGCGTCTGGCAGCGCACCATGTTCGACGTGGAGATGATACGCACCATCGGATATTGCCACGGCATCGAAAACTATTCGCGCCACATGTCCGGCCGCCTTCCCGGCGAGGCGCCTCCGACCCTGCTCGATTACGTGCCGCAGGACTATTTGTTGTTCGTCGACGAATCGCATCAAACCATTCCACAGGTGCGCGGCATGTATCACGGCGACCGCTCGAGGAAAGGGACTCTGGTTGACTTCGGCTTTCGCATGCCCTCGGCGTTGGATAATCGCCCGCTCAATTTCGAGGAGTTTGAGCATCGCACCAATCAGGTGATCTACGTCTTCGCCACTCCCGGTCCATATGAAATGACGCGCTCGGCTGGTGTAATCGTAGAGCAGGTGATCCGTCCCACGGGTCTGATCGATCCGGAAGTCGAAGTGCGCCCGGTCAAGGGACAAGTCGACGATCTGCTCGAAGAGATTCGCGCCCGCGCCGAAAAGGGCGAGCGCGTGCTGGTCACTACGCTCACGAAACGCATGTCTGAAGATCTCGCCGAATATTTCGGTGAAGTCGGCGTACGCTGCCGGTATCTGCATTCGGAAATCGAGACGCTCGAGCGCGTGCGCATTCTGCGCGATTTGCGCCGCGGCGTCTTCGACGTGCTGATTGGCATCAATCTCTTGCGCGAGGGCTTGGATTTGCCCGAGGTTTCCCTCGTGGCGGTTCTCGATGCCGATAAAGAAGGCTATCTGCGCAGCGCTACCGCTTTGATTCAAACCATTGGCCGCTGTGCACGTCACATCAGCGGCCGGGCCATTCTCTACGCGGATGTCATGACCGGTTCCATGAAGCAGGCCATCGACGAGACCAATCGGCGCCGCGCCAAACAGCTTGCTTACAACGAAGCCAACAACATCACGCCGCAGAGCATCGTCAAGAGCGTGGATATGAAGCTCGCCGCCATCGTGGAGGCCGATTACGTCACCGTGCCCACCGACGATGTGCTCCCCGAAAAGATTCACAGCGAAGACGAATTGCGTCAGGTGATCGCGCAAATGGAAACCCAGATGCGCGAAGCAGCCAAGAAATTCGAGTTCGAACGCGCAGCCGGCCTGCGCGACCGAATTCGCGCCCTGCAGCAGCGCGAGCTCGGTGGGCTTTTGGCGGCAGTCGATGCGCTGCCCCAGTCACCACCCGCGCAAATATCGGCAGCGCGGCCCGCCGCTGCGCCTACAGCAGAACCCGCGCCGGCAAAATCGAAATCCGGCTAGCCATGCACGAAAAGATGTTTTCTATAGCGCCGCCCTTTAGGGCGGCATTGTCTTCTGCCTTTAGCTTGTCATGACGCCAAGCCTTGTTGAACGGGAGAGCTGAGGCTTTTTGGGGCGGACCACATTTTGTAGCGATGTCTTCAGGGCGCCATCACTCGATTATGCGATCTAATTCCAGCCCGCCCATCGTGGCTATCGTGGGTGCGGGGCGCGTGGGATCCGCGTTGGGCAGGCTTTTGTCTCAAAAGGGCTGGCGCATCGGGCCGGTAGTCACCCGTTCCGTGCGAACCGCACATGACGCTAGGCGGCGCATTGGAAGCGGCCAGCCTCAAGTCGGCTTGTCGCAAGCCCTGCTGGCAGCCGATGTGATTCTAATCGCCACTCCAGATCGCGCGATTGCGCAAACAGCGGAAGCTCTCGCCCAAATCGCAAGCGGCAAGGCTTGGCGAGCGACAATCGTCCTGCATACGAGCGGGGCGTTGGGCAGCGATGTTCTCAAGCCGCTGAAGCTTCGAGGCGCCGAAACGGGTTCCTTGCATCCACTGCAGACCTTCAGTGGCCGCACAATCCCTTCATTCGCCGGTTGCACTTCTACAATCGAAGGAACTCCCGTAGCGCTACGCATGGCGCGCAGGATCAGCCGCGAACTGGGTTGTGTCCCTGTGGTGCTCCCATCGCGTCGCAAAGCTGCGTATCATGCCGCCGCGGCCTTGTCCGCTGGGCACGTTCTCGCTGTGGTCGAAGCGGCAGTGCGCATTCTCGTGAAAGCGGGCTTTTCCCGACAGCGTGCGATTCGCGCCCTTTTGCCGCTCACGCGGCAAACCCTTGCGAATTTCGAGCGCGTCGGCTCTCGCGCCGCATGGACGGGTCCCTTGAGCCGCGGCGATTTTGGCGTCATTGAACGGCACCTTGAGGCTTTGCGCCCTTTTCCGCGAGAATATAGGGAAGCTTATGACGCGCTCTCGAGACTCGGCCTCAATGTCTTGGCAAATGGCGGCGGCTCGAAAAAGAGGCTGCTCGAGCAAACGCTGGCGCGAATCAAATAGCCTAGCTACAGAATCGGATTTTCTGGCGGCGTCCGAAGCGATGGGATAAACATCCGGGCACGGATGCGACGATACTAATGAAGGAGCGAAATTGAACGAACTGCATATTCCTCTCGAAACTGCCAAACTCGAAAACGGACTCCGCGTCGTCATATCACCCGATCGCACAGCCCCCGTGGCAACATTAGGCGTTTACTACAATATTGGCTTTCGTCTCGAGCCGCGCGGCCGCAGCGGATTCGCGCATCTTTTTGAGCACATGATGTTCCAGGGTTCCGAGCATGCCGGAAAGATGATGCACATCAAGCTGATCAATTCCTCCGGCGGAGTTCTCAATGGCTCGACGCATTACGACGTCACCAATTATTACGAATCGATTCCATCCAACGCGGTCGAACGCGTCCTCTGGCTGGAAGCCGACCGCATGCGCGCGCTGAAAGTGGACGACGAAAATCTGCGCAATCAACGCGACGTCGTAAAAGAAGAAGTCCGTGTCAATGTCCTCAATCAGCCCTACGGCGGTTTTCCGTGGCTCGACCTGCCGCCAATCGCATTTCGCAACTGGGCCAACGCACACAATTTTTACGGCGATTTTGCCGATCTCGACGCTGCCTCTCTCGATGACGTGCAGCAGTTTTTTCGCACTTACTATTCGCCGGCCAATGCGGTGCTGCTCATGGTCGGCGATATCACGCCCGACGAGGGCTTTGTTCTTGCGCGGCGCTATTTCGGGAGCATTCCTCCCGGCCCGCCGCTGCCCAAGGCCGATGTCGGCGAACCTCCTTTCGAGGGCGTGCGCCGCGGCGAAGTGGAAGAGAAATTCGGCACGTTGCCCGCGTTTGCCGTAGGCTACCGCGCGCCGGAGCGGAGAACGCCCGACTGGTATGCCCTGGCCATGCTCGATCATGCGCTCCATGGTGGCCGCGCCGGGCGCGTTTATCGGCAGTTGGTGCTCGAGCAGCAGATCGCAGTCGATACCGGCGGTGGGATTCAATACCCGGTCGGCGATTTATTCGATTACAACGGGCCCACGCTGCTGGTCTCTCGTGTGCTGCACAAGCCGGAATATAGCCCTGATCAAGCGCTCGATGCTTTTGACGCGGTTATCGACGCCGTCCGGCAGCACGGTATCGAACAGGGCGAACTCGAACAGGTAAAGGTGAAGTTTCGCTCCGAGTATGTCTCGTCTCTCGAGGGTGGGCATGGAGCTTCGATTCCACTATACGGCCTGATGCATTATCTGGCCTGCTTCACACTTTTCGATAATGATCCGTCGCTTGTGAATTCCATTCTTGAAGGGTTCCTCCAGGTCACCCCGGAGCAGGTGCGCGCCGCCGCGCAGCGCTACCTTGATCCCGATCGGCGCGCCATCGTATTTCGCAAACCGACGAAAAAGGCGGCGGATTAATGGCTACCGTACAGATGCCCGATCCTTTCGCTCAAGTTCCGTCACTAGGCCCCGAACGTCCGGTTGTCTGGCCCGCACGCACGCGCCGCAAGCTTGCGAACGGCCTCGAGGTGGTTCTCGTCGAATCGCATACGATTCCCAAATTCACCGGCGAACTCTACTTCCGCAGCGGCAATGCAGTTGCCGCGGCTACCGCAAAATCCCCGGGACTGGCCGAAATTACCGCTACGGTGGTTCGCACGGGCACTGAAAAGCGATCCAGCCGCCAAATCGAAGAGGATTTACGGCGCATCGGCGCGGATGTCGGCACAAGCGCTGGCGCAGATACCAGCGCCATCGGCTTTAACGGTTTGGCGGAGTTCTCCGGGGATTTGCTCAAGCTGGTCGCCGAGCTGGCGCAGCAGGCTTCCTTTCCCGCCGACGAATTTGAGCGGGAGCGCCGCCAGATGATCGAAGGCCTGCGCATCGCGCGCACCACGCCTTCATTCCTGGCAAGCGAACGCATGCGCCGCGTCCTCTTTGGTGCGCATCCTTACGCCATCATCGCGCCAACGGAAACTCAGGTGAAGGAATACCGCCTGGGGCAACTGGTCGAGTATTATTGCGCTTACTACACTCCCGGCAATGCCCTGCTCATCGCCGTCGGCGATTTCGCTGCGCCGCAGATGATGGAGCAGATCGAACGCATTTTTGGTTCATGGAAACCGGCGACTGTCCCCGTCGTTCCGGATACCACTCTCCCCGAGCTTCACGGCCGGCGTGTGCATCTGGTGGATCTTCCGGAATCGGTGCAGACCCAGGTCGTGGTGGCGAATCATGCCATTACGCGCAAGCACCCGGATTGGCTGCGCCTGGCGCTCGCCAATTCCATCTATGGAGGCGCATTCAATTCGCGGCTGATCATGAATATCCGCGAGCAAAAGGGCTACACGTACAGCCCGCGGAGCGGAGTGCATGCCCTCCGCCAGCACGGATACTTCTCCGTGAATGCGGCGGTGCGCAACGACGTGGTGGCCGCTTCGCTCACGGAAATCTTCTATGAGATCGACCGCTTGCGCTCGCTTGCCGTTGGCGAAGACGAACTCTCCGACGCGCGCACTTACATGAGCGGTGTTTTCTCGCTCGGCCTGGCCACGCAAGACGGTCTCGCCTCGCAGCTCTCGACCGTATATCTGAACGAGCTTCCTGACAATGAACTGGAAACGTATCGCCAGCGCGTCCGCGCCCTCAGCGCCGCTGATGTGCTGACTGCGGCACGCGCCTATTTCGATTCGCCCAATGCGCAGATTACTATCGTGGGGGATCGCGGACAGATTGGCGATCAGGCCGGGCTTTTCGGCGAGGTCACCGAATACAGTGCCGAGCCCGAATGAGTGGACAGAGAGTCGTACGATGAAATCTCGCCTGTGTGCGTTCTCGCTTTTTCTGCTTTGCTGGATTTTGCTTGCCGCTCACGCCGCCATCGCCAAGAAAATTCCTCCTGGCGCGCCTCTCGATCTGAATACGGCCACGGCCGCCCAACTCGCACAGGTGCCCGGCATCGGGGCCTCCAGCGCCAAAGCCATCGTGCAGTTCCGTCAGAAAAGCGGTCCGTTCGAGCGCGTGGAAGACCTGCTGGCGATTCGCGGCATCAGTCCCCGCAAGCTCGAGCAGATTCGGCCATACGTCAACATCTCCAAGCCCGCACCCCGACGGCCCAGCAGTTCCCGCGGATCGGCAATCTTCAGCGCTTAGCAAAAGCCCTAACGTACAAACAATGTCAGAAGCGCTGGTGGGTGGTTCTTCCGCCGGGGGTGATCGGCAGTGGCTCCTGATCTGTAATGTTCAGCCCATACGCTTCGAGCGCGACCACTTTGCGCGGATGGTTGGTCAGCACGCGCAAACTCTTCAGGCCCAGATCGAGCAGAATTTGTGCGCCGATGCCGCTTTCATGTTGCAGCAGGCGCTGTCTCGCCGCATCCTGATCGAGCTGCCCGCGAGTGTGATAGAGCACGCGAGCCATTTCCCCCGATCCCGCAGGCGGCTGTTCCAGACCAAAGCCTCTGCCGGTGTGGTGCAAATAGACGAATACTCCGCGGTCTTCGCGCACGATCGCTTCGAGGGATCGCGCGACGATTTCGTAGCAATCGCACGAGTTCGAGCCGAAAACGTCTCCGGTCAGGCAGTGTGAATGTACGCGCACGAGCGGCGGAGCGCCGGACAAATCTCCGCGCACGAGCGCGATGTGCTGTTCGCGGTCCACTTCGCTCGAAAAGACGATCATGCGGAAATCGCCGTAGCGCGTCGCAAGAACGGTTTCGGCAACGCGCCGCACGTACCGTTCGTGGCGCATGCGGTAGCGGATTAGCTCCGCGACGGTCAGCAGCTTGAGCCCATGCGTACGGCAGAATTCGGCGAGCTGTGGCAGGCGCGCCATGCTGCCGTCATCATTCATGATTTCGCAGATCACTCCTGCGGGATAAAGGCCGCCAATGCGCGCCAGGTCCACGGAAGCTTCCGTTTGCCCCGCGCGAACCAATACGCCGCCGCGCCGCGCGCGCAAAGGAAAGACGTGGCCGGGGCGCGCCAGATCGGCCGCGCGCGTGCCCGGATCGATCGCCGCCAGGATGGTAATGGCGCGATCGGAAGCGCTGATGCCAGTGGTCGTCCCGCGAACGGCGTCAATAGATTCGGTAAATGCTGTGCCGAAGTTGGAGGTGTTCACCGGTGACATCAGTGGCAGGTTCAGTTCGTCGCAACGCTCTTCGGTAAGCGCCAGACAAATCAGGCCGCGCGCATGCTTGGCCATGAAGTTGATCGCCGCCGGGGTTACTTTCTCCGCCGGCAAAGCAAGATCCCCTTCGTTCTCGCGATCTTCGTCATCCACCAGAACGATCTGGCGGCCCTGGCGAAATTCCTCGGCGGCTTCCTCTGCGGTTGCGAATTCGATGGGCATAGTCATTATCGTAGCAGACCAAAAAGCGTCAGGGCGCCACGATGGACTCGGAGCGCCCTGAAGTGCGGGTGACAACTTCTGATTCTTGTGTCTCGGCCCGCGGTCCCCTAGCTACGCGGCGAAAGCTCGGAGAGATCCCTCGCTCCCGCTCGTCGCTCGGGATGACGATCCTGGTCGGATCGTCACTTAGCCGATGCGCTGCTCACCTCGGTCGAAGCAGTTTTTTGCAGTTCTGCGTACGGCACGACAACACCGTGCAATGGCGCGATCGTAGCCACATCCAGCTTCATCTGCTGTAAATCCTGGTTTAGGAGCACTGTGCCAGCATGAGACCGGGGGCCCGGGAAAGGCGCATTCGGAGGAGCTGGCGTGAAGTCATCGGCCTCCACCAGGATTTTTTCCTTCGGCAAGTACACCATAGACATGACGACATTGTGGATATCGCCCGGGATGCGATAAACGTCGATCTCCCGGCCTCCATCGCTGAGAACGTATTTGTCTTTGAACGTGACGAAGGTGGCTTTCTTCGGGCTCTGTGCCAGATGGTCAGGCTCCAATGTGCGCGGCGCCTTCCAAGCCTGCTCGTAGAAGGACTTGTTCGTCTGTTGCGTGATTACGGTTGCACCCTCGGCGACAAAGTAGCGCACGCCGCCCAGATGATCGAAATGAGCATGGGTGTTAATCAGGTATTTAATGGGCTTCTCGGGAACCAGTTTCTTGGCCTCAGCAAATACTCCCGCGGCCCGCGCGTCGTTAAGCGGGCTTTCGATCATCACCGCGTAATTGGGGAATTCCACCAGAACGCTGTTATGCGTTCCGCCCGCCAGGAACCAGACTCCGTCGGCTAACTTCTGGTTGGTGACGTTGACCGGAGGGATCTTGGCAGCTTTCACGTTGTCAGGCACCGTTAGCGCCAGGTCGGAATTGGCGCGCACATCGCTGACGGTGAGCTGAAGCACCGGGAAGCCGCCTTCTTTCTGCACGATCGTGGTGGGAAACTTCACGCCGTTGAAATCCTTATAAGCCGAGTACGTTGTTTCTACCGCCATATCGCCGAGAACCGGGTTTGGAAGCCAGGTTTCCGTTTTGGTGATCATGCCCTGGCTGTCGATCGTGCCGCTTATCTTGAACTTGCCCTCGGTGAAGGACACGACGGTGCCGCCACTACCTTTTTTGGCCGTGGCGTTGTTTTCCATGGCAGCTTTCAGAAAGCCGTGCGGAGTGAGCCAGATCTGGAGTTGGCGCTCTTCGGCGGCGGCGACTGCGGGCTGCGCAGCATTGCCGGGCTGATTCCAGGCATATTGGCCGCTCACCAAGTTGACCTGCTTCTGCTCGCCGGCAAACGGTGCCGCGCCACCCTTGCGGATGGGCATGGGCTCAACCTGAGTCATCTCTTCCTTCGCGGATTTGGAGCCGTAGTCGATCGTGCGGGTATAGGATTTCACCTGGTTTATAGGCCAGGCTCCTCCGGGCGTATACGCCTGCCCCAGGGCTCCGAATTCGCCGCTGCCCGAATACTGAATCGATTTCACGTCGCCCATGGCCTTGTTGGCCGATTGCAAAACGCCCTTGGCGTCTTGAGCCGCTGCGGAGAAGCATAGGCCCAGCAAAAGGCTAACGAACATCGCAAAGGTCAAAGATAGCTTTCTACCCACGGCTTCACCTCCGAAGTCTCGTAGCTGGCCCAGCATTATATCGCCGGGAAGCCGATAGAAAATAGCCAAAGTGGATGGGACCCCACCCCCCTCCCCTTTTTGTGCAAGTGCACATTCTGCAGGAGATAGCCTCGTGGTTTTGGGACTGCCGAAGTTGGGAGCCGCAGGGCAGGGCACGGCGGAACCAGTACATCCAGCTTGTAAGAGAACATTCCAATGGGCTGCCGGAGAACGGTCGAACGAGGATTCCCGCGAAGCTTAGGGCGAGCAAGCTTCGGCTGGCGGATCGTAGCGCCGCTACGAGAAAGAGATCGGAACTGCTAAATCGATCGAGAAAGGATCGAGCGCGCACACGAACAGCCTTGCCGCGAGTACCAGGGAGCATAAAGCACGGTAGCATACAACACAGTAAACTCCAACATCTATTTACTAACTTATCTTCCGAGATATTATTCGAACGAGTGTGAAATCTGTTTCCCAAGGCGACACTCAAGGAGGCTTCGGGGATCGGTTCATTGCCCAAGACTTATTCGAATGAACTCGGGCGATTCGCGAATTGAAGGAGAGACTCCTCGGCCGCTCTCCCGCGCCGAAGAATCTCAACGAGCGGGGTATTCGAACATCAAGATCGCCGCTTACACAGTCGTACCCCTTATGGGGTACCAAGGTTCTATTTCTCGTTCGCAGAGAAAAACATAAAAGTAGAAGCGAACATGCCGAAGATCCTGGTGGTTGAAGATAATGAGACAAATCGGGATCTCCTGCGCAGACGGTTGGAGCGCAAGGGCCATCAGGTAATCACCGCTAACGATGGCGAGCAGGGATACTCTCTAGCCCATACGGAAGTACCCGACCTCGTTTTAATGGATATCAGCCTGCCCGGCATGAATGGCTGGCAAGTGGCCCAACTTCTCAAGGCGAATGACATTACCCGCCATATACCAATCATCGTTTTAACCGCCCACGCATTAATAAGCGACCGTGAGAAAGCATTTGAAACGGGCTGCAACGACTATGAGACCAAACCGATAGAATTTGCGCGCTTGCATCAAAAAATCGAGAACCTACTGCTCGAAAAGAAGCCAGCATAAATCTCTCTCATTAGGCAGGCCGTGCAAAGCGACCAACTACAGGACACCAGAATGGCCGCAACCAAACTCGATCTGGCGGAGCAGATTCTTGGTTATTCGAACCGCAATATCGAGCTCACGATGGAGACTTTGGTGGGGTCGCCCCAGAACCTCAGAACCCATTTGGCCGAGTTGTCCGAAAACGGCGCCGCCATTTCCAGTCTGATTGAACGAATCCTCAGCCAAGTTGAGGGCGATAAGGAACGCGAGCTACTGGCGGCGGCAAGTTCGTCATGGTCCCGCACTCACGGTTATGCGGAATCATTGCAATCGGTGGTGGATGGAAAACGCTTCGACGCGGTGACCGCAACCTCCAACATAGTGCTTCCGCTGCTGCTGGATAACAGTTCCTGGAAAGCGTTTGTACATTTTCTGCGGGCACAGGCAGATTCCGGCTCAGGTAAGACAAAGAGCGAATTAGTCGATCGCACACGGGAACTCGTGCGCGCTCATCAAGAGATGAAAAGCGCGGCGGCGGAACGCAAACGAATCGCGGAGCGGCTTTCACAATTGGCGTCGATTATCGAGTATTCGAGCGATGCCATCGTTATCTTCACGCTGAACGGCTCGATCGTCAGCTGGAACACGGCAGCGGAAACGATTTATGGCTACTCGGGCAGCGAGATCCTTGGCCGCCCGCGAAGGCTCCTGATGCCTTCCGATCAAGCCGATGACCTGCCCGACATTGTGGAAAAGCTTAAGCGGGGAGAAAGAATCAAGCGATTTGAGACGGTGCACATCGGGAAGGACGGGCGACGCATCGATGTCTCCATGACAATATCGCCCGTAAAAGACGCGCATGAACAGATTATCGGCGCCGCAGCCATCACACGGGACGTGAGCGACCGCAAGCTTCTGGAGAAACAACTTCAGCAAGCACAGAAGATGGAAGCAATCGGTCAACTCGCGGGCGGGATCGCTCACGATTTCAACAACCTGCTGAGCGTCATTAATGGACATTGCGAACTCCTCGCGGAGCAATTGGCACCGAATGACAGACCACGCCAAAATTGCGAGCAGATCAAAAAAGCAGGTGAGCGGGCCGCCGGCCTGACCCGGCAACTACTGGCCTTCAGCCGCCAACAAGTCCTGGAACCTACGGTTCTGAATCTGAATACGGTTGTCGTCGATCTGGAAAAAATGCTCAAGCGCGTGATCGGCGAAGACGTGGAGTTCAGAATATCGGTCGATTCGAGATTAGCGCCTGTGAAAGCTGATCGCGGTCAAATCGAACAGGTTCTCATGAACCTGGTCGTGAATGCGCGAGATGCGATGCCAAACGGGGGCCGACTAATCGTAGAGACATCCAACGTCGTATTGGAGGATGAGTTTGCGCAACAGCGAGGTTACCCACAGCGGTCCTATGTGGGGTTATCGGTCACCGATAACGGTATCGGAATGGATGCTGATACTCAGGCTCGCATGTTTGAGCCGTTTTTCACCACCAAGGAAGTGGGCAAAGGTACGGGTCTAGGTTTGTCAACGGTCTATGGAGTCATAACGCAAAGCGGGGGTCACATCGAAGTCCATAGCCGTGTTGGACAAGGCACAACCTTCCGACTCTACCTGCCGACGGTAAAAGAGCCTGTTCGCGAACAAAAACCGAAAAGCCGCACGGAAAGACGGATGGGCAGCTTAGAGACAATTCTGCTCGTTGAAGATGAGGACGCACTCCGGACGTTGATCGGCGATCTGCTCGTCAACAGCGGCTACAACGTACTGCAGGCGGAGTCACCTGAGAAAGCCATTCTTCTCGCGAGACAACTTCCCGGGCCAATCCACTTGCTCCTGACAGACGTGATCATGCCGGGAATGAATGGACGAGCTTTGGCGGAAGAACTCATTGCGCTCAGGCCGGAAATCAAAGTTGTGTATATGTCCGGCTACGCAGGCTTCAAGCAGTCGCAAATCCTAGAGGCCCCTTCCATTCTTCTCGCAAAGCCCTTCGAGTGGGACACTCTGCTCCATAAGCTCCGGGATGCGCTTGCCTCGTCGCTGGAACCGCAGCTGTCCTAGCTGCCGGAAATTATCCTCTCTCACTACACTACAGATCGAAAACGAACGGGTAGGGCCTCTTACT
>Ga0210408_10005143_pt1 | contig 11516 bp, 5 predicted proteins | sample IncBWH4MmetaG_FD_155471 | JGI IMG/M metagenome (GOLD analysis project Ga0210408, IMG submission 155471) | Forest soil microbial communities from Barre Woods Harvard Forest LTER site, Petersham, Massachusetts, United States - Inc-BW-H-4-M | ecosystem: Environmental > Terrestrial > Soil >... | reverse complement strand
ACGCTCGAGCTGTACCGGCAGCTCGATCTGACCCACGAGGTGCTCGAGCGCGGACACAAGGTGCCTGCGGTCAATCTGTGGTCGCGCGGGGAGCGCGCCGCGCGTGTCGCCTTCGGCAGCATCGGCGAGGAGCTGACCCCTTATCCCTTCCTGGAGATCTATCCGCAGGACGAGCATGAGCGACTGCTGATCGAACGCCTCCAGCAGCTCGGTGTAGCGGTCGAGCGGCGCACCGAGCTGACCGCTTTCACGGACATCGGTGACGGCGTGCGTGCGCGGCTGCGCACGGCCGAGGGGCAGGAGGAAATCTGCGAGACCCGCTTCCTCGCCGGTTGCGACGGTGCACGCTCGAGGGTGCGTGAGGCGCTCGCCACCGGCTTTCCCGGAGGAACGTACCGGCAGGTGTTCTACGTGGCCGACATCGAAGGCGCCGGTGCGCCGGTCGATGGGGAGCTGCACATCGATCTGGACGAGGCGGACTTTCTCGGAGTCTTCCCGCTGGCCGGCGCGGGCCGCGCCAGGCTGATCGGCACGGTGCAGGATGAGCGCGCCGAGAACCCCGAGAGCCTGCGATTCGAGGACGTGAGCCAGCGCGCCATCCGGCACCTCGGGCTCGACATCACAAAGGTGAACTGGTTCTCCACTTACCACGTCCATCACCGCGTCACGGATCACTTCAGCCGGGGCCGGGTTTTTCTGCTCGGCGATGCCGCGCATATCCACAGCCCGGTCGGCGGACAGGGAATGAACACCGGCATCGGCGATGCCATCAATCTCGCCTGGAAGCTCGCGGCAGTGCTCGCAGGTCATGCAGATGAGTCGCTGCTTGCCACCTACGAGTCCGAGCGCATCGGCTTCGCGCAGCGACTGGTGGCGACGACCGATCGGGTATTCACCTTGGTCACCGCGCCGGGAAGGGTCGCGGATCTGCTGCGCACGCGCCTGGCCCCCGTGCTCCTTGCCCGGGCTCTCTCGCTCGAGTCGGTGCGCGAGTACCTGTTTCGCACCGTGTCGCAGATCATGGTCAATTATCGCGGCTCAGCCCTCAGCGCCGGTGCCGCGGGCGATGTGCACGGCGGGGACCGTCTGCCCTGGGTCGCGCAGGTGGCGGGCGATAATTACGCCTCGCTCGCCGCGATCACCTGGCAGGTGCACGTTTATGGGCGTGCCTCCGAGCGGCTGCGGGAAGCGTGCGCAAAACATGCTCTGCCGCTGGAGTCGTTTCCCTGGAGCGCGGCGCATGCGGCGGCAGGCCTCGAGCGCGATGCGCTCTACCTGCTGCGCCCCGACAGCTACGTCGCGCTCGCGGACGGCGCGGCGGACCCCGGCGCGCTCGCGCGTTACTTCAGGGAACGCGCGCTGCGGCGCCCTGCGTAGTGCTGAGACCTGGCTGATGCGATGTGGCGAGTCTCGCTCGTCCGCCCTTGCCGCGCGCGGCGGGCGCTTCTAAGCTGCGCGCAAACAACATCCACGGGGACGGCGGTGCACGATGGCAGAAGGGGATGGCAGCGTTGCGCTCCTGGCCGGAGCGAGCGGTCTGACCGGGGGCTTCACGCTCGATGCGCTGCTCGGTGCGCCCGATGTAAGCCGCGTGATCGCCGTGACCCGCCGGCCACTCGGGCGCGAGCATCCGCGCCTCGCCAATCGCATCGTGCAGTTCGAGCGTCTCGAGTCCCAGCTCAAGGGCTCGGTGTGCGACGTCGCGTTGTGCTGCCTCGGCACCACGCTGCGCAAAGCGGGCTCGCAACAACGATTCCGCGCGGTCGACGTCGACTCTGTGCTCACCTTCGCCCGTGCCGCGAAGGCAGCGAATGCGCGGCGATTCGTGGTGATGTCGAGCGTCGGCGCCAACCCCAACTCGCGCAACTTCTACCTGCGCACCAAGGGGGACATGGAAGAAGAGCTGGAGGGTGTCGGCTTCGAGTCGCTCGACATCCTGCAGCCCTCGATGCTGCTCGCCTGGCGCGCCGAGATGCGCCCGCTCGAGCTCGTGGCGAGCGCGCTCATGCCACTTATCGCTCCGGTGTTGCGCGGCAAGTACCTGCCCTACCGCGCCATCGGCGCGCGCACCGTGGCCGCGGCCATGCTGGGGGCGACACGCTCGGGCCGCCGTGGCGTGCAGCGCTACACCTATGAAGGTATCCAGGCGCTCGCACGCCTCACCACGCCGCGAACGCGGCCTCTCACGCCGGCGAAAGCGCCCGCCAGGGCGCGCTAACCTCACGGCGCGCTCATGCGAGCCGCGCCAGTTCTCGCCGCGGCCGTGCTCGCCACCGTCATCGCTCTCGCCGGTTGCGCCGGCGCACCGCGTGAGCCGCCGCGCTCACCCCAGGGAAGTGCGATCGCGGCGGTCGCGACCTCGCTCATCGGCACGCCGTACCAGTTCGGCGGTGCAGATGGTGCCGGCTTCGACTGCAGCGGGCTTGCGCTCTACGTGCACGAGCGTGTGGGGCTCACCATTCCGCGCACGGCGGCGGAGCAGCAGCGCGCCGCGCAGCCGATAGCGATCGCGCAGCTTGCGCCGGGGGATCTGGTGTTCTTTCGGATCCGCAAGCGCAGCGTCGATCACGTGGGGATTTATGCGGGAGAAGGTCGTTTCATTCACGCGCCGCGCGCCGGTGTCGCGGTCACGTACGGCGACCTCGCCAGCGGTTTTTATGCGCGGCGTCTCGCAGGCGCGGGACGCTTCTGGGGCCCGGCCGTACCGGCGCGCTGAACATAAGCCTCGCCACGGGGCAGTGTCGCCGATATGTGACACCACTTGAGATCCGCGGCACACAATTCGCTCTTGACTGCGATCCGCGACGATTTGACACTTGAGCTTCAGTGACAAAGGCAAACCCGTCGAAAGACGGGGACGCAAAGCCACCGGTCTAAAGGATGGGATTCCTATGACGGCGGGGCTGCCCACGCTCGCGCGCCACCGCGCGAACGACAGCGCTCCGGTCCCCGTCGAAGAATCCGCGTAAGTCCCCACAGGCCGCGGCATCGACTGTTTTGGTCCGGGGAAGTTATGACAGCAACGCCCAACTTCGCTTCCAGTGCGGGCGCGGAAGCCGGGGGTCAGGCGGTGCCTGCGCTGAGCGCAGGGCCGTTTGTGCTCAATCTGTGCTCGTCGACGACGCCGATGGCGCTGGCGCAGACCGATCTGCCCGAGCTGCGGCGCTTTCATTTCTTCGTGAGCCGGCGCTTCGAGGAAGGTCGCGAGCGCTTTCGTCTCCATATGGGTTACTTCGCGACGCTCGCGGAGGCCGAGGAGTGGCTCGGCGTCGTGCGCGAAATCTACCCCGGCGCCTGGGCAGGAGAGACGCCGGGCCGCAAGCTGCGTGAGCGTGCGGCGGCCGCTGCCGCCGCGCAGGCGCAGCACGCCGCCGGCCCTCAGCCCCAGGTCCATCGGGTCCCTCAGGCGTCTGCGCATGCACCCATGGCCGCACCGGCGCAGCGCCCGGCGCCACGCCCGATCGTCACATCGCCGGCACCCACGAGAGTGCCGGTAGTGCATGCGGCTCCGCCAGTTGCGCGCAGTGCGCCACCGGTCGTGCCGCCGCCCGTCCGTCCGGCCGCGCGACAGGCGCCCGTACCGCAGCGCGCGGCTTCCAGACCACCGGTCCTTCCCGCGCGCGAGTCCGTCGCGGTGCGCACCGCCACCCCTGCGCCCACCGCGCCTGCGACCGCCGCCGGCAAGACGCTCCCCGCTTCACCGCGGGCGACTACCGTATCGCCTGCGCAGCGCGTGCTGCCAGCCCAGCGAGCCGCATCGACTGCGGCGAGCCGCGCGGTAGCGCCTTCCCCACCTCCGGCCGTGCCTGCAGCGGCGGCCGCCGAGCCGAAGCCGGCCAAGGCTGGCGTCAAGCCGGTGTTCGAAGACTCGAACGTGCGCGAGGTGCTCAAGGCGCTCGGTGACGCCAGCGCCACGGGTGAGACCCGGTTGATGCGCGCGCCGCCCCTGCCGCCGCGCGAGCCCGCACCGGCGAGCCCCTCGCTGAGCGACACACAGGTGCTGAAGATGCTCGAGACCCGCCGCTCCGAGGAGAGCGAGGCGGGACCGGCGGAGGTGGATGACAGCGGCATTCCGCTGCTGAAACCCGATGACACCGGCACGCGGCAGGCGCTCAAGGAGGCGATCGTCACTAACAGCACGGTCGCCTTTGCCGTGCAGTTGCAGTGGTCGGTGCAACCGGTCGAGCTCGACAAGGTGCCGCCGCTTGCGATCTTCAGTGCCTACACCCTGTACACCGTCGAGGGCAGTCGCGACGGCCGCAAGTGGTATGGGCTGCGCCTCGGCTTCTTCACCGATGCGATCTCGGCGAAGCAGGTGGCGTACTACGTGCGCTCGGAGTTCTCGTCGGTTGCCGTCGTCCCGGTTAGCCCGCAGGAGAAAGGGCGTGCGACCGAGCAGGACGCGGCGGCGGCGCTCACGGCGCCAGCGGCGACGCGCTCCGATGCCATGGACGAATTCAAGCTGATCGACGACGACGCACCGAAGTTACCGACACCCGCGGCAAAGCCCGCCGTGCCGCCGCGCGCTGCAGGTGCCGGCGCCGCGAAGCCGACTCTGAAGGTGGCGGTGGGACGCACCGTGGCACAGCCAGCAGCGCAGGCCCCGAAAGCACGCCTGCGCAACTCCAGGGTGGCCGCGCGCGACAGCCGCGGCCCGCAGACGCTGGAGGAGACGCTGGAGATTCTCGGCGCCAGCCAGCTCACCATGGAAAATGGCCGCGGTCAAAACATCAACGACTCCGGCGTGCGCCACCTGCGCGTGGAAGTGCAGAAGAACTCCCCGTTTTCGAAACTCCTCGAGCGCCTGAGCGAGAGGATGAAGAAGTCCTAGCGGCGGGCTCGAGCCCGGCACATTGCGCCGGCCTGGCGGGGTCCCCACGAAATTTCCCTGGGGTGCTGCAGCGGGGTGCCCGCGAAATTTCGTCGCTGCTTCAGCGTTTGCCGAAGAGTTTCTCGAGCTCGGCGCGCGCGCGGTCGAGTTCTGCGGTGTTGGGAGGTGTGTACGCGCCCGGCTGCGGCTTGAAATGATCGCAGAAGTTGGCGCGCGTCTTGTCGCTCACTTCCTCCGCTGTGGGCTCGCGGCAGTGTTTGGCGACGCGGATATCGTAGTCGACGCACATGCGGCAGACGTGCAGCTCGGCGTGGCACTTCGGGCACTCATCGAGACGGCGCAGCGGCAGGGTGAGCTCCGCCAGCGACGCACCGCACTTCCAGCAGCTGAGGTCGTGGGCCATGCGCGAAAGGTTACTCCAGGAGCGCCTGCCAGGCGCCTCTCACGCGCGCCGCGCTTCCGCCGGCGCCTCTTCGGGGCGGGTGCGCTGACGCAGGAACTCTTCGAGCACGCGTCCGGTGTGCGAATGCCGGCGCCGGCGTGCGATCTGCGCCGGTGACCCCTGCGCGACGATGCGGCCGCCCGCATCACCCGCCTCCGGCCCCATGTCGAGAATCCAGTCCGCTTCCGCCATGACATCGAGGTTGTGCTCGACCACGACCGCGGTGTTGCCCGCCGCGACGAGCCGATGGAGCACCTGGATCAGCTTCTCGACATCCGCCATGTGCAGGCCCACGGTCGGCTCATCGAGCACGTAAAGCGTGTGACGCGTGCGCTGACCGCGCACGACCTCATCGCGCACCTTGGCGAGCTCCGCCACGAGCTTGATGCGCTGCGCCTCGCCCCCCGAGAGGGTGGGACTCGCCTGGCCGAGCGTCAGGTAGCCGAGCCCCACATCCTGCAGCAGCCTCAGCGCGTGATGCACGCGCGTGTGAGCGGCGAAGAAGACCGCCGCGTCATCGACGTCCATGGCGAGCACATCGCCGATGCTCGCCTCGCGCCAGCGCACCGCGAGCGTCTCGGAGTTGAAGCGTCGCCCTCTGCACACGTCACACAGCACCTTGACGTCCGGCAGGAAACTCATCTCTATGGTGCGTATGCCCTGGCCCGCACACGCTTCGCAGCGTCCGCCGAAGGTGTTGAAGGAGAAGCGGCTGGCGCTGTAGCCGCGCATGCGTGCCTCGGTGGTGCCCGCGTAGATGCGGCGGATCTCGTCCCAGAAGCCGATGTACGTCGCCGGACACGAGCGCGGTGTCTTGCCGATCGGCGTCTGATCGACCTCGAGCACACGATCGAGCTGCTCGAGCCCGGTCAGCTCTTCGCAGCCGATCAGTGCACCGGCGCTGCGGCGCCGGCGCTTGCCGCCCGCGGGGACGGTGGCGAGACGGCGCCGCAGATTGGCGTACAGCACATCGCGCGCCAGCGTGGACTTGCCCGAGCCGGATACGCCCGTGATGACCACCAGCCGCCCGAGCGGGATCTGTACGTCACGCCCGCTGATGTTGTGCAGCCTGATGCCGCCGAGCATCAGGCGCGGCGTGGCGGCATTGACTTCGCGATGAGGCCGGGCCGGATGCAGCAGCGGCTCGCGCAGGAAGCGCCCGGTGGCCGAGCGTGGATTCGCGGTCAGCTCCTTCACCGTCCCCGCAGCGACGAGCTCACCGCCGCGCACGCCCGCCTCGGGGCCTAGATCCAGCACGTGATCGGCGCGGCGGATGGTCTCCTCGTCATGCTCCACCACGACGAGTGTGTTGCGCTGCCCGGTGAGCTCACGCAGCGACTCGAGCAGGATGGCGTTGTCGCGCGGGTGCAGCCCGATGCTGGGCTCGTCCAGCACATAGCAGACCCCCTGGAGGTTGGACCCGAGCTGCGCCGCGAGACGGATGCGCTGCGCCTCGCCCCCCGACAGCGTCGGCGCCGCGCGGTCGAGCTGCAGGTACCCGAGGCCGACGCGCTCGAGGAACTGCAGCCGCGCGCGGATCTCCGCCAGCAGGTCGCGGCCGATTTGCCGCTCCCGCGGACCGAGTCGCAGCCGCGCGAAGAACTGCGCACTCTGCGCGACCGAATCGGAGGCGAGCGCGGCGATCGAGCGCTCGCGGAAACGCACGCTGACAGCCGTGGGGTTGAGTCGCTGTCCCTCGCAGCTGCCGCAGGCCTCGGGCGTGTGCGCGTACCATTCGTTCCACCACAGCTCCTCGCCGCTTTGCTGCGCGTCGAATCCCGGCATCTCGACGCCCGTGCCGTAGCAGCTTTCGCACCAGCCATGCCGTGAATTGAACGAGAACAGCCGCGGATCGAGCTCGGCGAAGCTCCGGCCACAGGAGGGGCACGCCCGGCGCGTGGAGAACACCGTCACGCGCTCGTTCTCGCGCACCAGCACGTGTACCAGCCCCTTACCGAAATCCAGAGCGCGCGCGAGAGCCGCGCGGAGCGCGGCCTCGTTGCGGACGCTCACATCGACCTCGGCCACGGGCAGCTCGATCGTGTGCTCGCGGAAGCGCGACAGCCGCGGCCACGGCGCCGTGGGCAGCATCTCCCCATCGACGCGCAGCGTGCGAAAGCCCTTCTTCGCGGCCCAGCGGGCGAGATCGGTGTAATAGCCCTTGCGCGCCACGATGAGCGGTGCGAGCAGCGCGATGGACGTGCCGCGGTAGGCCCGCAGCAGTCGCGCCGCGATCGACGCCGCGCTCTGCGGCTCGATGGCGACATCGCACTCCGGGCAGTGCTGCGTACCGAGCTTCACGTACAGCAGGCGCAGGAAATGGTAGATCTCGGTGAGCGTCGCAACGGTGCTCTTGCGCCCCCCGCGGCTGGTGCGCTGCTCGATGGCCACGGTCGGGGGGATGCCGAAGATCGCGTCCACGTCCGGGCGCGCGGCGGGCTGCACAAACTGCCGCGCATAGGCGTTGAGTGACTCGAGGTAACGGCGTTGCCCTTCACTGAAAAGAATGTCGAAGGCGAGCGTCGACTTGCCCGAGCCCGACACGCCCGTGATGACGGTGAAGCGCTCGCGCGGGATCTCGACGTCGATGTTCTTCAGGTTGTGCTCGCGCGCCTTGTGGATCACGACTGCGCCGGCGTCGCGTCCATTGCCGTAGCGCGGCCTCGCCTCCTCGATGCGGGTGACGTTCGCGACCGGCAGCGCCGGTATCGCTGCCGCCGCTTTCCCCGTTGCGGCGGCTGCCTCGAGTGCCGCCTCATACGCGAGCAGTGCCTGCCCGGTGAAGGAACGTGGCTCGGCGCATACCTGCGCAGGAGTCCCGGCGCAGACGATCTCCCCGCCCTGCTCGCCGCCCTCGGGGCCCAGATCGATGATCCAGTCGGCGGCGCGGATCACATCGAGATTGTGCTCGATCACGAGCAGCGAGTGCCCCGCCACCAGCAGCTTGCGGAAGGCCCTGAGCAGTTTGGCGACGTCCTCGAAATGCAGTCCGGTTGTCGGCTCATCGAACAGGAACAGCTTGCCGCGGTGCGTGGTGCTCGAGAGCACCGAGGAGGCATCCGCCAGGTGGCCGGCGAGCTTCAGCCGCTGCGCTTCGCCGCCTGAGAGCGTCGGCACCGGCTGCCCGAGCTTCAGGTAATCGAGCCCCACGTCGGTAAGCGGCGCGAGCCGCGCAGCGACCTCCGGGGCATCGGCGAAGAATGCGCGTGCCTCGGTCACGGTCAGCTCGAGCACGTCGGCGATGCTCAGGCGGCGGCCATCGGCACCCTCGCGGCGGATCTCGAGCACCTCCTCGCGGTAACGGCGGCCGTTGCACTCGGGACAACGCAGGTACACGTCCGAGAGGAACTGCATTTCCACGTGCTCGAAGCCGTTACCGTTGCAGGCGGGACAGCGGCCGTTGCCGGAGTTGAAGCTGAAGGTACCGCTGGTGTACTTGCGCTCCTGCGCGGCAGGCTCCGCGGCATAGAGCGCGCGGATGGCATCGAACGCACCCACGTAGCTCGCCGGGTTCGAACGGGTCGTGCGGCCGATCGGGTTCTGATCGACCATGACGACGTCGTCAATGAGCTCAGCGCCCGCAAGACCCGCGAAGCGTCCCGGAGCCTCAGTCGGCCGCCCGCGGTATTTGAGCAGAGCTGGGTAGAGTACGTCCTCGACGAGCGTCGACTTGCCCGATCCGGAGACCCCCGTCACGCACACCAGGCGCTTGAGTGGGATGCGCACATCGACGTTCTGGAGGTTGTGCTCCGCCGCTCCCCGCAGCTCCAGCCAGCGGTTGGAGCGGGCTTCCGCCACGACGCCTCCCCCGGCGGCCGGCACCGCACGCACAGGTGCCGATTCGGCCGCAGTCTCGCTCCGCGGTGCGACGCTCTTGCGGCCATCGAGATACTGCGCAGTGAGCGAGGCACTCGCGCGGATCTGCGCGGGGCTCCCGAAGAAGACGATCTCGCCGCCGTTCTCGCCCGCACCCGGGCCCAGATCGAGGATCCGGTCGGCCTCGAGCATGATCTGCGGGTCGTGCTCGACCACCACCAGCGAGTTGCCCGCATCGCGCAGGCGCTTCATGACCCCGATGACTCGCTGCATATCACGTGGGTGGAGGCCGATCGAGGGCTCATCCAGCACGAACAGCGTATTGACCAGCGACGTGCCGAGCGCAGTCGTGAGGTTGATGCGCTGCACTTCACCGCCTGAGAGCGTGCGCGACTGGCGGTCGAGGGTGAGATAGCCGAGTCCTACATCGACGAGGTAGCGAAAGCGGCCGCGGATCTCCTCGAGCAGCAGCTCGGTAGCCTCATCGAGGGGCTGCGGCAGCACCAGCCGCTCGAAAAACTCACGACTGCGCGCGAGCGGCAGCAGCATCAGGTCGTGAATCGTAAGGCCGGGGAGTGCCGTCAGCGTTTCTGCACTCCAGTCCACGCCCTGCGGCCGGAAGCGCGGCGAGCCGCCGAGCGTCGCACCGGCGAGCTCGCGGCTGCCGATCCGCCACAGCAGGCTCGTGGTCTTGAGGCGGGCGCCATCGCAGGTGCTGCAGGGGGTGTAGGCGCGATAGCGCGACAGCAGCACCCGTACATGCATTTTGTAGGCGCGCGTTTCGAGCCAGGCAAAGAAGCGCTTGGCTCCGTACCACACCTTGCGCGACCACGCTCCTTCGCCCTCGATCACCCAGCGCCGGGCTTCCGGCGAAAGCTCACGCCACGGTGTATCGAGAGGGATGCCACGCAGCCTGGCGAACTTCTCCATGTCCTGCTGGCATTCGGCATAGGACTTGGTCTGCCAGGGCTTGATGGCCCCACCGCGCAGCGTGCGGGTCTCATCGGGGACGACGAGTCCGTAGTCGATGCCGATGGTGCGGCCGAACCCGCGGCAGGTCTCGCATGCTCCGAGCGGCGAATTGAAGGAGAACACGGTGGGGGACGGCGTCTGGTACGCCAGATCGCAATCCGCGCAGTGCAGCTCCGCGGAATAGCGCCAGCTCTCGAGGCGCCGGGGCGGATCGCTCTCGTCCACCGCGTGCACGTCGATGCGGCCGCGTCCGACACGCAGTGCCGCTTCGAGCGATTCGAGCACGCGGGCCCGCTCGGCACTGCCTGCACGCAATCGGTCCTGCACCACTTCCAGGACCACTGGCGGCGAGGCCCCGCGCCGGCCGCGCCGGCCCTTCCGCACCGCCGCCTCTGCCTGCCGCGCGGGGGCCGCGGTGACGGCTGCGGCCGGGTCGAGCAAGCGCGTGTACCCCTGACGCTCGAGCAGCGCGCGCACCTCCTCCACCGAGAAGTTAGCCGGCACCGTCACCGGAAAGGTGAGCAGCAGCCGGGGATCGGACGCAGCGCGGGCCCGCTCGCACACATCCCGATAGATGCTTTCGGCGCTGTCGCGCCGCACCGCACGGCCACAGTTGCGGCAATAAAGCTCTGCGGCGCGCGCGAAGAGCAGCTTCAGATGGTCGTTGAGCTCGGTCATGGTGCCGACGGTCGAGCGCGAGGTGCGCACCGGGTTCGTCTGATCGATCGCGATCGCCGGCGGAATGCCCGCAATCGACTCGACCTGTGGCTTGTCCATGCGATCGAGGAACTGTCGCGCGTACGGGGAGAATGTCTCGACGTAGCGACGCTGGCCTTCCGCGTAGAGCGTGTCGAAGACGAGCGAGGACTTCCCCGACCCCGAGACCCCGGTAACGACGAGCAGCTCGTTGAGCGGGATATCGAGATCGAGGTTCTTGAGATTGTTCTGGCGCGCGCCACGCACGCGGATGGCGTCACGGGGGGCGTCGGTCATTCGGTCACCGTGGGCAGTGGTTGAACGTGGACAGTGATTGGAGAGGCGCGCCAGGCAAGCAGCAGGCGCGCGCTCAGGCATTGTAAAGGATCCATGGAGTGTGGGACGCGCCGGGCGTCGACCCACCGATCTGGGGACGCCGGGTGGCGTCTGCAATCGTCCCTGCAATCCAGTAGCGACTCTCCCGGTCTGCTGTACAAGGTGTCGCAGCCCGGGCGTACGAAGCGCCGTTGTCGTACCCGAACGACACACGGGGGTTTCATCGCGCGGCGTTACAATCGGCGGCGCCTCAACGTCCTACACCAAGGAGAATGCCGAATGAGTTCCAGAGTACTGTCCGGTGTTGCCCTGGCCGCGGCCGCTGCGGTCATGTTCTCGACGGTCGCGGTGAGCACCGCGAGTGCCGAAGAAGGAAAAGTGAAGTGTGAAGGCGTCAATTCATGCAAGGGGCACTCGGCCTGC
>Ga0210408_10005142_pt1 | contig 11516 bp, 9 predicted proteins | sample IncBWH4MmetaG_FD_155471 | JGI IMG/M metagenome (GOLD analysis project Ga0210408, IMG submission 155471) | Forest soil microbial communities from Barre Woods Harvard Forest LTER site, Petersham, Massachusetts, United States - Inc-BW-H-4-M | ecosystem: Environmental > Terrestrial > Soil >... | reverse complement strand
GTCTCGGCACACCAGCCTGCAACCGGATTCTTCGGCATTTTCCACATGCTTTCGAGCCCAAGCCTCCCGAGCCCAGGCTCCGTATGTGTTCTTATTTTGTTCTGAGGCGAAACGCAAGAGGTGAACGGCAAGGCTTGGCGGCGGGCTGTGGGACGGTTCCGGAACGATTTCGACTGGGATAACAGGCACGGCAACACTGGCAAAGCGGCCGTGTTCTCACTACGTTCGGCGTTCCCGCTCGTTCGATCACCTGGCAAGGCCCGCCGCGGCGGGAGCGAGACTGTTTCGCAATGACCGACAGCTTCGGCGCCGACGAACAAGGCAGAAGAGACGACAAAGGTCCCGGCCGCCGCGATCGCCGCGTGATCGCGATCCGCGGCGCGCGCGAGCACAATCTCAAGAACATCGACCTCGACATTCCGCGCGACCGGCTCGTCGTCTTCACCGGCCTTTCCGGCTCCGGCAAATCCTCGCTCGCCTTCGACACCATCTACGCCGAGGGCCAGCGCCGCTACGTCGAGAGTCTTTCGGCCTATGCGCGCCAGTTCCTGGAGATGATGCAGAAGCCGGACGTCGACCAGATCGACGGCCTCTCGCCCGCCATCTCCATCGAGCAGAAGACCACCTCGCGCAATCCACGCTCGACCGTCGGCACCGTCACCGAGATCCACGATTACATGCGGCTTCTCTGGGCGCGCGTCGGCGTGCCCTACTCGCCGGCGACCGGCCTGCCGATCGAGAGCCAGACCGTCTCGCAGATGGTCGACCGCATTCTCGCTTTGCCCGAAGGCACGCGGCTCTATCTGCTCGCGCCCGTGGCGCGCGGACGCAAGGGCGAGTATCGCAAGGAGCTCGCCGACTTCGCCAAGAAGGGCTACCAGCGCGTCAAGATCGACGGCGCGTTCTACGAGATCGCGCAAGCGCCGGCGCTCGACAAGAAATTCCAGCACGACATCGATGTCGTGGTCGACCGCATCGTGGTGCGCCCGGACATCTCCACGCGGCTCGCGGATTCGCTCGAGCAGGCGCTCAAGCTCGCCGACGGCCTCGCGGTAGCGGAGTTTGCGGACTCTGCCGCTCCTTCACCTCCCCCTGCAGGGGGGAGGTCGGCGAGCGAAGCTCGCCGGGTGGGGGTGCGCGGCGGCGCCGATCACCCCACCCCGGATCGCGTCCCGCGATCCAACCCTCCCCCTCCAGGGGAGGGCGAGAAACGAACCAAGCTTGCCGCGGCCGCCGCCTCTGACGCGAACCGCCTCACCTTCTCGGAAAAATTCGCCTGCCCGGTGTCCGGCTTCACCATCCCGGAAATCGAGCCGCGGCTGTTCTCGTTCAACAACCCGTTCGGCGCCTGCCCGAAATGCGGCGGGCTCGGCGTCGAGCAGCACATCGACCCCGAGCTGGTCATTCCCGACAAGGAACGCACCTTGCGCCGTGGCGCCATTGCGCCGTGGGCGAAATCGAGCTCGCCCTACTACGTGCAGACGCTGCTCGCCCTGGGCAAGCACTACCGCTTCACGCTTGAGGCCAAGTGGAAGGACCTGCCGAAGAAGACGCAGGACGCGATCCTCTACGGCTCCGGCGAAACCGAGATCCGCTTCTCCTACGACGACGGCATGCGCGCCTACGAGACCAAACGGCCGTTCGAAGGCGTCATCACCAACCTCGAGCGCCGCTTCCGCGAGACCGACAGCGACTGGGCGCGCGAGGAGATCGCCCGCTACTTCACCGACGTGCCGTGCGCAGCGTGCAGCGGCTACCGGCTCAAGCCCGAAGCGTTGTGCGTCAAGATCGGCGGCGCGCATATCGGCGAAGTCTCGGAGCTGTCGGTCAGAGGCGCAGCGCACTGGTTCACCGAGCTACCCCAGCGGCTCACTGCCAAGCAGAACGAAATCGCCGGCCGCATCCTCAAGGAGATCCGCGAGCGGCTCAAATTTCTGGTCGACGTCGGGCTCGACTATCTGACCTTGGCGCGCGCCTCCGGCACGCTGTCGGGCGGCGAGAGCCAGCGCATCCGCCTCGCCTCGCAGATCGGCTCCGGCCTCACCGGCGTGCTCTACGTGCTCGACGAGCCCTCGATCGGCCTGCACCAGCGCGACAACGCCCGGCTCCTGGAAACGCTGCGGCGGCTGCGCGACCTCGGCAACACGGTGATCGTCGTCGAGCACGACGAGGACGCCATCCGCACCGCCGACTACGTGGTCGACGTCGGGCTCGGCGCCGGCGTCCACGGCGGCAATATCGTCGCCCAGGGCCTGCCGGCCGACATCATGGCCAACCCGAACTCGCTCACCGGCCAATATCTCTCCGGCGCGCGCGAAATCGCCGTGCCCGAGCGGCGGCCGAAGAACCCGCAGCGCGTGCTGCGGCTCGCCGGCGCCCGCGGCAACAATCTGAAGAACGTCACGGCGGAAATTCCGCTCGGCCTGTTCACCTGCGTCACCGGCGTCTCCGGCGGCGGCAAGTCGACCTTGCTCATCGACACGCTCTACAAGGCGCTGGCGCGGCGGCTCAACGGCGCCAGCGAGGCCCCTGCCCGGTTCGACCGCATCGAAGGCCTCGAGCACCTCGACAAGGTGATCGACATCGACCAGTCGCCGATCGGCCGCACGCCGCGCTCGAACCCGGCGACCTATACCGGCGCGTTCACGCCGATCCGCGAATGGTTCGCGGGGCTGCCGGAATCGAAGGCGCGCGGCTACGAGCCGGGCCGCTTCTCGTTCAACGTCAAGGGCGGCCGCTGCGAGGCCTGCCAGGGCGACGGCGTCATCAAGATCGAGATGCATTTTCTGCCCGACGTCTACGTCACCTGCGACGTCTGCAAAGGCAAGCGCTACAACCGCGAGACGCTGGAGGTGCTGTTCAAGAATAAATCGATCGCCGACGTGCTCGACATGACCGTCGAGGAGGCGCTCGACTTCTTCAAGGCGGTGCCGCGGGTGCGCGACATCCTCACGCTCCTGCGCCGCGTCGGCCTCGACTACATCCATGTCGGCCAGCAGGCGACCACGCTCTCCGGCGGCGAGGCGCAGCGCGTCAAACTCGCCAAGGAGCTGTCGAAGCGCGCCACCGGCCGCACGCTCTACATCCTCGACGAGCCGACCACCGGCCTGCATTTCCACGACGTGGCCAAACTGCTCGAAGTGCTGCACGAACTGGTCGAGAGCGGCAACACCGTCGTGGTGATCGAGCACAACCTCGAAGTTTTGAAGACCGCCGACTGGATCATCGACCTCGGCCCCGAAGGCGGCGACGGCGGCGGCGAGATCGTCGCCACCGGCACGCCCGAGGACATCGCCGCGGTCAAGCGCAGTTATACCGGACAGTTCCTGAAGCCGGTGCTGGCGCGGGGCGACGCCGGCGGCAAGCGCAAGCGGCGCATTGAGGCGGCGGAGTAATTAGCCCGTGTTTTACGTTTCCAGCCTAATATCACTGTTTGAATTGCCCACTGCGATGCAAACACATCAAAATGTCGCAATAGTCATGCAGCGATAGTCTAGGTCGTATCATCTTGGCTTCTTCGATGGCCGTTGCTGTGAATCGAGACGTCGTAAATACTGCTCCTGCGGTGGCTTTGTTGATATCGAGCACGCCTGTCATCTCCCGTATTACTTGAGCTCCGATCGGGCGATGTGGAGCGTACTTCTTGCGTTGCGCTAAGATCGAATAGTCGATGATATCCCTCTTCTCAGCTATTACATCTATCCCGCCATCTCTGCCTTTTTTCGTCAGAGTAACTTTGTATCCCTGCTCTTCAAATAGTTCGGCCACAAATTCTTCAAACTGCTCCGAGCTAAACGCATCGAGGCCCGACGGGTTCTTTCTAATTGCATCTGTTAATTTCTTATTGAGAGTCACAATGCGCGGCTTGATCAGCTCGATTCTTCCCGCTGACTGAATATTCTTGAGCAGTGTGACGCTACCGCGCTGCAAACTGTTCAGAAGTATTTCCAGTTCGCGCGGATTTTGATTTTTCTCTTTGACGTAATCATCCAATACTCTTCTTGCTTTGGTTATCCCCTTATCGATTCCATTTGCTTTCTGCCATTCAGAGATCAAAATCGATTGGTCTTTTATGGATAGAGCTCCAATTTCAACAACACCATCAAATGCAATGACATCTCGGAGCCGGTCTACGGATACCGGTTCGCTAGTCATTATATTTAGTGCTGCTGCTCGACTTCGTTCTATTGCTTTAATCAATTCTGTTGAAGGCTGAAGGTCAACATCGTCAATCAGATTGATTTTGGCAAATGGCGGGACAAAGGTGGACTCCTTGAGTGAAACTGGAATCATCGAAAATTCGGCACCAGAATCAATGAGCCGATCAGAAAAACGCATCAACGCTGCTTTGCCGTCACCCCTTCGTCCTACTAACAAGAAATTCCCTTTTCTCATAGCGCGGAAAAGGCCGAACAGCATTTCGTCGTGGAGACGATTGATGTAGGTCAGAGCCATCAAAAGAACTCTGGGATTAACAGCCGGGAGGATGGGTAAACACCCGCTTCCCGCCATCCATTTTCGTGATGTGATAGTCTATGCATGAACGAACCCGAATTCAGATGTACCAACGCTCCGATCAAACAGCAAGCGTAGCCCGGATGGAGCGCAGCGCAATCCGGGGAGCGGCCGAGAGGCCTGTGTGCCAGACCTGGATTTCGCTTCGCTTCATCGGGGCTACAGCTGCCGGTGTCCATGCATGCCAGCCGCCGATCTCTATCCGTACGTCTATGTCAATGCCGACGGCGCGGGCCGCGAACTCCATCCGAGCGAGCAAAAATATCTCGAAACCGAGTTCAAGGGCGGCGATGGCGCCGCGCCTTTATGTGAAGCGAGCATAGGGTGGGCAAAGGCGCAACGAGCCGTGCCCACGTCGTGAAACCGCGTGGGCTACGCTGCGCTCAGCCCATCTACATATTCGTCTGATCGGTAGGAGCAAGTGAGCGACGGTAAAGGTTGAAACGCCAGGCGGCGCCACGGTCCATCAAGCCCGCAAAGGCGAGTGGCTTTGAGTACCCGATGATCGATGCGCTACAAGCGTTCAAATCGGCACTTTGGCCGCCAGCGGGCGGCTTGCGGCAACGGACGATGATGCGACATTGCAAGGCGCTTGCCGTTGTTCTTGCCGCCGCATTCGCGATATCAGGCGCAGGCTTTGCCCAAGACTTCGTGGCCCAAGACTTCATGGCGGAGCCCGGCGCGCCGGCTGCTGCTTTTCCGAAACCCGCTCGTCCGGTCGCTGCTATCGTCAGCCCCATCTGGCACGACGAGGACGAGCGCGACGCCGCCGGCGAATCCGACCAGCTCATACGTCTGCTTGGCATCAAATCCGGTATGACCGTAGCGGACATCGGCGCCGGCAGCGGCTACTACGTCGTACGGCTCTCCCCGATCGTCGGCGCCGGCGGCCGCGTTATCGCAGAAGACGTTGTGCCGGTATATTTGCGGCGGCTGCGCGAGCGGGTGCGCGATCTCGGATTGCAGAACGTCACCATCGGCCTCGGTGAACCGCACGATCCGAGGTTGCCGCCGGATGCAGTCGACGTTGCAATCCTGGTTCACATGTATCATGAGATCGCTCAACCCTACGCCTTCCTTTACAACCTCGTGCCCGCGCTCAAGCCGGGCGCGCGCATCGGAATTGTCGATGCTTTCCGGCCGACGGCCGAGCACGGCACGCCGCCCAGCGTTCTGCGATGCGAGCTTGCAGCCGTAGGGTATCGTGAGATCAGCCTCGATCGGCTCGGCGGCGCCAACGCCTATCTGGCGATCTTCGCGCCACCCTCCGTTGCAAGCCGCACGCGGCCGGAGGCCATCGCCGCATGCAAATCGCCATAGCAGCGGCAAACCAACGTCGTGCCCCTCCTACATCCGGCATTGTGTAGCCCGGATGAACGAAGTGAAATCCGGGCGCGGTCTGCAAGCTTGAACGCCGATCCCGGATTTCGCTGCGCTCATCCGGGCTACAAGCTACCCACCTGCGAGCTTCGCAGCAGTCGTTACCGTCACCCTGAGGTGTCCGCGCGAAGCGCGGGCCTCGAAGGGCGAGGGGCCTCTGCGCCTCGGCTGCATCCTTCGAGGCTCGCTGCCGCTCGCACCTCAGGATGACGGTGGACATTCGTCACATTTCCGTTGACATTTGTCCCCGTTTATGTTACCATCACAATGCCTGCTCGTTCGAGGGACGTCACCGGTGACGGCCGATTGACGGAGCGGGTGCGGTTCCTGCGGGCGGGGCTCGTAACTCCGTTCTCGGGCGGCTTCGGGAATACGCCCGGCCGGCATTATGACCGGTCTGCGAGGAGCTCGCTGGACTGGGACAGGCTGAAGATGGGTAACGCCGGTCAGGGCCACGTCCCAGGAAGCGCGTAGCCGGAGCTGAGCCGTGGCGTTGGTTCGCCTAAGCAAGTGGCGCGGTGGAACGCCGACAGGCGAGCGCGTTCCGATGGACGCGCGCCGCGCCCCCTCCTCTGTCCTCCCCGAAGCGGCGAGGATGAAGGTGGGGGTGCGGAGGTTGGAGATACGCGTCTGTCGGCGTTCCGCCTCCCTTCTTTGTAGCCGGATGAATTTGTAGCCCGGATGAACCAACGGGTCCGGCCCGAAGTGGCCGGCCCGATGACAGGCTCCGTGAAATCCGGGAACGAGTTGGAAGCTTGAATGCCCTCCCCGGATTTCGCTGACGCTCATCCGGGCTACGTGTCGCTTTCGGCGCTCCGCCTTTGTTTCCGGGAGGCAAATCGTGGCGTTCGTGAACAAAAACTCGGGCGCGGGCGCGCCGCGAGAACGCTTTGCCATTGTGCGCGCCCGGCCAAGCCAGCGCGGCGCCGAACGTTTCCCTTCGCTCAACCCACGTTACTGAACGGCATTTTCCTTGATATATTGAACGCATGACCATCAAAGCAAGCGTAGCCCGGATGGAGCGCAGCGAAACGCGATCCATAGTTTCTGAAAACACTCCGGGATGGAGAAGTAACATGGGGCTGGATTACGAAATCTTCAAACTCGGAAATGTGCGGCTGCAGCGCGGCGGGACGCTGCCCGACTGCAAACTTGCTTATAAGGCGTTTGGCAAGATAAGCGCAGCAAAGGACAACGTCATCCTCTATCCAACGTGGTATTCCGGCCAGCATTACGACAACGAATGGCTGATCGGATCGGGCATGGCGCTCGATCCCGAAAAATACTTCATCATCATCCCGAATATGCTGGGCAACGGCCTGTCCTCGTCGCCGAGCAATATGCCCGCGCCATACAACGGGCCGCGCTTTCCGCGCGTGACCACGTACGACAATGTGCAGGCGCAGTATCGGCTAGTGACCGAGAAATTCGGCGTGAAGAAACTGCCGCTGGTCACCGGCTGGTCGATGGGGGCGCTACAAACATTTCATTGGGGCGCACTCTTTCCCGACATGGTCGAGCGCATCGCGCCGTTCTGCGGCTCAGCCAAGTGCTCGCGCCACAACTTCGTGTTCCTCGAAGGCGTGAAGGCGGCGCTAACAGCCGACGGTGCGTTCAATGGCGGGTGGTACAAGGATCAGCCGACCAGGGGCCTGCGAGCGATGGCGCGGGTTTACGCGGGCTGGGGCCTCTCGCAAGCCTTCTATCGCGAGCGGCTCGATATGGAGAGCTTGGGCTATTCCTCGCTGGAAGATTTCCTCGTCGGGTTTTGGGAAGGCTTTTTTCTGCAGAAGGATGCCAATAACCTGCTCGCCATGCTGTGGAATTGGCAGAACGGAGACATCAGCGACAACGAACTCTACAAGGGCGACTTCAAGAGAGCATTGGGCGCGATCAAGGCAAAGGCTTATGTAATGCCGGGCCAAACCGATCTCTACTTTCCTCCTGAAGACAGCCAATTTGAAGTCGCCAACATGCTAAATGCGAAATTGCTGCCCGTGCCCTCGATCTGGGGCCATTTCGCCGGAGGGCCCGGTACCAATCCGGCCGATGGCAAGTTCATTGACGACGCGCTAAAGCAATTGCTGAGTGCGTGATCGAAGATCGCCGCTGAAGAAATCGCCGAAGCAAAGAAGCTGGCGCAACGGGCCACAGCTTTAGGGAAAGAGGACGCGGAAGCGCTGCACACGGCCGGCTTTGAGGTCTCCTTGGGCGACGACCATGAGAGCGGACCCGCGCTGATCGATCGGTCTCTCGCTCTCGATCCCAACTTGGCAGCGACAGGGAGGTTCAGCGGCTGGCTACAGCTTTGGACAATGTCGGCTACTGGGGCTTTTCTCGTCGGTTTCAGCGACTCACCATTTCGGTAGCGAACGGATGAGAGCGGACATACCTGGCGCATGTCGATCTGACGCGCATGACTCAAACTGGACGTCGAAGCCCGGCGTTTTTGGATAGCCCGCAAGCTATGGCGCCCTTATAGGGGTCGATTGCGAACGCGAATTAACACGCGAGTCAGCGGCAAACTTTCGCTTGGGAGTACTGTTGCCAACGCAGGAATGTATGATCACATTCTATCCCTGGTATCTCCAAGCGGTCTTTCGATCGGCCACACGCACATGCCCAAGTTCCTTCGCATCGGAGTCCATCAGTCGAACGTTTCCGGATACACGTCAAAGGCATGGTGGGTTCGCCGGGTTGGCTCGACGGTTTTCCTGAAGTGGGGCGCCGTCGAGGTCCATGGCGTGGGAGATGGGCGAAAGATTTACTGGGCGCTTCCGCCACGGGCGAAAACAATTCGTTGCGGCACGGTGCAGCGTGCCAAAGACTATGCAAAAACCGCAATCGCGCGGCGACGCAACCATCGCTATGAACCGCTGGTTGGAAATATTACGATCCGGCGCCGACCTGCCAATCATGGCGCCGAGCTCGAACAGGCGCTCGCCACGATCTTGTTTGTCGATATCGTCCGGTCTACCGAAAAAGCCGCGCGGCTGGGGGATTCGCGTTGGACACAGGTGATGAATCACTATTACGCCGCCGTCCGTAGAGAGCTGAAGACTTTGCGCGGAAAAGAAGTCGTGACGACGGGGGACGGACTGCTCGCGACGTTCGACGCGCCGGCTTCCGGGGTCCGTTGCGCGACCGCAATCCGCGAGGCAGTGCGCACGCTCGGGCTAGAGATCAGGGTGGGGCTGCACGCAGGCGAATACAAAGTGAGTGGGGCTGACGTGGTCGGTCTCGCGTTTCACGTCGGCGCGCGCGTCGCCGCGAAAGCGCGTGCCGGCGAAGTCCTGGTTTCGAGCGCGGTCAAGGATCGGATGTCGCAGTCCGGAATCCGCTTTAAGGATCGCGGCGTTCACCGACTCAAAGGCGTGCCGGAGCGGTGGCGCCTGTACCGGGTCGAACATTAAGAGGTGTCCTGCAAAAGTGGACATCGGTTTTGCGATCGGTTCGATAGTGCGACTGCCGGTGCCGAGAGTCCGCATGGCGAACGGCTGGGCGCCTGGGAAAGTTCGGCGCCGAGTTCGCCCAGGCCACGCAGACTTACGTTGGGCGGCTCCAATCTGGTCTATTTCTGCGAGCCAGCTTTCCGTACACAGCTTCACATGTCCGTTTGTGGCACTTCTCATCGTTCCAGCGCTCATCGTCAGCGGTAGCAATCGGAGGCAAAGCAGACATTCCCGGCGGACGTTGGAAACGTCGAAGATGACCAAAAAGGCGACGTGCGAGTTTACCTGGTCGCTGCCGCAAGGGCCCATCAAAGCGTTCGTTACGGCCTGGCTTTCCGATGATGCTGTGGCGCTGTTGAAGGAATATCGGCGGCAATGCGGGAGAGTCTCCGCGCTGGATCATGCGCGCCATTGATTGAGACGCAAGAACGCGAGTACAATAATGGTTACAGCCTCATAGGACGCGTGACGCCGTGCTTGAGAACCCGATTGTTTCGGCGGCATTGATTTGCTTTTTGCTCGGCTTGGCGTTGGCAGGCCTCGTGCGAGTCGTCCCAAGCTCGACGATTGCATCAACCCCCGTGCCGATTATTTTTCTCGCAAGCTATGTCCTAGCCTACCAGCAGGTACCTCCCTTTCCTCCGGTTGGAGCAACAAACAAGATTTTTTACGTTGCTCTCGCGGCGGCGCTGATCGGATTTGCGCTGGATTTGCTGCCGCAGGTCGCAAATTACCGCAAACCGCTTGCGGTAATCATGCCGCTGTTCATCGTCGGCTGGATCGGCTTGCCGCGCTTTGCCAAGCTCGATGTCGACTTGATAGCGACCTCGTTGGGTCTCTGGCTGGGCGGCATTGTCCTGCTATGGCGCCTCGATACAGTTGCAACGACCCCAGCTGAGCGGAACGGTGGCAGCATCGTCGGCACGGCGATGCTGATGGCGCTGTTGCTGGCGTTCGCGCCGATCGCACTTCTTGGCGGGTCTTCGACCAGCTTAATGCTGTGCCTGGCGGCAGTCGCCGGACTCGCTGCCGTCGCGGTCTGGGAACTTGTCGCTCCGCGAGGAGCCTTTGGCGCCAGCGCCGTCTTTGGTTTCGGATGCGGACTTCTTGCAATGATCGACACGGTAACATTGATAACAAGGCAAGTTGATCTTGCTGCGCTTGCTCTCCTGCTCCTGATCCCATATGCGGGAGAGGTCTGTGCCCGGTTCCTGCTGCCACCGAACCGGTTCCGCGGGCGTGTCCGCCAGGTTCTTATTGGGACATTTGCGGCCTCGCCTATCGTCCTGGTGATGGCAGTTCTACTCCTTCGCCATCCCGAGCCTTTGTCATAAGGAGCGCATCATGCGCCGAACCCTTGCGTCCTTGTCAATGATTGCCGCATTGCTGGCCAGCGCGACACCCGGGCGGGCAGCTGACTACACGATTGATCTCACGCATTCCCACATTCTGTTCACAATCGACCATCTTGGATTCGCGAAGATCGTCGGTCTGTTTAGCGATTTCAGTGGAAGCATTAGCTTCGATGCGAATAGTGCTCCCAGCAGCAAATTAAACGTAACCATCAAGACCGACAGCTTGCAGACGCAATTTGCACCGCGCGACAAGGATCTCAAAGGCGCGGATTGGTTCAACAGCACTGAGTTTCCCGAGATCACGTACGTCGGAACCGAATTTGTGAAGAAGGACGACCACACCGGGACCGTCACAGGAAAACTCACCCTGCATGGCGTGACCAAGCCGGTTACGCTCAACGTTGTTGTAAATAAAGTCGGGCAGAATCCACTGGACAAGATCGACTCCGCCGGCTTTTCCGCCCGCGGCACCCTCAAACGGTCTGATTTCGGAATGAAGACGTATTTAGGGGCAATCGGCGACGATGTTGACCTCATCATCGAGATCGAAGCGAAGAAGAAGTCCTGAGAGCCTGGCTACCGTCCGCGCTGAGAACGCATTGCCGTCGCCCGAGGTGTGAACCGTAGGCGGGAAAGCCGCACGTACATCTTCGACGCTTCGAGCACACGCAAGCCGCTTCCGCAGTTGACCAGCAAGCCGACATTGGCTTGCACCGCAACATCTGACGCGGTGGCCATTTGCGGACATGCGGGAGCGGCAATCAATCTCGTGGCTTGGAGCGATCGGCGCCCCGTCTACTTGGCGTTGGCCTGT